>Ga0182014_10000308_pt1 | contig 62194 bp, 37 predicted proteins | sample 612S2DmetaG_FD_120489 | JGI IMG/M metagenome (GOLD analysis project Ga0182014, IMG submission 120489) | Permafrost microbial communities from Stordalen Mire, Sweden - 612S2D metaG | ecosystem: Environmental > Terrestrial > Soil > Wetlands > Permafrost | place: Sweden: Stordalen | collected... | reverse complement strand
GTGGAAAGCAAAAAGCGCTTCCCACTTTTCCACACCCCCGACTACTGCGACGAGATGAATATCTATTCCCCCGCCGCGCTACACTAACAATCGCACTGGTACAAAACGTCGGGCAGGCCAGCTTTAGAATGAACATGTTGCAGGCAGTGGGGATTTCATTAACTCACTTTGGCTCACCGAACGTGCAATAGACGCATGGTTGGATACCCGCGCCATTGCGCAGAAGGGAGAAGACGGAAGTGAGAACGAAACGAGCACGATACCAACAGGGGAGCATTCGTAAGGTTCCGCGAGCCACTGGTTTTCGTCTGGGAAGTCCGGTTTTCCGAGTGGCCGGCCGGCAAGCGCCGCCAGCGAACAATGATCTTCGATCCTGCCGAGTACCTCCCACGAAAAAGACGTGCGCCGGGCGCTGGAACTGACCGTCTCCCAGGTCAACTCGGGGAACGGCGCGGAGAAGGCCGACGCCAAGTTCATGGCGATCTGCAATTTTTACCGGCAAGAGCATCTGCCATCTCTGGAGTACTCCACCCGGTACACGAACGCCTATCTGCTCGACGATTACATCGAGGCGCATTTCGGACATATGCCTATCCGTGACGTAAAACCTCTGGAGATAGACCGTTGGCTTAAGAGCCTTAAGCTAGCGGCGACAACCAAGTCCAGTCGCTCAATTCCTCTGGTATAAGGCGGGCCGGGCAGGTCAATCCTTCATTTTGCTATTGCTTTGGTATCAACAGGTGAAGCGGCTGCTTTGAGCCGCTTCACCTGGGCAAACGCTATTTGCAAGCGTTTCCGTTGACAGCGAACGCAGTGGGCACAGCGTTCGTGGTGTTGTTCCAAGTGCCGTTGAATCCCATGCCGGAGTAGGTGGCGCCGGCAGCGACCGCGCCGTTATAACTCAGGTTGGTGATCGCCACGTTGGCGCCGCTCTGCGTGGCCGTGCCATTCCACAACTGCGTGATGGTCTGGCCATTGGCAAAGGTCCAAGTCAGCGTCCAGCTTGTCCACGCCGTTGAGCCGGTGTTTTCAAGAGCGATGGAGGCGCCGAACTCGCCCGACCATTGGCTGCTGATGGTGTAAGTCACATGACAGCCCAGGCTGCCCGTTGCAGAATTTACCGTCAGCGTGAAGGTTGTGGTTTCAGTTGTTGAACCGGAGACGCCGGTCACGGTTACGGTGTAAGAGCCGGTTGCCGCCGAACTGCTGGCGGTCAGCGTGAGTATGCTGCTGCCGGTGGTGGGGTTGGTCCCAAATGCCGCCGTCACGCCGCTAGGCAAACCAGAAGCGCTCAGCGTCACACTGCCCGTGAAGCTGCCCGCATCCGTCACTGTAATCGTGTCCGTTGCGCTCGCGCCCTGCGTCACGGAAACCGCGGTTGCCGAAGGCGTCAGCGTAAAGCCGGAGGAAGGCACGGTTAGCGTGAAGGTTGTGGTTTCAGTTGTTGAACCGGAGACGCCGGTCACGGTTACGGTGTAAGAGCCGGTTGCCACCGAACTGCTGGCGGTCAGCGTGAGTATGCTGCTGCCGGTGGTGGGATTGCTCCCAAATGCCGCCGTCACGCCGCTAGGCAAGCCGGAAGCGCTCAGCGTCACACTGCCCGTGAAGCTGCCCACATCCGTCACTGTAATCGTGTCCGTTGTGCTCGCGCTCGGTGCCAAGGAAACCGTAGATGACGATGACGTCAGCGTAAAGCCGGAGGACGGCACGATCAGCGCCAGCGTAGTCGAATGAGTGATCGATCCGTCCGTTCCCACAATCGAAATATTGGTCGTTCCGGCCGGAGTACTGCTCTGCGAGGTGAAGTTCACCGTCGAGGTTCCACTGGTATTTAGCGAAGAGGGGTTGAAATTGGCGTTTACTCCGCTGGGTAGGTTGGCCGTGCTCAGCGCCACGTTTCCCGTTAAACCGCCCACAAAGCTGACTGTGACTGTGGCCGTGGGATTGGAGTTGGGCGGCAGCGAGAGCGAGGTAGGCGAAACCGAAATGGTAAAGTTGGGTTCCGCAGTAACAGTCAGAGTCAAAGTCGTCGTCTCGACAGTAGAACCGCTGGTACCGGTAATCGTTACCGTTGATGTTCCGACCGTTGCCGTATTTGTTGCGGTAAAGGTCAACGTGCTGCCCGACGATCCGGAGACCGACGCTGGACTGTACGATGCCGTCACGCCCGTGGGTAATCCGCTTACCGTCAAGGCTACCGTGCCGGTAAAACCATTGATCGCCGAAACTGTCACGCTGTCCGTTGCCGATGTCCCCTGTTCCACGGAGACGGCAGAAGCGGTGATCGTGAAGCTTGGCGACGTGCTGCTTGAAACGACCGGATCGGCGTTCTGCACCAGCGTGGTGAAATACGCCGGCCAGAATGTCCCAGCCTGGGGGGAATTCGCCACCGCATCGGTGGGTTCGTTGTTGGCAAGCGCGTTGTCGTGCGTGGGATTGCAATTGGAATCGCCGGTCGTCGAAGTGACCCCATTCCACACGCTGCCCGGATAGTTGCCATCGGACTCGCCCGGCGGCTTGATCCACACATAAGCCGAGAGGTTGGCAAAGCCCCCCGGATTGGCCGTGGGAGGCACGCCTAGGCCGGCATTAGGTTGATTGCACCACTGCCCCATGTCGGTGCGCAGGTCGATCTTGCTCGCATCCACAAAGGTATTCAAGCTGGTGCTGGTGCTCGCTCCGGTTGGACGAAGAGAACTACCCCAGCCATTGCGCGATGTATCGATCAGAAAGCCCAGCGTGGACGGGAATCCACCACCTGCAACCGTAGTGGAGTTGTCCTTCAATGTCACCGTCGTCGTCGTAGGCGTGGTGAGGAGGGTCCATAAATCGTTCGCGTAATCCTCTTCGTCGATCTCTGGATTCCACTGGAAGAAGCTCGAAGAATACACCTCGTTTGATGCGCCAGTTCCACCCACCGCCGTATTCCAGGACATGTACGGCTCTTTGAGAGCTCCATAATTAGCCGTGTTGGTAATGAAGCCATCGATGCTGGACACGCCGTCGGTTAGCTCCTGCGTGGCAAAGTTATGGAAGAAGGTCACCGCGGCGGCCAAGTTCGACGGCCAGCCAAGCCAGCCATGGTGCCCTACGTCCAGATAGGTGTAGACGTTCGACAACGGATGGAAGGTGTTGATCGCATAGGCTATACCCTGGACGTACACTCCACTCATGGAAACGTCTGAGCCACTCGTATTTGTCTGCCCATTGTTGGCCGCAATGCAGTTGGCCAGACTGAACGACTTGCCGGTATTGGTGATCATGCTCGGCAGCGAATCATCCTCAACGACGAGCACAAAACGGATGTTCGAGTTGCTCGCGTACTGCGACAAAATGTTATAGATGGGAGTAATGTAGTTGTTCTCGTACTCCTGCAATCCGGTTCCGGTCAACGTCTCCGAAGCCCCGGTTGAACCGATTACTGTATCGCCACCGGCAATACTCAACTCGCCGTTTGAAGCCAGCGCGGCGCAATCGCGGTCGGGCAGATCGTAGATCACCAGCGTGACCACGATCGGCGTGCTCCCCGACTGCTGCGCCAGCGCATCCGCAATGTGTTGACTCAGGCTCAGACGGCCACTGTTGGCCGCACCTCCATAAATTGCTCCGATGTGGTCTAGCCACACCGCTGTTGGATAGCCGGCAACCACATACATCTGGTTAGCCAATGTAGAACCGGAGGTTTGCGCGGCGGCAACAGACTTGACCTCATTTGCCCAGTCCGGGCTCACGTACTGTGTGGCGCCCGCATAGGGATTGGTTACGTGCTGCGCACGCCCTGTGTGTACGGTGAAAATCAGGATAGAAATGGTTAGTACGAGCAATACGTTCCACACTCGGCGGGGGGCGCATGTCGGAACTAACGGCATGGTGAGACTACAGTACATAGCTCCTCCTGTGCATCCAGCGCTCACATGGCGAACCTCCGCACGAAAGCGCGACGATATGATGCCGTTATCGAAATCGATAAGGGGCGTACCAAGGCAGTTCAAGCAGCCTCAAAACATGAAATTGAAGACAACCACCGCGGCAATTTGAACAGCCGGGGAGCAGCAACGTGCAACGCAACGCCAGGCGCGAGGCCATTCGCGCTATGGCAGCGGAGCGTTACCCAGATGAACGCCATCATGAAATGCGATGCTATCGGCATCTCATCGGGAGCTCTTTTCGAGGCACCCATGGGATCGGTGTGCCGATCCCAGTTCTCCAGCAGAGTTGAACAGTAAAACGTTTGAATTAGTACTGTAAAGGTTACCGACGATGTAAGGCTAAGGTAACTTAATCCATCAGCACTCTCTCTGGCGTAGCGTCTCAATCATCGGATCAATTAAGAACTTATCCGTGAATAGCGATGGTCTGTTCACTACAGAAAACGAGGCTTCCCGCTTTCTGCCGCTTAGTTACAACTGGAATCCTAGCTCTTGCCCTCTGTGGCCAAAACAGCCAGCCCCAACCCCCTGACACATCCCAGCCTCCCGCCCAGCATCAGCATTAGCAGCAGCGCAGCCCCGGCGGCGACGTTGGCAGCGGCGCAGGAGACATCGGCAAAGGAATCGCCAAAGGTACCGGTGCTGCAAGTCAAGGGAGTCGGAAAAGGTGCGGGCGATCTCGTTATCCTCCACCCCACAGACGCCACCGGCTTCATCCGAACCACAAAACTAAGGAAGCTCTGCACAACCGGGAGTTTTGCGGCCCCCACGATCAACCCACTACCCACTGGCTGAAAAATTTGTAGCATTTGGGTAGCAAATACCGCCGATTGGGCCGGCGTAGCCGGTTTTTCCACCTCATAAGTTTCATTAGATCAATGATATGGTCTTTCACCCACAACATGGCATGAAAGCATTTCATCGCTAATTTTGGAATGATGATTTCCTCAATGTTGTGCAGTATCACAGCGAGCAGCTTCGAGTGTCCTCGCGCATCTCCAGCAAAAACGGCGGCCAGAACGGAATGATTGTACACATGGAAGTAAATTCTTAGTCCAGAGCCGACGACTGGATGCGGTATTTAGCACCATTCTCCTGTACTCGATTCGCTTTTGAGCGGACTATGGCAAGTAGTAGCGGAAGGAGGTCTCGAAGATGTTATCGAGGCCCTCGGGGGCAAGGCCGTTCTGATCGGCCCAGGTCTTGCGCTGGGCGTAGCCGTATTGAATACCCTGGCGGAATCGGCCTCGTGCGCCTTTGTAGAAGTCGTACCAGTAGCCCACGGTAAATTCCTGGATGTCGCGGTTGGTTGCCGAGCAGGAGCTTGGCGTAGTTGGATAGTTGGTTGTGCCGCCTGTTCCAGTCGGCACGGGTTCGGTATTGCAACCGGCATTCGTGTAACTGCTGATGGTGCCGACGCCATAACCCAGCGGATTGCCGGTGGTGAGGTTGGTGTAGTTAGTGCGCTTCACATAGTCGCCGCCATAGTTCATATATACATCGAAGCGCGGCGTAGCGTGCCATTCGACGGTCGAAAGCGCGGACCATGTATGCAGCGGCGATAACTTTCCATCGGGACGAGCAGTCACGTCGGCAATAGTCGAAGTGCCGTAGCGACCCATGCCCGTGCCCCATAGACCTTTGAGGCCAAGATCAAAACGTTTGTTCAGCACTGCGCGACGCGCGCTGGCGCCGATGCCGCTGCCGGCTTCGGTATCGTTGTAAGCTCCTGCGCTTGTTGCCGTGCCCGCCGCAATTTCAGCTTTGGTTGCATTCGGATAGAGCCGTGCGCGGAAGAAGCGCGAGACGCCGAAGAGCTCGTAGTGGCCGCCCCACTTGGGTTCCCAAGCCATCTTGGCGATAAAGTCGGGAACCGCGTTCATCGAATACGTCGTCAGCAGGCCTGGCGTAGAACCGTTCGAGGTATTCGCTGCGGCGTTGTAGTTGCCGCCGTTCGCGCCGGGGCTGGCCCACAAGATCAGCGGCAGACCGGTTACGTCGCCGTTGACCACAGGCGAGAGTGTCTGTGGGTTTTCGAGCGATGCTGCTGCCCAGAAATGCGGATTAACTTGCCTGGTGATACGGAATCCATACTGCCGCGCCCAGACGAAGCCCGGCACGTAATTCGGGTCTATGGACTGCGGCGTGGCTTCAGAGCGCAGAGTAAGTCCAGACTTATACTCTGTCGCCAAGGACCACATCTGGCCGCCCGCGAAGCTCCATCCGCTGGCCGTCTCAAGTTGGCCCCATATCTGGCGCTGGCGCATCACATAACTGTTGCTCTGGTTGTTGTTCGAGTTTGTGCCCGAACCGAGAAAGTCCATCTCGAAGTAGCCGCGGAAGGTATTGTGCGCACCTTTGCTTTCAGCAAGCAAAGCAAGGCGTGACTGGCGACCGGAGCCGAAGAACTCGCTAACCTTCGACAGATCCGAGCCGGTCAGTGGAATCGAGGTCCATGCCGTGGGAATATCGCCGCCCGTCGCGTGATTGCGGTCTACGGTCTCAGCCGCCGTGAAGCTGCCCGCAGGCGAGAGCGTGATGCCCTTGTAGTGCAGAATGTCGGGATGTTCGATGGCGGCTTTGGTCTGCTTCTGATCGTCCTTGATGGTCTGCGCGAGAGTGGTCGCATTGCCTTTCAAGTCGGTCACCGCACCTTGCAGCGTGTTGACCGCGCCAGCATTGGCCGTCGTCGCCTGCTCGACGCCTTCGGCCTTGCGACTGGCCTCGGCGGCTTCGGACTTTGCTGCGGCGGCGTCCTTTTGCGCCTGCTGCAACTGCTGCCGCATCTGCTCCATCTCGGTTTGAATCTTCTGCATGTTATTGAGCAGTTGCTGATTCGTTTGCTCAAGCTGAATCTGCTCCGCAGTTTTCTCTTGCGCCTTGGGCTTCGGCTTCGCGTGTTTTACGGACGTCTGCGCGGCAGCGAAACACGTGGACAACAGTATTGCGGCCAATATCTTTCTTCTTACATTCATTCTGATTTCTCCCCTTCATCTGCCGTGCAAAACTGCAAAGTCTTCTTGTATTCCAACGGACTGGGGTTACTGCTGAAAGAGGTAGATGTTCATGTCCTGGGCTCCCACAGCATACTTATAAGTTGCCCAGTTAGTGGAATGGATAAAAATGGCGTACTTGCCACCGGGATTACCGACCATGGCCGTTCCTGAGAACGTGCAGGTGACATAGCCGTCGGAGTTGACCCCGGCAGTTCCCTCTCCGGCGGTAGCGCAACCCTGGTTAGGATCGAGAACGGTAATAGAGACGGAGTTATACCGCCCGTTGTAGGTCGAATCCTGCTTGCCGAGGCTGATGATGGTGGTAGTAGTGGAATCCAATCCCTGCGTAACATCGCCGTTGAGATATTCTTCGCCAGTCAATCCAGTAAAGGAAACCGGGACGGTGCTTGTCGCAAGGGAACTATAGCCTGGCTCATAGATAAACCCAAGATAGGATTTGGATGTGGATGCAATATTCGAGGTCGTCAAGGCCGATGAGGGCTCAGCCACGCCGACGACGGAACTGCCTGTTGGAGTGCTATAAGTTGGATCACTCTGGTCGGCGACAAAGAATCCAGTAGGTCCGATCCAGATATTCGACCGCGTATTCGCCGTTGGAGCCGATTCCGTGGTGCTGTACTTTTCATTCTTGAACCATTTGTCGTTCAGCAACGTGTTCGTTCCGGTGAAATTGATAGTTGAGAGATTGCTGCTGGTGCTGCACGTGGCGGAGAAGGAGGCAGGGCCAGCGTCCGCATCGCCTTCCAGGTCTTCAAACGCCCAGGAAGCGCCGGTGCTGTCAGTGCTGGCTACGATGCTTCCGTAAGCTGATTCATCAACATTTGTCTGATATTGACCAATCGATCCCAGATATTGGAAACGTAATTTGCCGGTGATGGGATAGCACTCGGTCTGCGGAACCCCGAAGACAGGGGCGGTGGTCGAGCCGCCTGGCCGCAGGATGGCCGCGCGGCCCTCTATCTCCAGCGCAAAGCCCCCCGTACTCAGCACCGTGAATCCGTTGGCAGTTGTCATCGTTCCGCTGGTTGCGGTGGCCGGATAGGTGACCGGCTGATAGCTGTAGACATCGTTAGTGTTGTCGAGGGTGAAGCTCCACTCCCCGGGAGTCTGCGTGCCGGTGTAGGTATTGACCGGGCCTGCCGTCGCGGGCGTTGGCAGCCCGACGGTAGCGGATGGATCGGGAACAACCATCGTAGTCTTGCCGCTGCTGCAACCAGTGCAAGCGGCAACCGACACGAACGTCAAGGCCAGGAATGCATAATTGCGAATGTGATTGAGAAATCTCATCCTATTTTTTCTCCGTGTTGAGGGTGAACTTCCGTTTTGTGCGTTGCGCATGTTCGTAAGTCACCTTTCTCAGAAGATCAATTTAAGCGCGAACTGGATGGTGCGTGGGCGGTGCGCATCGACCGGATGCAGGAAGGACTTTCCGGTAAGGCAGTCTGTTCCGTCACCACCGGCGGCGCTGTAGTAGGCGGCATCGCCTCCGTAGCAACTGACTTCGTTTTCTGCCTGGTTGCCCAGCGTCGGATCGTAGATACGGAACTGCGTGGTATTGAAAACGTTGAAGGCTTCGGCGCGGAACTCCGCGCTCATTTGGTTGAAGACCGGGAAGCGCTTCAGTACGGCCATGTCGGAGTTCCAGCGGCGCGGATTATTGAGGTCGTTGCGTCCCGCATTGCCGAAGGTCAGCCCACGCGGAGCGATGAAGGCCGCAGGGTTGAGCAGCAGCGGACCGACGCTCTTGCTGTTGTTACCGCCAGCGGGTTTGTGCGAATGGGCCGAGATACCGGAGAGGTCGGGGTAAGAGCCTGACCCAACGCCGTTGGCAACGCCCGCGTTATCGAGGGCGCTGATGCCGGTTGGGGAACCGTTGTTGACGACGGTGAAGGGAATGCCAGTCTCGAAAATCGTCAGACCGCTGAGTTGCCAGCCGTCCAGCACCGCTTTGACGACATGGGAATTCTGCCAAGAAGTACGAGACTCAGGCGTATTGGCGTCGTCAACCGCGTGCAGAAACGTATCGAAAAACTTGAGCAGCGGCAGATCGTAGATGTAGCTGACGTGCAACAGGTGCCGCTGGTCGAAGTTAGAACTGGCGCGGTTGCCCTTCAAGTTGAAGGAATTGACGAAGGTTGCATCTGACCGGTCTGAGGCGTTGTCGAGCGAGTGGCTGTAGGTGTACGCCACGCCCAGCGTGAGCGGGCCTTGTATCTTGCGCAGCGTGGCCTGGAATGCGTTGTAGCTGGAGTTGGCAACGTTCTGAAGAGAATAGATGTCGCCGATTCCACGAGCGTAGGTGCGCAAGCCGTTAGGCGATGAGGGACTGCTTGAAGATGAGGCATAACATGCGGCGACCAGATTGTTATAAGCCGCATCGCCGGATGCAACAACCGTTCCATTTCTCAAATAAAAGCTGGCCCCCGATGATGTTGCATTGCAATCGCCAACACCTGAATATGCGCTATTTGTATATACCGGGTTCGCTCCCTTGGTCATCATCGGCTCATGCGCTCCATAGGGATTGCTACTGGTTGGAGTCAACTGATTGGTTTCGAGTTCAGCCGTTAGATGGGTTCCCTTGCTGCCCACATAAGCGAATGTGGCCAGCGCATTGCCGGGCAGTTCGTGTTCGATGCTGGCGCTCCACTGCTGCACGTAGGGCCAGACCGCCTTGGTGGGAATGGCGGTGACATTGATCGGAAAGGCGGTGCTTTCAAATTGATCGTTGTAGTGACCGTCGTCTTCGCCGATAACACCCCAGCCTTGCGGATTGATCTGGGTCATGCTGAGCACGAGGGGAGCGCCGCCCTCCAGCGAACCGGTGTTTGCTTCGTCCGCTGTCCCATGTTCGAAGAAGATTCCATATCCGCCACGCAGAACTGTCTTGCCGCTGCCGGTCGGATCCCAGGCAAAGCCCACGCGAGGAGCGGGATTGAGGAGGTGGCTGGACATGCAGCCCGAAGGTATGCCGTTCTTACCGCATTGAACGATACCGTTGGTAACTTGCGGGTTGACGCTGCCGTCGCTTTCGTAAATTGGGATAACACCGTTGCTGCTGGCAACTCTCAGTCCACCCTGGCTATCGACTGTAACCCCGCTTGCTGTTGTTGAACTGAATGCGGTCGGTTCCCAGTTATAGGCGTTGTTATTAAGTTCGTGAAAGGTTCCGAACAGGCTCATGCGCAGGCCCAGATTAACCGTGAGCCGTGGCGTCATCTTCCAGTCGTCTTGAAAATACGGTTCGACGATCTGGTAACGCTGGCGGTATCGGCCCTGCCCGCTATCCTGCTGGAAGGTTGCAACCTTTCCCTGTCCGCCCGGAGTGTATGCATCGCGATAGTCATAGAGGAAATCGGCGAATGAATTTCCGGTTCCACCCCTTAGATTGCTGAAGGTCAGCAGCCCTTGCGTATCGCCGGTAGCAGCCCCGATCGGCCCATTGGTCTGGTTCCGCTGGAAGATCACCCACTGCGCGCCGAATTGGAAGTTGTGCCGTCTCCAGGTTTTGGTCAGATTATCGGCAAAGCTGTAGGTCGGGTTGCTATGCTCCCACGGCATGTAGCCGGGATCGGTTGCAAAGCCGTAACCGCCGTACTCGGCATTGTTGCCAGCAATAGAAATTCCCGGCATCTTCGTGCTGCCATTGTTGAAGATGGTCCTCATGCCGCATTGCGTAGAGGTGGAAGCTGACGTGCAAGATTCGTCGAGAGCCATGGGACGGGCCAAGCTCACTCCCGAACCGGCTACATCCGCAAGCGTGATATGCGAATTGGTGTAACTAGCGATGAATTCATTCAGAAAAGTGGGCGAGATCGCTCCGGTCAGGCGTGCCACGTAGCTGGTACCCGGCGCATAAAATCTGTTCTGGATGGTTGGGAAGCTGTTTTGCGTGCTGGCATACTGCGGAACCGGCGTGGTCTCGTTCCATTCATCGTGAATGTATCGGAAACCCGCCTGCCACTTGGCATTGATGACGTGATCGATACGGAAGAGTTCCTCACGCCAGTAGGTCGGAAGCGAGACTTCACCATTGAAGCAAGCGGTGCCCGTGGAGTTGCATCCGCTGGTGGCGTTTGGGAGCGGGAAGATGCCGTTGCCCAAAAGAGCGGTCGCGTTCTGGTTGAGGAATACTGTTTCCGTTTGACCAGAAGCAGTGTAGGTTAACTGATTATTCGCAAAAGTGTAGGGTGTGCCGTTGAGTTCCGTTCCCGATTCTGGGCAGTCGGGATATGTCGTTCGATTGAAATCGACGCTGGAGTTCTCATTCAACGCCGCCGGGCAAACATCGCTAAAATCTCCGTTGCGCTCTGCGAGAGAGGGAACCGCCTGCCGATAGGCATACGGATCTTTTTCAATGCGCGCCTCCTCCGAGAAGAAAAAGTGTGTTTTATCCTTGGCGTCGTAAAGATGCGGAATCGACAGCGGTCCGCCGATGGTTCCGCCAAAATCGTTGCGGCGATAGAGAGGCGCGCTGTTGCCAACATCGAAGTATCCCTTGGCATTGAAATTTTCATTGCGGAAGAATTCGTAAACGCTACCGTGATACTGGTCCGTGCCGGACTTGGTGGTTACGATGGTCGTACCGTTGCCGGTGCTGGGGTACTGTGCTCCGTAGTTCGAGGTCAGCACCTTGATTTCTTGAATGGCGTCGATGCTGGGCGTCACGATCAGAGAAGTATGGTCTTTGTTGATGCCAACGTTGAGCGTCTCCGAACCATCCACCTGAAAGCTGTTGTATTCCGTGCGCCCACCGTTGACCGAGTAAGACACACTGCCCGCCATGCCGACACGGGCTTCATCCTGCTGCGTCTGGTTGCTGACGCCCGGAGCCATCGCTATCAGTTGCGAGAAGTTGCGGCCGTTGAGCTGAATGCCTGCAACTTCTTTGCCGGTGATCGTACCGCTGACCTCGGCATTCTCGGTGTTCAACTCCGTGACCGATGCGGAACCACCCTCGACAGTGACAGTAGATTGTGCTCCGCCCACCGCGAGTTGCACATTAAATACAAATGCTTGCCCCATGCCAAGTGAAACATCATGAGCGGAGACGTTGAACCCCGGTGCTTCCACAACGATCCGGTAGTGACCTGCCGTGAGGTAGGGAACGGTATACGATCCGGATGCGTCGGTTTCGGTGTGCAGTTGCACTCCGGTGTCCTGGTTGGTGATTTCAATTATGGCGTGACCTATGGCCGCGTTCTGCTGATCGGTCACTTGGCCGACGAATCTAGCATTCTGCGCGTGACTGGGAATGGCGACAAGAATGACGAGAAATATAGGCAAAACTACGTCGAGGCGCTTCCTGAACAGTGCATACATTGTCATGTCCCTGCCTAGTCGTGATGGGGCGTTAAAGTGCTGGATGAAATTACTGCATGATCCGTAGTAGATACAGGTATGCGGGAGACAGCAGTGCGCACCTCAGTGGCAGACACTGCCAGGTCGTGAAGGATAAGAGGCGCGGCTCTTGAGTGTTCATCTCCCGCATAAACAAGTTCTTTTGCAAGAAGTAGGTTATGTTGCACAACATCATTTATGGTCGCTGGATTGCTTACGATAGTGTCCGCGCCGCGCAAGCGTCCTATGCCCAATGCTGGGAATATTTCTTCCTGCTCCCTGACTGCGATTGCGAGATGATTGATATGTTGGCGTACGAGTTCGTTCAACAGAGTACGCGCTGCCGGTGTCAAAGGTTTGGAGGAAGGATATTGATGCTGTAGATCGCCAAGACGGCTATTTTCACGGACTAAGGTCGCCGACGAATTCAGGAGCAGAAAGGCAAGTTGCTGACAGCGGTCTCGTAACACACGCTGAGTTTCGCAGTAGCTATCCAGCGGGCTTTCTCCCGCCACAACCGACATTGCCTTGAGTTGATACCCTGAAGCATTTCCCGACTTTGATTCAAAGTCCCGGTAACTGAGAATATTCGAGGTGACATTCGGTATCATCCTCAACCGATCGGCAATTTCCCGCTTGCGGCTTTCGCTCTCGACAATGCCTGTTACGGAGATTCCTCTGGCAGCTTGAGATACCTGCAATCTTTCGGTATCCGCATTCAGCTCTTGCAACGCCAGCAATACACCTAATCTCGCAATATCAATGTCGGATTCGCTTGGGCGCACCGAGCCCGGTAATAACGGCAGCGAGGATGAGCGGGAACCTATAGAACTGAGCGGGCTAGCCGCCGGTTCGAACCTGCCCTCACTTGCCGGTCCCCATGGAACCACGTCATAGGAGAGTTCTGCGATTTCAATATTGTCCTGGTCTCGAAAGCGCAAGGTTCTCGCTACAGGATGAAGATCGCTCAGTCTCACTGTTAACGATTCGCTGAGTACTGGACCTACAGCTGCCGTTGTGGTAACGGTCAGCAGGTTGCTTCCTACTTTCTCAACGTGATCGCGTTCGCCAATGACACGATCACGCCAAGACTGGAAGCCCGCAGACGACATTGGGTCATTCCAATCGAGGCCTGCTTTTTCCATCTTCGCTTTCAATACGCGCTCATCATGATCGATGGGCTGTACTTTCGGACGACGGCGGCCATCGATATCGCGGTAGATGTCACGTTGCAATGCGCGCCCTGCAACATGAATCGCAACTCTCTGGTGGACAACACCCGGACCATGTGCAATGCGTTGGTTTCTTTCCGAACTTACGCTTTCGTTGATAAGAGTTGAAGCGCTGAGCTGCTCTCTTTGATGATTTGCTGCAACCCACAACAGAGTGCTGCAAACCAGGACCAAAGCCGCAGCAGTGATCGGTACAAGCGGCCTGGCTCGCAGTAACGAGGCTATTCTCTTAGTTAGACAATTCCACGCTCGCACCGCAATTGGCTGTACGGTTCCAGCAACAATGCCATTATTCGTCCCTTCGCGCTCTGCTTCGACGCCATTCGCTTCAAGCATTGTGACAAGGTGCAGATCATCAAATTCTTCGTCTTCATTGGAAACGGCGACGAAGTGAGGATCGATGTATGTTGCCTCAATCGAGGCTCCATCAACCGTAAAGCTGACAGCCACTGTCAACGTTCTGTCGTCGCTCAATGCAATCTCACGCTTCAGCTCCGGCGGAGCTTGTGGCGGTCGCTGGAGAATTTCAAGCGAGAGCATCAACATCCCTTGTTCGCTGAATACCTCAATCATGTCGAGCGTTTCGATCGAACGGGTTTCCACCTTGAGAATCGCGCATGGGGAACCGATGTTTCGCACCGCGACAACCTCGGCGTTCAGCGCGATGACCAGTCCCGAGGGGCGATGCTCGAATATCTCGCGCACTCTTTCTTGCGCGCCGGCGAAGATTCGAGCAAATGCTTCTTTCTCCGACAAGTCTGGCCGCTTTGATTTTCCCGTATGGCGGGTTGGTTTCAAAGATTCCTCCATCGAACGAGTGGGTGGCGGCGGTGTCCCACAGAACCTCATGACTTTGTAGAGACAAACTTTACAGCTCACGATATGCGCCAGCAGATCGCTTTCCAAGGGGCGCAGATTGAGAGTGTGATAGTGGCGTTCAAGAGTTGCGTTGCTCGGGCAAGGGCCGCACGAAGAGTTGAAAATACTTTGCAAAAGGTCATTTGCAAAATCGCAAGAAGGAACTGCGGCTTTGAGAGGTTTGTACTCTGGCGCTGGACCGCGACGCAGTACGTGTAGCTTGGAAGGGTTCACAAGATATGTTTTCAATTCTTCCCTGGCATACCCCAAGGCAAGATCTACAGAGTGTCTGGAGATCAAACAAATGGAGGCAATTTCCTCGGGAGATAATCCATGAAAGAAGCGGAGAAGAAAGATGCTTGCAAATTTTGCAGAACGCCTTCTCCATAAAAGGAAGACAAGAATCTTGCGTATTTCATTCTGCGCTTCAATTTGATCGAATGACGTTGACACTGACGTGCGCAAACGGATCGAGAACGTATCGAAATCGACTGCACCCAGCCCCAGAAATGTTTGGCTCAAGCCACATCTGCGCTCTGTCAAATAGGCAAATCGCAGGTGTGTGTAGAGAAGAGGTTCAATGTCATCCAGATTCGATACTTCATCGCGAAGGCTAAGAATCCGCAAAAAGGTATCTTGGACCAGATCCTCTGCGGCGGCGCGATCATTTTGCACAAAGTGCATCGCCCATCGCAGTAACCATGGGTATTTGGCGGCAAACAGACTATCAAGTGTCGCCTTGGAATTTTCACGTGGATTGACCAGATGCATCGCGCCTCTTTTATATACCCGTCAGAAAAAGGCTTCATCTCTCTTAGATTAACCAACTGTTTACCTTTAATTATTTCAACCGTAATTGATACAAAGTTTATCCATATTTAATGATTCCGTGGTTTGTCTGGGGATACTTTCTCACTCAGCACAAAGAAACCACCGTGGCGAGGCGCATAGTCAGGTTTCAGAACATTTCTAACAGCCTCAATACGACAACTGCTTATCTCGCATACATGGAATATGCGTTGTTAGCTTCCAACATTCACCGAGCAGCGAAGCGGCCAAAACAGACTGTGACGCCGTTGCGTGAATTCACTCCCCTCTTCAAATGGGAGCAACCTCAACGCTGTTACACCGCAATGGAGATGTCATTATGAAATTTACGAAAGTAATCCCCGGAATCCTGGCGCTCGTAGCAACAGCCGCGTTTGCGTCAGTTCTGTCCGCGCAAACTCTTGAGGTGCTAACTGCGGGATCGTCCGCGCAGTTCGGTCCATTCGCAGTTGCAGCTTGGGCGCTTGCCACAAATGGGGGCGTCACGGCCTATCACTACACCGTCAAGAGCGGCAGCACCTGCCCCCTCCCCGGCGCCACTTTTCCCTCAGCCTCAACCTGCTACGCATACCTCAATGATTCCCGCAGCTCGAGCATCCCCTACGAACCCGGCAACCTCTGGGTGGTGTGGAACACCAATAACCAAGTTTGGGCGTACCTGAGCGTCGACTCGACCGTAGGCGTGCGGGCGTTCCAAGCTACACCACGCGCTACTTTGGGCCTTGCTAATCTGCCAAGCAGCGGGCAGTCTGCCTATAACTCCTATTTTGACGGAAATGCTGACACGGCAATCACCACCACTGTCACTAACGCGCTGAACGGCCAAGCTCTTACGGCTGCCAACACCGACATCCGTCCCGAGGACGCGCTGTTCGCCACAAACCGCACGCTCAACACGCTTGAGTATGCAACGTCGGCAGGCAGTCTAATCGGCAACGCCATCCAGAGCGCATTCGGCTCCTCCCCCGCCGTAGCTCACCCGGTCTCCTTTGCTCTCTCCGGCGGTACCGATCCCTTCTCCGGCGAGACGATTCCCACCATTTACACCATTCCCGTTGGCGCGGCTCCGGTCGTCTTCCTGGCCAACACCACCAATCTCTCCAGCGCAACCAACATCACCTCCGCCAATGCCGCCTCACTGTTCAGTGGCACGGGCAACTGCGCCGGTAACCTGCTCGATGGAATCGCCTCTTCCGTCGCGCTCAGCCCCGTCCTGCGTGAACCGCTCTCCGGAACCATGAATACGGTGGAGTACTCCGTCTTCACGCTCAACGGCAGCTCCCAGGAAACCGGCATTAACGACGACTATCAGGCGCCTACTTACAGCGACATCAACCCGCTGAAACTGCCCTGCGGCAGCGGCTATCGCTATCGCGCTGTTGGTACCGGCGATGAAGTCAAGGCCGTCCAGGCCACCGCATCGGGCTATACGGGAACGACAAACACTATCGGTTATGCCTTCTACAGCGTCGAATCGGTGGCTCCAAGCAACAGTTACAAGTACCTCACCCTCAACGGTATCGACCCAATCAATTCGAGCTACTCCGCGGGCTCGCTTCCAACCTGCGCCACGAGCGGGGGTATTTATGATTGCCCGGTCGCTGGCGGCAGTTCCTTCCCCAACCTGCGCAATGGCACCTACCCCGCATGGTCCGTCTATCGCCTCATCACCGACAGCACCGGCCTGACAAACGCACAAGCGCTGGTCGAAAAGTCGGATGCCTTGGTCGACAACTACATTCCAGACTACGTTCCCATCACTCCGGTCTGCGCAAGTTTACTTACAACAGGAACAACCGATGAACCCGGCCTGGCTGCCTACCGCGAGCACTTCGTGCCCAACTTTTTGGCCAGCACCATCACAGCCAACGACGGCCCGATTGCCCTCACCAGCATCGAATACAACGCTAGCGACACAAGCGTTAGCTGTGGCAGTGGCCATTCTGCCTACACGCTTCCTTCCCTCACCCTGGGCGGCTCGGATCCCGCAGGCGAGTACAACGAAGCTGGTGGCGACGTGGGCGGCACCATTGTCGTTAACACCACTGGTGCCTCGCTGACACCTCCAGGCTCCATTCAGGCCTCAACTCATTGAGATCTGTGTAAGAAGGGGCAAGGACAGGAAACGACAGCACACTTTCCATCAGGGGACCTTCGAGTTCCCTGATGGAAATCTTGATTAAAAACAACTGATCTTTGATTCCAACTCCAGGAAGGCTCCATGAAATCAACTTACGAAGCTTTGATCGATCTTCGGCGTTTCACAATCTGCCGTGTCTGGTGGTCCTATGTGTTGTTATTGCTCGGATTGGCTAGCTATGCTGTTGCCCAAACCGATGTTTCTTCTGGTTTCTTTCCCGGAGCCATCAATATCTATGCAGGAACCGGCGGGGCTACGGCCAGCGTCACCAACGGCGACTCGCCCACAAACGACCCTATCGGCCGCCCTACAGCCGTGGCTGTAGACAGTGAGGGAGACGTATTTTTTGCGAATAGCACCTACCAGATTTACATGGTCTATGCAGGTGGGTCAGTGCCTCCGATACTGGCCGCGGTCACCACGAAAGCCAGTACACCTGTGACACCCGTCGAGGGCGGCATTTATAACGTTGCTAATACCAATAGCGGTCCTTACAACTCGGGCTGTTCCAGTTCCGGTGTCACCGCGGCTAAGGCATACTTCACGAGTATCTCCGCGATCTGGCTCGACGCAAATGACAATCTCTATATCGCAGACTCGGGTTGCTATACCGTAAGCGAAATTGACCACGCGACCGCGGCCGCTCATATCATCGCTGGACAGGTCGGCAAAGAAGGCACCTCTTCTACAAACGCCAAGACCAACGGACAATCTCCAACCAGCATCAATCTGGGTCAGATCACCGACGTCAAGACCGACGCCTACGGCAATGTCTACATTGTCGACGGCAATACAAACGCGGTGGTCTATGCCATCTACATGACCAGCGCCACGGCTCCTCCCCCGGTGCTAACTGCGGAAGGAGTAACTCCAGTACAAGGCGACATCTATATCATTGCCGGTAGCATGGATAATTACTGCGGCCCTTCACCCTCAAGCCCTTGCTACCAAGATGCTCCGGCGAAGAGCACAATCCTTTCTGAGCCACAGTCTGTTTTTGTTGACACCGCAGGGAATGTTTATATTACAGACAATTGGGAGGATGTTCTCGACATCATCTACGTGGGTGAGGTAAACGGAGCCGTTCCTCCGGTATTGGTTAACGCAGGATATAACAGTCCCACAGTGAGCGACATCTACATAGTTGCGGGTACATACAACAAGACAGCGGTTAAAGCTTGCACAGTAAAACCCTGCGGCGATGGTGGACTCGCGACCGCAGCCTATTTCAAGACGCCCTATGATGTTCTTGTAGATTCGGCTGGCAATGTGTACATAGCCGATTACGGGGACAACGCCGTTCGCAAGATCGACACTTCGGGTTATATCTCGACTATTGCTGGAATCGACAATCCCTCTTCTCCAACCGCCAAACCAGCCACCTTGACCGCCGACGGAACAGCAGCTACGCGCGCGATCCTCTATCATCCGAGCGCGATTGCCTTCGATTCCACGCAGAGCAATCTCTACATCGCAGACTACAACGACGTGGTCTGGCAGGTGGCGGCCGCAACGCCGCAGACCATTACTTTTCCCACGCTCACCAGTCCGGTCACTTACAGTGCAACCCCCATCACGCTGGATGCGACTGTACCGAGCGGCTTGCCCGTAACCTACACGGTCTCCTCCACCAGTCCCGCCACCGTCTCCGGTACCAGCGCAAGCGGCGCTTTGAATATGACCGGCGCCGGAACCATCGCCGTCACCGCCGCGCAAGCCGGGGGCACGGTCACATCTTCCGGCACAACCACCTATTACGCTCCCGCTACCTCCCTCACCCAGGACGTAACGGTAAACAAAGCGTCGCTGACGGTGACCGCCGACAGCCTTCACATGATCTATGAGTCCTCCGTTCCCACGCTGACCTACACCACCAGCGGTTGGATCAGCAGCTCGGATCAGTCCAGCAGCACGGTGGTCACGGGCACGCCAACCCTTTCGACCACGGCCTCCAGCACCAAAGATTCCGGTACTTATCCCATCACGATTGACTGCTCGTCCATGGTCTCAAGCGACTACACATTCAACTGCGCCAACGGCACGATGACCATCACCGGTGCTACCAAGCAGGCGATCACCTTTCCGGCACTCTCTTCTCTGGCCACCTATGGCCAGACCAAGACCGTTGCACTGTCGGCGGCGTCCTACTCCGGTACGACCCCCACCGGGCTGGCTATTACCTACACGGTGATCAGCGGACCGGGAGCGATCTCCGGCTCCACGCTGACCATTACCGGCGCGGGAACCATCGTCGTCCAGGCCAGCCAGAACGGCAACGACATCTATGCGGGCGCCACGCCGGTGCAGCAAAGCCTTGTCGTCAATCCCGCGCCGCTGACGGTGGTTGCGCCCTCGCTCTCGCTCCCCTACGGGACCAACATCACGACGGAGCTGGCCGCCACCGCGCCGACTATTACCGGCTGGGTAGGCACTGACAGATCGTCACTAGTAAGCGGCAGTCCCAAATACGCCACCAGCGCCAGCAGCACCTCGGACCCAGGCAGCTTTACTCTTTCGGTGGCGCAAGGAACGCTGGCCGTGGCCTCGGCGGAAGCCTCAAATTACACCTTCACAAACTTCGTTTCCGGAACCATTACCATCACCAAGGCCAGCCAGACGATCAGCTATGTTGCGCCAACGTCGATCACATACGGCGACTACCCAACCGTCACAGCATCCGCCAATTCGAACACAACATCCGCCACGTCTGGCCTGGCGGTCACTGTAACCGCCACCGGGGCACTGACATTAACCTCCTCCAGCGGCACTACGTTTGATTTCAACGCCAGCGGTGCCGGCACGGCCACTATCACGCTGACCCAGGCAGGCAACGCGGATTATGCCGCCACTACGCCAGTAGTGCTGAACTACACGATCAAGCAGGCCCCCCTCGATATAACAGCCACCAGTTACACACGAGAGCAGGGCGCAGCGAACCCGACCTTCGCGTACACGATTGGCACAACTACCGCGGGTGCGGTCGGTGGTTTCATGAACAGCGATACCGACATTCCTTCGGTGGTCTCCGGTGTGCCTGTGCTGACTACGACAGCAACTCAGGCTTCGCCGCAGGGGACGTACTCCATTGCGGTCGACACAAGCACGATGACTTCGACGAACTATACCTTCGTCCCCATCAACGGAAAGCTGACTGTCACGCAGTCAGGCACTTATGCAATTACCGCCAATCCCTCTTCGCTCACCATTCAACGAGGATTGAGCGCCCAATCGACGATTACGATCACCCCATCGAATGAATACCAGGGAACGATTACGCTGACTTGCGGCACATTGCCCGCGAACGTTACTTGCACCGTCAGCCCATCTACTTACACGTTTACCGGGGAGTATGTCTCGAACGGCTACACATATGCGGAAAACCCGCAAACGGGGACCATCACCATCAATACCACGTCCGCCACGGTGGCCGGCGCTCTGCCTGCGCATGATTCCAACCTGCGCTTGGCTGGCTTCTTCATCCCAGGTGCGCTTGCCGGCTTGTTTCTTGTCTTCGCGCGCAAGCGGATAGCCAAGCGCAGCGCCATCTGGAGCCTGTGTGCTCTGTTCATGCTTGGCGCGGGAGCGCTAGCGATTACGTCGTGCAGCGGGTCGGTTAATACTGTGGCCGCACCAGGCACCCAAACCATCACTCTCACCGGAACCGGAACCACGCCATCAGGCGGCACGGTAACCGCGACGATTCCGCTGAGCATAACCATTCAGTAATGGACGATTGTGCAAGCGGCGCTGCTTTGCCGCTTGCACAACCGCAACAGATTTTCTTCGATGGCATGATAAATTTTCATGCTGCACTATTCGATTCAATGAGCATGAATTACCGAGGTTTGATGATGAACAAACAGCAGAAGGATGCTTTTAAGGCTACGGTTGTCACGATATCAGCTTTGCTGTTTTTGTCCTGCATTCCATCGTTAGCACGAGGCCAACAAGCATCTACGTCTGTGTCGAGCACGTCGTTCGCACCCAAAGCTGCGCCTGCGTTAAACCCATCAGAAACCACCGAGCACTGGGGCATTCTTCCGCTTGCAGGAAACCATCTTCATGCGCTTCCACCGTTAGCGGGCGAGAAGGACATGTTGTCCAGTTTTACTCGTGAATTGATTCAAGTTCAGTGGCGACCGAACGACCCAATCGATCTCTACGTGATCCGGCCGAAGGGTATTGTTAAACCTCCCGTGGTTCTCTTTCTCTATGGCTACCCAACCGACAGCGACAAATTCCGCAACGACGCCTTTTGCCAGAACGTCGTCAAGCACGGCTTCGCCGCGGTTGGCTTCGTTTCCGCGCTTACGGGACAGCGTTACCACGACCGCCCGATGAAGGAATGGTTCGTTAGCGAACTACAGGAATCTCTCGCTACATCGGTTCATGACGTACAGATGGTACTCAATTATCTTGCAACTCGCGGCGACCTCGACATGAACCGCGTTGGCATCTTCGGCCAGGGTTCCGGGGGGACGATTGCCATTCTTGCGGCGGAAGTTGATCCGCGGATCAAATCTGTAGACGTGATGGACCCTTGGGGAGACTGGCCCGACTGGCTGGTCAAATCGCCGCAGATCCCCGAAGCGGAAAGAGCCAATTATCTGAAACCTGAATTTCTGGCCAAAGTTGCGTCGCTTGATCCAATGCATTCTCTACAGCAGTTGAAAGGCCGGCCGTTCCGCTTGCAGGAAAACCTCTTTAATCTGGCGATACCTGAGACGGTTCGCAAGCAGATTGAAACTGCCGCGTCGGGAACCGCACAGATTGTCGAGTATCACGACACCAAAGAGTATGGCGAAAAGGTCAGCGCCAATGGCAAGATGCTCGAATGGATGCAGTCGCAACTTCAGGATGCTTCACAGACAATCACACCAAAGGAGTTTCTTGAAAAAGCTGTTGCCAACGAAAACAAGAACAGGCAGAGACAATAGAAGACACCGACGCAGGCACTCCTCGCTGTACAACACAAGCAGTAGCAACGCCGGAGGTCATCGTGTATCTGGCAGAACTAAAATTCGCGGTGAGCCTGATAACAGGGGTATTTGCCGTACGTGGAGTCGTCGTGGGCCTAGGTCTCTGAGCGGATGAAGTCAGTTTTTTCATAGCAGAACTTCCGTCGAGCTTTTCGGCGTGTAAACTGCCAGTTGATTTTCACTTGTTCTTGGTTCATTCTTCTGTTCCAGGTTCTGGCTTGACGTCGCAGTTCTGTCAACGTAGGGATCGAGCGGCGCCCCAAGCATTGTCGGCTGAACAGGCGGATCTCGATCTCGGCTTGATTCAGCCAACTGCCGTGTTTTGGGGTGTAGTGAACCGTAAACCGATCTCAGAGCAAACCGCCGACTTTTTCTCCGTAACGATCGACCAGTGCTTTACGCCGGTGCGAGTTCAGATTGTCCATCACCAAGTGGATCGTGTCAGCCTACGGGGAGGCGGCAACGATCTCTACCAAGTAGTCGGCGAACTGCGCGGCGGAGCGGCTGGCCGTAATCCTGGTGAAGTTGCGGCCGGCCTTGGGCTCGACACCGCAAAAGGCGTTGGTTGTGCCGCAGCGCTCATAGCTTACCTGGACGCGGCCTCTCGTACAGTGCCGCATCCAATATCCCTGTTTCTTGCAGCGCCTGGCGATGGCGCGTACCGTCGTCACTCCCGCGCCCGAACTGGCCGCTGTCTGGACCGCGCTCTGGCTCTGGTCCAGTTGACGCAAAATCCATGCGCGTCGCAGCACACGCGCTGACTTCCGACCTTTGCGCAGCATCTCGGCAATACGCCGACGGTTCTTCCTACTCAACGCAACATGCACTCGATGGTAGACAGACATACTACCAATTTGCTGTCTTTACACGGACAGACTAGTACTCGATAAGATTCATCTTCATCCGGTCAGAGACCTAGGCACGCTTAGGCGCTAAGCTACAACGCATTCCCGCCAACACCGTCAGATGATGCTTGCAGAACTTGGTCAGCGGGGCGTGATCGGGATGCTGATTGCCTGCCAGATAGCGGGAGGGCGTCTCTTGTTATCTGTCTAAATCTGTCCGATAGATATTCACCTCTGGCGTGCGGGCGGTGACGATCGGCAGATCGCCTGGCGCCAGGCCGATCAACCGGTAATCTGCCGCCGAAATCGGCAGCAGGTTGTTGATTGTAGCGATGCGCTCCGGCTGTCCATGCGGAATGGCGATGCGGTAAATCGGACGTCCTGGCTCAAGAAAATCCTGGAAATAGAGATAGTCGCCATCATGAGAAAAGGTCGGGTCGCCGACGCCATGCGTAGTTAGCGTGCTCCAGCGCTGTGTAACCCGATCATAGAGCTTCAAGGATTTCTGGTCGAGCGGCATGGCGGCGATATAGCGGCCGTCGGATGAAAGTCTCGGACTAAACAGGCCCGCGGAACCAGGAATCTCCACCACCTTGTGGCTTTCCAAATCCAGTTGATAGATTGCTTTTGGTTGCACGTTATCCATGCGGTCCGGTGGACGGCCAAAAACAATGGAGTGCCCATCCGCGGACCAGGCCGGGTCGGCTTCATTACGATTTTCGTTGAGCACTGCAATCGGTTGCCCGCCATCCGTATCAATCAGATAAATCTTCCACGGCTTTCCGGGCTCGATTCCCATTACTGCCAACCGCTGGTTGTCGGGCGACCATTTCATGCTGAAGATCCGTAGCGGTGGCATGGTCAATTCGATGCGGTCCGAGCCATCAACGCGGCTACGCCAGAGCGAGTTGTCGGCCATATTTAGCCAAGCCACCCAACCACCATCCGGAGAAAACTCAGCTAGAACAGCCGCGCTTAAATTTTGATCGAAGACCGTAAAGGCGCTCGAATGCGGCAAGGCATGCAGGAGCTGAACTTCGGAGGTCGCGCCGAGAAAAGAGACGCGGCTGTTTCCAGGCGTCGTACTCGGAGCCTGATAGTCTAGCGGTCCGCCGGTTATCTGAAAGGGGTTGCGGCTGCCCCATTGCCACCAATGCAATTCCCGTTGCGCCCAAATCTCGTGATGGCCGTTATGCGAAGACTGAAAAACGAAATAGCGGCCGTTGCCGGTCCAGTTCCCGCAGCACTCCGAGGCGGGCTGGCTCCAGCCGTCGAAGAGGGGATGGGCATTGGCGCCGTCGGCGTCCACTTCCCAAAGCGCCGAGGTCTGCCGTACGGCGTCGCGTAGCGTAAAACGCAGCTTGCGCCCGTCTGGTGACCAGCGTAGCCAAAAGGCCCAGCCCTGCGTTGTGAGCAGGTGGCGGGGATTGCTGCCGTTGCTGTTGACGACTGTGAGCTCATTGCCGCTAGCCACGACGAGATGCTGCCCATCGGGCATCCAGGTTGCATCGTGCGCAAGAACGTTAGGAACCCGGCGCGCGTTTCCACCCAGTGTTGGCACAATCCATATAGACTGTTCCGGTTCGGCTTGCAGATGACTCCGTACCAGCAGATTGGAGCCGTCCATCGAAAGTCCGCAGATCAGTGGTTCGCCAATTTCCGATGGCAGGTGAAAATAACTGATTTCGCCGTTGGCGATCAACGCGACAGCCAGAACCGGATTGCCATTATCGATAAGCGAAAAGTAAAGACGCGTTCCATCGCTGACCGAGCTTGAAAAACTTTCGACATCCAAGTCGTTTGTCAGCACGTGGCCGGAATATGTTACCTGCGCGATATTATAGGGCGCGCGAACCGGAGACCAAAGAAGCAACATTGCGCCTAGAGCTAGGCAAATCGCGGCCAATCCGGCGATCACCCATCGCGAAAGCTGGTTGAATTGAGGAACGGTAGCTGGTGTGACTGAAACTGTAGCCGGTTCGGTCGTGGCAGGTTCAACCGGACTTACGGGAGCGATAAAGCGATAGCCGCGCTTGGCCAGGGTCTCTACAAAGCGTGGATTGTCGGCCGAATCGCCTAATGCCTCTCGCAGTTTATTGATAGCGATGCCGAGGCTGTGGTCGAAATCGACCGTGGTATCGGTGCCCCATAGCTCATGCTGTAAGGTTTCCCGAGGAACGACTTCGCCGGCGTGCTCGAGTAAGACCGCCAGCAACTTGAAAGGTTGGCTCTGCAGCCGTATACGAATTCCGGAGCGATACAACTCGCCTGTTTCCAGATTGACTTCAAATACGCCGAATCGTACCTGGTCGATGACAGTTTTTTGCGGCTTATCTTGCACGATTTAAAAGCATACGCCGTATCGGTCGCAAAAGAGAAGCAATTTTCCACACGGAGTCTGCAGAAAATCTCGCGGATATGGGAGCCGAAAAGCGAGAGATAAAATTCCGTAAAGCGCTGTAAATAATTATGTTATTAGGAGAAGTCCGATTTAGGCGCAATTGATGGCAAATTGGCGCGGTATAGATTGACCAATCTTCTTCTAGGGGCGTTTCCTCATCCGTGGTTGCGAAATGGCGCGCTACAATTCCATGAATTTGCGGATGAGTAGCCGACTAGATCGTGATTTTTGGGAGGACTTTGTGATGTCTATTATCAAAAGCAGCAAGTTTGAGCGGTTGAGTCGGGCCACAAGGAATTTCCTGGCTGTGACTCTCCTGTTGTTAAGCGCCGCTGTTCCTGCACTGTTTGCACAAACAGATACGGGCGCGATCTCCGGCACGGTTACCGATCCTACGGGAGCCGTTATTCCCGGGGCTGCAATTACAGCTACAAGCACAGAAAACGGCCTGAAGCTCTCGGCGGCCTCCAATGGAGCTGGCTCGTTTGTTATCCTGGCTGTTCCACGCGGTAACTATAGGGTTGTCGCTACGGCTTCGGGATTTGCTACCGCGGCCGCAACGGTGACCATTACCGTCACGACAACGCAGAACATTCCATTTTTGTTGAAACCCGCAGGGGCCTCAACAACCGTCGAAGTGAGCGAATCCGTTCCCCTCGTGGATGTTTCCGACGCCACGATCGGCGCTACTATTCAGGGCGAGCAGGTTACCGAGCTGCCTTTGAACGGGCGGAACTTCTCAAACCTGGCGTTGCTGACTCCGGGCGTGACCCGCGGCGCCTATGGGGACATGTCTTCAGGCGGCGGCAGCAGCAATAATACTGAAACCGTGCGCAACAACGAAAGCGGCAACGCTTCGTTGGCTATCAACGGTCTTCGCCCCCAGGCCAATAACTACCTTCTCGACGGTGTCGACAACAACGATGGCCTGATCGGCACCATTCTCATTTTTCCCAACATTGACGCCACGCAAGAATTCCAGGTCAATACCAACATCGCGCCGGCCGAGTATGGTCGCGCCGGTGGCGCAATCGTTCTCAGCTCCATCAAAAGCGGTGCGAATAAGTATCACGGCTCGATCTTCGAGTTTTATCGCGACCGCAGTTTCGACTCGAACCCAAATTACCGCTTCAACGGAGCCCCGGTGACGCCCGCCGGTGGTTTTCTGCGCAATCAACCCGGTTTCTCCATCGGCGGACCGATTATCAAGAACAAGCTCTTCGGCTTTGGCGATTATCAGGCGCTTCGCGAGAAGATCGGCGTTTCCTCGCAATATCTGACAGTACCTACTACGTTGATGCGCCAGGGCATCTTCACCGAGCTTGAAGATTCCGGGCAGAATGCCAATTCTAACAACGGCAGCTACAAGACGACCTATCCCTTGTGCGTGACCGGAGGTTTGGCTGGCAAAACCAGCCCGGGCCTGATCTACGATCCCACCACGTGCACGCCTTTTGCCGGCAACACCATTCCTTTGGACCGCCGTAATTCGGCCGCGATCAATTACCTCAACGCTTTCCCGACGCCCACGCGTACGGACCGCTACCTGGATAACTACTATCTCACTACGCAGTCGGAAAAGAACAACTACAACACCTTCGATCTTCGCTTCGATTGGAACGCCACGGCGCGCGACGTTGCTTTTGTGCGTTTCAGCTACGACAACTCGGTCAACTCGAAGACCAGCGAGTTTCCCAAGCTTCCTGCCGGTAGTGGCACGGGCACTAACCCGACGCACGCTCGCAGCTATGCTCTCGGTTACACGCATATCTTCACGCCGACCATCGTCAATGAGGCGCGCATCGCCTATAACCGCGACAATTATGGCTATATGCCGCCCATGTACGGTCAATACGTTTCAAAAGACCTTGGCATCGTCAACGCCAACATCAACCAGCAAACTACTGGTGGCGCGCTGATCGGCGGCTGGGCGGGCGAACTTACATACACGGGCGACTATGGCCTTTACGCCGTGCCGCAGAATACCTATGAAGTGAATGACTCGGTAAGCTGGAGCCGCGGCAAACATTCACTCAAGTTTGGTGGAACCTTTATCCGTCGCGAGGTGGCCTTCTTCAATCCGCAGGAAGGCAAAGGTTACTTCTGGATCGACAACGGTACGGTGATCTATACCGGCTACGAAGTTTCCGAGCTGCTGGCCGGTGGCCTGTATAACTACCAGATCGGTTCGCAATCGGGCTACTTCGCCAACGAAGGCCAGGAGGACGGTATCTTCGGACAGGACACTTGGCATGTCAACCGGCGGTTGACGCTGAATCTCGGCTTCCGCTGGGATCTGCTAACCCGGCCCTACGAAAAACATGATCAGCAATCGGCCTTTAACATCGCGGCGGGAACCGTATGGATTGCCAACAAAAACGGCATTTCGCGCGCGATCCGCGATCAGGATTATCACAACTTCGGGCCGCGCGTCGGCTTTACCTACGATCTGTACGGCACCGGCAAGGCGATTCTCCGCGGCGGTTATGGAATCTTCTACTTCCAGGACTACGGCGGCATCGATAACCAGCTTGGCGAGCAGGCGCCTTTCGGCGGCAGCAACAGTTACCTGGCTTCAAACGGTTATTGCACGACCCTTACCGGCCAGCTTCCCACGCATACGGGATCATACAACTGCTCCGGATATACCAGCTCGGGCGCGGTCACCACGGCGCTGCCCGCGCGCGGTTATACGAACTTTGACGCTTCCAATCCACCCGAAGGCACCAGCATGATTGCCGTCAACCGCGGCAATTCGAACAGCATGGTGCAGGAGTGGAATTTGCAAATCGAGCAGCAGCTCGGCTCGAATAACGTGGTCAACCTCGCCTACGTCGGTACGCACGGTTCAAATCTGAGCACGTACTATCCGTATAACATCTACCAGTTAAATACCGGGGTGAAGAACTTTGCTACGCTTGGCGATATCACCTACAACAACTACAACGGCATTTCGAACTATAATGGCCTGCAGCTCCACGCTGAACATCGCACCAACAACGGCTTGATCGCAACGGCTTCCTACGCCTGGTCGCACACGCTTGATGATTCACCCAGTGCGTTCCTTAGTCAGACCGCCGCGCTTTACTACGATCCGATGGCCGGCTACGGAAACTCAAGCCAGGACCAGCGCCAAGTCTTCAGCTCCTCGATCCTTTATCAACTTCCCTTTGGTCGTGGCCAGCGTTTTGGCGGCGCGGTTTCACAGCCTATGGACTGGCTGATTGGTGGTTGGCAGGCCAGCTTCATTGGTCTGCTGCAATCCGGCACGCCGGTCGATCTCTCTGTTGGTTCGAACAACCCCAGCAATCGTCCTGACCAGGTCGGTAACATCAACTATCCGAAGAGCGTTCTCGGTTATTGGTTCAATCCGAAAGCCTTCTCTTCTAGCATTCCGACCATCACCGCTTCCGACGGCACTACGGTTTTTACGCGCCTCGGAACCTTGCGCCGCAACCAGGTTAGCGGTCCTAGTTATCGCGTAGTTAATCTCAGCCTTCAAAAAAATCTCCACCTGACCGACAAGTACACGTTGGAGTTGCACGGCGACGCATTCAACCTTTTGAATACGGCTGAATTCGCCAACCCGACCTCTAGCATGAGCGACTCAAACTTCGGCAAGATCGAAGCGATCCAGGTTTACAGCAACCGCCAGATTCAGTTGGCGGCGCGGTTTACCTTCTAGACCACTGAAACGCTGGCCGCGGCGATAACCAAGCCGCTGCTGCGCAGCCTGAAATCGGATAGATGGCGTATGCGCGCACTAGCTCCGTGACCGCTTAAATTTGTGCCATCGAGGTACCCCAGCTTTCGATTTTGAGAGCTGGGAACCTCAACACTAAGGGGCGAAATGATCAGGTCATGGTACTGGCGCGCTTGTGGCCTGCGTCTGCTCATTCATGTTGTCTTGTTGGGAGAGATTCTTATGCGTACTTTGCCTAAATTGTTTTTGGCTGTCTGTTTTACTGTCAGTATGTTTCCCGCGGCTGCGCAAATCACCTCTCGCGCCACCGCCGTGGTTGCCGGAGAAACTTCCGGAAGCGATCTGTCCGCCCCTGAAAAACCAATGATTGACAAAATCGATCCGCCTGATTGGTGGGCGCGGTTCCCATCTCCCATGCTGCTTGTGCATGGGCGTGGCCTGCACGGCGCGCAATTCACCGTCTCCGGCAAGGGCGTAACGTTGGTGCGCACGCAGAGTTCGGTAAACGGGCATTGGGCTTTTCTTTGGCTTGACACAAAAAACGCTCCGGCGCAGAAACTCGCGATCGTCGTTCGCCGTGGAAGCGCTCAAGCGAGCGCTTCGTTTCCATTGGCTTGCCGCAATCCAACTGCGCATGGGTATGCGGGGGTCAGCCCCGCCGACATCCTTTATCTCATCATGCCCGATCGCTTTGCCGATGGCACGCCTGATCATTCCGGTAACGATCGCACCGCAGCGCGCGGATGGCACGGCGGCGACCTAGCCGGCATCGAGCAGCATCTGGATTATCTGAGCAAGCTGGGCGTCACGACGGTCTGGACTACGCCGGTCGTTTCCAACGGCGCTATGCCGGAGTCCTACCACGGTTATGCGGCCGTTGATCTTTACGCGATCGATTCGCACTTGGGCACGCTTGCCGCTTACCGCCATCTTTCCGATGCGCTCCATGCGCGCGGCATGAAGCTAGTGATTGATTTTGTACCCAACCATGTTGGCGCGGCGCATCCATGGCTTGACGATCCTCCTGCGTCCGATTGGTTTCACGGTACGCGCGCCTCTCATCTATCTGTCGGTTCCGATTTCTATCAACTTGTCGATCCTCATGCGGCGCTACGAGATTCGCTCCACATTACCACCGGTTGGTTCACGGAGAGCATGCCCGATTTGAACCAGGAGAATCCTCTCGTTGAGCAATATCTGATTCAGAATGCGCTTTGGTGGGTTGAAACAGCCCATCTCGACGGAATTCGGCTTGATACTTTTCCCTATGTCGGTCGCAAATTCTGGCATGATTTTAATGCCGCTTTGCATAACGAGTATCCACACCTGACCACGGTCGGCGAAATCTTTCATTCCGATCCCCTGATCACGTCATATTTTGCTGGAGGTGCAACGCATGAAGGCATCGATACAGAACTCGACACGCCCTTTGACTTTCCCGTCTACTCGACCTTGCGCGGTGTACTTATCGGTGGCAAACCGATGACGGAGTTAAGCAACATATTGCGCCAAGATGCGCTATACCCGCATCCGGAGCGTCTGGTCACCTTCATCGGCAACCATGACACGACGCGTTTTTTGACGGAAGCGCATGGCTCAATGGCGAAGCTCAAACTCGCGCTCGGTCTCGCGATTACGCTACGTGGAACGCCGCTTATCTATTCCGGCGATGAAATCGGTATGACGGGTGGAGACGATCCGGACAATCGGCGGGATTTTCCCGGAGGATTTCCTGGCGACAAGCAGAATGCTTTTGTGTCGGAAGAACGCACGAGCGCCCAAGCAGAGGCGTTTGCTTGGACCTCCGGATTGCTGACGTTACGCAAAACTCATTCCGAATTGCGTGGCGGTATCGAGCAGAATTTGCTTGCTACAGACGCGTTGTTCGTCTATGCGCGCGCATACGATTCGTCAGGATGCAAACCGGATCGCTCGCAAGAACGTATCCTGGTGATTGTGAATCAAGCCGGAGTCGCCAAGACGGCGGAAATTGCTTCCGGCCATACCGTATTGGCTGGTTGCACTGAGTTTCAAACGCTTGTTCCCACGCCAAGCGTTGCTATTGAAATCAGCGGCGGTGGGTTGAAAATTACGGCGCCGGCGGAAAGTCTGACAGTGTTGAGCGTGCGATAAGTACGCCAGAAGAAAAGGCCACGGCAACCGCGCGATGATTATTCCGGTTGCGGCTGCAGGAGGTGTGGAGTGTTAAAGGCATGGCGCTTGTCGCTTGTCATACTTGCAATTTTATTTTTTAGCGTTGTTGCAACGGCGACCGAGGTTCATCTCCAGCCGGATTTCGTCCGTCTGGATCGTGTAACCGCTGTTCAGCCGCTGGCAAATGGCATTACAATTCGCGCGGGCGCCGCAGTGCTGCATATCACCGCGCTGCGCGACGATCTGCTGCGCGTGCGTGTCGCTCCCGACGGTCGGTTTCCGGAGGATGCCTCCTGGACCGTATTGACGGCGTCGCGAGTTGACGCGGTCAATGTGATTGCGGAAAATACTAACGCGGATGTTGGCTTCAAAACCGCTAAGCTGCGCGTGACGATTCATCGCGATCCTATGTCGTTGCGGGTTACTGATCTAGAAGGTCGCGTGATCGTCGAAAATTTTTCGCCGCGGCCGATCGAGTACCATGAGCACGCGTTCCGCGTTTACCTGCGCTCGCCCGAGGACGAACATTACTTCGGACTAGGTGACAAGCCTGGTCCTCTTGATCGTCGCAATGCATCCTTTGCGAATTGGAATACGGATTCTTTCGGTTGGCAGGAATCGACCGATCCGATTTACAAATCCATTCCGTTTCTGATTACTTATCGCGGAGGAATTTCGACCGGCATTTTTCTCGACAATACCTGGCGTACGAGTTTCGACTTCAATAAGGAATATCGCGATGCTTATTCCTTTGGCGCCGAGGATGGGCCGCTTGATTTCTATCTTCTGTACGGTCCAGACGCTAAGGCCGTGCTTGCGTCGTGGGCGTGGCTAACCGGACACACGCCGCTGCCTCCCTTGTGGGCGCTGGGGTTTCAGCAATCGCGTTATAGCTACTATCCGGAGTCGGAGGTTAGGCGCATCGCCGATCGCTTGCGCAGCGAGCACATTCCGACCGACGTGATCTGGCTCGACATCGATTATCAGTTAAAAAACCGTCCTTTCACGGTCGATCCGGAACGCTTTCCGCACTTCGATCAGATGATTCAGGATTTGAAGGCACAGCATCTGAAGACGGTGCTCATTACCGATCTGCACATCGCCGATCTTCCCGGAGCGAACTACAAACCCTATGACGAAGGCCAGACGAAGGACTACTTCGTGAAAAATCCCGATGGCTCGACCTTTGTTGGTACGGTCTGGCCCGGCAAAGCGGTTTTCCCGGACTTTACGCGGCAGGCCGCACGCGATTGGTGGGGAACGCTCTACGCTGATTTTGTTCACAAAGGCGTCGCCGGTTTTTGGAATGACATGAACGAACCTTCGGTCTTCGACGTTCCCTCAAAAACCATGCCGGACGATGTGCAGCATCACATCGAGGAACCAGGCTTTGCTTCGCGCATAGCTTCGCATCTTGAAGTACATAACATCTTCGGTATGGAAAACAGTCGCGGCACTTACGAGGGGCTGCTTAATCTCGCGCCGAATCTGCGGCCCTTTGTAATGACACGCGCCAGCTTTGCCGGCGGGCAGCGCTATGCCGTCACCTGGACTGGAGACAATGCCAGTACGTGGAATCATTTGCGTCAAAGCATTCCACAACTGCTCAATCTGGGGTTGAGCGGTTTTGCATTAAGCGGAGCCGATGTTGGCGGATTTGCCGGCTCGCCGCAGCCGGATTTACTTACACGCTGGCTCGAGGTCGGCGCATTTGAGCCGATCGATCGCGATCACTCCGCTTCTGGCACGCATCCGCAAGAGCCGTGGGAAAACGGGACTCCCGAAGATGTGAATCTACGCCGCCGTTATATTGAAGAGCGCTATCGACTGCTGCCCTATCTCTACACGACGACAGAAGAAATGAGCCGTACCGGAGTACCGATGATGCGACCGTTATTTCTGGAATTTCCCTGGCCGGACGCTAATGGCAGTCCGCTCGATTTCGGCGCGGGCAATGCGTTTCTGCTCGGTGCTGACCTGCTGATTGCGGAAGCTCCGTTTCCCGACGAGTTGGACGACTACATGATCGCCTTGCCGCCCGTCGGCTGGTATGACTATTGGACCGGCGCGCGAATCGAACCGGCAAAGGGTGGCGCTGACGGCAAGCATCCAACAGAAGTTCGCCTTCACCGCGAGCTTGATACGCTGCCGATTTTTGTGCGCGCGGGCGCGATCATTCCCGAGCAACCGCTCGTCCAAAGCACTGACGAAAGGCCCAACGGTCCGCTGATCTTGCGCGTGTATCCGCCCACAAACTCTGGTGAGAAGTGTAGCGGCAGCCTCTATCTCGACGATGGCGTGAGCTTCGCTTACAAGCAGGGCGTATTTTTTCGCGCTGCATTTACCTGCCAACTGATGCCTGATGGAATTTCAGTTCGTGTTGCGCCGGCATCCGGGAGCTTCGCTCCATGGTGGAAGCAAGTGTCTGTAGAAATTTACGGCGCAACAAAGGCTGCAAGCCATGCAACTGTTACCCACCTGGATGGTAAAGGCGGTGCTTTGCTGCCAACTGCTTTCGATGTCAAGCAGCATCGTATTACGGCATCCATGCAAGATGAGGGCAAAGGATTTGAGATGAAGCTAATGTATTAGTTACAACTGTAGTACTAATGCCGCCGGCTCCAATCGTTGTACCCATAAAGTGTCTGGCAGAATATTTTTTGTGCTACGCGTAATCGCCTGTGTTTATGATCTTCGGAGTAACTGCGGAGAGGAGTCCAACTTTTCGATGTTATGCCTGTTGGGTTCTGGCTATGCCGGGTTACGAACGGGAAGTTGCCATGGCGACGGGATCTCGTGGCCTTCCGCCAGGCCGGGGTCTGAGGCGTCTCCTGGAGCCTGCGGCGTTTTCCTGGCGTGGTGCAGGTAGATATTGGCCAGAAGCGGGCTAATTGGCTGGCCCTGGCCGGTTCCTGTCTTGCTCACAATCAGCTTGCCGCCGTCGAGGCACCCACACTGATCCACTTGCCGATCAGCCGGAGCATGCTGCCGTCCGTTACACGTCTACCCATCATCTCGACGAGGTTTTCCCAAACAATCGAGTGGTGGGTAGGGACAGGTCTCGCGATTGAGGTCGCTTGTGCCTGTCCCCCCCTTGTAGAACCCGCCGAGCGGATTTTCCGCAACGGGCTCCACAGGTTGCACTCATGAAGTGCGAGTCATACCGTCGCATGAAGAGCCGACGCCGCATAAGGTAGTTCGAACCATGGTTATGAGGAGCCTTGCAAGTGGCTCTTTCTATCGCGCCTGATTCACCGGCGCATCGAGAAAGCGCCAGCTCTGCTTATATTCCGGCGTGAGCGGTTGGTTTTCCATAAGCGCGCGCAGCAACTCGACCGGCATTTCGCTTTCTTGAAGAACCCGGTCGTTAAACTGCTTGTCGGTCATCTTGCCGCTGTCGACCATCTCTTCGCGCAGAGCGCGGAACTGCATGCCGCCGAGCAGATAGGCGCACTGGTAGAGCGGATTGTAGCTTCCGTTGAAGGAGCGGCGCACCTCGGCGGCGGCGTTGTCGCGCTCGTGGCCAACTTCGTTTACCAGATAATCGGTGGCCTGCTCGGGGGTCATCTTGCCCAGGTGGAAGCTGAGCGAGAAGACGATACGCGCGCAACGGTGCATGCGCCAGAATAGCGCGCCGATACGTTCCTCGGGCGTGGTGTTGAAACCGCGATCCCACAAGGTTAGCTCCCAGTAGAGCGCGTTACCCTCAACCCAGAAGGGCGTGTCGAACAACTGGCGATAGGGGCGGTTGCGGGCGATCGAGTACATCTGCAGCCAGTGGCCGGGGATGAGCTCATGGAAGACGGTCGCATGTGCGAAGCCGTAGTTGTTGCCGCGCATGCTCATCAGCCGCTGGGCATAGGTCATCGAGTCGGTCGGATAGCTGATGTTGATGGTGTCGCCACCGGTGAAAAACGGGTTGACCAACTGCTGCTCGGAGGTCATCATGTCGGTCCGCCAGCCTTCACTGGCCAGGGCCGGCACCGTGACCAGATTGTTTTTGACGACGTACTCCTCGCCCTGCTTGGCCAGCTTGTAGATCATCTGCGGCTGCTCGCCGGGGGCGACGTAGTGGTCCTTCACTTTTTCAAGCGCCTTGTGCCAGTCATCACCGTAACCCATTTCGCGGCTGGCTCGGATCATCTCGCGCTGGCACCAGGCCATTTGCTGGCGGGCCATCGCAATCAGTTCTTCCGGGGTGTAGGGAATCATTTCGTCGGAGAGTTGATCGAGCAGAGCCTGGCGGCCAATGGGGGTGCCAATGATGGTGGTCTTATCGCCGGCGGGGACGCCAGCGACTTTTTCGCGCAGGAAGAGGACGTAGCTTTTGGCGACCTCATCGAAGTGCCTATAAGGAGTGGCGACCCACCAGGTGAACTCGGGATCGTAACCGTTATAGAAGTCGAACCAGCGATGGAGCTGTTCGCGGAGCTGATCGAGATCGTCGGCGGCGCGCCAAGCGTCGATGCGGCTGGGGCGGCTGACGGAGGAGTCGAGTGTCTTTTCGATCGCGGCGCGTCGAGCGTCGAGCGCGGTTGCCATGGCGGCGAGACGGGCGGCGGTTTTTTCACCATCTGGGCGCAAAACGGCGCGGCGGTCGTCTTCGAGGGCAAAAACATCGGCGGCGATGGGCAGGAAGGTAGAGACCTGTTTCCACTGCGTGGCGGCTAAGGTTTGCGCGTGGCTGTCGCGGGCGAGAAAGTTTTTAAGCAGCAGGTAATCGACTTTGCCTTCCTGGTTGAGGGCGGCGAAATCGACGGCGTCGAGATCGTGCTTGGCGTCGGCGTCGAGGCGTGCAAAGCGGGACTGGGTGGTCGGGGAAAGCGGGTCAGTATAAACGTTGAAGAGGAGATTGCGGTCGGTATTGTAGCGCTCGATGAGCGTTTGCACGGAATGGGCCGGGGCGGGCGTGATGGGGGCTGCCGAGGCAAGGACCGGAGAGAAGACCGGAGCGCAAAGTACACAAAGGACAAGACTACGAAGATGAGGCACCGCGAACCTCCTAGAAAGCTGCGCGTAAGCATGAAATAAGATTGCTGGGCCTATGATATACAAAAATGAATGCAATATGGAACTACGAGTGTGCTTGATTCACGCGCAGAAGAAAGCCGGATACAGGAGATGAAGTAGAGATGGCGGAAGAGATCAGCTTAACCATCGACGGAGAGACGGTACGCGTGGCGCGGGGTACGAGTGTGGCGGCGGCGATTTTGAAAACGGGCAAGCTGTCGCGTACCTCGGTGAGCGGCGAGCCGAGAGGGCCGTTTTGCGGTATGGGCATCTGCATGGAGTGTCGGGCGACGATTGACGGCGTGGCGCAGCAGACAACCTGCCGGCGGCAGTGCGAGCCGGGCATGGAGGTCGTGACGGGATGACGGCGCAATTTGATGTGGTGGTGGTGGGCGCGGGGCCGGGCGGCCTCGCCGCGGCGACGGTATCGGCCGAGGCCGGCCTGCGGGTGTGCGTGGTGGACGACAATCCGGCGGCGGGCGGACAAATTTGGCGCGGGCAAACGGAGAGCAACGGCCGGGCGCGAAGCTGGCTGGCACGTTTGCAGGCGACGCAGGCCACGGTGTGGAACGGCCTGCGGGTGGTGGATCTTGCGGCGGAGAAGCGGCTGCGGCTGGAAGGCGCGTCGGGCGGATGCGATCTCCTCTTTGACAAATTGATTGTGGCGACGGGGGCGCGCGAGCGTTTTTTGCCGTTTCCGGGCTGGACGCTGCCGGGCGTGATGGGCGCGGGCGGCGCGCAGGCACTGCTGAAAGCTGGGCTGAAGGTGCAGGGACGGCGGGCGGTGGTGGCCGGAAGCGGTCCGCTGCTGCTGGCGGTGGCCGCGAGCTTGCGCACGCACGGCGCGCAGGTGGCTGCGGTATGCGAACAGGCTCCACTGCGCCGGTTGGTGCGCTTTGGCGCGGGATTGTGGCGGCATGCCGGAAAGCTGGCGGAGGGCGTGCAGTATCAACTGCAGTCGCGGTTTGCGCCGTACCGTACGAACTGCTGGGTGGCGCGGGCCGAGGGCGCCGGAAAGCTGGAACGCGTGGTATTGACGAACGGGCGGCGGCAGTGGACGGTGGCATGCGATCTGCTGGCTTGCGGCTTCAATCTGGTGCCGAATCTGGAGCTGCCGCTACTGCTGGGATGTCGCGTGGAAGAGGGCCTGATACAGGTGGATGCGCGGCAGCAAAGCTCGTGTGAGAACGTGTTTTGCGTTGGCGAGCTGACGGGCGTGGGCGGTTTAGACAAGGCTCTGTTGGAAGGCCAGATTGCCGGATGGGCCGCGGCGAGAGACGCGCAACGGGTGCAAGCCCTGCAGCGCGGCCTTAAAAAACAGAAACAGTTTGCGCGGCGGTTGGAAGAGGCGTTTGCGCTGCGGCCGGAGCTGCGCTTGCTACCCGAGGCTGATACGCTGGTCTGCCGCTGCGAGGATGTTCCGTATGTGGCGTTATGCGGACGCAGCGGATGGCGCGATGCGAAGCTGCGCTCGCGCGTCGGAATGGGCGCCTGCCAGGGCCGGGTGTGCGGCGCGGCGGCGGAGTTTCTGTTTGGTTGGCAAAAACGCGACCGGCGTCCACCAGTGTTTCCAGCTACGGTGGCGACGATGGCGGGAGAAGAAAACAACAGGAACTAGGTGTTTGTGCGTGGATTTGGGAGAAGGCCAGCCGATTGTGTCGGCGTCGGAGCAAGATGAGGGGAGCATCTATCTATACATCTCTACGACGGGCAGAGGTGTGCGGTGCAACGGTAGATTACGCGTGGCGTCTGGGAGGTGCGTGCGGCGGACACGGCGCGAGCGGGGCGCATAGTGAGCGCAAGCTGCTGAATTTTTTTTTGTCGAACCTGCGGGAGGTGCGGTAGCCGGTGTGGAACAAGAAAGGCGCAACTGCAACAAACCAAAAGTGATTTTTCAGAGTGGCCGAAAAGGTGCTGTTTTGGGCGTGTATTTTTGTGAAGCACGCAAAAAAAAACAGTAAAAATCTCTTGCGTCGGATGCAGATAAAAATACATAATCGTATCCACTTGATGTAGACAACGGTGCATACGTTCAATAAGCACGAGTAAACGTTTGCCCATCTGTTGATAAAAGTCAATCAAACGCATCCTTAGCGCAGCGCTATTTACCAAATTTTGGAGGGGGGACAAAGACGATGCAACGATATAGAAACTTAACGCTTTGGTTGAGCATGTTTCTGGTCTTGATAGGGATTGCAACGCTCTGCAGGGCGCAGTCCGGATCTCAAGGCACAGTTTCGGTCACGGTGGAAGATGTGACCGGTGGTGTGGTTCCTGACGCCGATCTAACTTTGGTGGCATTGGCGACCAACGATACGCATTATGCAAAAACGAAGTCTGTCGGCAATGCCGTTTTTCCATATCTGGCGATTGGACATTACAAGCTGTCGGTTTCCAGAGCGGGCTACGAATCGACGGTATTGCAGGATATCACCGTGCAGGCGGCGCAGACCACGGATTTGCATGTGAAGTTAAAGGTTGGCGCATCATCGGAAGTGGTGACGGTAACCTCCTCGGCGACGCCGCTGATTGAGACGACGCAGAATTCACTGGTTACAGTTATCGATCCGGGATTCATCCAGAATCTACCGATGGTAGGGCGCGATGTTTCGATTTTTGCGACGCTGGTGCCCGGATACGCAGGCATACCTGGAGAATCTTCTTCCGGCGGCAATGGAAGCTGGAATGGCAAGGTTTCGATGGATGGCGGTTCTGATGTTGATGGCGTGCCGCAGTCGGCTACGCGCAGCAAGGGCAATGGCATTGTAGGCGCCGGAGTTTCGGCGCGCATCGAAAATATTTCCGAAATGTCGGTGCAGACCGATCAGATCGATGTGGATCAGGGCTTCGGACAGAACAGCATGCAGGTCAGCTTTGTGACGAAGAGCGGTACCAACAAGTTTCACGGAGAAGCTTTTGGCGATCTGCAAAACGACGGTTTGAATGCCAATAGCTGGGCGAACAACGCCTCCGGTATCCGCAAGGACAAGCTGATCTATACCGACTGGGGCGTGAGTGTGGGTGGTCCGGTGCTCAAGAACAAACTGTTCTTCTATGGTACGTTCGCCAAGCGCACGATTCCGGGTTCTTACACGTCATCGGCCACGACGCTATCGTCGGCGGCGCAGGCTGGAAATTTCAGCTATATCTGGACGGACGCGAACGGCAACACGCAAACGAGCACGGCAAACGTGTACACGCTGGCCCAGGGGCAAGGCGTGACGGACGCGGCAGACTCCGCGGTCACGTCGGAGATCTCACTGATCAACAGCAATGCGATTCCGGCGGGCAAGCTAACGACGAGCAATAGCGACTCTAACGTAAACTCGCTGAGCTGGAAGGTAGACAGCCCGACGCACCGCTATTATCCGCTGGTTCGCTTGGACTACAACATGTCACCGACGGTGCGCATGGGACTGTCGTGGATGATGTCGTCAGTTTCAGAGCCGCATGTTTACGGACCCTATATGCCCGGTTCTTCATTCGCGGGACAGAACACCGGCTATACCGCTTCGAACTACATCATGAGCTACCGGCTGGACTGGAACGCAACGCCGAACCTGATTAACGAATTTCGCGCCGGATTCAACTACAACAAGGCATGCTTCAGTTGCTCAGCGACAAAGGCTTACGCATCAAACCCCTACATCTACTGGGCGTTGGGCAGCTCGGGCCAGCAGTATTACACGCCGCAGAGCAGAGAGTATCCGATGGTCGTGCTATCCGACACGGTCAGCTGGCAGAAGAAGTCGCATACGATCAAATTCGGCGTTTCGGGCTATCACGAACAGGATCACTACTGGAATCCGCCGCTCGGATACTGGAACATCGATCTGGGCATGGCATCGGCCGATCCGGCGCAGAACGCATTTACGTCGGCGACGCTGCCGAATTCGACCTCGAGCCAGCAGAGCGAAGCGGCGAATCTTTACGCAACGCTGACCGGCCGAGTAACGTCCATCACCACCCAGCACGCGTATTCGCAGGCGACTAAGACGTATAACACGGGTGTGGGCGGTTACAACCTGGATGAAGTCTCGTTGGCGTGGGGTTTATTCGCGCAGGATTCGTGGCGCGTGACTCCGCACCTGACAATCAACTACGGACTACGCTGGGACTTCACGGGCGACAATCACGACTTGACCGGCGCTTATCACAACGTGGCTCCAGACTCGATCTATGGACCGACGGCGGTGGGGCAGCTTTTCCAGCCGGGCGTAATGAATGGCAACATGGACCCGGTGTACAAGCTGAATCCGCATGCGTACGCGCCGTGGCGTGTGACGCCGCAGCCGCAACTGGGCTTGGCCTGGAATCCATTGGTTGAAGACGGTTTTCTGGGCAGGCTGCTGGGCGGATCGAAGACGACGATCCGGAGCGGCATTTCGCTGAAGCGTTTTACCGAACCCTACCAGACGTATTGGGATTACGCGTCGGACTGGGGCTCGTTCTTCTACAACAGCTCCAGCTACACAGCGAGTTCGGCCTCGACAAAGGGCTACTTCAAGGCAGGCAGTGTGAAGTTGTCGAGCGTGACGGGAAGCAATTATCTGAGCACGGCGGTGAGCGACAACTTTGTTACTTCTCCGACGAGCTGGGTAACGGAAGCTCCCGAGTCGTCCTATACGTATCTGAGCCAGCCGGCGATCAATGGCATGGACCCGCATATTCCGGAGCCTGACATTATCTCGTGGAACCTCGGGTTCCAGCGCCAGTTGGGCAACACGCGGGCGATCGAAGTCCGCTATGTGGCAAACCGTTCTTATCACCAGTGGCTGGCCATCAATCCGAACGAAGTCAACATTTTCGAGAATGGTTTTTCGTCGGAGTTTCAGAAAGCGCAGCAGAACCAGAAGATCAACTACGCGAACTTGAAGTCCGCCAATCCTACGATGACGCTGGCGAGTGCGCCGTTTGGTAATCTGGGTTACTCGGGCGACGTGGCGCTGCCGATTTTGACGCAAGCGTTCTCGAACGAAGGCACGGACGGCTATGGCGAGTCACCGGACTTTTCAAACAACTATTACACCAACCTGGTAGCGAATGGCGCGGCGGGAACGACGGCATATTCTCTGGTGAACAACGATGGATACGGCTATCCGTTGTGCAACCTGCTGGGCTCGGCCTTTACGCCTTGCACCTCGGTCTTCGGTTATACGGGGTCAGGAAACTATCCACTGAACTTCTTCCAGGCGAATCCTTATTCCGGCGGCAATTCGACGGGATATTTGACGGGCATGGGGTACTCGACTTACCAGTCGATGCAGGTGGACTTCCGCCAGCAGCAGTGGCATGGGTTGCAGGTGGAAGCCAACTACGTCTGGTCGCACACTCTGGGCAATGGCGGCGGCAGCAGCGCCGGCGGCGGAGTTGGTCACAGTCCGCTGATGACACTGCATAACCTGCACATGAATTATCGTCCGGCGAACTTCGATATCCGGCATGTAATCCACATCAACGGTACGTACGCGCTGCCGATTGGGCGTGGCAAGCAGTGGCTGAATAGCGACAATATATTGAGCCGCGTGGCAGGCAACTGGACGGTCGGCACTATTGTGACCATACAGACCGGCACACCGACGCAAATGACGGGCGGATGGGACACCTACAACGAGTATTCGGATGGCGGTGCGCAAGCTGCAGAAAGCGGTAGGCGTTCACCGCCTGTCGAAGTCGCAGCAAGCAAACTTGAATGGTTCAAGCTCCTATGTGCTAATGGTTGATCCGAAGTATCTGACATCGTCAACGATCGGCGGCGCCAACAGTAACTACATCAACTCCAACACCACGGCGGGCACTTATGGCGCGATTCCGTACCTGTATGGTCCGCATGGGTTCTATCAGGATGTTTCGTTGACCAAGGAATTTCCGCTATACCGGGAAGCCCGGGTCAAGTTCCAGGGGGTAGCGCAAAATGCGTGGAACCACCCGGTATTTGGCAACACGGGTACGCTGATGGACGTTTCGGCGCAGAGCACGACCTTCGGCGAGCAGAGCGGTCCTAGCAACAGTCCTCGTTCGATGGATGTTCGACTCACGGTCGAATTCTAAAAGATACAGCGGGCCTCCAGATGATGGGGGCCTGCTGTTGAACACTGAATACTGAATGCGAGCCGTATTTCCTCCCGGAGTACGGCTCTTTTTTGTCTTTAAAGCATTTTCACCGATGGTGTAGTGGAAATATGGGTTGGAAAAGACTTTACAGCGACTGTGAAAATGCCCCGACCGGCGTCATCGACATTTTTGGCGAGCGCGGAAGCTGGTAGCGTGCGACCGGTATGAAAGATGAAGGGGAGCCCAGGCGGCTCCCCTTTTTATTGCGCAAACGCTGCCAGTTTAGCCAATGGCCGCGCGGGTTTCTTTGCCGTCGACGAGGCGAAGGATGCCAAGCGGATTGGCGTCTTGCAGCTCGGCCGGCAGCAGCGCATCGGGCAGGCTCTGGTAGCAGACCGGGCGCACGAAGCGGTCAATGGCCCGCGTGCCGACGGAGGTAAAGCGCGCGTCGGAGGCCGCCGGATAGGGGCCGCCATGCACCATTGCGTGCGAGACTTCGACGCCGGTCGGAAAGGCGTTGGCGATGACGCGGCCGGCTTTGGTGGCGAGCACGTCAATCAACTCGCGTTGCGCGGCCAGGTCGGCTTCAGTGCCGAAGAGGGTTGCGGTCAACTGGCCGTCAAGCGCGCCGGCCGCGCGCACATAGCTGGCCAGATCGGGGCACTCGATCAGCAGCGTCGTCGGGCCGAAGATTTCTTCAGCCAGCGCGGGCCGCGCTTGAAAATCAGCCAGCGTTGTGCTGTAGAGATGCGGCGCGGCGTGGCAGAACGGCGCTTCGCCAGAATTTTTGGCCTCAGCCACGCGCGCGGCTTGCTTGGCTCGCTCGCCGGTGAGCTGTGTATAGGCTTGGGCGATGCCTGGCGTTAGCAGCGGTAGCGGCGCGGCGTTGGCAACCAGTTTTTTCAGATGCGCGACAAAGGCTTCGGCTCCAGTCATCTTCGTCCAGAAGATCAGGCCCGGCTTGGTGCAGAACTGGCCCGAGCCGAGGGTGAAGGAGGCGAAGAGATTTTGCGCGAAGCCTTCCGGATCGGCGGCGAGCAGTTCGGGCAACACGAAGAGCGGATTAACGCTCGACATTTCGGTAAAACACGGGATAGGCTGTGGCCGGCTGGCGGCCAGATCCATCAGCGCGCGGCCGCCGCGCTGCGAGCCGGTAAAGGCCACGGCCTGCACGGCCGGATGCAGCACGAGCGTCAGTCCCAGCTTATTGCCAAGGCCGTAGAGCAAGGAAAAGACACCTTCGGGAAGTTGCTCGGCGGCTATGGCCTGCTGAATCGCGACGGCTACGATTTCGCCGGTCGCGGGATGGGCGGGATGGGCTTTGAAGATCACCGGGCAACCGGCGGCCAGTGCGGCGGCGGTGTCACCGCCAGCGGTTGAAAAGGCCAGCGGGAAGTTGCTGGCGCCGAAGACGACGACGGGACCAAGCGGACGGAGCAGCGAGCGCAGCGCCGGGCGCGGCATCGGTTTGCGGTCGGGCAGGGCAGTGTCGATGCGCGCGCGCACCCAAGAACCGTCTTCGAGAATCGAAGCGAAGAGACGTAACTGGCCGGTGGTGCGCGCCGTTTCGCCCTGCAGTCGTTGGAGGGAGAGGCCGCTTTCAGCGTGGGCGCGCTCGACGAGCGGTTCTGCAACGGCGTCAAGATTGGCGGCGATGCGGCGCAGCAACGCCGCGCGCTGCTTACCCGAGGCTGCGGCAAAAGGCGCGGCGGCCTGAGCGGCCAACTGCACGGCCCGCTCGATTTCATCGTCGCCGGCTTCGGCGTAGCCCGGCTCAAGTCGCGCTCCGGTCAAAGGATTGATTCCATAAAAAGCCGCGCTCTCGCCCGCGCCGCGTTGTCTGCCGATGAACGAACGTCCTGTCAGTTCCATGCCACTCCTCTTTTTTTTGCGTACCAAGAAACACTATTGCAACGAACGGGATTCGCCGTCGAGAGAGAAAGCGGTGCGAATCCCGTGTCGATTTCAGTTTGCCTGTGCGAAGCCTACCGGTTCAGCGGCGTGCTGGCGACGGCGGTTTTCGAGCGATTGGCCTGCGCATAGGCGACAATCTTGCGCATCGCGTCCAGCTCGGCGCCCACCAGCGCCAGACGCGGCGCGCGCACGCGAGCCGAACCGACGCCGATTTCCTGCTGCACCTGCTTGATCAACTGCACAAATTTGGGCACCGTGTCCATGCGCAGCAAGGGCAGGAACCAGCGATAGAGCTCGAAGGCCTCCTGCTTTTTGCCGGCGCTGACCAGCTTGAAGAGCTCAACCGACTCGCGCGGGAAGGCGTTAACCAAACCGGCGACCCATCCGGTGGCGCCGGCGCTGACGCCCTCAACGATGCTGTCGTCGACGCCGACGAAGATCGCCAGACGATTGCCGATCAGGGCGCGAATGGCCGTCACGCGGCGCACGTCGGTCGATGATTCCTTAACCGCGGCCAGATTCGGAAATTCGGCGGCGAGCTCGGCGATCTGCGCGGGCAAAAAGTCCGTACCGTAAGCGACCGGGTTGTTATAGAGCAGCCCTTCGAGCTTGGTGGTCTTCAGAATCGCGCCGACGTGTGCCTTGGTTTCGCGCCAGTCGCCCAGGTAGACATAGGGCGGCAGCACCATCAGGCCCGAGCAGCCCACGCCCTCGGCCATCTTGGCCAGCTCGGCGGCTTCGGTCGTAGACAGCGCGGAGATGGCGGCCACCACCGGCGCCTTGCCGTCCAGCGCTTTGACCAGCGTTTCGAGCAGCAGCTTTTTTTCGGCAGTGGTCTGTGTGGCGGCCTCGCCGAGCGAGCCGAGGCTGATGATGCCCGTGCAGCCATTCTCGATGAGCCACTGCGCGTGGCGTGCGATGAAGGCGGTGTCGAGCATGTCGTTAGGGGTGAAAGCGGTGGTCATAGCGGGCATAACGCCAGTCCAGTTCATAGAAGCTCCTCCTGATGGTTCAATAGAGATGTGTTGGGATCGAGCAAGCGGGCCGGTAGATACGGCGCCGGGTCGATGGCCGGAGCGCGGCCGGTAATCTCGCAATCGATTAGTTGGGCCGTGGCCAGCGAAGTGGTGATGCCCAGTCCCTCATGGCCGGTGGCCAGCCAGAGTGAGTTGTCGCGCGGGTCGGGTCCGATCAGCGGCAGCTTGTCGGGGGTCGAGGCGCGGAAGCCGGTCCAGGAGCGAATCACCTGCAATTTGGCCAAGCCCGGCAGATAGCTCATGCAGCGGCGCAGCATTTTGCCCAGCAGCGCGTGGTCGATCGCGGCGTCTTGCTGTCCAAACTGGCGCGATGAGCCGATGAGAATCTGCCCGGTGATGCGCGGCTGAACGTTGCAGGCCACCGACTCGGCCGTGAGTTGCTTGGCGCTCTTCATGTAGCCCAGCTCGACAACCTGATGATGCAGAAATCCGGCGTAGCGGTCGGTAACCGCAAGGTGGCCCTTGCGCGGCTTGACCGGCAGGCCGGGCATGCAGGAAGTTGATTGCGCGCCGCCGGCATTGACCAGACGCGAGGCGTGCAAGGTCGAGCCATCGGCCAGCCGCGCCTCGCCGTTGCCCAGGTGCGTGCAGGCCGAACCGAGCAGCAAGGTGGCGCCCAGCTTCGCGGCTTCTTCAAGCATGGCGGAGACGACGACCGGCGGAAAAACCACCGAGTCGCGTGGTACCAGCAGGCCGCCGGCGAGGCCCGCGCGCAGCTCGGGCTCTTCGGCCATGAGCTGCGCGGCGGTTAGCAACTTGGCGGGCAGATGGCGGTCGTCGAGATAGTGGAATTTGCGCTCGGCCTCGGCCATTTCTTCTGTGTCGGCGGCCACCCAGAGCGTGCCGGGCGAACAAAACTCCGCGCCGGCGGGCAGCTTCGGTCCCAGCGCATGCCAGAGGGTCTGCGAGTAGCTGCTCAGTGCGTACTCGGCTTCGCTGCCGTCGAGTACGACCAGGTGGCCCATGCCGGCAGCGGTTGCGCCACTACCCCAGCATTCTTTTTCAACCACCGCCACGCGTAGCCCCGAGCGCGCCAGAGCCAGCGTGCAACTGGCGCCGACGATGCCGCCGCCGATTACCACCACGTCGTAGCTCTGCTTGTTTTTTAGAAGCATGCGGGCACTCCTAGAAGGAAGGGATCGCCGTCCTCGAAGATCAGCCGGCTTTCGGCCGTCACCGAGGCCGTGCCCTCGATGCGCGGCAGAATTTTTTCAGGCTGCTCCGGGTCCAGCTCGTAGAAGCCCTCGAAGACCGTGCCCAAAATTCCCTCTTGCCGCCAGTGCGCGCCGGGAGCGAGCTTGCCCGCCGCGGCCAGGCAGGCCAGCTTGGCGCTGGTTCCGGTGCCGCAGGGCGAGCGGTCATAGACCTTGCCGGGACAGAGCACGAAGTTGCGGCTCTGGTTGGTCGCCTCGACCGGTGCGGCGAAGAGTTCTACGTGATCGATTTCGGCGCCCTCGGCACCGGTAATGCCTTGCGCGCCCAGCGCCTGGCGAATTGCCCAGGTGAATTCGGTGAGGCTATCGGCATTCTCAATGGCGAGCGACTTGCCGTGATCGGCGACCAGAAAAAACCAGTTGCCGCCCCAGGCGATGTCGCCGGTAACCGGGCCGTGGCCGGGTACTTCAACCATCACCGCTGCGCGATAGCGATAAGCAGGCACGTTGCGAATCGTTACCGTGCCGTCGGCCGCCAGCGCCGCCTCGACCTCGCCGACCGGTGTTTCGAACCGATGCACACCCGGCCGGATGCGGCCCATGTAGGCCAGCGTTTTGACCACGCCAATGGTGCCGTGGCCGCACATGCCCAGGTAGCCGGCGTTATTAAAGAAAATGATGCCCGCCGCGCAGGCTGGATCGACCGGATCGAGCAGATAGGCGCCGACCAGCACATCGGAGCCGCGCGGCTCGCAGAGAATCGCTCGGCGCAGATGGTCGTAGTCCCGGCGTAGGACGGCCAGCCGCTCGGCCATCGAACCGCCTCCCAGTTCGGAGAAATCCCAAAGCACGCAACGAGTAGGCTCGCCGGCGGTGTGCGAATCAATCGCGGTGATCGACGCGGGTACAAAACACTCATTCATAGGTGCAGCTCGCAAAGGATCGTTAAAAATCAAGAGAGAAAACAGGGTTGCCCGCCGCGCGATTCGCTTCTTGTCATTTCGCGGCACGGAATTCAGGCGTGCCCCAAAGCGTTTACATGATTTCCGCAAATAATAAAACGTTTACACGCCTTTCGCAAAGTATACAAGTTTGGATACAATCAGGCCATATCGACGCGGTAAAAACAAATTGGCCGGAAGATCGGCTCGATCCGCGACGATTCATTACTTGGGAGGGCCTTCATGATCTCTTCTTTCTTCCGTCCGCTCGCGCTGTCAGCCATGCTGGTTTCGGCGCTGCCGCTGGCGACCGCCCAGTACTACCCGGCCGGGCGCGCGCCGCATCCTGGACCGCTCTTCGATCAAGGCATGGCCCGCTATCAGACGCCGGAATTGATGCTGACGCTCATGAAATCTTCGGGCACCGTCGCGGGACTCGAAGCGCCGCTGGCGGCCTCGAAGAACGCGCGTGCGCTGAAGAACTACGATTTCACTCCCTTCGATCTGCTCGCTGCCCGCTCGGTCGACAGTTACTATCATCTGGGCGATCTGAATCTACGGCTGCGCGCGGCAGGTAACGAGCACTGGCAGAGTTTTTCTACGGCGCAGCAGCGTCATCCGGTGTTACCGCTGGCGCCAAACCCGGGCGAGCTCGAGCGCGACAACCTGGCGCCGACCTTCGCCGCCGATTTTCCGCTGCAGGCAACGCGCATCTGGACGGTCGAAAACGGCCATCTTGTGCTGCGTTTCACGCTGCACAATCCGGGTACGCACGCCATCGAGATTGGCTCGTTGGGCATTCCGCTGGTCTTCAACAATGTGCTCACCGGCCGCTCGCTTGAAGAGGCACACGCTCTCGCGAACTTTTCCGACCCATCGATCGCGCTCGACGGCGGCTACGTGCAGGTAACGCGGCTGGACGGCAAGGGGCCGGCACTGGTCGTGGTGCCTGACGGCAAGACGCCCTTCGAGGCCTATCGCCTGCTGGCCAACGCATCGCGCCACGAAGAGGGTGAGGCCGAGCCCTTCGCGGAAAAAACGCCGCGCCAGCAGACCTTCGAGGGTTTTTACGAATGGATGGCCGCTTCGCTCGCCTATCAACAGAACGAGTGGAAGGGCGTGGAGGAGTGGAATCCGGCGACGAGCTTTGTGCTCGCACCCGGCGAAACGCGCACCTTCGGCTTGCGCTTTCTGGTTTCCGCCTCGATTCGTGAGATTGAAAAGACGCTGATCGCGGCCGGCCGCCCGGTGGCAGTGGGCATTCCTGGTTATGTGCTGCCCGAGGACATCGACGCGCAGCTCTATCTGCACGCGGCGCAGCCGGTGCGCTCGATTGCCGCCGAACCGGCAGGATCCATTGAGATCGCGCCGGACGAAAGCACGGCGCATGGCTGGCTGCGTTACAAGCTGCGCGGCAAGCAGTGGGGGCGGGCGCGCATCGTCGTGACTTACGCCGACGGTTCGACCGAGAGCATTCACTATCGCGTCATCAAGCCGGCCGGTGAGGCCGTCGACGACCTCGGCCATTTCCTTTTCACCCGGCAATGGTTTGACAAGCAGGACGATCCGTTCCATCGCGCGCCTTCGATCATTAGTTACGACCGCGAGGCGAATGCGCAGGTGGTGCAGGATCAGCGCGTCTGGATCGCGGGCTTGAGCGATGAGGGCGGCGCGGGTTCCTGGCTGGCCGCGGCCATGCAAGAGTATGCGCGGCCCGACAAAAAGCAGGTCGAGCAGCTCGAAGAGTTTGTCGATGGCGTTCTCTGGGGCCAGTTGCAATATAAGGACGGTTCACGGAAGTACGGCGTGCGCCGCAGCCTCTTCTACTACGATCCGCAGAACATGCCCGATGGTTTTTACGACAAGAAGATCGACTGGTCAACCTGGGAGAGCTGGAAAAAAGAGGACGCGGCCGGCGTCTGGCGCTCGTATAACTATCCGCATGTGGTCGCGGCCTATTGGGCGCTTTACCGCATCGCGCGCAATCATCCGGGGCTGGCCACGCATCACGCGGCCGACTGGTATCTGAACCAATCGTATGAAACGATCATGGCTATGTTGCGCTATGCCGAAGGGCAGGCCTCGCTCGGGCAAATGGAGGGCACGATCTTCGTGAACGTGCTCGACGATCTGCGGCACGAGGGCGAGACGGCCAAGGCCGACACGCTCGAGGCCGCAATGCGCGCCCGCGCCGAGGGTTGGCGGCAGCAGGCGTATCCGTTTGGCAGCGAGATGCCATGGGATTCAACCGGGCAGGAAGAGGTTTACGATTGGTGCCAGCGCTTTGGCTACGCGGACAAGGCGCAGGTGACGATCGATGCCATCACCGGCTATATGCCGGCCATTCCCAACTGGGGTTACAACGGCAACGCGCGCCGCTACTGGGATTTTCTCTATGGCGGCAAATATCCGCGCATCGAGCGGCAGTTGCATCACTACGGCTCGGGGCTGAACGCGATTCCGCTGCTCGACGCTTATCGCCATCATCCCGACGACCTTTATCTGCTGCGCGTCGGCTACGGCGGCACAATGGGAGCGCTGACCAATATCGATCAAAAGGGTTTTGCTTCGGCGGCCTTCCACAGTTATCCGGACAAAATGGCATTCGATCCATATTCGGGTGACTACGGTCCAAACTTTTTGGGCCATGCGTTGGCGGCGGCAACCTTTTTGGCGCGCGATGCGGAGTTCGGCTGGCTGGCCTTTGGCGGCAACGTCAAGCAGGAAGGCGACACAGTGATTGTGACGCCGCGCGATGCGCTGCGCCAGCGCGTTTTTATCGCGCCGCTGGCAGCCTGGCTCACACTCGACGCGGGCCGATTCGCGAGCGTACGCTATGACACGAAAACGGGCGCCGTTGATGTGCAACTGGAAGCTGCCGACGCCACTACGCCGAAGGCCGTGTTGCGTATCGCGGCCACTACGGCTACGGCCATCGCATTGCATCCGGCCACGCCGCTGGCTCAAGAGCGTCAGGGCTATGCGATCCCGTTAACCAAAACACCAACGACCGTGCATTTGCTGCCGGACGAAACCAAGAAGCCGTAGTCTCGCGAAGCATTTTTCCGGGACTAAAATTCGCACGCATTGCGCGAGCGTTTCGGGGGTGGGCTCAAGCCCGCTCCCTTCAACGACTGAGATTCTCAGGAGGTTTAAACACCACGATGAGTTCGACGAGAAGAGAATTTTTGCGTACCAGCACGCTGCTTGCGGCCTCGGGATCGCTGCTCCATCCAGCGCTGCGCGCCCTGGCTCAGGACGCGGCCACAGACGCTTCCGCCGCGGTCAACCGCCATGGCTTTGAAAAGATCAGCTGGAAGGCGAATCCGTTTCCGATGAAGCAGGTCCGCTTGCGCTCGGGATACCTGAAGGAACTGCAGGAGCGCGATCGCATGTACCTGTTCATGCTGCCTAACGACCGGCTGGCGCACAGCTTCCGGCTCACGGCGGGCAAACCCTCGATGGCGCAGCCGCTGGGTGGTTGGGAGGCGCCGGACTGCGAGTTGCGCGGCCACCTTGCCGGCGGCCATTATCTTTCCGCCTGCGCGCTGATGTACGCTTCGACCGGCGACGAGTCGCTACGGCTTAAGGCCGAAGGGTTGGTGAGCTTGCTCGCCGAATGTCAGCAGCCGAATGGCTATCTTGGCGCGTATCCCGAAAATTTTTATGACCGGCTCAAGCATCACGAGTCTGTCTGGGCGCCCTTTTATACCTATCACAAGATCATGGCCGGCCACCTCGACATGTACACGCACTGCGGCAGCCTGATGGCGCTTGAAACATGCAAGCGTATGGCTGGCTGGGCTATTGAGTGGATCAAGCCGCTCAGCGACGAGGAACTGGAGAAGATCTTCAAGACCGAGCACGGCGGCATGAACGAGGTGATGTTCAACCTTTACGCCATCACCGGCGAAAAGAAGTATCTTGATGCCGGCTACCGCTTCGAGCACAAGGACTTTTTTGCGCCGTTGGTTGCGCATCAGGACAAGCTCGCCGGCCTGCACTCGAACACGAATATTCCGAAGGTGGTTGGAGCGGCGCGCGGCTATGAGCTGACCGGCGACGAGCGCTATCGCGACCTGGCCGAATATTTTTGGCACACTGTCGCCGAGCATCACAGCTTTGCACCCGGTGGCACCTCGAACAATAACGAGGGTTGGAGCGAGCCGGACGCGGCGGGCACGCACCTGGCGCCCGGCGGCCAGGAGTGTTGCTGCAGCTACAACATGCTCAAGCTCACGCGCCATCTGTACGGCTGGAATCCCGAGGCCGTCTGGATGGATTACTACGAGAAGCTGCTGTGGAACGTGCGCGCCGGTACCATGGACGACGATGGCATGACGATGTATTATGTGCCAACGATTCCTGGTGGCTGGAAGACCTTTGGCGATGCCTATGAGGCCAACCTATGTTGCACCGGCAGCGGCGCGGAGGAATACGCGAAGCTGGTCGACACAATTTATTTTCACGACGACGCGGCACTCTACGTGAACCAGTTTGTTGCCTCGGAGCTGAACTGGAGCGAGAAAGACGCGCGCATTGTGCAACAGACCAACTTTCCCGTTGAAGAAGGCACAACGTTGACGCTGCACGGCGCGCTGACGAAGTCCTTCGCGCTGAAAATTCGTGCGCCGCGCTGGGCCGCGAAGATCCGTGTGCGCATTAACGATGAGGAAGTTGCGGCCGTCGCGAATGCCGATGGTTATATCACTCTGACGCGCGCCTGGAAGGCCGGCGACCGCATCGCCGTCGATCTACCGATGAGCTTGCGGCAGGAGAGCGTGGCGGGCAGCCCCGAACTGGCCTCGCTCGCCTACGGCCCACTCGTGCTGGTGGCCTGCATGGGGCGCGAAGGACTGAACCGCGCCATGATCGACGCCGGGCAGGGGCCGGACATGGGGCAGTTGCCCGCTTTGCCCATGCCCACTTTTACGGGAAGCGAGGCCAACTGGGTACGCAAGGTGGACGACGCCGAGTTGGTTTTTGAAACCGTGGGCCAGAAGAAAAACTTCACTCTCAAACCGCTCTATCGCGTGCTCGATGAGCGCTACTCGATTTACTGGCAGAAGCAGGCATAGCCACATCGGGCGCGCGGAGATATTTCGTGCGCCCGTTTTTTTTTGAAGATGCGAAAGGCACCGCTTGATGCACTCGAAGTTTCTTGCTTGCCCGCTATTTTTACTCGGCCTCGCGTTCGCGCCGCTTTGCGCGCAACAACCGGCGAGCGTGCCCTTCCACTCGAGCGGCAATCCGATTCTTGCCGACGGATCGTATTACTCGACCGATCCGGCTCCGATTGTTGTTGGTGATACGCTCTACATTCTCGCCGGCCGCGATGAAGCTCCGCCCGATGTGAATGACTTCATCATGAATGAGTGGCAACTGTTTGCGACCAAGGATGTGGCTTCGGGGAACTGGGTTCATACTCCGCACTTGGCGCGCCCCGAGCAGTTGTTCCGCTGGGCCGCGCCCGGCCGTGCTTACGGCGGGCAAATCGTCGAAGGCCGCGACCATCGCTTCTACCTCTACGCGCCCGTCGCGCAGGCCACCGACAAATTCAGCGATCCGTTCGGCGTGGGCGTCGCGGTCGCCAACTCTCCACTGGGGCCGTGGACCGACGCGCATCCAGCCGGCCCGATTGTTTCGCAGGCGATGCCCGAGGCCAGCCGCATCCAGAACATCGACCCGACGGTGATGATCGACGGCGACGGCCGCGTTTATATGTACTGGGGCACCTTCGGCCAACTGCTCGGCGTCGAGCTGGCGCCGGATATGGTCACGTCCATCGGCCCCGTTGTGCACGTCACCACGCTTAAAGGCTTCTTTGAAGCGGCCTGGATCTTCAAGCGCGGCCAGACCTATTACATGTCGTATGCGGCCAACTCCGCCGGACCGCATTCCGAATGCACGCCCGCGCTTTATCATGCCTGCCTCGCCTATGGCACCAGCGATTCGCCGCTCGGGCCGTGGACCTATCGCGGCGTGTTGCTCGATCCGGTTTCGTCGACGACTTCGCACGAAGGCATTATCGAATTCAAGAAGCAGTGGTATCTTACCTACCACACCGCCGACGCCAAAGGGGGCGGCCACTTCCGCCGCAGCGTGGCCATCGACAAGCTGGAGTGGGACGACAGCACCACGCCGGCCAGTATCCGCAAAGTGACGCAGACGCGCGCTCCGCGGCCGCCACGCCCACCCAGTCGTAACCTGGCGCCTGCCGCCGCGGCCATCGCGTCGAACGAACCCATCGCGCCGCAGTTCTGGATCAAGGCACTCAACGATGAACGCGTGCCCGCCAATCCTCTGCCGCCCGAGATGTGGTCGAGCTGGAAACCGCAAGAGATTCCCGCCGCGCCTTGGCTCGAATATGCGTGGAGCCAACCGGTCACGCTCAACGGCGTGCGGCTGCGTTTTTGGGCCGACCATGAGGCCGGCGCCACAGAAGGCGTAGCTCCGCCCGCCGACTGGCGTATTGAATTCTGGAGCGGCTCGGAGTGGAAGCCCGTGACTGAGACGCGGCGCGATGCCACGACGACCGAGCGCTTCGTCTCAGTCAGCTTCGCGCCGGTTACCACATCGTGCCTGCGCGCGGTCTTTACCGCCTCGGGAAAGCCCGAACACTACGCCGGCGTCGCCGTCGAAGAGTGGGAGGCGCTGGCCCCCACACCCAGACAACTGCCCGCAAAAAATACAACTGGCGCCGTGTGCCCGCGATAATTACGAACGCGCGCATGGGTGTTCGCGTCAACTCTGCGCTCTTTAATTCCTAAACCACGATGATCTTCCAAGCTCCCGCGGGCAAGCGATCCGATTGAAGCAGTTCATCAGGCGAGGGCTTCGATTACCTCTGCAGTTTTACGCACACGCGCCAATTTCGGAAAGATCTTCTCAATGGAATAACGATGTTCGGTGGCATCTTGGGCAGAGCAGGCATCTTCAACCACAACGAATGCAAACCCCAGCCCGGTTCCCTGGCGAAGCGTTGACTCGACTCCCGCACTTGTGGAAATGCCTGTCAGCACTACTGTATCAATGCCGCGTTTCCGCAATTCCTGCTCAAGCGGTGTGCCAGCAAAAGCACCCCACTGATGCTTGGTGATCAGCAGATCAGCATCCGAGATACCTGCTGAGGGGACGATTTGCGAAAACTCTTCCGGTAATTTCTTGCCAGCCAGAGGCGACGGTTTGTCCACTGGAAGGTGCACAAAGTTGTTGATGTCTACGCGCACCCACACTACCAATCCTCCCTTTGCCCGAAGCGCATTTGCAATTAGGCGATTGTGTTCAACCACATCGGCCGCGGCGTATGGCTCGGCCGGCAAGTTCACAATCGCATTTTGCAGGTCAATGGCAACCAGCGCTGTTTTCTTTGGATCGAGAGAAAGAGTGGCCATCGTATCCTCCATGGAGTGTTTTTTAAAATCGAGGGATGCCTCGATTTCGTATTGGTAGAATATGAGGATGTCCTCGATTTCGTCAAGACCCGTTCGTACCGCGCCGCAGCAGAAGCGTTCAGAGCGCAGGCTTACAGGATTTCTGGAGGCTGCCGCCGCGTTGTTTGCCGAGCGTGGCTTCGAGGCAACCACCATGCAGGCAATTGCCGACCTCAGTGAATCGTCCATTGGCGCTCTCTACAACTACTTCCCAGACAAACAAGCTGTCGCTGCAACGCTCCGCATTCAGTATTCTCAGGAGCTTCACGCCCATCTTCAAAGGTTGACCGACGAGTCAAAGGAGCTTTCCGTAGCCCAGTTCGCGGAATCATTCATCGACTGCATCGTAAACTTTGCCCAGGAAAGGCCTGCTTGGTTGAATCTGCGCGCTGTTCCCATGCGGATTCGTCGCGACCTCACTGCGCGAACAGCTCTGCGCACGAGCTTCGCGAATGCATTTAGGGGGAAAAATCCCTCTCTTTCCCCCGAGCGAGCATTACTGGTGGCTAATGTCGCCGTGCAAATTGTGAAAGCCATGAGAACGCTTTACGGCGAATCGGATGCAAAGACGAAAGAATCCGTCGCCCAGGAATTCCGCAAAGTTCTTACGCGGTATCTGGAAGATGTCTTGGCTGAAAAGATCGGAATAGACTGATCAGCACACGACGGACTTCTCTTCTTGGCCCGTATGGAGGCTCATAGACGAGTTCCATATCTTCAAGGCATGAGTCACGCCCGCACATGCCTTGGTTGACGCGAGAGCAAAGACGGTAACTTTCCTACAGCGCCATGCCGCCGGAAACTTCGATACGCTGGCCGTTGACCCAGCGATTTTCATCCGAGAGCAGCGCGGCAATCATGGGGCCGATGTCATCGGGCACACCGGCGCGACCAAGCGCCGTGAAGCCGGCGACCATCTTGTTTGCTTCGGGGTTATCGCGCACCATGCCGCCGCTGAAATCCGTTTCGATGGCGCCGGGAGCAACGGCATTTGCAGTGATCCTGCGGGGCCCAAGTTCCTTGGCCATGTAACGGGTCAGAACTTCGACGGCTCCCTTGGCTGCTCCGTAGGCGGAACTGCCAGGCAATGCAAAGCGCGCCAGCCCCGACGAAATGTTCACAATACGCCCGCCATCGTTCATCAGCGGAAGCAGCTTCTGCGTCAGAAAGTAAACGCCCTTGACATGCACACTGAAGACCGCGTCAAACTGGGCTTCTGTTGTTTCCGCAAGGCTTGCATGAAGAGAGTTGCCGGCGTTGTTCACGAGATAGTCGAAACGCTCAACGCCCCAGTCTGCGAGCGTTTTGCGCACTTCAGCGGCGAATCCGTCGAAGCGGTGAATCTCTCCTGTGTCGAGAGGAAAGGCCGCAGCCTTTCGCCCCATGGATTCGGCTTCGCGCACAAGGCTCTCGGCCTCTTTCTGGTTGGCGCGGTAGGTGAAGAGAAGATCCACACCGCGCTTCAAAAGATTGATAGCCGTATTGCGGCCCAGGCCGCGGCTTCCGCCGGTAATGATGGCAATCTTGTTGGCCATGCTTTGTGCTCCTTTATCTGCTTCGATGTGGATTAGTAGCGCATGTTCTTGAGATCGGTGATGAGCGTCGGTCCTGTGGGCTCCCAACCCAATTGCGCGCGTGTTTTGGCGCTCAAGGCCGAAAGATCCCAACCCGCGAATGGAGCGAGCCAGCCGAAGTATGCCGGAGCTTCTTCTGCCGTAATCGAAACCACAGGCAGATGCAGGCCGTGTCCAATTGTCTCGGCAATTTCGCGTGCGGAGACGCCTTCTTCGGCAACGGCATGATAGCGCACATTGCCCTCGCCCTTCTCCAGCGCCAGACAGAACAAGTGCGCCGCGTCCAGACGATGAACCGCAGACCAGCGATTGAGCCCATCGCCGATGTAAGCGACGACGCCTTTTTCGCGGGCAACCTGAATTGCGTAACTGACAAGGCCTTGCTTTGACGTGTCATGAACCTGCGGCAATCTCACCACAGCCACACGCACACCCTTTGCCGCAACCGCACCGGCGGCTTCTTCCGATGCACGGTGGGCGATCTTCGAACTGAGCGGCGGATCGTCTTCGGTGGCCGCAGCATTCGGATCGGATTTTGCCACAGCGGTTCCGGCTGTAACGATCAGAAGCTTGTTAGAACCGGCCAGTACCTCGCCCATCGTTTCAATGGCCAGTCTATCAATCTCACAGTTCTGTTTGAACTTGGAAAAGTCGTGAATGAAAGCGGTGTGGATCACCGCATCTGCTGCCGCCGCTCCGCTGCGCAGGCTGGCAAGATCCTCCAGATCGCCCCGATGTACCTCGGCCCCGGCTGCGGTAACCGCCTGTGCGCCGGCATCGCTGCGTGCCAGACCAAGCACCTGATGCCCCAGGCCGATCAGCTCTTTGACGATAGCGGAGCCAATAAATCCGGTGGCTCCTGTAACAAAAACTCGCATGGATTACTCCTTTCATAGAGGCTCGACTTTTTGCTGATACGAGCACTGGCGCAGAGGAACGACCGCATGCTCAGCGATTTAATTGACCATCGCATCGAGAGTGGCCCGCACTTCTGCAGGGATTTGTAATGTGGCTACCTGCAGATTTTCGCGAAGATGCTGAAGGGAAGATGTTCCCGGAATCACCAGAATGTTAGGTGAGCGCTGCAGAAGCCACGCTAGTGCAACCTGCATCGGCGTGGCGTTTAGGAGCGAGGCCACATTCGACAAGGCATCGGATTGCAGCGGAGAGAATCCACCCAATGGAAAGAATGGAACGTATGCGATGCCGTCCTGGGCAAGCTTTTCGATCAGTGCATCGTCGACTCGATGTGCCAGATTGTAATGATTCTGCACGCAGGCGATGGCGACGATGCGCCGCGCTTCTGCAATTTGCGTGGGCGTAACGTTGCTCAGTCCGATATGCCGGATCAACCCTTTTTGCTGCAGTTCTGCCAAAACGGTCAGCGGTGCTTCGATGGAACCTTCTGCCGGCTGACTCACGTCGAACATGATGCGCAGATTGACTACATCGAGCACATCGAGGCCGAGATTGCGCAGATTGCTGTGCACCGCAGCCGTCAGTTCCTCGCGGCTGAACGCCGGAAGCCACGATCCATCTTCGCCGCGCAGAGCGCCGACCTTGGTCACGATGACCAAGCCTTCGCGATAAGGCGAGAGCGCCTTACGCAGGATCTGGTTAGTAACGTATGGCCCATAAAAATCAGCAGTATCGATGTGGTTCACGCCGCTTGCGACAGCTTCCTGCAAGAGCGCAATGGCGCCATCAACATCTCGAGGAGGCCCCCATACCAGTTTGCTGCCTTCTCTGCCGGCAAGCTGCATCGCCCCGTAACCCACGCGGTTTACGTTGAGCGAACTGCCTGGCAGGGTAAAGTTGCCTGCCAAACCCGTTTGTTGAAACATCGTAATTCCTCCCAGAACCGTTGTTCTTTTTGAAGATTTCCATCGGCCGGAATTGACGAACGAATGCCGGTTCCGCTAAAAACGGAGAAAGCCTCCGAATAAATAGATAACCGGAGACACGCTCCGAATGCAAGTTTTTTGTGCGATGATAACGAATCGGTCAAAACCCGTCCCACGAAAGCCACGCACCGATGCTCTCCGTAACCGCGAACGCATTTTGGAAGTGGCCAAAGAAGCCTTTACACACTTTGGAGCAGATGCCAGCCTGGACGAGATCGCCAAACAGGCCGGGGTTGGAGCGGGAACCCTCTATCGCCACTTTCCTACCCGCGACGCGCTGATCGAAGCGGTCTATCGGAGTGAGGTAGAGAAGCTGGCCGCGGCAGAGCGCAAATTCTCTCAAACTATGGTTCCGATCGATGCCTTGCGTGCCTGGATGCTGCTGTTTGTCGATCATCTGGCAGCCAAGCGGATTATCGCCCCCGCGCTCAATAGCGTAGCCGGAGGTCCAGCAAAGATCTACGAGGGCTCGCATGGAATGGTTCAGGAAGCGATCGGAGCGTTGGTGAAGCGCGCGGTCGAGAGTGGCGAAATTCAGCCAGATATTGTTCCCTTCGATCTTCTCAGGGCTTTGCTTGGAGCCGCTTTTGTCGCGCCCGGCCCGGGTTGGCAGCAAAGTGCCAGAAGGCTCGTAGACATTCTGATTGCGGGCTCGCGGCCGATCAGCTAGACTGCGTCTAGACCATCTCAGAAATCGCGATTTCAACGACTTTCTGAGTTTGTTCGGCGTTACAGTGGGATGGAATAGCTATGACACATTCTTTGGTGGAACGCAACGCCGTGAAGCTGTAATCGGCATTGCTGACAATACAGGCAACCAGTGGAGGCGTAAATTCCACCATCATATGCCATGAGATTGGCCCGTCTTATATGCATGGCACGCAAAAAAACAATCGCGCGCTGGTTCAACAACACGCACACACATCCCCTTTCATCGCACGCCTGTCTTCGATAATCAGAACCGGAACAGCGCCCAAGGCCGCCACTGAATCAATCCAGCCAAGATGAAAGATGGCGTTCATAACGAGCCCAAACTCCAAGAAAAATAACCTTCGGCATCTTCGCGATTTTACAATCATTCTGAATCTATTCTTCTCCTTCCTTAATCAACTCGATAGTCGTCGAATTGTCGAACGAATGACTTCGCGACCAAGGAGCCATTCATGAGTCCTACACAAAATGCGAGTCTTCAAGGAAAAGTTGCACTTGTCACAGGTGCATCCAAAGGAATTGGCGCGGCCATTGCGCGCGAATTGGCGGTACGCGGCGCATCCGTTGCCGTCAATTATTCCAGCAGCAAAACCGGCGCAGACAAAGTCGTTGACGCCATTCTTGCTGCCGGCGGCAAGGCCATTGCCTTCCAGGCAAATGTTTCAGACCCCGCCAGTATTACACCGATGATCGAGAGTGTCGTCAAGCAACTTGGTCCGATTGACATCCTGGTGAATAATGCTGGTATCTACGAATTCGCCCCGCTTGAAGGAATCACCCCCGAACACTTTCACAAGCAGTTCAACATCAATGTCCTTGGCCTGTTGCTCGTGACGCAGGCGGCAGTCGCTCATTTCAACCCGGCTGGCGGCAGCATTATCAACATTGGTTCTGTTGCAGCTTCCGGTTTTTCCAATATTGCGGTTTATGGAGCCACAAAGGGTGCGGTAAACTCCATCACCGGATCGCTTGCCAAGGAACTTGGTGCAAAGAAGATTTGCGTCAACGCCTTGAATCCTGGAATGGTTGAAACAGAAGGCGCACACGAAGCCGGCTTTCTTGATGGCGACTTCCAGAAGCTGACCGAGGCAGCAACACCTTTGGGGCGCATCGGTCAGCCGATCGACATCGCTACAGCAGCAGCCTTTCTTGCATCCTCCGATGCTGGATGGATCTCTGGCCAAACCATCTATGCTTCGGGCGGCTACACCGCCTAAACCCTACTTCGCGATAATGCACCGCACGCTACGGATCCGTCGTCTATTACGTAAAAAAATCTTTGTTGAGATTGAACGTAATGCCGACGGAATCTCCCCCAAGTACCCAAACATCTTGCTACTGAAAAGCGCCGACCCAAATTAGGCAATGCCGCCATTCACGCGCAGTGTCTGACCACTCCACCCAAAAGCGTCTTGGCCTGATCGAAGAGAAGCTCGGCTTGAGTTGGGATCGATACATCGGCCTGAACTGCGGTGGCTTTGCCTCTCTTGCTCTCGATCTCTTCAACGACGGCTTGCGCATCGGCTGCGCCCAGCGCAGTTAATCACAACTACGATGCCTTCCGCGGCGAGACGTCGTGCAATGGAAGCGCCGATGCCGCGCGACGATCCGGTGACGATGGCTACTTTGTTCTGCGCAATTTCTTGCATTGTCGATTCTCCTTTATGCTTCATTGTCGCGCTTGCAAAGAGGGACATCTGTCCACTTTTGCGAAGTATAACTGGGCTCGAGTGATTGACTTAGCGTGGCTTTCCGGTCTGACGCGCACTGGTCAATACGGTGACAGGAAAAACCCGCTGAGCCGGCTTGGATTTTTTACTAAACCAGCGCAGCCTAATTCTGTCCATAGCGTGAAATAAATCATTTCACGGCAAGAAATAAAACGGCAATATGGAATTCGACCTATCGCGAAGCATCCCTATCCCAAAAACTGTCTACTCCGGCCCATCCAGACCTTCATTCGCTTGTTTAGATCTATTCCAAACGGTTACAGCGTAGTCCCGAATGGTTATTGGACACCGAACCTGAAGTCGGCTTACGTTTCGGCATATTGTGGCCAACGGGTCGCTTGAGCTGCCGATGAACGTCCTGCCCAATCCCATCACCCGGCGTCAGTCGTTGCGCCGGATTCGCTCTCAACTCAGTATCATTGCGCTGCTTCTTGTCTTTCCTGCCATTGCTAGCGCTAGCAGTTCGCCCTTCGATACCGGCCTGACATCTTTGCAAACCCTCTTTACCGGAACCGTCGCCAAGGTGGTGAGCCTGATCGCCATCGTGGTCGGCGGCTACCAGTTCGCACACGGCGAGCCCGGTGCGAAGAAGACTCAGGCCGGAGTCGCCGCTGGAACAGGCATTGCCGTGATGGCCACCAACGTTTTGACCTAGCTGTGGGGAAGCTAGGCCAACGAGAGTGTGGGGCGAGGATGCAAACACACACTAATAGCTGGCGAATTCACCGCGTCTACAAGAGCTTGCACAAGCCACTCACATATCTTGGCGTCGAGCGGACGCTGTATTACTTCGTCTGCGTCGGAGCTGTTGGCGTATTCAACCTCTTCAATAGCCTGTTTGCCGGATTTGCCGTGTTCATCGGTGGCAGCTGGGCGACGACCAGCGATCCGGCATTCTTGAGCATCCTTGCCAAATCCGAGCGCTACAAACTGCGCTATGACGCGGCCAAGCAGAGCATTCAACGCGTAGTCCCTTTTGCCTCTCGGGCTTCCTCTGTCAATGCTGTTGACCATACGATCTCGCTTTTCGAGTAAGCAGAAGGAATTTTTGCTTTTTTGTAGTATCAAATTTTTGGAACAACCCTACTTAGGTCGGACGTGATTATCCCTTGGGCATACAGGTAGCGCAAGACGCGCCGCAACACGTAAGTCGTATGGTAAATCGTGGGTAATTTATATTTGGCCGATAACGTACGATATTTTTCGCACATTTGATTTCGGTTTTATTCTTTGGAGGTTGGTACAAGCAGGAGGAGCGAGACCTCTGAGGCAGGAACGATGGAGCCAACCATGGAAACGGGATTGG
>Ga0182014_10000307_pt1 | contig 62213 bp, 53 predicted proteins | sample 612S2DmetaG_FD_120489 | JGI IMG/M metagenome (GOLD analysis project Ga0182014, IMG submission 120489) | Permafrost microbial communities from Stordalen Mire, Sweden - 612S2D metaG | ecosystem: Environmental > Terrestrial > Soil > Wetlands > Permafrost | place: Sweden: Stordalen | collected... | reverse complement strand
GTCGAGCGACTCGCTCCCAGCAAGGATTTTCATGACCGTGGACTTGCCGGTGCCGTTCGCTCCAACCAGGCCAATGCGGGATTCTGGCGTAATCAGCCAGTCGGCGTCCTCGAACAAGAGCTTGTGGCCATAGCGCTTGCCGGCGCCGGAAAGTTGGATCATGGGAGTCTGTCTATCGTCTCATGAGAGTGTGCGGTGCGAACACTCTTGTCCGCGTTGCCGAGCTTCGCTCGGCTGGACGGGCGAGGACGCCCGTCTCTCCACAAGCGCTAGCGGGCCGCGGCTGCCCGTGCCACTCCGATGTGCTCCAGTGCGCGGTCGATCACCGCCTGGAGCTCGTGCGCATACTTGACTTCGCGGCCCTTGGCCAGGATCACGCGTGCCCTTTCTGCATCGAACCAGGTGGGATTGCGGAAGTCTTCTTCCGGCGTGCGGGTTTGGCGCACGTCCATCAAGAAAGCCTTGACTACGTATTCCTGCACGCCGCCCGGCTGCCAGAAGACGCCCTTGGAGTGCAGGTAGATGTGAAAGTGGCGAGGCTCAATGATGCCGATGGCGCCCGCTTCTTCTTTGGCTTCGCGCTCCGCAGCTTGGCTGTGCGAGAGGCGAGGTTCAGGGGTTCCCTTGGGAAACGTCCACTTGTTGCCGCCGTTGGTATGGACCAGCAGAAACTCGGCATGGGAGTTCACCCGCCGGTAGCAGACGGCAGCGACCCGCAGAGGCAGCGCAAAGCGAGATGCCCGAGGTACGCTCATTAACCGTAGTTTACCCCAGAGATATTTCAGGAATGTTAAATAGCAACGAAAATGGTGCACATCTTTGGTACGGGGTCCTTTTGGTCCTCGGCGACGGCGGCTATCAGCTATCAGCTATCAGCTGTCAGTTTTCAACGACCAAGTCCCTACCGGGACAACCACAATCGCCTTTACTGAGAGCTGATAGCTGAAAGCCGAGAGCCGCCTGCGAAGCTCAGTCCGCTGAGCCCGGCGATCCGCTTGGGGTCGATCCCATGGCTGGCAATCAGCACTTGAAAATTCTCTCCCATGCCGGCGGGGGTCACCAGGTGTTTGAGCTGGAGAGCTACCTTCGCCCGTTCTTGCGGGATGCGGCAATCCTCGAAGGCGTCGGCAAACTGATTTCTTTCGCCGATGCCCATCAGAAATTGCGATTGCGTGAGGAGTTTCTCGACCTGCATACCTGCTTGCTCGCAGGCTGTGGCGAGCGCGGTGAAATTGACGTGCGCGGTGAGGTCTTGCTCGCCGGGGGCCTGGTAGGGATCGGGACTGGCAGAGTGATGGCGATACGCCATGAGCGTGCCGCGATGGCGGCCCGCGAGTTGTTCATTGCGCGTGTAACCGTAGTCGATAATCAGCAACACGCCGCAGGGGATGGACTGCGCGATTTGCCGCGCCCATCGCTGCGCGACCATGGGCACTTCGATGCGTTCACCCTCTTCGGGATGAACGCCGTAGTGGTCGAGGAATTCCAATTCCTCGGCGAGCGGCGGTAGCCACGTTTCGCGCAGGCGATTGTCTTCGAGCGCGAGGTGGAGTTTGCCGGCGGTCCCGAGAATTTCCACGGGCAGAGCGTCGAAGAATTCGTTGGCGAAGACAATGAGGGGAGTTTCGGGTTGCAGAGTTCGGCACAGGCCGGTGGGCCGTCCCTCCGGGACTTGGTCGTGCTTCGCTGGATACCCATCGCTGAAGCGGTGGGCTAAGCTGGGTCGTTCCTCCGGAACTGAGGCTCGCCCGGCATCAAGATGCGTGCGCAGGGTTTCGTGGAGTTTGGTCCGCAGCGCGGGCGACGATTCCTCCAAGGTGTAAGTGAGGGCGGCGAAGAAGTCGTGGAATTTCTTGTCGCACCAATCCAGCACATCGCGAGCGAACAATCCGCGACCGGGGCCAAGTTCGAGAATCTCGATTTCAGCGGGGCGGTCGAGCGCCCGCCAGATCTCGTCAAATTGGCGCGCCAGCAGCCGTCCGAAGACGGCATGAACGTCACTCGAGGTATAAAAATCTCCCGCTTTGCCGAATTGCTCGGCGTTGCGGGAATAGTATCCGCTGGCGGGATCGTAGAGGCAGATCTGCATGTAGCGCGAGAACGGCATGGGGCCGTACTGGCGGATTTCCTGCTCGATCTGTTCCCGGACAGACAACTGGACGGACAATGCGCTAGCTCCCCTGGCTTCCCTCTCCGCCACCGAGCGGACTGCGCGAGACCGCACTATCCTGCGGCGTGCGGGTGAACATTTCGATGAAATAGTCGTGCAATGCGTCATAGAGCTGGCGCTGAAGATGCCACGCGAACTGGGAATGATCGAGATCGCGGGGATGAATCGGGAACACGTAGGTGTGAACCGGGACGGCAGCGCCCTTCAGATCGATCAGAACTTCAATCACGCCGTCGTTTTCGCGCGCGGAGAAGGCGAGCAGCGGATGCTCGTAAAGCTGCAAGTGATCGAGGACTTTCTGCAGGGAATCGGACACGGGTTCATTGTACTAAGTCAAGAAAGAGACGCTGCAATCCGCGCCTAACGCCTGGTTCTCAGTTCCCAGTGCCACATTTCCCACCGAGAACTGAGAACCGAGAACTGAAGTTCAGGCTGCCACGCGCAGCGGGCTGCCTTCGGCGCGGAACGCTCGCCTGATCGGAGGCATGGAGAGATAGAGAATGCAGGCCGCGTTAATCAACCCGAAGACCAAAAAAGAAATATTCGCCTGAACCATGCCGGGAAGAACCAGCACCAGTCCAATCGCGGAGAACAGGAGCGTGAGCAAACGTCCCCAGTTCTGCATCTGCAGGACGCCATAGCCGGCGAGCACGTGCACAATCGCAAACCCGATGATGATCAGGCCAGTCGCATGTCCGAGACCATGCACAACCCGTCCGACGGCGTTGCCTTCCGCGGCCACGGAAGCGAGCTTGGCGGCCAGTCCGGTGAAGAGCAGGACGCAGACTCCGAACAGCAGCGCGATCGCACCGCGCAGCATCTGATAGAGACCGACCAGAGTGACACCAAGTGGGCGCATGGGACTTCCTCCTAGGATGGAGGAAATATAGCACAACGAGGGGGCGCAACGGTCGAAGATCAGAGAGCCTAAGTCAAAGGTCAGAGGTCAGATTGCAGAGGTGAAAACCCCTGCGGCAACGGTCCCAACCTCTGCAATCTAACCTCTAACCTCTGACCTCTTTTACTCGTAGCGCAGGGCTTCGATGGGATCCAGGCGGGAAGCCTTGATCGCGGGCACCATTCCGCTGACGATGCCGACGAGTCCGAGGATCACGGTCGACGCGATCAGAGTGGTGGAATCGATGGTGAGGTGGATATCGCCTTCGCTACCATTCTCCACGAAGGCGCTCCAGAGGGTAAGCGATCCAACCGACCAGGAAACGATGTAAGCGAGAATCACCCCGGCAAGTCCTCCGAGAAGCGTAATGGCGAGGGCTTCGGCGAGGAATTGGACCAGGATGTGCCACCAGCGCGCACCCAGAGCTTTTTCGACGCCGATTTCGCGAGTGCGCTGCGTAACCGAGACCAGCATGATATTCATCAGTCCCACTCCGCCGATGCCGAGCGTGAGGAGCCCGATAAACCCGAGCAGAATCTTGATGCCGGTGGTAATAACCCGCAGGTCGAGCAGGTCGGCAAAGACGTCGAAGACAAAGATGGCGCGCTTGTCCTTGGGATCGAACTCATGGTGAAACGCCATGGAGCGGCGCACTGCATCGGCGACTTTTTCATGGTCGCCTTCGTATTCCATGGCCACAGCGTTGAGGTAATAGGTATTCGTGAGATCGCTCATGGCGCTGAACGGGATATACACTTTGCCGTTCATGTTGTCGTCACCATTCTGTATGACGTGTTTCATCACGCCGATGACCTCGTACGAAATGCCATCAAGCCGAACTTTTTCGCCAAGCGCGTTCTCCCCCGAGAACAACTTCTTCTTGACGTCGGCGCCGAGAATGGCGACCCGGCTGTGCGTGTTCTCGTCGAGGTCGGTGAAAAAAGTGCCGTCTTCCACGTCGATGCGGCGCATGTGCTGATAGTACGGATAGACTCCGCTAATCCCGTAACTGCCGCTCCGCGTGCCATAAGCGACGGTGCTTTGCTTGAAAGCTTCGGGCGAGATGCGCTTGAGCAGCGGCACTTCGGCCTGCAGGTAATCGAGATCGTTGACGGTGAGCTTAATCTCGCTGCCAGCCTTGGTGCCGCCCGCTTGCAGGGAGGTGCGTCCGGGAAAGATGAAAACCAGATTCGTGCCCCAGGAGCGGAAAGCGACCCAGAGGCCGCGCTCGAAGCCGGAACCGTAGGCGAGCAGCAGCACGACCGTCGCGATGCCCCAGGCCATGCCAAGCATGGTGAGGATGCTGCGGCGGCGGTTGTACTTGAGCGCGCTGTAAGCCTGACGGGCGAGTTCGAGAATCATACTTAATCCCTATCCGCTTAGTGGAGAGCCGGGCGTCCCCGCCCGGCCACCGAACTGCCGGACGGGCGAGACGCCCGTCGCTCCACCGCACCCTCTACTCTTGCCGCAGTGCCTCCACTGGTTGCAGCAGCGCGGCTTGACGTGCCGGATAAAGTCCCGCGACGATGCCAGCACACGCCAGCGAGAGAATCGCGATGGCCGCGGACGACGGAACAATCCGCGGCGTGTCGAATCCTTCAGGAGCAGGCAAGGCGGCCAGCACCGTTACCAATGCAGTAGTGATGGCCAGCCCAATGCCTCCGCTAAGCGCGGTCAGGAATGCACCTTCCACAAAAAACTGGGTCAGAATGGCGCGATGAGTGGCGCCGAGCGCTTTGCGCAGCCCAATCTCGCGGGTGCGTTCGGTGACCGACACCAGCATGATGTTGATGATGCCGATGGCGCCGAGGGCCAGTGTAATCACGCCCACCACCCCAAGAAACCAGTCCATGCCGTCGAAGATCTTGGCAACGCGCTTGTTGTCTTCGATCGTGTCCCAGTCTTCGAATGACTCCTCAAGCTTGGAATCGAAGCCGTGGTGGCGGGCAATAATGTCGTGGACTTCCTGTTTCGCCACCAGATTCCCGCTGGGCGTGAGCGGACGGTAATTCAGAAACGAGATAGCGTCTTCGGTGTTCTCCTCCTTCAGCCGGAAGAGGTTGCGCATGGTCTCGATGGGAATAAAGATGCGTGCATTGGTGCCGTTATTGCCGTCCTGTCCGACTTTGCTGAGCACTCCGATAATTTCAAAGCGTATGCCATTGAGCAAGATGGGCGAGCCCACGGCCGGGCGTCCGGGAAATATGTTCTTCAACAACTCCCAGCCGACAACGGCGACTCGCCGCGTTTCCGCGTTGTCCTCATCGTTGAACCAGCGTCCCGGTCCCACGGGCACATTGCGGATCTGGTTGTACTCGGGCGCAACGCCGAAAACCTGGCCGTTGGTGGAACCATAATCGCTGACGGCGCGAATGTCCTCGCGGTTCAACACGGGCGAAAGATATTTGAGCGAGCGCGCCTCGCTGCGGATGGCAAGGTAATCCTGATAAGTGAAATGGTAAGTGCGGCCGGACTGCATGCTGCCTTCGACCGCGGGAATGCGGCCCGGGAAGGTAAACATAATGTCCTGGCCCAGATTCTTCAGTTGCTTCTCCTGGCCGCTGCGGAACCCCTCGCCCAGGCCCACCAGCAACAGCAGCGATCCCACGCCCCAGGCAATGCCGAACATGGTGAGAAACGAGCGCAGTTTGTGGGCCCAGAGCGTGGCCAGCGACTGGCGAACGATTTCGATCAGCATCCGCATGGTTGGCTCACGGCAGGCTGCCTTATGTGGGAGGCGCAGCCTAGCCCTTGCGCTCTGTCATGTCATACGGCGTCGGGGACCGCGCGGTTCCCCAAAAAGCGCAATGCACCCTAAGGGTTTAGACGCCGGCACCAGCCTTGAGGTTAGCTGCGAGGAAGCGCCAAGCCGGTCCCAGGCCAAACTCCCTACTGCTGCTAACCGCCGGGATCGGAGCACGTCTAAGACGCCGACCAGGGTTGGGCCACGATCCGCGGCCCGTTTCAGCAAAATCTACGGTGGATGCACATCGATAAGTGCACATTGATGGTAAGGAGGGCGTTCCCTATGTTTCAACGAGTTTTGCGAGAAGTCCTGTTCTGCCTACTGATGGCAGCCATGTCGGGCGCGATGTCTGAAATAAGCCTGGCGCAATCTTTGGTACTCGATCTGCCCCGGCAAAGCCAGCGGGCGCAGGTTTCACAACGCATCGGCATCACCGATATCACGATCAGCTATCACCGGCCGCTGGTGAATGATCGCAAGGTTTGGGATGCCCTGGTTCCCTACGGCAAGGTGTGGCGCGCGGGAGCCAATGAAAACACGACGATCACCTTTAGCGATCCCGTCCAGATCGAAGGCAAGCCGCTCGACCGGGGAACTTACGGTTTGCACATGATCCCCAACGCCGACGAATGGACAATCATCTTTTCGAAGAACTCGACTTCCTGGGGCGCTTTCACCTATGACGAAAAAGAAGACGCGCTTCGCGTGACCGTAAAGCCCAAGGCCGCGGACATGCATAACGCGCTGACCTACGACTTCGATAATCCGCAGCCGGATTCGGCGGTGGTTGAGCTGGAGTGGGAGAAGATCGCGGTCCCGTTCAAAGTCTCGGTCGATGTGCACGATGTGGTCGAAGCCAGCCTACGGAAGCAGCTTCGTAGTCTTTCGCAGTACACGTGGGTGAGCTGGGACGAGGCGGCCAATTATTTGCTCACGGAAAAGGTCGCCCTCGATGGTGCGCTCATTTATGCCAACAAATCCATCGAAAACGAAGATCGCTACGACAATGAGATAACCAAGTCGAAGGTGCTGAAGGCGCTCAATCGCAAGGACGAGTCCGCAGCCGCGGAGAAAAAGGCGCTGGAACTAGCTGGCCCGCTGCAGATTCATCAATACGCCCGCCAGTTGCTGGGAGAAAAGCGCAATGAAGAGGCCTACGCCATCTTCCGCGAAAATGCGCAGAAACATCCCGATCAATGGTTTGTCCATACCGGACTGGCCCGTATGTACAGCGCGCAGAGCAAATTTGACGACGCCACGAAGGAAATGAAACTGTCTTTGGCCGCAGCTCCAAACGACCAGAAGACTTATTTGGATGGTTTGGTGAAGCGACTGGAGGCTAAGCAGGACATCAATTAGTCCGACATCAGGGGTCGTATCCAATTGGCACCTCGACGCCGATGATTCCAATAGCGATGGGGGGTAGTTGTAAACACGGTTTCTTCAGAGTTACTAGTTCCGTGACCGCGTAACGAGTCATACAGTGGAGCGCCGGGCGGGCGCGCCCGGCGCTCCACCGGCGATCTCAAATCAACCGTTGTAACAATCTCGCGGTCACGGTACTAGCAGAGAAGGTGGGACAAACGAGCGATTTTTAGGCCTTTTAGGAGCTCGCCGGTAATTCCGGATACTCAAATACTCCTCGACCGGACTTGCGGCCGAGCCTTCCGGCTTTCACGTATTGCGCCAGCAGCGGGCAAGGTCGGAATTTTTCACCCAGGGTCTTGTGGAGGTGTTCGAGGATGTGGAGGCGAGTGTCCAGACCGATCAAGTCCACGAGTTCGAACGGTCCCATGGGATGATTCAGGCCAAGCTTGAGAGCTTTGTCGATGTCCTCGGCGCTGGCGACGCCTTCCTGGAGCATGTAGAAAGCTTCATTGCCGATCATGGCGTTGATGCGGCTGGTAATGAAGCCGGGCGCTTCTTTGATCACCACAACTTCCTTGCCCATGCGCTTGCCGACTTCGACCGCGGCCGCCAGCGTTTCGGCATCGGTTTCCAGCGCGCGTACAATTTCGAGCAGCTTCGTCTTGTGCACCGGATTGAAAAAATGCATGCCCACGCATTTTTTCGCTCGATAGGTCACGCTGGCGATCTCGGTCACACTCAGCGACGAAGTGTTCGAGGCGAGAATGGTCGAGGGACGGCAGATCTTGTCGAGCATGGTAAAAATCTCGATCTTCGATTCCATTTCCTCGGGAACGGCTTCGATGACCAGATCGGCTTCGCGCGCGGCTTGGTCGATCGAACCGGCATACTCCAGCCGCGAAAAAGCTAAGTCGGCATTGGCGGCATCGACCTTGCCGAGTTCGACGGCTCTGTCAAGATTGGCGCGGATTTCCGTCTCCGCCTTGCGCAACGCGTTCGGCAGAAGATCCTCGAGAATGGTGCGATAGCCGCCGAGAGCGGCAGCATGGGCGATGCCGCGTCCCATGATGCCCGCGCCAATCACCGCAATCGTGCGGACTTCAGCCACTATTTGCCCGCCTCATCGAGGTGCTGCAGCACGCTCTCATAGCTCGGTTCGGATTTGTGGATATAGTCCGCCAGGCGAGCGCACTCCTCCTTGGTCATGGCCGGGATGCTGGCGCTGATACGGCGCAGGGTGGTGGCGATATCGTCGATGTAATTCATCAGGCGGATAAGTTCTCCGGTTGCAGGCATGAAGGCTCCTTGCGTTGTCTCTGGCGCACTGGCGGAATCGGAAGCGTCCGCCGCGGCCATGGTCAACTATTCATTGTTCAACAGGCGGGCGGATTTAGCAAAGGCGTCGGCAATCAAGTGGGCGCAATCAATGGAGCGACGAGCGTCCGTGCCCGTCCACTGGGCTGCTGGCCGGGCGAAGACGCCCGGCTCTCCACTGACAAAGCTAATCGAGTTGGTGGAATTGGCGAAACCCGGCGTAGCCTTCCCTGCCCATGTAGCGCTCGAGGACCGAGGGATCGGTCTGGCGCAAGTCGACGATCATCAGGCCATCGACCACGTCGGAGAATTTGCGGTCGAGATTGAAGCCCACCAGCCTGCCTCCCACGTTGGCATACTGCCGGAGCAGGATGGGCAACCCCTTGCCGTCTTCTTCCACATCGGAAATCGGCTCGGCAAGTTCGTCGAGATCGCGCAGCGCGCTGCAGATGGCGCCACAGTCCCAACGGCGGAGCCTGGGCGCGCGGAAGGGAGTACGCGCTTGGACGAGACCGGCAAATTCGCGCCCATCTTCATCCTTAACACTGCGCTGCTCAAAGTAGCGGACAATCATCTCGCGTGACAAACTGCTGTACTCGTTACTGATGCTGACCGCTCCGAACAGCACAGGAGTCTCGGGGCGGGCGGCCACAAAACGCGCGATCCCCTTCCACAACAGAAGCAGCGGAGCGTACTGACGCTGATATTCGAGACGGACAAACGAGCGACCCAGTTCAAGAGCAGAACCGATCTTCAAGAACAGTTGTTCGTCGTAGCGGAACACGGTGTTCGTGTACAGGCCCTTGATGCCGTGTTTGCGGATGATCTCGTCGGTGTTGCCGACACGGTAGGCACCGGCCAGTTCCTGTTTCCCCTTGTTCCACAACAGCAGATGCCAGTAATAGGCGTCGAAATGATCGAGGTCGGCGCTCCGTCCGGTGCCTTCGCCGGCGGCGCGGAAAGTGATTTCGCGCAGGCGTCCAAGCTCATCGAGCAGGTGAGGCAGTTCAGAAGCACGCGCGGCGTACACCGCGAATTCCGCGTTTTCGACGAGCAGGCGCTCGGCAGGTAGCGCGGCGATATCGTTGACGACGAATCGCGATGGAACCTCGGAAGCAATCGGCTCCTGCGGCTTGCGCGGCAGCGCGGCACGCATCTTAGCAGGCAGCGAGATCGGATTCTTGCCCCGATACGACAGCAAATAAGTTCGCAGGCGAAGATACTCGGTAGCTTCCTCGTCGCTGTCGAGGTTGGCGATCAGCTCAGACGGAATCGCCTTGCCGATGCGAACCCGCACGTCCTTCTCGCGTTGCTGCAGAAATTCCTGCAGTAGAAAAAGCGTCCGGAGCCGCGGATGGATCAAACCGAGCAACTGGAAGGTCACGCTGTTGCGGCCGCAGAAATATACCGGGAGCGCGCTGGCTCCAGCCTTGCGCACCAGGCGCGCGGCCACGGTGTTCCAGGCAGGATCGGTGACTTGCGCCTCGCGCACATTCCATTGTGAAACTTCGCCGGCAGGAAACACGGCGAGCGCGCCGCCCTGGCGCAGCCATTCCATCGCCTGCTTCAGGGGTTTCACATTCTTATCCGCCGAAAACGGGGTGCGAAATGGATCTACGAAGATGCAATGCTCGCGCAGATCGGGGATACCATCCAGCAGCGAGTTGGTCAGTATTTTGACGTCGGGACGCACGCGCAACAGCAGCACCGCCAGAGCCGCGCCGTCGAGCACGCCAAAAGGATGGTTGGCCACGGCGACCAGCGGGCCCTTTACCGGAATGCGCTCCAGGTCGGTGGCTTGGACGTCGAGCTTTATCTTCATTTCCGCCAGCAGTGCTTCCAATCGAAAACCCTGCGGCGCCAAGCGCACGCGTTGATACAGTTCGCGCGCCTGCTCCATGGGAATGAATTTCCCGGCGAATCCGGGAAGCCCCGCCAGAAGCGGCGGTTCGGTCAGCACACCGCGCTCTTCGCGCTCTTCCTCAGCGATCGGCAATTCAGGCATGGTTGATTCTTGCCTTGCCTTGTTTGCACGTTCATGAAGAGACGGTGAACGGTTCGTGAATAAGTACTCTTTTAGTAACCCCCAGTAACGGTACTCGGTTCTCAGAAAGAGTGGAGGTGACTGCGAACTGGGAACTGAGAGCTCAGGCCTCAAGCTTGAAGCGCGTCTCGGCGAGACGATAGAGACGCCGCCAGACCAGGCGGTTAGTGGTGACTACGACGGCGGCCAGGGCAATCGTGCTGGCAAGAAGGAGATTGAAATTCCTGGCATCGGTGGCCGCGGAGATCATTGCGCCGACGCCCACGGTCGAATAGGTCTGGCCTTTGAAGTGGAAATATTCGGCAACGATGCTGGCGTTCCAGGCGCCGCCGGAGGCAGTAATCATCCCCGTAACGAGAAAAGGAAAGATTCCGGGCAGGATCAGTTTCCGCCAACGCTCCCAGCCGCGGATGCCGAAAACGTTGGCGGCTTCTTTCAGGTCGGTGGGAATCGCGATCGCACCGGCGATCACGTTGAACAGAATGTACCACTGCGTGCCGAGCAGCAGGAGAACGATCGAGCCCACCCCCAAACCTCCGCCCATGCGAATCAAGAGCAGCAACACAACAGGAAACAACGCCGTGGCCGGAACTGAGGCGGCAATCTGCGCCAGCGGCTGAGCGATGCGCGCCAGGCGCGGATTGAATCCGATGGCGACCCCGGCGGGGATGGTCCAGAGGGCGCCGAGAATCAGTGTGACATTCACGCGCAGGAAGGTTGCAGCAAGGCCTAAGCCGATCTGGTGGACTTCCGAGCCATGCAGTCCGGTCAAAATCATGACAACACGCACGACGGCGTAGCCGATCGCCCCGAGGATTGCGATTCCGACGACTCGCCAGAACCATAAAACGGCGCCGTTCTCAGTTGCCGATTCGGCGCGCACCTGATGGCTGGGCGCAAAGTAGTGAATCATCTGTTCGCGAAGGGGACGAATTGCCCGCTTGCGGAAGAGCGCGACGCCGCGGGAACGCTGGAGCAAATCGAGCACCCAGGAAGTTGGGGCGGTCGCACTTTCGACTTGCTCCATCTTGAACTTTTCCGCCCAGGCGATCACCGGACGCCAGACAAACTGGTCGATCAGCACAATCACCGCCACCATGGTGAGAATGCCCAGAAGAATGGAGCTCGTGTCGCCGTTATCGGCAGCGGTTTGGAGATAAGAGCCCAGGCCGGGCAGGCGGAAGTCGCCAAATTGCTCGCAGGCCATCAGGAAGAACCATGCCCCTGCGACCGACATCATGGAATTCCAGACTAGTCCAATGGTCGCGAACGGCAACTCGATTTGAATGAAGCGTTGCCACCAGTTGAAACGGTAGATCGTCGCCGCCTCGCGCATCTCGCGCGGAATGCTTTTCAGCGACGCATAAAAGCTGAAGGCCATGTTCCAGACTTGCCCGGTAAAAATGAGCAGGACCGCGCCCAGTTCGACACCCAGTTGACGTCCCGGGAAAAGCGCGGCCATAGCCAGCATCACACCCGGAAGAAAACTCAATACGGGGATGGATTGCAGAACGTCGAGCAGCGGAATCATGAAGCGCTCAGCGCGCGGGCGATAGGCAGCGACGTACCCGTAGGTGACTGCGAAGAGCAGGCTCAGCACATACGCGAGCGCGATGCGCAACAAAGAGTATCCGGCATAGACCGGAAGGGCGCCGATGCGGCGGCTGATCTCGACATGCGGAGTGAAGGGGCCGAGCCAGTTGCGTCCCACTTGCAGGATGCCATAGAAGAGCGCCAGACCACCGGAAAACATGATGAGGTCGGGCAGGTTCGCCGCGCTGGGACGCGGCATCACCGACCAGATTCGAACCAATGGCCGGAAAGCGATTCGTTCCGGACGCTTCACGACGGCACCGGGGTGGTGGTTGGCGGATGCGGCTCGCCGACGGGCTCGGCGAGGATCAGCCGGTGGGATTCGCGATCGAAGTCGAAAATCTCAGCGTAGCGGCCCCAGTTCATGGCGGTTTCGAATTGCCGTTCCACTTCGTCCTGGCTGAAGTGCTCGTCGAGAATGTCGTAGAAAAATTCCTGCGAAATGGAGTGATCCGTCTTCGCGTGCAGGACGCTGTCGATCTGCTGCAGGATCATGACATGCTTAAGCGCAGCCTGCCGGAAGAGAATCTTGCGCGTGAGGATGTCGGCTTCCGCAAAGGCAGTGCCCTCGGGGGCGATCTGGACATCGCCTTCTTTCAATGCGGCGAACCCGAGCAGCACCGAAGCCTCGACGATCGGGAGTAGGTCTTCAGTGTCCATGATGAGGACTTCGGCGAGACGATGAAGATATTCCTTGCCGCCGCGGTCCAGCAGCAGTTCGAGCAGGCCTGCGACGCCCCCGACGCGCGCGTGCGGAAGCATCTGATATTTCTGCCGCACGGGCTTTTGCGCGGCGGCGGCAGCAGCGTCGGGCACAACCAGCGCAAGCTGGGGCTGCGTCATGATCTTGTAGATGTAGTCCACCAGTTCGACAAAGCGCGGCGATTTGCGATCGCGGGGGTGAGCGAGTTCGATGGGAAAGTCGGCGCGCACCCATGCAGGATTTCTTGCCAGCACGATCACGCGATCCGCCAGCAGCACCGCCTCTTCAATATTGTGCGTGACGATGAAAATGGCGCTGGTCGGCATCTTCTTACTGAGCCAGAGTTCGAGCAATTCATTGCGCAGGTTTTCCGCCGTGAGCACGTCGAGCGCGGAGAAGGGCTCATCCATGAATAGGACTTCGGGCTCCACCACCAGGGCGCGCGCGAAGCCGACGCGCTGTTTCATGCCGCCGGAAAGCTCTTTCGGATAGGCGCTCTCAAAGCCGTCCAGTCCGACGGTATCGAGAATGCGCAAGGCGCGTTTGTGGCGATCGAGGGCGGGCACTCCGCGAGCTTCGAGCGGGGCTTCGACGTTGTCGAGCACGGTCAGCCAGGGGAACAGAGCAAAACTCTGGAAGACGATGGCCACTCCGGCGTTCTGCGGCGTAATCGGTTGCCCGTGCCACAGAACTTCGCCTGACGAAGGCTTGCTGAGTCCGGTCAGAATTCGCAGCAGCGTGGACTTGCCACAGCCGGAGGGGCCAAGCAGCGTAATAATCTTGCCCGGCTCGACATCGAGATCGACGGGCGCGATGACTTCAATGCGATTGCCATCCGGCTGCGCGTAGAACTTTTCGACAGCGTGGGCGCGAATGATGGGCTCGGTCACGGAATCAGGTCTCAGGTCTTAGGTGTCAGGTCTCCGGAAACAATCCCCAATAGATCCCCGGCTTCAGGCCTGACACCTGAGACCTGAGACCTGACCCTTGCCAGCGAGAATACACTACTCAGGCCACCCACTCTTCATTGGCGGTTGCGGGCAACGGCTGTGGAATCCGGTCGGAGACTTCAGCCAACACGGCAAGTTTCTTCGCCAATTCGGGGCGCAGTAACTCGGCGGCAAAACGCCAGCGCCAGTTACCAGTGTCGCTGCTGGGCACATTCATACGCGCCGCGCTTCCCAGCCCCAGCGGATCCTGCAGTGGCACCACGCAAAGGCTGGCGACGGAATCGGAGGCGGCGCGAATCATCGCCCAGTTAAGGCCGTCTTCACACTGCCCGAGGTACGTTTTCACTTGCTGGCGTTCATATTCCGTGGCGGCCGATTTCCACCAGCCGAGCAGCGTGTCGTTGTCGTGCGTGCCGGTATATACGACCTTCTCGGCTGTGAAGGTGTGCGGCAGATGGGTGTGCGCGCCCACATTGCCAAACCCAAATTGCAGCACCGCCATGCCGGGAATCTCGAGCCGTTCGCGAAGGGCGTGCACGTCGGCCGTGATGTATCCGAGATCTTCGGCGAAAAATGGGAGCCCGCCCAGAACCTCGCGCAGTTTCACGAACAAATCGTCTTTGGGACCATCGACCCAGCGGCCATGAATCGCGGTTGGCTCGCTCGCAGGAATCTCCCAAAACTGTGAAAACCCGCGAAAATGATCGAGGCGGATGTAGTCAAAATTCTGCGTGACCCAGCGCATCCGGTCGATCCACCACGCATATCCCCGTTCTTTCATCACGTCCCAGCGATAAAGAGGATTGCCCCAGCGCTGGCCGTCTTTACTGAAAAAGTCCGGCGGCACGCCGGCTACGACTTCGGGAAGGAGTTCAGGGGTCAGTCGAAAAAGATCGGGGTGGGTCCAGACATCGGCGCTGTCAAAATTTACGAAGATGGCAATGTCGCCCACGACGCGAATCGAACGTTGCGCGCAATAGGCTCGAAGCGCCTGCCACTGTTCAAAGAAAAAAAACTGCACGGTGCGGCGGACATCGAGTTCGTCGCGCATTTCCACGTGCGCCTTCTCGATCGCGACGGCATCGCGATGAGCCAGCTTGCGCGGCCAGCGGTTCCAGCTTTCCAGCAAGAAACGAGCGCGCAAGCCATCGAAGAGCACGAAGTCATCGAGCCACCATTGATTTTGCCGGCAGAAGCTCTCGAAACGGGACCGCGCCTTCGGTGCGGCGGAGCGCACGAAGTTGCGCGCCGCTTCAAACAGCAGGGGCAGCTTTTCGTGAAAGACCTCGAGGTAATCCACGGCCTCGACCTCGCCGGCTAGAGCGGCCAGAGCGTCAACCCGGCCGTGGTCAATCCAGCCGTGATCGGCGAGCCGATCCAGGCTGATCAGCAGCGGATTCCCGGCAAAGGCCGAAGTGGAGGAATAAGGCGAGTTTCCGTAACCGAGCGGGCCGAGGGGCAGCACCTGCCACAGGCCCTGCCGCGCCGAGGCGAGAAAATCCGCGAACGCATATGCCGACGGACCAAAATCACCGATCCCGCCGCGCGAAGGCAGCGAGGTGGGATGAAGCAGAATTCCGCTGGCGCGCGGGAATGACATTCAAAATCAGCTCTCAGTTCCTCGGTTGTCAGCTCTCAGTGGGTGGTTATCAGCTCGCAGCGCCGACTCAGAACTGAGAACTGCATTCGTTACTCGCCTTCCTGCCCGGCTTGGCGAGTCAGGTTCTTCATCTCTTCCTGATTGACCTTGAGCCGGTGGGAATTTTCCATATCCTTGCGCAGGTTCGTAACGAACAGCCCAAACAAATCGTTCTGCTTGGCTTCAAGGAGCGACTGTCGGATCCCATCCTTCTTCTCGGCGAAATCCTGATCCGTCGGCGCCTGTTTTTCCAGAAGTTGAGCGACCACGCCATTGGCGCCGGCAGTAATCGGCCCGCTAATTTCGCCCGGCTTCAGGGAGAAAATCGCGCTCGCGCTTGCCATGGAACCGATGTCGGGGACCTGGCCATCGGGCAGAACCAGGTCGCTCGTCTTCACCGCCGCACCCAAGTCTTTCGCCGCTTTTTTCAAATCATGCCCAGCCTTGGCGCGATCGGAGAGTTCCTGCGTCTTCTGTTGCAGCAGAAAACCGGCGCGCTGGTTCTTGAACTCGCTCTCAACCTTCGCACGAATCTCTTCGAACGTCGGCGTGGCTGGGGGCTTGATAGCCAGCAGTTGGAAAACCACGTAACCCTGCGGAACCTGCACCACATCAGGGGGCGCCTTGTCGGCTTCGTTGAAGACGGCGTCCATAAACTGCGGATTCGCCGCCAGTCCGGGCAAGTTATCGGTCCGTCCGAAGAACTCGGTGGTGACCGCCGCCTGGCCTTTGGCGGCGGCAGCCGCGTCGAATCCCTCCGTACGTGCCTGGCTGAGCAAGGCGTTCGAGGCAGCTTCGGTGGCATGCGCCGTTTTCTGCTGCTTCACTTTCTCTTCGATCTCGCCCTTCACCTCGGCGAGCGTCTTGAGATGAGCGTCCTGCTTGTCTTCGACGTGGATGATGTGAAAGCCGTAACTGCTCTTAACCAGATCGCTGGTCTGCCCTTTGCCCAGTGAGAAGGCGGCCTTCTCGAATTCAGGGACGGTGCGGCCGCGGCCGATCCAGCCTAGTTCGCCGCCGCTCTTGGCGCTGCCGGGATCGTCCGAGTATTTTTCCGCAAGCTTGGCAAAATCTCCACCCGCCTTGACTTCCTTTAACACTCCTTCAGCTTTCGCCCGCGCATCGGCGACGGCTTTCTCATCTTCCTTAGCGCCGGCGGCAGGCAGAGGAGTCTTAATCAGAATGTGGCTGACCTTCACCTGCTCGGGCACGCGGTACTCGTCGCGATGCTGATCGTAATAAGCCTGCAGGTCCTGATCGGCAACAGTGGTCGCCGCTGCGATTTTCGAGCTGTCCACGACCACGTACTTGATCTGCCGCTTCTCGGGAATGGAATTGTTGTAGGTCGCTTTATTGCGTTCGTAAAACGCCTTGAGTTCTTCGTCGGTGGGGTGCAGTCCCTTCAGGATGTCGGCCTGCGTGATCACGGCATATTCGAACTTCACCTTGGTGTTGCTGCGGGTGAATTCATCGCGAACCTCCGTATCACCCACGAAGGCGCTGGTCGAAACCAGCGCGCGCAATTTGCGGACAAGAATGAAGTCCTTCTCCAGCGATTCAAACTGCGGGATCGTCATGTCGTTGCGCTGCACGAAGTTCTCATATTCTTCCTGACCGACAAACTTGCCGTCGGGAAAGAGCATGGCGCCAAGTTGCCCGTGCTGGAGTTCATCGCGGAGTTCGTCGTCGCTGACGCGCAGACCCATGCGGTGCGCCTCGGCCACCAGCGCCTTCTCGTTGATGAGTTGCTCGGCAGCCTGGCTGGCAAAATACGGCAGCAACATGCTGGCCTGCGCCCCGCCGCGGGGAAACTGCTGCCGGATCATGGCCCGGGCCTCACGCTGCACTTCCGCCACGGTCACTTGCTGGTCGCCAATCGAGGCCAGGACGCCCGCCGGAGGCGCGCCAATGCCGAAGCTGGAGCCGATCCCACCGGGAATGAGCGTGATCGCCATCGAGGCGCAGATGAGGACGAGCAGCGCGCCGAGAATAATCTTCACGGTGGGCCCTGCGTTTTGAAGCTGTCGAATCATAATTTAGATAACTCCGTTGGATTGCTTCACGCTGGAAGCCAGAATTTATGATTATAAACTAGTGTTGTCTCCCATAAATTCTGACCGGGCGCGGCTTCACGATCCACCCTCAGCAAGGCCGAAGGGCGGCGACCCCGAACCGATCAAGATGGGCTTTGGCCGCTTCGGTAAACGGCGCGGAAATACGCCATTGAAACGAATTAATAAAAGTGTTATGAACGTGGGGGCGACTCCCGCTGAATGAGCCGCCAGCTTTCCATTTTTCAACATTTTTCTTCAAGGACACTTTTATGAAGATGCTCCGTCTCTTGATTCCGTTCTTTTCACTCGCGATCGCAGCCGCCCAGCCCAGTTCCCAGCCCGCCCCTGCCCAGACGCTCCCTTTGCGCGAAGGATGGGCGCTGCAATCTTCGGCGAAGGTCACGGCGACGGGCGAGGTCATCGCCAGCGCGTCATTTGAAGCCAGCGACTGGATCCAAGCCGACGTCCCGACAACGGTAGTGGCCGCGCAAGTGAAGAAAGGACTGCTGCCCGATCCTTTTTTCGCCATGAATCTGCGGCAGTATCCGGGTGTCAGCTATCCCATCGGCAACAATTTCTCAAATGTCCCGATGCCGCCTGACAGCCCCTACGCGGTTTCGTGGTGGTACCGCAAGGAATTTACGCTGCCCGCCGCGTACGCCGGGAAAACCGTTTGGCTGAACTTCCGCGGCATCAACTACCGCGCCAACATTTTCCTCAACGGAAAGCAGATCGCCAACACGAACGATGTCGCTGGAGCATGGCGGGCCTACGAGTTCAACGTTACATCCGCCGTCAAGCCCGGAGCGAACGCGCTCGCGGTGCAGGTCTGGGCGCCAACCGAGTACAGCCTGGCGATCACTTTCGTGGACTGGAATCCCGCGCCGCCCGACAAGAACATGGGCCTGTGGCGCGAAGTGTATTTGACCACCAGCGGACCGGTCGCGTTGCGGCATCCGACCGTGCTTTCGAAGGTTGATTCGCCGGCAAATGACGCTGCCCACTTGACCGTAACCGCGCTCCTGAAAAATGCCAGCGATCACCCGGTCAAAGGGACGCTGAAAGGCAAGATCGAAAACGTCGACTTCGCGCAACCGGTCGAACTGGCAGCGGGAGAGTCGAAAGACGTGGTCTTCAAGTCCGACCAATATCCGCAACTCAACCTGAGCCATCCGCGGCTGTGGTGGCCGGCCCAGATGGGAACGCCGAACTTGTACGATCTGCATCTTTCGTTCGGGCTGGATGGCGCCGCTAACGGCGAGCTTTCCGATGAGTCCCGGACAAAGTTTGGCATTCGCGAGATCACATCCGAAGTCACCGAACTGCCTCTGAATCGATCGAAACGCGTGTTCAAGATCAATGGCAAGAACATCCTGATTCGCGGCGGTGGCTGGACATCCGACATGATGGTGCGCGAAACCCCGGAGCGCCTCGCCGATGAACTCCGCTATGTGCGGGACCTGGGACTGAACACCGTCCGCCTGGAAGGCAAACTCGAAACGGAGGAATTTTTTGATATAGCCGACCAGCAAGGCATCCTGGTGATGGCCGGATGGTGTTGCTGCGATTTCTGGGAGCACTGGGGAAACTGGAAAGATGAAGACTTCGAGATAGCGAAGTCCTCTTTGCGCGATCAGATTTACCGCCTGAGAAGCCATCCCAGCCTGGTGATGTGGCTAAATGGCAGCGACAATCATCCGCCACCGGATGTGGAAGAGATGTATCTGAAGGTTGAGGCTGACCTGCTGTGGCCGAATCCGGTGGTCTCTTCAGCGACGGCGGAGAGAACCACGGTGACGGGCGGAAGCGGCGTGAAGATGACTGGCCCGTATGAATATGTTGCGCCTTCATACTGGTCGGTGGACGCGAGTCGCCCCCCGGAACAGCAGAGCTGCAGTCCCGCCGGGTGTGGCGGCGCCTACGGCTTCAACACCGAAACCAGCATGGGACCAGCGGTTCCGCCCATCGAAAGCGTCGAGCGCATGGTTCCCAAAGATCATCTTTGGACGGCGGACGGTTCACTGGATGAGTACTGGAGTTTCCACGCCGGCGGCGGCTCGTTCAAGACCATGCATGTGTTCACCGATGCGCTGAATGCGCGCTACGGCAAGGCCGGCAGCGCGGAAGACTTCACCCAGAAGTCTCAGCTCATGACCTACGAAGGCGTGCGGGCCATGTTTGAGGCCTACAGCCGCAATAAGTACACTTCGACGGGCGTGATCCAGTGGATGCTGAATAACGCGTGGCCTTCGATGATCTGGCATCTCTATGACTACTACCTGCGGCCGGGCGGCGGATATTTCGGCGCGAAGAAGGCGTTGCAAGCGCTCGACCCAGTCTATGGATACGACGATCACTCCGTGTGGCTGGTGAGCAGCCAATATGTCGATGCCAAGGGACTTAAGCTGACCGCACGGGTCTTCAATCTGGATGGAACGCAGAAATTTTCCAAGGACGTTACCCTCGATGCGGCCGCCGATAGCACGGCAAAAGTGTTTGAGCTGCCACCGGTCGATGGACTGTCGCCCGCCTACTTCCTCGATCTTCGCATCACCGATGGCAGCGGCAAGCTGGCCGGGTCGAACTTCTATTGGCTCTCCACGAAACCGGAAACGCTCGACTGGACGGCCGGGAGCTGGTTTGCGACTCCGACCAAGTCCTACGCGGACTACACTTCACTCGCTCAGTTGCCGAAGGTGAAGCTGAACGTATCGAGCCGCAGCGAGCGCAAGGGCAGCAGCGAAGATGCCGTGACTCATGTGACCGTGGAAAATCCCAGCAAGACCCTCGCGTTCTTCGTGCGCCTGAAGCTCGACAAGGGCAAAGGCGGCGAGGAAATACTGCCGGTGGTCTGGCAGGACAATTACATCTCGCTGTTGCCCGGCGAGAAGCGAGAGATCACGGCCACCTATCGTGCCAGCAGCCTGGGAGCGGCTAAGCCTGAGATCGAAGTGAGCGGTTGGAACGTGAAGTGAATCTGGTAATTGTGTAATCGGGTAAGTTGGTAATTTGAAAGCCAGCCAGGTTTCAAGGCTCTTAAATTACCAAATTACCCGATTACCAAATTACAAAATCCTCTACGCTCATTCGTCCGGGGGCAGATCGAAGTTGACCAGGTCTCCGCGGAAGCCACGCGTCTTCACCGCGCCGTAGGCAATGCCGCAAACCATCCAGATTGAACCGACGATCAGGGCCAAATGAGACAGGTGAATCCAAATGAAAAGGCAGATGAGGAAGCCCAGCACTGGCGGGATTAATTGCCATAAAGCGCGGTCCGCGCCCCGAATGTAGTAGTGCGTAAGCGACGCCAGATTGACGCCCATGAATGCGATCAGGGCACCGAAGTTGAGCAACTCCGCCCCGTTGTCGTAGGTAATGAGGAAGGCCCCCACCAGCGCAATCGCGCCGACGAACATCACGTTGTTGGCGGGGATGTGGGTCTTCGGATGGATAGCTCCAAAGAACTTCTTCGGAATGGCGTTGCTTCTTCCCATGCCGTAAAGCAGGCGCGCCGCGCCCAGTTGTGATCCCATGCCGGAACCGGTGGTAGCGATCAGAAGGGTCAAGCTTATGACCCTGGTCATGAGAACTCCGCCGGCAATTCCGGCGACGTGGCTGAATACGTTCTCATCGCCAAACTGCGAGAAAACACCGAAGTCTGTGCCGAAACGGTGGAAGCTCAACAGTTGTGCGCCGTAAACCTCGGCAGCAGCGAGAAATCCCGTGATGACACAGACCAGTACCGTCGCCAGGAAAATATTTTTCTTGGGATTCTCGACCTCTTCCGACAAAGTCGAAATGCCGTCAAATCCAATATAGGTGAGCACGGCCACTGAGGTGCCGTGAAAAACGCGGTTCACGGTGAAAGTTTGCGGATTATAGAACGGGCGGAGAAAAAAGGCTTCCGGATACTGCGGTAGATGGAAAATGTATCGGATCGTGTACCAGAAAAACGCCACGATGACTGCGCCCATTATGGCGCAGAGGGTATTGTTGATGCGCGCGGAGGTCTTGACTCCGCGCAGATTGAGCGCAGTAAACAACCCTGCAAAAAACAAGGGCCAAAGCAGTCCAGGATAAGGAATCTGCAGGCTGGTCCCAGTCAACAAATCGGCCATCGCCTTGGCGCACCAAATGGTGCAGATCAGCGGATTGAGAATGTAATCCATCGTCATACTCCATCCGGTGACATAGCCGAGCGAGGGATGCAGTTCGCGGCCCACATAGGTATAGGCCGAGCCGGCGCTGGGATACACCCGCGCCATGCGGCCGTAGCTCATGGCGGTGAATACCATGGCGACCATCGCGATCAGAATCGAAGTGACCACATGGCCCTGGCCAGCGTTGCTGAAGACTCCATACGCGGGCATGGGCGCCGTGGGCTGGATCACAATGATGCCGTACATGATCAGATCCCAGAGCGTGAGCGATCGCCTCAGGCGCGGGGCGTTAACAGGCGGGTTGGCAGTAGAGCTCAATTCACGCTCTCAAAATAAAACCCCATTATCCTGCGGAGATAACGGGGCTCGGGGAAGGGTCACTCGTGGCTCGCGGGTTCGCAATTAGAGCTACCCTGCCGCAGTTCCACAAAATTCCTCTCGAATTCTATACGGAAAGGATATTCTGTCAATGGAAAAATGCCTGTATTAAAACGATTCTTGCCGAGTTTAGTGAACTCAGAATTTTGAAGGAGCGTGAGTCACGGTCATGAACCACAGAATGCATTCTCTATTCCTGTTTCTCTTTGTCACTTTGGCACAGAGCCTCCAGCCCGTCCAAGCCCAGACTGTCCAGGAAAAAACCGCGCAGGCAACCACTGTCGCGGAGCGGCTGGGCTATCCGGCCTCTGCACGCCTGCTGGTGATTCACGCCGACGATCTCGGCATGAGCCATTCCGTGAACCGCGCTACTCTTGAGGCTCTCGATAAGGGATGGATTACTTCGGCCAGCATCCTCGTTCCCTGCCCCTGGTTTCCCGAGGTGGCGCGCTGGGCGAAACAACATCCGAACGCTGATCTCGGCATCCACCTGGCGTTGACCAGTGAGTGGACTGATCTGCGCTGGGGGCCGATTAGCGGTGCGGGCCGAGTCCCAAGCCTCGTCGATGCCCACGGATACTTTCCGCTCGACACACCCGACGTCGACCAAAACGCTAAGATTCCGGACGTGGAATACGAATTGCGATCGCAGATCGATCGTGCGAAAAACGCGGGCATTCCGATCACACACCTTGATATGCACATGGCGGGCATGGTGTCCTCAGCGGAACTCTTCGGCGTGTACCGAAAACTGCGGGACGATTACAAACTCCCGATTCTGTTGGAGCCGTCGGGAACTCATGGCACGCCCGCGGGGATCTCTGTGCCGGCGGAGGAGATCACGGTGCAGCGCATTGTCACCATGGAACCGGGCGTCAATGAAAAGGACTGGCTCGACTGGTACAAGAAGCAACTGTCGCCACTCCCACCGGGCGTATATCAACTCATCGTGCATCTGGCCTACGACGACGAAGAAATGCGCGGCGCCACCTGGGACCATCCCGATTGGGGCGCAGCCTGGCGTCAACGCGACTTTGATACGGTGAAGAGTGTGGAGTTCCGGCAGTTTCTCAAGGAGCAAGGTTTCGTACTGGTCACGTGGAGAGATCTGGCGAAAGCGCGGCAGCACTGAAACAAGGCGCCGGAATTCAGGCTAGAAAGAAATCGACTCCGGGGCAGGCAATGCGGCCGTCTCTTTAATTCCCTGCCCTTCGGCGATGGCGTAGATCTTGTCCGCGGCCACGTCTTTGAAGCTTTCCGTCTTGCCGGTGGGCCAGCGCACTTCCACCGAATCGATCTTGATCGCCGATCCCAGGCCGAAATGAAGACGCAGATCGTTCTGCGAAAGGTAACTGCCACCGCCGCGCACTTCGTCGAACTGGGTCATTCCTCCGGCGTGAATGGTGACGCGCGCGCCGATCGCTGCGCGATTACTCTTTGTTCCCTGCAAACGGAAGAGCACACGATGGTTCGCGATTTTATTCGTGTTGAGCAATAGCGATGGCGGCTCCCCGACGTTAAGCACGACGATATCGACGTTGCCGTTGTTTGCGATGTCGCCAAAAGCAGCGCCCCGCCGGGATCTCAGCGGCATATCGGCTAGTCCCCCCGCCTTCGAAACCTCTTCGAACGTGCCATCGCGCAAGTTGCGATGCAACAGCATCGGCTCGGCGTAGCTGGCGCTCGCCTGCACGTTGTCCATTTGCGGATAGACATGTCCGCAGGCTACAAACAGATCCAGCCAGCCGTCGTTGTCCATGTCGAAGAATGTCGTGCCCCAGCCGAGGAACGGCAAGCTGCGCTGGCCGAGATGCGATGCCATGGCGACATCTTCGAACCCTCGCGTCCCCTGGTTGCGATAAAGCGTGTTGGGCTGGTCGGCGAATTCGGTGACGAAGATGGAGAGGCGTCCGCTGTGATCGTAGTCGCCCCATGTCGCGCCCATCGATCCCAGCGCCTGCCCTTCGCCGTTCATAGCGACGCCCGCGGCCATGGCCTCGTCGCTGAACGTGCCGTTGTGATTGTTGTGATAGAGATGATTGGGCGTGGCGTCATCGGCGACAAACAGATCGGGCCAGCCGTCATTGTCGTAGTCGCCCCAGGTAACGCCGAGTCCGTAGTATTTTTCGGGATCGTCAACGCCTGCTTTTTTCGAAACTTCTTCAAACGTGCCATCTCCCCGGTTGTGGTAGAGCAGATCGGTCTCCCCCTCCATGCCCCATGGTCCACACTGCACGGGGACGCCCTTGAAGTGGCAAAACTTGGTCGAGCCGAACTCAGGCAGATCGTTCATGTCTACGTAGACATATCGTGACACGAACAAATCGACGTTGCCGTCGCGGTCGTAGTCTGCCCAGGCCGCGCCCGTGGAAAACCCGCCTCCGCGCACTCCCGCCTTGTCAGTCACGTCTTCGAAAGTGCAATTGCCCTTGTTGCGATAGAGCGCGTTGCCGCCGTAGCCAGTCACGAAGAGATCGAGGTTGCCGTCGTTGTCATAGTCGGCGACGGCGACGCCCATGCCCCAACCTTTGCGCGTGAGTCCGGCTTTCTCGGTGATGTCGGTGAACTTGAGATCGGCATCCTGATGCCAGAGCGTGACCAGCAGGTCGCCGCCCTGGCGGTAGCGATCCACACTGGAGCCGTTCACCATGACGATGTCGAGCTTGCCATCGTTATCGCAATCGAACAGGCCGATGCCGCCGCTCATGGATTCGATCACATACTGCTTACCGGGCGAGGAAATGTGGGAGGCGGTCAGTCCAGCTTGGGCTGCAATGTCGCGAAAGATGGGAACGGGCGCGGTGAGTTTGGCTGCCGTCGATTTCTTTTCAACGCGAGCAGGCGGAAGTTTTGCCGGAGGTCCCATCGGCCCTTGGGTCTCAGTCTGGGCTGAAAGGAGGCCGCTGAAGGCGATCGATAAAATGGCAATCTGTCCGGCCCGCATGAAGAGTGATTGTAAGGTATGTTGTCATCCTGAGCGAAGCGAAGGGCCTATGCATTTGCGGCAGTGCCGGAATGCGCGGGTCCTGATATCGCAAGAAATGACCAAGCTATCACTTCGGGTATTGGAACGAATATCCGCTCGCCTCGTTCCCCGACATGAACCGAGTGTTGTATTCGAGCAAGTAATTCAGGTGCTCGGCATCGGACGGAAAGGTTTGTCCGGGATACGGATAGGCGCGCATGTCGCCAAATGGCAGCGGCTCAACCGTATCGCCGTGGTAGGCGTAGAAATCCATATCTTTTTCGTATCCGTTGGCGACAAAGAAATAGTCGCGTACCCAGCCGCGCGGCAAGGCAGGCAACTTCGCCGGATCGAAATCGAGCGCAACTTCATCGCCCGATCCGAAGACGACGAACTTATCGTCGATCGATTCGAGCAGCGGCCGCACGTCGCCATAGCGCGTGTAGGCGCCGGCCGGACGCGTGTAAGGGCCGGTGGCGCTGGCCTTCTCGTAGATGTATCTCACGTTGCCCGGCGGCTGGTCTTCGATCTTCAACGGGAATCCGTGGAAATTCAGATCGGCGCGAGCCAGCGGCACCGAGGTCAGGCGGGCGCTTTGATGCTGGCTATTGTTCTGACTGGTGCGGCTGATCAGGATGTTGTCCCAGTAGATCTGCAGATTCGTGGTGATGCGAATACGCCGCGTGCCTGGCGGAAGCTTGCCGGTGAGATCGGCGGTCATAGTGCGCGCGCCGCCGGCGGGGAATCCCATGTCATCGACGACGCGGACCCATTTTTCTCTCGCGCCGTTTCCAGCCGAGCCTTCATTCGAGACCAGCGCTTCGACATACGGCGCAAACGGCCGCAGGTGCGCTTGATCGGCAGCGTACATGCTCGTCGCGGAAAAATACTCGATCTCGCCGTGCAGCAGCAGCCACAGCGGACCGCCGCGGTAGGCCTCGCCGAGATCAAGTTCCAAGCTGTGCGGCTCAGTGAATCCCTGGAATGAAAGCACCTTGAAGTCGCCGAAATAGCGATGCGCAAGTAAGTCGGGAAGCACGTTGTGGCCATGTTCGTCCCATGCACCAGCAGGCGGACGCGCATCATTACTATTGCTGAACACAACCTTGAACGGCGGGTAAGGAGGATTGCTCGTGAAATATTCGTTGGGATAAACGTCAACATCGGCGGGATGATCGACGGCGAGCAATTGCACCTGGTCGAGGTATACCGATTCTTCCAGCGGCTCCATGAAGCGGAAACTAAGCATTGGGTGCCCCATCCTTCCCTGGTTTTGGGAAGGGTGGAAATCATCTTTTTCGCGAAGCGCGTCACGGTCGAGTTTGATCGATTCGGTAGGACGAGCGATGTTGCGTTCGACTTTGCCTTCATTCGCCGCCATCCAGTGTCCCACCACGCCCGCGCCGAGCATGTCGCCGACAAGCTGGTATTCGTGGCCATCCCACGCGAAGAGCGTGGGACAGGAACTGCCGCGCCGGTCCATTTCAGTAAAAGTCTGGGGCGTGTTGGCGGCGACTTCGATTTCATCCTGCAGAACGCCGGTCGGCCACATCATGCGGACGACATCGGCCTCTTTCGCTTGCGCGAGTCCGATGGTCAGGTAGGGCGAGTTCTGTCCCAGGTATCCGGACGATCCGTACACTTCAAACTTCTGCCGAATGCCGTCAGAGAAGACTTCCACTTTCGTGCCGATGGCGCTCTTGTTATCGTTGAGGCCCTTGAGCAAAAGGCGCAGCGAGTTATTCTTGTTGCCGCCTTCGTTGTGGAGCAGCACGGCAGGGCCGTGATTTTGGGTAATCAGAAGATCGGCAGCGCCGTCGTTGTCGTAATCGCCAACGATGATGCCGCGCGGCTCTTTGAGCTGAATTTTGTCGAGTCCGGTTTCGACGGTGACATCTTTCCATCCGTCGGGGCCGAGATTCCGGAAGATCCGGACTTCGCCCTTGCCGTCTTTCGTCTCACCGACTGCGACGAGGTCCACCCAGCCGTCATTGTCGTAGTCGATGGCGGCGACGCCGTAAGCGCGAACCCAGTATGGCGAAGGAATGTTGACCTTCTCAAAACCCTTGCCGCGATTATTGCGCCACAGCGTGAGACCCGGATTAGCGCTGTGAGTAAAGGCGAGGTCCATCCATCCGTCGTGATCGAAATCAAGAATGGCGAGTCCGGCTGCCCGCTCGGGGCCACGCTCAGGCCATAACTCCCGGACCTTGAACATCCCTTCGCGCGGATTTTCGAAGACTGTCGCTCCTCTTGGCCCGCCGGTCAGTACTACATCCACCGCGCGATCATTGTTGTAGTCCGTCCCCACGGCTGCAATGCTGCCCGTATTGCCAGTCATGCCCACTTCCGGTACGGCTATGAAGCTTCCGTTCCCGTTGTTACGCCACATCACATTGCCGCCGAGCGTCGGCTCGGTTTCAGACCAGATATCCTTCAGTGTCCCCGGTTCCGCCTCCGGAATCAGTTCTGTAACATATAGATCAAGGTCGCCGTCGTGGTCGTAGTCGACGAAGGTCAAGCCCAGCGCAAAACCGCCAGTCTTGATCCCCGCTGCCTGGGTCACGTCCTTGAAGGTTCCATTTTTCTCGTTGTGCAGCAAGAGCACTCGACCGTTCACGGTCAGCGCGATATCTGCGAATCCGTCGTTGTCGTAGTCGCCGGTCGTGCATCCGATTGCGTGCATAGTGGGATCGAGACCGGTTTTCCTGGTCACATCCTCGAACTTTCCACCCAGGTTGTGGAAGAGAGCCACCCCGCCTTCTGGTCCATTGTCGGCAAGGAGTACGCCAATCCGGCCGTCATTGTCGTAATCAAGGAAGCAAGCGCCTGGACCAAGAAATGACGCGAGTTCCTTACTGCCGCTCGGCGATGGTTTCGATACGATTCCCGCGCTTTGCGTAACGTCCACAAACCTCACCGGAATTTGCGCCGGCACTTTCTCCACCGCCATCGGCGAATCTTCCGCGCGCGAATACTTTCCCTGTTCGCCATACGACAGGCTGATGGGCGAGCCCAGCTTGTTCTGCGTGATGTACTGGAATTTTTTCATCGCTTCGTGGGCGGGATCGGCTTGCCCGGATTGCTGGTAGGCGCGCGCCAATCCGAACTGGGCGGAGGCGTGGAGCGGGTCAATCTTTAAGGCGTGCTCGAAGGCCTCGATCGCTTCCGGATATTGCTTGATCTGCGCGTAAGTGGATCCGAGGAAATACCAGCTGTCGGCATCGTTCGCATCGATTTCAGTAACGCGACGGAACGCCTCGATGGCAGCTCTCACATCGGAGGAGCTTTTGAAATAGAGGCCAAGGTTGTACCAGGCGTGGGCGTCTTTGGGGTTTTTCTTGACCTCGTTCTCCAGCAGCGCCTTCGCTTCGTCGCCGCGCTGCAGGTTGAGCAGCGCCACTCCGCGATTCACGGTAGCCGCCTCCAACGCCGGATCTTTGGCAGCCGCCGCCTCGAACATCTTCAGACCTTTCTCAAACAGCTGCTGGTTCATGTAGGCGACGCCGACATTGTTGAGGCGGGCCGCTTCCTGAGGATTGGTGGAGGAACCGCTCGCGGCGAGCAGCGCAAGAACAAAGGTCAGAATGAGAACGATGGTGAGTGTCTTGGTCATGGGTCCGGGAGTAATTCTATCTGAATGCCTGGATAGGCAGAGAGTTGCTGACTATTTCTTGCCGTAAGGGCGCGCGGCGATCTGGCCTTTCGCTTCCTGGATGGTGATTGTCTGCCCGGCCGCAATGTTCGACAGCTTGTCCACTTGCCCGCTGGGCCAGTCGATTTCGACCGTGTCGGCTTTGGTTTTCGATCCCATGCCAAAGGTCAGCACCAGTTCGCTCTGCGAAAGATAGCTGGAGCCCGTCTTCATAGTGAGCCACTGCCTGTCGCCGCCGGCGCTAACGCGGACGATGGCGCCGATACCGTCACGGTTGGATTTCGTCCCTATGAGTTTTATGCGCAAGCTCTGGTTGGTGCCGCCCTGGTTGAGGTAGAGATGCGCCGGGCCGCCGTTGGTCATGACGAGGACATCGAGCGCTCCATCATTATTGATATCGGCGTAAGCGGCGCCGCGCGCGACTTTCGGAGCCGCAAAGGCGCTCCCAACCTTGCTCGTGACTTCTTCAAACTTGCCGTTTCCGAGGTTGCGGAATAAGTGCGGTGCCTCGGCGTAGCTGACGCGCTTTTGCACGGTCTCGATCTGATCTTCAATGTGGCCGTCGGCGATAAAGATGTCCTGCCAGCCATCGTTATCGTAGTCGAAGAAGAAGCAGCCGAAGCCGAGCGTGAGAAGGCTTGCGCGACCGACTTCCGAGCGCGGAGCCTCATCCACGAACAGTCCATTGCCTTCGTTGTGGTAGAGCGAGAGCATCTGGTTGGAAAAATTCGTAATGACCAGGCTGGCGCTGCCCGAGCGGTCGTAATCGACGGCATCAACGCCCATGCCAGCGCGGGCAATGCCATCTTCGCTGAACGCGATGCCAGCGGAAACCGCGCGCTCTTCGAAGGTCCCGTTCTTTTTATTCAGGTAGAGCTTGTTGGGCTGGGTGTCGTTGGCGATCAGGATGTCGGGCCATCCATCGTTGTTGTAATCGAGAATCGCGACACCGAGACCCTTCGAAGTTGGATCATAAAGGCTGGCTTTCAGAGTGGCGTCCTCGAACTTGCCGTTGCCGAGGTTATGCCAAAGGCGGGCCGACGTTCCCTTATACGATTCGGGCGTGCAGTAGGACTTATGCGAGCCGTCGAGGGTGCAGTAGAGGTCAGTTTGCTCGGACCACTGGACATAATTGGCGACGACGAGATCGAGTTTGCCGTCGCGATCATAATCGACCCAGGCGGCGCCGCTAGAGAACTCGTTCGGACCCCACAGTCCCGCGGACTTGGTGACGTCGGTAAAAGTGCCGTTGCCGTTGTTGTGGAAGAGATGGCTCTGGCCGACGGCAGTGATGAAAATGTCGTCGAAGCCATCGTTGTCGTAATCGCCGACGGCGACGCCCATTCCAAAAAGCGAGATGCCGAGGCCAGACTGCCGCGTCACGTCGGTGAAGGTGCCGTCATGGTTGTTGTGGTAGAGCTTCAACGTGGTCGCGCCGGTCGTTTTATGGCCGGGCCAGTCCTGGCCGTTGACGAGCAGGATGTCGGGAAATCCGTCGTTGTCGTAATCGATGAACGCGCAGCCGGGGCCCATGGTTTCCGGCAGCCATTTTTTCCCGAAGGCTCCGTTGTTGTGCGTAAAGTGAATGCCGGCTTGGGCGGTGATGTCGCGGAAGGTTACGGTTTGTGCTGGCGCCACGATTGCCGCGGCCAGTAGAAAAGACAACACCCACCACAGAGCCACAGAGGCACGGAGAAAAGCGCTCTTGGCTTTCGGTTCTTGGCTCTTAGCTAAAAGCCAAAAGCTAAAAGCTAAGAACGGGTTCTCTCTGTGCCCCTGTGGCTCTGTGGTGGCTTTTCTTTTGGAGGAGTACATCACCTTTGAGCCCCGGGAGTCGTGGTGGCGCGGGCTGCCGCCGAACTGCGCTCGGCCTGGACGGGCGGGACGCCCGTCCCCACACGGCCAGTTACAATGCTCGCATTTTGGCGTTTGGCTGGTGTGTTGCCCAAGATGGGCAGCGGGACTGACACGTGCTCGTGGATGTTCTGGCGTTCGTTGTTGTCTTCGGGATTGAGTTGGCGATAGGGACCGGTAATGGCCTGTGAAGCTTCGTCGGCTTTGAAGCGCAGATAGCGAGCCTGGTGTTCTTTGGACATCTTTTCGTCACCGAGACCGTTGTAGCAGAGCATGAGATTGTAGTGCGCCTGCAAGTCTTCGGGATCGACGGCGAGCACCTGCTCCAGAACTTTCACCGCGTCCGCATACTTTCTCTGCAGAAACAGGACGCGGCCAAGATTGTTCAGCGCCACGCGGTCGCGAGGATACTGAGCAAGCACGATTTGGAAATGCATGGCGGCTTGGTCGTAGTCTCCCGTGGTCTTCATCAGCGATGCATAAAAGAAATTCGTTCGCGCCAGCTTCGGGTTAAGCGCCAACGCTTTTTCAAGAACGGTGCGGGCGCGAGCGACGTCGCCTTCCTGCAGCGCGGCGCGTCCGATGTTCAGCCAGCCGTCGGGATTCTGCGGATCGGCCTCAGTGACTTTCTCGAAGGCAGCCTGCGCCGCTTTTAGATCGCCTTGCAGTAACAACCCGATGCCGTAGTCGTTCCAGCGCTGCCAGTCTTCTTGAGCGAGCTGAGTTTTGGGCTTGGGCGCTGGGGCACTGGCGGGCAGAACATCCAGTGCCACTTCATTTTCCGCAACTGCGACAATCGGCAGATCTGGAATTTTCTCCGACTTCGCGGAGACTCCCTGGAGCGACCCGGTGAATGCAAATTTTGAATCGTCATAGTCAGGCGTGACGGAGGCCGACGCGACGCCGGGCTTCGATGGATTGCTGTCGCGCGCTTTTTCACGCTCTCCCGCAAATGCGAACTGCGTGTTCCACCACGCGAACTTGCGATAGCAGAGCCGCGCCGTCAAGGTGATTTTGCTCCCCGTTTTCTCGGGGATCCTCATGCGGAAATGCACCGTGTCGGCGGCGCCGGGCGGAATCAGACGCACGTACACGACGGCGCGGGTAGCCCACGCATTGCGCTTGTTGATCGGATTGCTATGGGCATCCACCTGGAGTGAGCGATAGAAGTGCGCGCCCTTTTCGACCGGGCCTTTCCCGTCGTCCTCGACCATGCCGCTCCAGAAAATCGTCTGGCCTTGGTCGTCGACACCTTTGAGTTCCAGCCACGTGTCATACGCATCCACGGTGCCGCCGGGGAAGAAATGTCCGACACGCTTGGTGCGAACCACGACATCGACGCGGACCGTGTCGCCGCGACGGACGGCGGCCCGCGTGCGATTGAGTGGAGCAGTGAGTGCTGCGGTGACGAGAACAGGCTGAGCGGTGGCGGGAGTGATCTTAGCTTCCGCTTCTTCACCCACGGCGAAGGTGGTTGCGAGTTCGTGTTCGGCGGCCGCTCCTGCTTTCAGCGGAGAGCTGGCGGGCGATAGCGCAAAAATATCCACCGTAAGAGCTCCGCTGGTCAGGAAATCTTCAGTGGCCTTTAACTGCGCCGCATCTTCATTGGCCGTGGGCAGCGCCGTGTTGGCAGCGGGGAAACGGTGCGAGTGCACTTTGCCGGCAACGTTGCCCATGTCGTTGGAGGTCTCGAGCGGCATGTGGCAATCGGCGCACTGCTGCGGCTTTGCCGGATAGTAGAACGAGCGGGCGCCCTCACCAGAGACGCCACTGGCCTGCCAGTTGTCATACTCGTTAAATCCGCGAATCCAGCGGTAGTGATTGACCGGCACGTCGAGGTGCACCTTGTGACAGGAGGAGCAGAACTCCGCCGTCTGCTGCTTCATGAAGGGCTTGAGGAACACGCGGCGATGCGGCTCCGGATTCAGCTTGATCATGAAGTCATGCAGGCCGCGCACCACGGGGTTCTTGCTGGCCGCAAGCTCATGCAGCTTGGGATACTCGAGATAGAAATCGCCCTGCCCCATCGTACTTTTCACGTCGGCGATGGAGTGGCACATCATGCAGCCGAGTCCGGCTTGGGATTCGGGATTATGCACGATCTGTTTGATCGGCGTATCCATCTTGCCGGCATAGAGCACGGCCGGATCATGGCATCCGCCGCACCATTTTGAAGGCTTGGTGCCAACCGTGTCCTGCATATACTCGATCGACTTGCGATACCACTGATTGTTGAACGAAGAAAAATGGTGAGCCGAGCTGTTCCACTGGTTATAGATATCCTCGTGACAGCGCTTGCAGGAATCCGATTCCATGAAGAACTTGCTGGGAATCTTTTCTCCGCCATACACTTGGGCGGAACTTGGGAAAAATGGGCCGGTGGGGCCGTCGCCTTCGCCATTCATGGTAAGGGGCGGCATGGCCGGATTTTCTATGCGTCCATGCTGGACCCAGCGAGTTTCGCGGAGATAGCGGGCAACGGGCGCGAGCACCGCCAGCACAACGAGCACGGCGGCCACGCGAACCGCAGCGTAGCGGGATAGCCATCCGATTCGCGCGGCAACGATCAGGCCGGCCCCGAGGAAGCTCAAGGCGAGGTGAACGTAGACGAGAGTCCAGTCGGAACGCAGCGCTCCGGTGTAAATCAGCGCCAGCCCTGGGATTGCGCCGAGGAATAGGAAAGCCATTCCGGCGCGAAGCAGCGGCTCACTCTGACGCCGCCGGCGGACCAGCCACACCAGCAGCCAGACCGAAGCCACGACGCCGGCGATGGCGTGCAGCAACACCACTCCGGCATAGAACACATTCGCTTGCGGGAACGCGTAAAGGTAGACCGCAGACACGGCTAGAAAGCCGATCAGCAGCGCCAGCGCTCGATTCCCAGGATTTCCGGTGGACCACATGACAGATTCCAGCGGCGCACATGAGAACCTGCAACGCTGAGTTGCGCCATATTAGCGGTTGGCGGGAAGCACTGTCTCTAATAGGAACAGATTAGGAGACCAGGCGTTTCTTCGCGTTGCCGACTTCCCCGCCGCTCTGCTACTTTGAGTAGTTTCCCGGTCGTTGTCTGCTGACTCTGTGGGGTGAAACGTAAATGCCGGCCATCAAATTCCGTGGTGTGGACTTCATCGAGTTCGACACGTTGCTGAACGACGACGAGCGCCTGGTGCGCGACACGGCGCGCCAGTTCATCGAAGACAATCTCGTCCCCATCATCGAAGAATGCAATCGGGCCGGCCGCTTTCCGCGCGAACTGGTGAAGCCGATGGCCGATCTCGGGTTCTTTGGCGCCTCGCTGAAGGGCTACGGCTGCGCCGGCATGTCGAACGTCGAATACGGACTGGTCACGCAGGAACTGGAGCGCGGAGATTCCGGCGTGCGCTCGTTCGTCAGCGTGCAGTCGGCGCTGGTGATGTATCCGATTTACACGTTTGGCAGCGACGAGCAGAAGAACGACTGGCTGCCGGCGCTGCAAAAAGGCGAAAAGATCGGCTGTTTCGGATTGACCGAACCGGACTTCGGATCGAATCCGGGCGGCATGAGAACGCGCGCTCGCAAAGTTGGCAAAGAGTATGTACTGAACGGCGAAAAGATGTGGATTACCTCCGGCTCCATCGCCGACGTCGCTGTGATCTGGGCCAAGGTTAGTTCCCAAAATGAAGATGAGGGCGACGGCAAAGGGGAAGCGATACGCGGATTTCTGGTGGAAACCGACCGGCACGGATTTAAGGCCGACGACATACACGGGAAGTGGTCGCTGCGCGCTTCGGTGACGTCAGGCTTGTCGCTGCAGGATGTGCGGATTCCCGAGTCGAACCTGTTGCCGGGAACGGGCGGATTGAAGTCTCCGCTGATGTGCCTGAACCAGGCGCGCTACGGAATTGCCTGGGGAGCGGTAGGCGCGGCGATGGCGTGTTATGACTGCGCGCTGCAATATTCGTTGTTGCGGAAACAATTCCGCGATCAGCCCATCGCCTCGCATCAACTGGTACAGGAGAAACTCGCCTGGATGATCAGCGAGATCACGAAGGCGCAGTTGCTCGTTCTGCAAGTCGGCCGCTTGAAAGACGCCGGAAAAGTGCAGCACCAGCACATCTCGATGGCGAAAAGAAATAACGTTTGGATGGCGCTCGAGTGCGCCCGTCTGTCTCGCGACATTCTGGGCGCGAACGGCGTGGCGGACGACTACCCCATCATGCGGCATCTGATGAACCTCGAAAGCGTGAAGACGTACGAGGGCACGCATGACATTCACACGCTGATTATTGGGGCTAGCGTAACGGGGATTGACGCGTTCTGAGCCTCCGGTCTCCAGCCAAGAAGTTCTTGACGTCTTCGCAGGTTGCGAAGTATGATATTCGCAGATTGCGAAGTCTAGAGGCGCGGGATGCATGTCATCAGCCGCAAAAAGCTCAAGGACGCGGTTGCACGGCATGGTGACCTCGAAGGCCCACTCGACGCGTGGTTTCGAATCGCGAAGAGAGCTTTGTGGAAGAATCTGGCTGACGTTCGAAAGACTCTTTCGAGCACGGATGCGGTTGGCAAGTGGACAGTTTTCAATATCAAGGGAAATCAGTACCGGCTGATCGCAGAGATCAATTATGCATTCGGCCGAATCTACATCCGCCATGTTTTAACGCATACCGAGTATGACCGTGGAGGTTGGAAATCATGAGCGCAACCGCAGTCCGATCTGAATATGCCGCTCTGCTCTCCAACACCCTGCCTGCGGTCATTCGCAGCGAGGCGGAGAACGAACGTTACACCGTCATGCTGGAAGAGTTGGACAGCAAGGGTAGCCGAATGACGGCTGCTGAACGCCGCATGGCCGATCTTTTGACGCTGCTCATCGAAAACTTCGAAGAGAAACAGTACGCGCTCAAGGCGTCCAGCCCCGTGGACGTCCTCAACGAATTGATGGGCGCCAACGATTTGAAACAGAAAGACCTGCTGGATGTTTTCGGCACGCCCAGCATAGTCTCCGAGATCCTCCACGGAAAGCGTCAGCTCACCACGGAGCACATTCGCCGGCTCAGCCGACGATTCCACGTCTCTCCGGAAGTCTTTATCTAGTTCTGAAGATGTCCGCACGCGCTAAAGTAGTGGGATGGTGTTCACCCCGTTGCAGACGGAGCGACTGAAGTGGGGCGAGTCCCTCGACCTCGAGATGTAGGGGATGCTGGCGTCGGACGCGGAGCACGCGCCGACAGCGACATAAAGCACATACCTCAGGCGGAATAGAGCTCCGCCAGCAACTCATAGGCTCGCCGCATGTGCGGAATCACAATGCTGCCGCCCACGATCAACGCGACGTTGATCGCTTCTTCCTGCTCGGCGCGAGTTACGCCGAGGCGATAAGACTGAATCAGGTGGTAGTCGATGCAGTCGTCGCAGCGCAAACAGGTGGAGGCAACCAGCCCCATCAGCTCCTTGTATTTCGCGGGCAGGGCGCCTTCCAGGTAGGTGTTGTGATCCAGGTTGTAGAAGCGCTTGACGAGGAAGTTGCCGGCTTTGTCGACGTTTTCATGCAGACGCGTGCGGGTATCCAGAAAACGCCGGGCGAGTTGACTTTTTTCAGCAACCTGCTTCTCGGTATAGAGATAGCTCGGTTCTTTGCGGTCTTTGGCCGTGTGTTCAGTGGTCGTAGGTTCGGTGGTCATGAAAGAAGATTAGCAGACGATTTGCCGTTTAACCGGGGCTGTGCCTCAATCCCTGCGCTCTTTGTAAACCATGTCGTGAGGCTAGACACAGAAAGGCAAGCATCGAGCCGACATCCGTGAATCTCTCCTGCTACAATCGCTAGCTCCGTGATTCGAGGGAACTTCCTGCCCGACAGAAACGTACTTCTCTTGTGCTGTTGAAAGCGGTCCCGCGTTGGGTCTGCGACCGAACAGCGGCGGACAGTCGGTTTCCAGGCATTTCTAGACGTTCAAGCAAAGTTCGGGGAGTCTGGTTTTGGAAGAAGCCCAGGTTGTCGGATTGCTGGTCCGCCGCTGCGTTGGCGGCGATGCCGCGGCCTGGGAAGAGATTGTGCAGCGCTACCACCGGCGAATCTACAACGTTTGCTACCGCTTTGCCGGGGACTCCGACAACGCTCAGGACCTCACCCAGGAGGTCTTTATCAAGATGTACCGCACCCTGGGCACCTATGACGCGGGGAAGGGCGCGTTCATGACCTGGGTCACCACCATCACGCGCAATCTGCTGGTGGATCACTTCCGCAAGTCCAAAGGCGATCGGATTACGGATTCGCTGGATTCAGCGCCCTCCGAGCGCGAAGATGCGCAGCCCCTGAGCGAGCAGATCGCGGACCGGGGGCTCCCGCCGGATGCCGCGGTGCAAAGCCGGGAAACGCGGGAAATGGTGCATTTGGCGCTGCAGAAACTGTCTCCAGAGCTGCGGGAGGCGGTGATTTTGAGGGATCTACAGGACATGGATTATCGGGAAATCGCCACGGCTTTGAGGGTTCCGGAGGGAACCGTCAAATCGAGAATTAACCGGGGACGAGCGGAACTTGCTCGCCTCCTGCAACGTACCTATAGGCAGGTGATGTGAATGCCAGATGAAATAAAACACGGGGTCGAGTGCACCGAATTTGAAGCGCTCCTCAGCGACGCCCTCGAAGGCCGGTTGAGCCCCGCGCGCAAGGAGAGCTTCGAGGCTCACCGGCGCGTTTGCGGGGTTTGCGGTCCGCTGTTCGCGGACGTGCAGGCTGGGCAGCAGTGGCTGCGGGCGTTGGAGCAAGTCGAGCCTCCGGCGCATCTTGTACACAACATTCTGGCGGCCACCAGTGGAGTCGTGAGCACGCGGCCGCAGGTGGCGCGCGACGGCAGGACAACTCCATTCGGCGAGCGGCTGCGCGAGCGCTGGGATTCTTTCTCCGCTTCTTTCTTCAGACCGGTGGCTGCCTTTGTGCGTCAGCCGCGGTTTGTGATGTCGTTCGGGATGATCTTCTTCTCGTTCTCGCTGGCTCTGAGCGCAGCCGGCGTGAAGCCGAAGGACTTGGCCAAGGTCGACCTGCGGCCGTCCGCCTTGCGCCATGCCTACAACGACACGCAAATCAGGATCGTGAAGTACTACGACAATATTCGCTTCGTGTACGAAATCGAATCGAAGGTGCGCGAGCTGAAGCGGGCCAACACTCCCGCCGAGCCCGGGCCTCAGGAACAGAAAGAAAATCGCAAGAACAACACCAGTGGGCAACCAGACCAGAGACAGGACCGTAACTACTCCCAGGAATACAACCAGCCGGTATTCGCCGCGCTGCGGGCCGGGGCCCCAATCACTCCGGTCTTGCATAATGGGGTGGTGGATGCTTCACCTGCCGCGGTGACCACGAATCGGAGGTTTGTATGAACTGCGCCAATCATGCTGATGCGTCGGCAGTGGCCTATTGCCGCACCTGCGGAAAGGCACTGTGCGCCAACTGTACACGTCCCGTGCGGGGCGTGATCTACTGCGAGGATTGCCTGGGCGCGAAAATGGAAGGCGTTCCGGCGGGTGCGGCTGGATTCGTTTCCGGCGGCTTCTCCCCGGCAGCGTCCGGGCGCGTTCCCACGCCACCTCCTCCTCCGGTAAGCGGCAGCGGACCCAACCCGACAGTCGCCGGGATTCTCGCTGGCTTTTTTCCCTTCGGCGTGGGGGCCGTGTACACGGGGCAATACGCCAAGGGACTGGCGCATCTGGCCATTATGACCCTGCTCATTGTGGGGGCCAGCGCTGGCGACAACGGCCACAGCGAAGCTCTGGGCATTATCTGCGGCTTCGGCATCGCTTTCTTTTACGTCTACCAGATTATTGATTCGGTGCGCTCGGCAAAGGCAATCCAGATGGCGCAACCGATACCAGACCCCTTCGGTCTGGCGGCGACTTTTAGCGGGGGGACAAAGATCGAGACCAGCAAAATCCCGACCGGCGCGATCGTATTGATTTTGGTGGGAGTGCTTTTCCTGCTGAACACGGCTGGTCTTGATCTGCACCTCCATCGCTTCTGGGGTCTGATTCCGATTGCAATCGGCGTGTGGTTATTCGCGAACCGCTGGGGGCTGGCCGGTAGCTCAAAGGGCTGCACCTGCGAACGTTGTCGCGCTCAATGCCTTATGGGGCCGGCAATTCTCGTTGCGGTGGGTGTGATCGGAATCATCGACAGCTTCCACAACGTCGGCTTTTTCGGTTACGCGGGTGGCATTCTGCTGGTCATCGGCGGCGTTAAGTTGTTTCAAGGTACCGCATCATCTGAAGGGCACATTTGGTCGCCGGCGTCGAGCGCGAACTCGCCAGGAGGGCCGATTCCTCCAACGCCGCCGATTCCACCCGCTCCGCCTGTTCCACCCGTTCCTCCAACCAGTGAGGTGAACCATGGCTAGCCCAATGATTCCGCCGACTCCGCGTGTTCCGCATCGTTCGATCGCCGGACCGGTCGTGCTGATCCTGATGGGAATACTGTTCCTGCTGGGGACGATGGGGATCATGGATATCCACCACCTGGGTTGGCTGTTCGCCCGCTACTGGCCTGCGCTGCTCATCTTGTGGGGCGTGCTGAAGCTGGTCGAATACGAACAGGCCAAGCGCTTAGGCCAACCGGCGCGCGGCATTGGCGTCGGGGGCGTTTTCCTGATGCTGTTCCTGATCGGCGCCGGACTGATCGCAACTCAGGCCGCGCGGGTGGACTGGAAGAACCTCAGGGATCATATCCAGATCGGCGACGATGAAGGGCTGGACGAAATCTTTGGCGGCTCGACATTCGACTACAGCGACGAGCTGAGCCAGGAAATTCCGGCGGGCAGCAGCGTGCACATCAACGACGATCGCGGCACGATTACGGTCAACGTGGCCGACGGCAAGACGATGAAGGTCTCGGTACGCAAGAAAGTCCGCGCGGAAAAAGAACAGGACGCCGACAACTACAACGCCAAAACCAAGCCGACCATCGTTGTCGCCGACAAAGTGGTCACGCTCAATGCCAACACGCAGGGAGCGGGGGACAAGGGTGTGACCACCGACATCGATGTCTATGTCCCGCGGAACAGCGAACTCGCTATCGTTTCGCGCCGCGGCGATGTCACGATCAACGGCATGAACGGTAATGTCGACGTCAACCATCAGCGCGGAGACGTGAACATTGGCGATCACACCGGCAACATCTCACTCACCCTGGAGAAAGGCTCCGCCCACCTGGAGCATGTGAAGGGCGACGTCACCATTCAGGGCAGAGCCAACGAAGTGGCAGTGGAAGATGTGGACGGCACGGTTCATCTGAGTGGAGAGTTCTATGAGAGCACCCGTCTGGTTCGCATCAGCAAGACGGTAAGTTTCCGCTCGTCGCGCACGGACATGGAGTTTTCGCGGCTGGATGGCAGGCTGGATCTGGATTCCGGTGACCTGCGCGCCGATTCGCTCACCGGACCAATGCGCCTGACAACGCGATCGAAGGATATCTCGCTCGAAGGCCTGTCCGGCGATCTGCGATTGCAGGACGAAAACGGAACGGTCGAAGTCGGGCTGCACAAGCCGGGAAACATCCAGATCGACAACCGCAAGGGCGACGTGCGGGTTTCGATTCCTCCGAATACGCCAATCAAGGTTGAAGCACGCACCCATGAAGGAGAAATCGAGAGCGACTTCGACGACATCAAAGTCGACAACAAGGACAACCAATCAAGCGCCAGCGGTTCCATCGGTACCAATGGCCCCCGCCTGGTGATGAACTGCGACAAAGGAACGATAGAGATCCGCAAAGGGACGGTGGCAGTGGTTCCTCCGGCTCCCCCGATTCCGCCAGCCACGCCGGCAAAACCGGGCAAGCCGGCGAAAGCGTTGCCCGCTCCTAAGGCGGCGCCGGTGGAGAGCGAGAATTAGGAGGGTGGCTTGTGGCTGTTGGCTATTGGCCTTTGGCTATCAGATGTCAGCTCTTAGGCAGACATCTTTTATTCATCCCTTGGCTAGACCTTCAGCTCTAAGGGAGTTCTGATTAAGTCCCTGGGTTCCTCTGTGCACCCCTGTGTACCCTGTGGTGTATGCCTTCTGCCGACACTTAGTCAGAGTTTCCCTAAATCATGTCGGCGTTCATTGCGGCAAGCGGTAATATGGTTGGGGTTGCCGATTGGGGTTGCCGACACATGGTGCGCTTCCTGGTCTGGGTCGATGGCGATGCAGCCGGCTGGTCCTGCTCCAATTGTCGATGGAGATTCCCCGTCCCCACGCTGCTGAGCGAAGCTGAGGCCAAGGATGCTTACGACCGCTTGGCGAATGTGAAGTTTCGCGAGCACAAATGCGACGCCGAAACCAGCCTTCCCGCGCCGAATCAGGAAACAAACTGGAACACCGACACCACATTTTCGGACCGCGCTCGGATGCTCATCAAGCGAGGATACGCACCGAAGGTTGCGGTGGAACTTGTTCTTCATGAAATGGGGACCGAACACGGCAACGACTGGAAAATCATGGAGAAGGCACGTGCCGATGCCGAGGATTTCCTGTTGAGAGTGCGCAAGGGTCTCATCTGAAGTGGTATCGTCGGATCAACCCGCATCTTGCGTTCACGAGCGGAAAGCACGAATCCCACCCTACTTCGAAGAGCACGACGTTAGGATGGGGCACCCGCACCGAATCCTGTTATTCTTTCTCTTCTCCCAGGGGAGCTTTGATTCATGTTTGAGGACTTGAAAGGCCGCACGGCGGTCGTCTTCGGAGTGGCAAATAAGCGCTCGATCGCGTGGGCCATCGCGCAAGGACTGCACGCGGCGGGCGCGAACCTCGCCATCACCTATCAGAACGAACGCCTGGAGCAGGAAGCCAGGGACCTGATTCTGTCGCTGCCGGGCGCGGAAGGATTCATGTGCGACGTCTCGAACGATGCGGCGATTGCGGCCCTGTTCGAGAAGCTCAAAGAGCGCTACGGCAAGCTGCATGTGGTGGTGCACAGCGTGGCGTTCGCGCCGCCCGAGGAATTGAAGGGCGATTTCGTGAATACGACGCGCGAGGGTTTTCGCATCGCGCACGACGTGAGTGTGTATTCGCTGATCGCAGTGTGCCGCGCCGCCGCGCCGCTGATGGAAGACGGGGGCAGCGTCATCACCATGACGTACTACGGCGCGGAGAAAGTTGTCCCCAACTACAACGTGATGGGCGTGGCCAAAGCCGCGCTGGAATGCACCGTGCGCTACCTGGCCTACGATCTGGGGCGAAAAAAGATTCGGGTCAATGCCATCTCCGCTGGACCGATCAAAACCCTGGCCGCGCGCGGCATCTCCGGCCTGGGAGACATGATGAAAGGACACGCCGAGCGCGCGCCCCTGCAACGCAATGTTGAAGTCGGCGAGGTGGGCAGCACCGGCGTGTTCCTCGCTTCCGATGCCAGCTCAGGCATCACCGGCGAAATCATATACGTGGATTGCGGATACAACATCATGGGGTTCTGAAGGACGGGGGTTCTGAAGGATTCCAAAGAGGCGCTCCTTAAAGTAATTCACTCTCTGCGCCGGTCCCACTAAAGATTTGCAGCCAATCTGTCGATTGCGCTGCTATGACGCAGATAGCTAATCTTGACGGACTCAAGCCCTCCTTGATGCAGTTTTGGCACTCGCTGTTCAGAAAGCGTGTAGCCGCACCGCCCCCACCCGAACCGCTGCACTGTGATGCGCTGGTACTGCCTCACGCCGAGATTGCCGCCATGTACACCGGGCCGCGCGTGGCCGGCGACTTCTATCAATTCCTGAGGGTAGGGTCGTCGCGCATGCTGTTCGTGCTGCTGGACGCCGCCGGCCCGCGGCCGGACACGCGTGAAATCCTGACCGCCGTGCAGAACAAGTTCCTGACCCTCGCGCCCATCCTTTTCGCGGGCGAGAACTTCAACGAGGCCACGGCCATAGTCGAACTGTGCCACGAGATCAACCGCACCATTCTGCGCAGCGGTCTTCGCAGTTGTCCGTCATTCATCGGTTGTTACAACGAGGAACTGGGAACGGTGTGCTACGCCAACGCGGGCCATACTCCGGGACTGCTTCGCGATCACACGGGAATCACACCGCTCGGGGCAACCGGGCTGCCGCTGGGCCTGTTCCCACACTCGACACAAAGCGCGTCTGCCTGTCACCTCGCGCCGGGAGCGGCGCTGGTCGCGGCGTCCCGCGGGATCGTCGAAACCGATCGTCTCGAAATGGACAGCCGGGTTGCGGAGTTCGGAATCGACGGGGTGAAGCAAAACCTCGAGGATGCGATCATACTCAGCGCGCGCGAGCTGTGTCTCGACGTGCTCCAGGCGGCTCGGGATTTCTCGCCAGGAGCCCCCAAGCGAAACGATCTAACGACGCTGGCGCTGGTGCGGAACGCGCCTCATGATGCGGGGTGGAAACACTCGCAAGGACATGCCCTTCGCACGTAATAGTTTTGTAATGTAACCAAGATCACGGCGGAGGGCCTTTACCGCGCAATATCCTTCAGGTATGGAATCCAGCACACAAGGGTCTACGGAAACTCATCCCAAGGGAAGTAACGCTCGCATCCTGCTCACTTCGGTTTTCGGACCGTACGCGCAAGACGACGAATTCGGCAGCCGCTCCATCAATCCGATGGAGCTCTATCACAACCAGGTCACGCGCGCGCAAGGCAGCTTCTCGTTGCGTATGTTCCACCGCTCCTGGGGCATCATGATGATTCAGGAAAATATTTCGGCGCCGTGCAGCGTGCTGGATTTTCCTACGCGCAAAGCCTTTGCGCGTGAATTGACAAAGAATCACTATGACATCGTCGGGATCTCTTCGATCATCGTGAATGTGGGCAAGGTTCGGGAGATGTGCCGCATGGTGCGAGAGCTGTCGCCGCATTCGACGATCGTGGTGGGCGGACACGTCGCCGCCACTCCCAACGTGGAGACGCTGATCGACGCCGACCACATCGTGAAGGGTGAAGGGATATCCTGGATGCGCCGCTACCTGGGCGAAGACGAGCACGCGCCGATTCGCCATCCCGCGATTGTTTCCGGTATCGAGACACGCATCATGGGAATCCGCATCCCCGAGCGCAAGGGCGCGACGGCGGCGACCATTATCCCGTCGGTAGGCTGCCCCATGGGGTGCAACTTCTGCACCACGTCTTCTTTTTTTGGCGGCAAGGGAAAGTTTGTCAACTTTTACGAGACCGGCGATGAGCTGTTTGAAGTGATGTGCGGGATCGAAGCGAAACTGAAAGTGAATTCATTTTTTGTGATGGACGAAAACTTTCTGCTGCACCGCACGCGCGCTTTGCGCTTGCTGGAACTCATGAAGCAGGCGGGCAAGAGCTGGGAGCTTTCCATCTTTGCTTCCGCCAACGCGATTCGAAAATACACCATGCTGGAACTGGTCGAACTTGGCGTTTCCTGGGTCTGGATGGGCTTGGAATCCCCCAAAGCCAGTTACAGCAAACTGCAGGGCGAGGAAGTTGGCCAACTCACGCGGGAGCTTCGCAAACACGGAATACGAGTGCAGGGATCGACAATCATCGGACTGGAGCACCACACGCCGGACAATATCCTGGGCGAAATCGAGTCGGCGGTCGCCTACCAGACCGACTTCCACCAGTTCATGCTCTACACGCCCGTTCCGGGCACGCCGCTTTATAAGGAGATGGCCGAACAGGGCCGTCTGCTGACCGACATCGATCCTGCCGACATTCACGGGCAGTTCAAATTTAATTTCCGGCACGCCGCCATCTCCCGTGAGGACTCCAAGCGGTTCCTGGACTGGGCGTTCTGGCGCGATTTCGAGAGTAACGGACCGAGCCTTTATCGCATGTGCCAGACCATGCTTCTGGGCTGGCAACGCTACAAGGACTACCCTGATCCGCGCGTCCGGGAGCGGTTTGCGCGAGAAGTGAAGAAACTCAGCAGCGCTTACAATGCGGCGCTCTGGGCGATGGAAAAAGAATTCAAGAAAGTGAATCAAGGCGTGAGCCAGCGCATTCACAAGCTGCGGCGCGAAGTCGAGAAGGAGTTCCCGGTGGTCGCCCGCTTTACTGCCGCGTCACTCGGCCCTGTCTTGTTGTGGTCCACACGCCGGGAAGATCGTCGGCTGGCAAAGGGACGCACCTACGAACCCCCGACGTTCCTCGAACGCCGCAATTGGGTTTCGGCTACGTAGATCTCACTGCTTCGTAGATCATTGGTGGAGAGCCGGGCGTCCCCGTCCGGCCTTCGCTTAGGGCAGGCTCGCGAGACGCCCGTCCCTCCACTGGGCAGCCTGCTACAGGGATTTACCCGGGACTGCCATGTACCAGCCTTCCGCAAGGAATTGCTCGACGGAGCGCTCCTGAATGCCTTCCTGCACACGCAGTTCGTCATTCAGAAAATGGTAGGAAAGTGTGCGGGGGCCGTGGTCACCGGAATCGATGCGGTCGTCGATGCGATCGATCCGAATGCGATTGCCGTCGCGATCGGCGCAAATCAAACCCACTTCCAAATCTGGCTCGGCGGCTTTCCGGACGGTTGCTTCGGTTCTCGGGGTCATTCTCCCTTAGTCGCTTCCCGCCCACGGCTCAGCCAGTTACTATAAGCTAGCGCTTGCATCGGGATCAGTATTTTCCGCGAAATACCGCCTGATTGATGTCCGGCCAGAACTCTTTTAACACGTTGAACACGCCGTCCAAACCCACCTGCGTTCCCCAACGTTGATACGTTTTCACGAAGGGGTTGGATTCTGCTGGGTAATACACATTGCCGATGCCCGCGGCCGCTCCGGCGCCCACGATCTCCGACAGATTGAAGGTACTCTTTCCCGTGTTGGTCCTGGTGATAAACAGCCGACTTGCCGCATAACCGGTCCGCTTAATGAATCCGCCTTTGCCCAGGGTGTAGTATCTCGGGTCTTCTCTTGTCGCCGCTGGCACGATCGCTTCCGTCATGTAGTTCTCTATACCGCCATCGAGAAAAACGTGCCAGTAGTATCGACCATAGCCCTCACCGCCTTGTCCAAAGGACGGCTGCGATTTGCCGGCCATCGCGACTCCCGCGAGCGCTCCCACGAAAATGAAGTCTGAGTAGTCGAACGTATCCTGGGTCGCGAGCCAGAGATTATCCTTGAAACTCTGCGGAGGCAAATGCGCGTTGGCGCTGACCGCGCGGTAATTTGGGATGATCCCCAGAATTCTCTTGGGTTGTTTGCCATACTGCTCACTAGGGTTGTTTGGTTCCGCAGAGTTGACGTTGGGTGTCGGCGCGTCTGGCAGAGGGGGCTTCCCATCCGTTGTTGTGCTCCCTTGCTGAGGGTCTTGGGTGAGCGACGAAACGTCGTCCACCCCCCGTCGCACCGTTGCTTCTTGGGATGGTTCTGGCGCACTCGTTGGTCCCTGGGCTTGAAGAGACGCACTTCCCAACGTCCCCGCCAGCGCTACCACCATGCAAAATGATCGAATCGTCTTCAAATCTTCCCCCACATCCGTATTTTTCCCTTTCGGGACCCTATCTGCTCTGCTTTTCAGGCAATTCCCGCTGAACCTTCAAGGTTGGATTGTTTGAGTCGGCGTTTGGATGCACGCCAGCGGGAGGAAACTGGCAAGGAAATCCGGATTGGAAAAGATCAATTGATTGCTTTCTGCACGTGGCGAGCGTGTCTCCTCTGCAAGTAGCCATGAACATCCGGCCAAAACTCCTTCAGTTCATTTCCGAAGGCGTCGAGGCCCATCTGCGTTCCCCAGTTGTTGAAATTTGCCGAAGCGTTCCGATCGTCGGCGGGATAGTAGACATTGGAAATGGCGATCGCCGTTGCATTGCCGGCAAACTCGGGAATGTTGAACATACGCCCGCCGGAGTCTTTTCGGGCGATGAAAACGCGGCTGACGGCATAGCCAAAGCGGTGCGCAAAGCGGCCCCTGCCCAATCGAAAATAGCGAGGATCCATCTTTAGGATGGTGGGAAAAACGCCGCCCACCATAACATTGCCATCCACCTGATCGGCGAAAGCCGCTCCATACCGCTTCGCATACCCCTTCATTCCCTGTCCGAACTCCTCATCGGAATTCTCCGCCTGACGGATGCCCGCCACAATGCCGACGATCGTGAATTCATAGGGGTCGAAGGAGCCCTTCGCTGCCATGGCGAATTTCTCTTTCCAGGAGACCGGCGCCACTTGCGACTGACCGTCTACCGTCAAGTAGTTCGGCATCACGTAGAACATCCGGTCGTTCTTCTTCTTCTCCGTATCCACATGGACTGGGCTGTTTGGATCCTGCGAGTTACTCTGGGCGGACGGTTGATCTTCGGGTTTGTCCTGCTTCGCACGAGCTGTAGGGGCCGGTGTTTGAGTCGGTGGGGCGCTTTGACCTGCGCAAAAAGTTGCCAAGGACAATATCGACACAGTCAGTAGGCCTACAAGCGCGGAATAGCTTCGTTTCAAGTTGATGATGGCTCCGATCGAGACGCGCCGGGGGCGATGTCGGCGATCCACTGTTGGCAATCCACTCTCGGCAAACAGACTCCGCAATTCGGTAGTGGCCCGCCTCGGCAAATCCTGCGATTCAACGGATGGTCACTTGGATTCTGCGCTCAGTTTCCCCCACTCGCTCCAGGGTGATTTCTACGTTCTGATCGTTTCGCAAGCGAGGGAACTTCTCTCCCCACTCTATCAGTAAGATGCAGTTGGGGGCGAGCAGGTCGTCCAAGCCGAGCGTTTCCAGCTCGCGCTCGGTATCGATGCGGTAAAGGTCAATGTGATACAGGGTGGTGCGCGGTCCGCGGTATTCATGGATCAGCGTGAAGGTCGGGCTGGTCACGTCCTCGGCGCGAGCGGCTTCGAAACCTTCCGCGATCCCTTTCACGAGGGTTGTCTTCCCCGCCCCGAGGTCGCCGCGCAGCAACACAATAAGAGGAGGCGTCAGATCGGCGGCAAGGCTCCGCCCGAAAGCGACCGTCTCCTCGGCGGAGTGAGTAATGGTCTGGCTCGTCATCCCCGGAAGACTCAGTATAGCGAAGCAGCCGGGAAAGCAGGCGCGAGGTCTCGGGTGTCAGGTCTTAGAAACCCGCGGTTGGTTCTGTTTTTCCTGAGACCTGAGACCTTGGACCTGAGACCTGGTTCAGAATCCCGGCGGCGCCTTAAGCTGATCCGAGACTGGGTCCAGGAAACTGCGGTCCAGAGCGGAATCCAGCGCCATGCGCAGTTTGCGGTGGTCTTCGTCGCCTAGGGCGATGAACCGGAAAGGCTGCAGGCATGCGCTCTGAAACTTGCGCGTCGGATGCAGCATTTCGGCCATCCCGCAGATGGGACCGGAGCGCGTGTGAAAAGCGATTTCGACAAAGTCTCCGGTCGAAAGCTCATGCTGCAACTGCAGCAATCCTCCGGTGATGGAAATGGATTGAAGTTTTGCGCGCGCCCGCTGGCCGCCTTCGGCCATCACTGCGGCCGAGACCGTTCCGTTCAGTCTTACTCGGGGTGAACGCCGATTGACATTGGATAGGGGGAAGTGGGTCATAGCCGATTGAACTATGCCACGCTAAAGCCCTTTGGGGCAGATTACGAAAGCGCCTGTACACGAGCGTATGCTTAACCCTTAGGTCGATGCGGCTCTGCCAGTTAGCCGCTTTTGCGATAATAACGGCAGTAACTTTTCTGGCTTGCGCCCAGGAGAGTACCTTTGTGCAGCAGAGTATTGATAAGAAAAAGCTTGCGGGATGCGAGGCGTTCCTCTATGCGTAATGCTAAAAGGTTGGGATTTCAGTATGCGGTAGCGGCGGTTTGCGTGCTGGCAGCGCTCCTGACGGGCTGCTCGCGGGACCCAAACGTCCGCAAGCAGAAGTACCTGGAGAGCGGCCAGCGCTACTTCGACAAGGGCCAGTACCGGGAGGCTGCGATTCAGTTCGAGAACGCGATTCAGGTTGATTCGCGTTTCGCCGACGCCCACTACAAGCTGGCGCAGACCGCGATGAAGCTGCAGCAGTGGCCGAGCGCCTACCAGGAATTGGCGACCACCATCCAGCTCCAGCCCGACCAGTATGCCGCGCACCTTGACATAGCCAACCTGCTGATCCTCGGCCGTCAGTTCAACGACGCCAAGGAGCATCTGGATCTGCTCGTGCAAAAGCAGCCCAACAATCCCGACGTCTATATCGCACGATCCAATTACTACTCCGGCACCAACAACACCACCGCCGCTCTGGCGGACATGCAAAAGGCTCTGCAACTGGATCCCAACCGCTCCGACGCTTATCTGAATCTGGCTATGCTGCAGATGGGCGGCCAACAGTGGGATGGGGCGGAAGCGAGTTTCAAGAAAGCGGTCGACCTGAGTCCCAAGTCCACCAACGCGCTGCTCTCGCTGGGGAATTTCTACCAGACGCGCGGGCGATTTCCCGAGGCCGAGCAGTGGTTCCGGCAAGCCATTGCAACGGCAGCGGACGATCCGAGCCCCAGGCTCTCTCTTGCCGGCCTGTACCTGGCCGAGAACAAGTCCGGCCAAGCCGAGGAATTCCTGCGTCAGTCGAAGAAGGATTTCCCCAATAATTCCGTGGGCTACCGCATGCTCGGCGACTTCTATTTTGCCAACAACCAGCTCGATAAAGCCACGGACGAGTATGCCGTGCTGTATCGGGACCATGCCAAGGACATGGTGGTCAAGAAGAATTACATTCAACTGCTGATCCTGAAAGACCGGCTTGACGATGCTCGTAAGTTGAATGATGAAATCGTGAAGGCAAAACCAGACGACCAGGACGCCCAGATTTACAGGGGTGAGATCGAGATTCGCGGTGGCAAGGCGAGCGACGCGATCAATACACTGCAAGCCGTGTTGAAGAACGATCCCGATAACGCAATCGCGCATTACCAGCAGGGCCTGGCATTCGACCAACTGGGCAACACCAGCCGGGCAGAAGCGGAGTGGCGCGATGCGGTTCGGCTCCGTCCTGAAATCGTGGAAGCGCACCGGGCATTGGCGGGTGTGGCCATCCACCGGAGCGATGCCTCGGGACTGGCCCAGGAAGCGGACCAGATCATCGCCTTGCAGCCAGCGGCTCCGGATGGGTACCTGCTGCGGGCGGTCGCTGAAATCGATCGCAAACAGTACGCCACGGCGGATGAATATATTCATCGGTCGCTGGAAAAGGAGCCCAGCGATCCCGCCGCCTATGTGCAACTGGGCAACCTGCGGATGGCGCAGAGCCAGTATGCCGAAGCGCAGAAAGCTTACCAGCAGGCGCTGGATCAGGATCCGAATTCGACCGATGCGCTGGGCGGCGTGCTCAACGTCGACCTGGTGCAGAAGCAGCCGGACACGGCCATCGCGATGGCGAAGACACAGTTGGCCAGGTATCCCAGGAACGCCGGGTTTCACATCATGCTGGGCCAACTTCTGATGGAGCAGAAAAAAGACCTGACCGGGGCGGAACAGGAGTTCAAACAAGCTTCCGATTTGGATAAGAAGAACAGCGAAGCGCTGGTGAAGCTAGGCTCGGTGCAGAGCGCGCGCGGTAACACCGATCAGGCGCTGCAAACTTATCTCGACGGCTCGAAAGCCAATCCCAAGGAAATCGCTTTCAACCTGCTGGCGGGCGGCATCTATGAAAACAAGCAGGATTGGGACCACGCCAGGCAGCAGTATCAGAAAGTGCTCGCGATTCAGCCGGACAATCCCCTGGCTTCGAACAATTTGGCATACGTGATGCTGGAGCAGGGCGGCAATCTGGACGTGGCTTTCGAGATGGCGCGGACTGCCCGGCGTCAGCTTCCCGATAATCCGAACTCTGCTGACACGCTGGGCTGGGCTTTCTACCACAAGGGCGTCTACACGTCCGCCATTACCCTGTTCAAAGAAGCGGTGAAAAAAGATCCGGAAAACGCAGTCTTCAACTACCACCTGGGACTGGCTTACGCCAAAAGCGGCCAAGCCGCGCTAGCCCGGCAACAACTGGATCGCGTGGTGAAGCTCAAGCCGAATTTCCCGAAGGTGGAGGAGTTGCGACGGGCGGTGGCGGAAGCGAAGGGGTAGGACCGAGGCCTAACTAGAACTGGTCCCATGAGTGGCTTTGGGTAGGGCACGGCTTCACAGCTTGCGGAAAAACTCTGATTCACGCAGGTTTTTGGGAAGGGCACGACTTTAGTCGTGCCGTAAGTCGTTGAGTATGCGTTTGCGCTTTAGCGCCTGAGGTGAGCTTTTTGCGGTCTGGGCGAGTTTTTCCGCGGCCTCTTCAGCCGCGCCGTCCGCGGACGATAACAATGCCTGAGGGCCGGACAGCCTGCTCGAAGAATGGCCCACTACCCAAGGAGTCGGTACTACATGTATTACAACTTCTGCCGAGTACATGAGACATTGCGCGTGACACCAGCAATGCGAGCAGGATTGACGGATCACGTCTGGACGATTGAGGAACTGTGTGCGTTGCTTCCGAAGCCTGTTGTTAAGGCTTCATCTATCGAAAAGAATCTATTGCTTTCCGCCCTCAGCAGACGGTAGCGTGTTCTTGAGTCTCGCCAGCATATCGACAAAATTACTCTTTGAGGTAAACAACTTCTGTCTTGCGCCCAATATCAGTTTTTGCGTTCTTTCTATGGCTTCGATCAATTTGGAATCCGGTACATTGCTATTTGGGAAACCGATGAGAAGATCATTTATTTCGATTTCAAATTGTTCAAAATATGTTTCCAGCACTTTAATATCTTCGCTAGGCATTGCAGCGAAAATATTCCGTTCATAAGATGCAACAAACTTTATAGAGTTTTTCGATCAAACTCTTAGCAATAATCAGACCCACTTCCGATGCAGTCCGCGCCGCCTTCCTCATCAATCTGACGAATTGTCGTTCCAGATGCCTTGAATAGACCCTGCCAGTTAACGCGCTCATTTTTGATTCCAATACCGATCAACAAATCAACCGATGGGCGGTCGTCTCTTGGATATGCTGCATAGGGAACAATACAGTCTTGAAAGAACTTTTTCCACGTATCTTGCAGCATTGTACGGACATTTTCTGGGAGCCACAAAACGGACGGCAAATACTCATCTGTCAAACATTGTTCTAAGAGCTGTCCTGCTGTTGCGATCAATTCACTATCGCCAGAACCAGTAATCGCAATTCCTAGACCGCCATCTTTCCAGAATCTAATTTTCTCTGTGCTGTTCTTCGTATAGCCAGGGATAGTTTCCTGCGTGTCCGCACATAGCACGATTCCATCAAAGCAAACGAATCCGGCAGCAATTGTCACGCGCTTTCCTTTTGGAAGCCGCCGTGGTCTTGGGAGTAGTCCTAATGGCCGAAATCGTGGAAACGGGAGCGGCTTGTAGGGGATAATCATAGTCCGCCCCTGTGGAAAAGGAAACTGCACCACTACCCAAATTCTGTCCCTCTTGACATGAGGAGTTACAATAGAAGTTAGGCAGCAGCCCAGCGTGGCCGCGCCGAAGTTAGCTCTGAGTTCTTTCAAAATCCGGATGGTTATACGACTTAGTAAGTCGAATTTCGCTGCCTCTAAGGTAGCGGCCCCGGGAAACGGCCCATAACTCCTTTGTTCTCTAGATTTTGACTTTAACTCCTTTAAACCCAAAGATCTAGCGGGAATTTCCTCCTAACCCAATGATTCTTTAGATAGGGGGTAGGGGGGTGGGGGGGTAGGGGGTACCCCCAGTACCAACCAGTAACCAGAGTCGAATGCGGAGTCAGCCACGACCTTAGACCGGCAGTTCGTCCTGCATCCATCCGCCGGCGCTCTCAACCTTCGCTTCTCCCGCGAGGTCCAGAACCAATCTTTCCAGGATCAGCCGCTTGCCGGGAGGATTCGAACGTAGCGCCAAGTCAGCTTTCGCTACCAGGCGTATGGAGCGCGTCAGTTCCCGTTTCGACTTATAGCGCCGCGCCTGCCGGATGATATCGTCGGCGGCAAACGGCGGCACGCGAAATCCCTGCCACAAGGCCGCCCATAACATGCGCTGGTCGCGCACGTTCCGCTCCAGGATGACCAGCATCTGGCGAAAAGTTTTGGCCAGCATGTAGAGATGGCCGATGGCAGCTTCCTCGCCGTCGCCGGTCGAAAGCAGCGCATCGAGGACTTCAAGGGCGCGTGTGCGATCTTTGGCGGAAATCGCGTCGGTCAACTCATAGAGCGACCGCTGTTTCGCGGCAAGTACCATGGTCTCGACATCGGCGAGCGTGATTTGTTTCCTTTCGCCGGCGTAGAGAATCAGCTTCTCCAGTTCGTTCGAGACCATCATCATGTCGGCGCCCAGAGCGTCGACTAACTCGCGGGCGCCATCGGCGTCGATCTTGACTTCGCGTGTAAGGCAGTACTCGCCAATCCAGCGGACGGCTTCGCCTTCTTGCACGCGAGACAGTTCCACGATGCCGCAGAATCGGCCCAGGTCCTCGCGGATCTTCTGGTAACGGTCCTTGTCCGTCATCTCCATGCGGCGGGCGTCGGCGGGAATGCTGATGTGATCGGCGACAAAAATCAGGAGCGCATCGGGATTCGGATTCTTGCAGTAGGCTTCGATGGCTCCAATTTTTTCGTCGTTCGAACCGCGGCCGAACAGGGTCTTCACCCCGCGCACGAAGAACACCTGAAAGGGCGCCATCAGCGAGGGCGTGCGGGCGCGATCCAGCACTTCGTTGAGCGAAGTCTCGGCGAGATCAAACTCGAACAAGCCGAAGTCCCGCGAGTCGGGCGCGACCAGGTGATCGAGAATGGCATCGCGGCAGCGCTTGCGAAAAAACGCTTCGTCGCCAACCAGGACATAAGCAGGCTTCAGCTTGCGCGACTCCAGTTCGGAGAGAAAGCGGTCGGCCTGAGTGAAGGCGCGCATCGGCGTCAGTAAACCTCCAGGATATTGGCCACCAGGGTGCGCGCGAAATCCCGCGACAGGCGATTGACGGCCGGAGAATCTTCTTGAAAAAAACTGGGGAGATCGCTCGATATTTCGTACTGGTCGTGAAAAAGATAAGAAGGATTCTCGAAGAGCACTTTGCCATGACGGTCGGTCAGTTTCACCTGCACGCTCACCGTGATCAGGGCGCTGACGGCGCGTCCAGTGGTGGAGTCGTAAACCAGCGGGCTCGCCGATGCCGAGAGAACTGTCGCCTTCAGCACCGCGTCCGCGTCTCCATTCGCTTCATGGATCACATGGTAGTGCGTGCGGGCGTTGAATTCGCGCACGACGGCGTCGGTCAGCAGTTGCTCGATGCGAAAAGTCTGGCTGTGACTCACGAAGCCGGGAATCGCGATGGTGCGGATATTCTGCGGCAGTTCGATAGCATTTCCAGCCGTGTGGTAGCCGCAACCGGACAATATCGCTATCGACGCCAGGACAGCTCCGAGCGCCACGGTCGCCGTCCATCGACTCATTGAATCTGACCTCGCGGGCGGGATGCTGTCAGGGTCTCGGCGCATTCGACCGCGGTGAGAGCGGCAACCCGCAAGTTGTCGGTAGTTGCCCAGATCCACACGCCGTTCTGGTGATTCGCGTCGATGGTCAGTGAGACCAGGATGTCGCCCTGACCAGCCGCGCTCACACTGGTGGGCGTATCTTCCGGGCTGCCGCTTACCACCACGTGCTCTCCCGCCAGAGCTTGCGCAAAATCCGCCATCGCGATTGGCTTCTCGATCTCCAGATAAATCGAAAAACCGTGTCCGTGGAAGACAGGCGCCTGTAGCACCTGCAACGAAGGCTCCACGGCGCTGCGGGCGATCTGCCGGTAGTGCTTGCGGATTCTTTGCGACACAGCTTCGAGTGCCAGTTCAGATCTCTGTCCGTAGCGCGGCACCATGTTGAAGGCCACTTGAATGTCGAACACATTCTTCGGCAGTTCCTGGAAGGAGAGCAGATTCACGGTTTGCTCGTGCAGTTCGTCCATCCCCTTCTGGCCGTTCTCGGACGCCGGCTCAAACACGGTCGCGACCATGCGCTCGATTTTGGCGGCCTTCTCGCTGCGTAAGGCAAGCAGCGAGAGAACCGTGGCCGCTGGATGGGCGACCACCACCGGGCCCGGTTGCAACTCCGGAGCAATGGGCTGGCCAGTCTGGCGTTCGATCCAGGGCGAACGGACCGACGCTCCCTCTTCATCTTCCAGTGCGTATGAGAGATCCACGATCGTATCGCCCTGATCCAGCGCCGCCTTCCAGTTATTGCGCGTGGAGCGTGGGTCGGAAGCGAAGAAGGTGAAGTCCACACGCTCGAACTGTTCCGAGCGAATACTCTGGATGAAACTGATCTCGTCGCCGACCGCTTCCAGTTGGCCGAGAGACTCGTCGTCGTCGAGCAACCGGACATCGACGGCGGGAAAATTGCGCTCGCGCAGGATTTCGGCGATCTCTTTTCCCTTGAGTGACGCCGCGCCAACGATGGCCACGCGATACAGGTTGGTGCCACGGGAATCGGCCTGCGCGCCGGATTTCGAAAGCGGAGTCATGGAGTTTGCGATGCCTCAGGGTACACCGGAGGCGCAGGCGAAGTCCTACGATGGAAGATCCACTGCAATCGCCAGAGAACGCCAGAGGCCATGTACAGAATCGCAATGGCGAAAAGCGCGGGCCGGGAAAAGTACCATATCGACGCGATCAGCACGGCCATCAGAATAATCAGGCGGAAGGGATGGCGCGAACGAAAATCAATGTCTTTGAAGCTGTAGAAACGCCACGTGCTGACCATCAGATAGCCGACCACGACGACCATCAGCATCCAGCTCATCGACGTCCACCAGGAGGTTATGGGCGCCCCGGCGGAGTAGTGAACCATCGCGGCAATCACTCCCGCCCCGGCCGGAATCGGCATGCCCACGAAATATTTCTTTCCTGGACGTCCCGGATTCGAAGGCTCCGGGTTTTTCGCAATGTTGAAGCGTGCCAGACGGCTCGCGCCCGCCATGAGGAAAGCGAAGCAGGCCACCGAGCCAAGTTCTGTAATTTTTTGGTGCAGGTCAGGCGCAATGGTCATCGGCAACATGTGAAAGCCCCACATCCAGGCGAGCAACGCCGGAGCAACACCGAAGGCGATCACGTCGGCCAGGGAATCGAGTTCCCTGCCGAAATCGCTGGAGGTGTGGGTCACGCGTGCGATGCGGCCGTCGAGACCGTCAAACAGTACGGCAAAGCCGATGGCCTTGGCGGCGAAGTCCAGGTGCCAGACTTCACCCGAACCGCCGTGCACGGTCTGCAGAATCGCGTAGAATCCAGCCGCGATATTCGCCGAGGTGAACAGCGAGGGCAGGATATACATGCCCTTGCGCAATTTTCCGCGGGCACGGTCCGATTCACGACGCTGCGGCTCTAGCTCTTCCATGTTCCCACTTCCATATTCAATGAGCCTCCCGCTTCTCTCCTTGCATTATGGCCACGCCGTCATGAACCGGCTGCGCGACCGGCAGAAGAGCAAGTACCGTGGCTCCTCCCTTGACGCGATCGCCCGGCTTCACTTGGATCGCGGCATCGCGGTCGAATAGAACATCCACGCGCGAGCCAAACTTGATAAGCCCCACGCGCTGGCCGCAAGCCACGTGGTCTCCCACTTTAAGATTGAAAACGATACGGCGCGCGATCAGTCCGGCGATCTGCTTGAATATTACGATACGACCGTCGCCTTCCACGGTGACAATGTTCTGCTCGTTCTCTTCCGCCGAATGCGCGCTCATGGCGTTGAGGAACTTGCCACGCTGATAGCGCACTTCCCGGATCACGCCGGCAATCGGAGAGCGGTTCACGTGCACATCGAAAACGCTGAGAAAGATGCTGATCCGGTTGCGCGAAATTCCGCCCGAAGTCGCGACCGAAACATCGGTCACCTTGCCGTCGCCCGGAGAAACGACGGGAATGACAGCGCCACCAGGTTCGGGAATCTTGCGCTCGGGATCGCGGAAAAACCATAGAAAGAAAGCGGCCGGCAGCAACATCGGGACGGCGTAGGGCCAAGCCGCCAGCCCCGCGATCACGCCCGCAGCCAAGAGGCATCCCGCACCATAGAAGTAGCCGTCGCGCACCATAGGAATTTGGTCAGGTTAATTATATGGCGTAAGTCGTTCGGCTGTTCGCTGTTCGTCGTTAGCCGTTCGCTTGAAGAAGGGCCATGACCCGCTAATCACAAATAGCGAACGACGAACGAATGTTCACTTTGTGCCTGCTAAAACTGCGGCATAGTGGTCGATCCAGTGACGTTGCTCAGCAGTCTCTGGAACCGGGGTTCCGCGCGCAGCGGCTAGGGTCTTGACCGCGGCTTCTGGGGTCTGGCCTTTCGCGACCAGCAGGCAAGCGGCGATCAGGCCAGTTCGGCCAACTCCTTGCCGGCAATGGACGACAACGTTCTTTCCCTCCGAAAGATCAGCGTCAAGCCGATCCAATGCAACTGACACTTCCGATTCTGAGCTTGGCACTTGACGATCGGGGATTGGCAAAGAGACGAACTTCAACCCTCGCGCTTTCGCTTCACGCGCCTCACACTTGAGGTCGAGGTCCTGCTCTTCCTCAGGAGTCAGCAAAGAAAGCACGGTATCAATTCCAGCCCGGCGCCAGGCCGCCATCTCGTCCTCCAGCCAGTCACCGCCGCGAGGGCGCGAGGCCAAGGCAAGCTTTCCCGGCCACGGGCCGTCGACCCAGTAAAGTTCCGTCCACATCTCGTTAAGAGCCCTCTTTTGCGATGATCTCACGTGGGAGCGAGTCAACATCCACGCCTCGTCCGCGAAGAATGTAAATTCTATGATGTCCATCGAGTATAGTTCCATCCGGTCTGGTTTTGAGGCAGTCTTTCTGTCCTGGAAGCAGTGAATCTTGCAGGGCGTTAGTTGTGCGACGTTCCATTTCGGCCAGTTTTGCGGGGCTGAGCGAAGTGTCCGGATGAAGCGGTTTCAGCGGCGGGTCGGAGGACGAGTTTGACATTCTTTGGCATCTCAAAACGGGCCAGAGGGCGGTGTGCATTCATGAGGGTTCCACCTAAATCCAATAAAAAAAGGCACTTAGACGCGCCCGGTCGGATGGCATGATTGTAGTCACACCCCGCGTATCCCTGGGGTTTGGGCCCGATGACTCCGTCCCGTTGTTCTGACCTCGGCGAACCTAAGCAGACTGCCGTTGAAACTGATGTTCCAGCGTCAGCATCTGGTCTTTGAGGCGCAGCTTTAGTTTCTTCAGCCGCACTTCTTCCAGTTTTTCATCATCGGTGAGGTAGCGCTTCTGGGTGAGGGATTCCAGCCGTTGGGAGTATTGCGAGTGCTCCTGAACCAGTCGCTGGAACTCGTCATGACCGGTCAGGAGTTGCTCTCTTGGAGTCAGCATCCTTGCTAGACCTCCTGCTGTTTGTTACTACACGGTTAAAAAGTAGCACAGGGACCGGTGGGGTTCAATGAGATTTCATAGATAGATTTCCACTATCGTCGGGAAGGCATGGAATGCCAAGTTGCACATAAAATGGTGCAAAAACACGGTTTCTTTCTGTTTCAGGTCAGCGGTTGGACCGAAGCGCATACAGAATCGCGTCCTCCGCCGGCTCTCGATAATATTCCCGTCGGCGTCCCACTTCGCAAAAGCCGTGTTTTTCGTACAGGCGGCGGGCGGGCAGATTCGATTCGCGGACTTCGAGCAGAATCGCTGACGCTTCGCTTTCCGCACGCTGAACCAGTTCGCGCAACAACTCATCGGCGATGCCGCGGCGGAGGAACTCGGCGGCCACTACCACGTTCTCAATCTCCCACTCGCCGGCGACCGCCCTGGCGCAAACGAACCCGCAAAGCTTGCCTGCTTCCTCGCCCACCAGAACGACTCCGCTACCTACCAATTTGCTGTACTCCTCGCGCGTCCAGTGGGCGGCACTCGCCGACTGCCGCTCGATGGCGAGAATCGCCGGCACATCGTTGAACGCAGCGGGTCGGATGGCAATGGTCATAAGCAGTTGTCGGTCTCACGCCTTCGGCTTCGAGAAAATTTCAGCGTCGCAATGGCGGATGTAGTTGGCTTCCAAATCTTCTGGACGAACCGTCTGGCCCCGCTGAAGATGCTCCCAACCCAGCCGGGCGATAACGCCGCTGTCCGGATGCGCAATCAGTTTGACGCCGGTTCCAGAAGCGCCTGTCGAAATTCGGGCCGCCTCGGCCAATGCGGCGTCGGGTGTAACCACCGCGTTACCGGCGAGTGCGGCGGCCTTGGCTTCGGTGAGGAATTCTGCCCGGCTCAGCAGGCGTTCGCTGTGCAAGCGGACTTCTGGGTCCAGTTCGTAGTCGCCAACATAGACGTCGCCACGGCCGGCATCGAGCGCTGCCAGAACCCGGCCATGCGCCACGCCACTGCAGGCTACGGCTTCCAGCAATGAAATCGCAGCGATTGGCTTTTGCAGTACCTCCGCGAGCGCCTTTATGGCAGCGAGGCCGACGCGCAACCCGGTAAACGAACCGGGTCCGTTTGCGACTGCGAATGCGTCCACATCGCTCTTGCCGTGTCCGTGGGCTTCGAGCAGGGCCGCGATCTGCGGAATCAGCTGTGCGGAAAACGTGCCGCCCGCTAGCGGGACGACTTCGATGACCGCGCAGTTCTCCCCCGCTCGGCACTCTGTCAGTGCGATGCTGCCCTGCTTACCCGAAGTATCGGTGGCGAGAAGAAGCATTGAGAGACTGATCCTGCATTCGCGTCAGTATTCCAGCAGACCGGTGTGCATGGTCATTTTCCATTCACCGCCGATCCGGCTGTAAACCTTGCACGCGCGTCCTTTCCAGAGGAAGTCTTGGCCACTGGCGTCACGCCACAAGGTGTCGACATCGACTACCGCAAACGCGCCATCGCCATGCTCCGATATCTCAATCTTCTGGATCTTGCGGCGGTTGTGGACCAGCGTGTGCGTGTCGAACAACTGCTGCCAATCCCGCTGCCAGCGCTCGCGGTCGTAACGGCCCATGACCATCACCCAATCCATCGGATCGTGGAACTGCGCAGTTTTGGGCCAGGGCCAAACCATATCGGGATGGAAAACCGAAATCAATAACTCCACATCTTTCGTATCCCAGGCCCGCGTCTCTCGATTCACGATTTCGGCGATTTCGTCGCGAATTTGTTCTCGCTGCCTCAACTCCTGCTCTCCTTTGCGGGTAGCGGAACCGCGGAAAGTGGATGGCGTTCCAGTCCGCGCGCAATCTCCTCCACGAGCGAATACGGATCGCGCCTGTGCTCGGCGATCTCGGCCGCGTAGCGCTCGAGGCTGCCGCCATCCGTCTCCAATCGAACTCGCGCTTCTTCGAGCATGGCGTCGCGCAGCATCTCGACCAGCCGCTCCCGCCAGTTCTCGACATTCTTCTTGAAGACTAGGTTCTCTTTCTTCAAGTACGCCTCATAGGCGGCAATCGCTTCCGCCAACTCTGCGGTTCCCTCGCCCTCGCTGGCGATCGTCTTGACGATCGGCGGCATCCAGCGGTCGTCGCGCGTGGCCAGCGATTGCATGGCGCGAATCTCGCGCTCAACGCGTTCAGCGCCTTCGTGGTCGCTTTTGTTGACGACGAAGATGTCGGCAATTTCCATGATCCCGGCTTTGATCGTCTGCACATCGTCGCCCATGCCGGGCACCAAAATCACGATGGTGACATCGGCTAGTCGTACGATGTCGACTTCGTCCTGCCCAACGCCAACGGTTTCGATCATGATCAGGTCGCGGCCCGAAGCATCGAGCACCGTGGTAGCATCCGCCGTGGCGCGCGCCAGTCCGCCAAGCGATCCGCGCGTGGCCATGCTGCGGATATAAATCCCCGGATCGCTATAGTGATCCTGCATGCGGATGCGGTCGCCCAAAATCGCTCCTCCGGTGTAGGGGCTGGTCGGGTCGACCGCGATGATGCCGATGCTGTGATTTTCTTTGCGATAGTGCCTGGCGAGCTGATCGACCAGCGTGCTCTTGCCCGCGCCGGGCGCGCCGGTCAGACCGACGATTCGTGCCTTGCCCGTAAACGGAAAGAGCGCCTTGAGCAGATCGGACCAGCCTGGGGCGCGGTTCTCGACGGTAGATACGGCGCGGGCCAAGGCGCGGGCGTCGCCGGAGCGGAGACGTGCAATGAGAGACTGTGAGCCTGTGTCCAAACTACGAGTGTAAAGCAACGCGGCGGTGTGCGGTGAAAGTGAAAGATGGCAGCCTCTAAAGTGTCCTTGTGAGAACTCGGTCGTCCTTCCGGGACTTGCTTGGCTCTCGAATCCTTTCCCAGCGCTGAAATGCTGGACTAAGCTCGATCGCCCCTCCGGGGCTTGGGAGGAAGGCAGAGTTCAGAGCCGGGCTCAGTCCTTGAGCAACTGCCGAGCGATCACCAGGCGCTGGATTTCGCTTGTACCTTCGCCAATTGTGCACAGCTTCACGTCGCGATAAAACTTCTCCGCCGGATAGTCCTTGATGAAGCCGTAGCCGCCGTGGATCTGCACACCTTCGTTGGCGCATTTCACGGCTACTTCGCTGGCATAGAGTTTAGCCATCGACGATTCGAGGGTGGTCTTCATGCCGGCATCCTTCATGGCGGCGGCGCGATACGTCAGAAGTTTCGCCGCTTCGATTTCCGTCGCCATGTCGGCCAGCTTCCACTGGATCGCCTGAAATTCCGAAATCGGCTGGCCGAATTGCTGGCGCTCTTTGGAATACTTCAGCGCCGCGCCGTATGCACCCTCGGCCATGCCGAGCGAAAGCGCGGCGATCGAGATGCGCCCACCGTCGAGAACGCGCATGGCATCGATAAATCCGTCGCCTTCCTTGCCCAACAGGTTTTCTTCCGGAACGAAACACTCTTCGAAAATCAGTTCGGCAGTGTTGCTGGCGCGCAAGCCGAGTTTGTTTTCCTTCCTGCCCGCGTGGAAGCCATGGCTGTCTTTTTCTATGATGAACGCCGAAAGGCCGTGCGTGTGGGCGGCGCGATCGGTCACCGCCAGCGCTACAATCACGTCGGCATAGTGGCCATTGGTGATGAACGTCTTGGTGCCGTTGAGGATCCATCCGCCCTTCGCCCGCGCGGCCGTCATGCGCGCGCTGCCGGCATCCGACCCCGCGGAGGGCTCGGTCAATCCCCATGCGCCGATGTGCTCGCCGGTGGCCAGTTTCGGAATATATTTCTTCTGCTGCGTTTCGTTTCCCGCGAGAAAAATGTGGTTTGAGCACAGAGACGTGTGCGCCGCTACGATGATGCCAACCGATCCATCCACCCGCGAGAGCTCCGCAATGGCCGTGACGTACTCCACGTAGCCCATTCCGGCGCCGCCGTATTCGTGTGGAAAGATCGTGCCCAGCAGGCCGAGCTTGCCTAGCTCCTTGATCGTCGCCAGCGGGAACTCGCAGGCTTCATCCCACTTCATGACGTTCGGCGCAATCTCGCGTTCAGCAAACTCGCGCACCGTCTTCTTCAGGTGCAGTTGCTCTTCGTTTAACTGAAAGTCCAAAGATCCTCCACCTGTTTTTCTCTTAGCTGGCCTCCACCGTGACTTTTACCACGGAGACACGGAGGCACGGAGGCACGGAGAAAATCAAACAGCTTTATAAGACCTTATCTTGCCTCTTACCAAGGTTGCCACGTTGAAGTTAATGGTCACGCCTGCGTGGCCGCGCGCGTGGATGGCGCGAAAAAATTGGCGCCCAACCGTTTCATTTAAGCACGGCAGGCAGCGATCAACGAAATGCTCGTACCGACCGGTTGGCTTGGCAAGCGAAGTCTTCTCTAGGGAGACTCTGATTAAGTTCTCCATTTTCCACTGATGTTCAAGATAGATTGAGGAGAGCATCGGAGGGCTGGCGAGGATGAAACAGCGGACACTGGCGGCGCAGAGCGGGTTTGAACGG
>Ga0182014_10000306_pt1 | contig 62241 bp, 49 predicted proteins | sample 612S2DmetaG_FD_120489 | JGI IMG/M metagenome (GOLD analysis project Ga0182014, IMG submission 120489) | Permafrost microbial communities from Stordalen Mire, Sweden - 612S2D metaG | ecosystem: Environmental > Terrestrial > Soil > Wetlands > Permafrost | place: Sweden: Stordalen | collected... | reverse complement strand
GCACACTCTGCCGGAGGGGACAGAGTGTCTGGATGGCGGCACCGGCGGATTCGTCCTGCTGGAGCCGCTCCAGAGCGCCGACCGCATTATTCTGGTTGATGCCGCGGCGGACGGCAACCCGATTGGGACGGTCACGCGCACCACGCCGCGCTTCTCGCGCGACTATCCGCCCACGCTCACCGCCCACGACATCGGCGTCAAGGATCTACTGGATGTCTTCTATATCCTGGGCGGAGAACGCGAAGTCGTGCTCTACGCCATCACCATCGACCCGCGGCAGCCGATCAGGATGAGCCTCTCGGCCGGAGGGACGAAGGCCGCCGAGGAAGCGTTGCAGAGGATCTTGGCAGAGTTGACCGAGCCCGCCAGTTAATGGCGGCGTGGTCCGGCTGTTTCCCACTCCCAGCTTTCCTGTTTTGCTACACTCCCAGTTCGTCACGGATGGCGTCTGCGATCGCTGCCGCGTGGCGCCGCATCGCCTCTTCGCTTTCAGCTTCGATCATCACGCGCGCCAGGGGTTCGGTGCCGCTGTAGCGGATAACTACGCGGCCTGTGTCCTTCAACTCCTCTTCGGCGGCGCGGATGGCGGCGGCCACGGCGGGGATGGATTCGAGCGGCGTGCGCTCGCGCACCTTGACGTTAACGATGACCTGCGGGAAGACTTTCAGGTCGGCGGTCAGTTCGTCGATGGATTTGCTGGTTCGGGCGATGAGGTCGAGGACGACGAGCGCGGTGAGCAGACCGTCTCCGGTGGTGGCCAGATGAGGCAGCAGGATGTGGCCGGATTGCTCGCCGCCCAGCGCCGCATTGTGCTGCTGCATCTGTTCGAGGACGTAGCGGTCGCCGACCGGCGCGCGCAGCATACGAATGCCGCTACGGTTGAGCGCTGCCTCAAGGCCCATGTTGGACATCGTGGTGGCGACGACCAGGTCGCCCGTGAGCAGGCCACGGGCTTTCAGGTCGCGGGCGGCCATCAGCAGAATGGCGTCGCCGTTGAGGACGTTATTATGCGAGCCGGCCAGCATGCAGCGGTCGGCGTCGCCGTCGAAGGTGAGGCCAATATCCGCGCCGCGCGCGCTTACCTCGGCGGCGACGAGCTTTGGGTGAAGTGCGCCGCAGTTCAGGTTGATGTTGCGGCCGTCGGGGGCGGTGTTGAGCAGAGTGGCGTTAGCGCCGAGACGGCGGAAGAGCTCCGGCGCGACGGCTGCGGCGGCGCCGTTGGCGCAGTCGGCCACGATGCGCAAACAGGCGAGCGAGAGCCCCGGCACGCAATCGATGAGGAACTGAATGTAATCGGCCTGAAGGGAGGGATTGTCCTCGACAGCGGGAAGACTGGCCGGGTCGGGCGCGGCGATCTGCGCGGCGTGATGCAGGATCTCGTCTTCCATGGCCAGTTCCACAGCATCGGCGAGCTTGAATCCGTCGGCGCCGAAGAGCTTGATGCCATTGTCCTGCCAGGGATTGTGAGAGGCGGAGAGAACGACACCGGCCTGAAATCCATGCGCGCGGGCAAGGAAGGCAACCGCGGGCGTAGGCACGATGCCGGCGCTTTCAACACGCGCTCCGGCCTGGCGCAGGCCGGCGGCGAGAGTGGCGGCGATCCAGGGGCTGGACTCGCGCGTATCGCGGCCGAGAATCACCCTGGGTTCGGCTGACGACTTGTGGAGGGAGTGGCCGAGGGCCAGACCAACGGCGAAGATGGTGGTTGGGTCGAGGGGATATTCGCCGGCGCGAGCGCGAATACCGTCGGTACCGAAGAGCTTGCGTGCGGCCGGTACGATCCCGGCTGGTGCTATTGCTGCTGCGGTCATAGGGTCAGTCTTGATTTTATTGCCTCAGGGTAGGATCGGGCTCAGTAGCTTCCACACGGCTGGTGAAGGCACCGTCGGCCAGGCGCGTGGTGAGCCGGTCACCGGGGGCGAGCTGGGCGGCCGAGCGGATGAGGGTGCCTGCGTTGTTCAGGACCAGGGCGTAGCCGCGATCGAGCACGGCCAACGGTGAGAGTGAGTGCAGACGGGCGTCGAGGGCGTTGAGGTTGGCCGCACAGATGTGGAGCAGCCGTTCGGCGGAACGGTCGATGCGGGCGCGGCAGGCCAGAAGGCGTTCGCGAGCCTGGGCAACAGCCTGCCGCGGATCGCGGCGCAAGATGGCGGCGGTGAGAACGACGACTTCGTGTTGGCGAAGACGGAGCTGGCCAGTGTAAGCCGATTCAAGACGGAAGGTGAGGTCGTCGAGCCGCTGGGCCGAGCGGTGGAGCACCGTGGAGATTCGGGACTCGGCACGGTCCGCCACGGCGGAGCGAGTGAAGCGCTGACGGCTCTGCAGGAGCTGGAAGCGGACGGCGCGATCAATTCGATGGGATAAATTGGCGAGGTGTTCGGCGATCTTGTGCTGGACCTCGGTGATCAGCTCGGCGGCGGCGGAAGGAGTGGGCGCGCGGAGGTCGGCGGCGAAGTCGGCGATGGTGAAGTCGGTTTCATGGCCGATGGCGGAGACCACGGGCAGGCGCGAGCCGGCGATGGCGCGGGCGACGCGCTCGGAGTTGAAGGCGGCAAGATCCTCAAGCGAACCGCCGCCTCGGGCAAGGACGATAACGTCTACCAAGGCGGAATCATCGGAACTGGCCGCGTTGAGCTGGGCAAGGGCGGCTTCAATCTCTGAAGGAGCCTGTTCGCCCTGCACTGAGACCGGGAAGACGAGAACGCTGAGGCCGGAGTGGCGGCGGACGACGATGTTCAAAAAATCGCGGATGACGGCACCGGTGGGCGAGGTGACGATGCCGACGGCGCGGGGAAAGGCGGGCAGCGGGCGCTTGCGGGCGGCGTCGAAGAGGCCTTCCGCTTTGAGGCGCGCCTTGAGCTGCTCGAAGGCCAGTTGCAGCGAGCCGGCGCCTACCGCCTCCATGGTTTCGCCCACTAATTGCATCTGGCCGCGCTGCTCGTAGACGCTTACCCGGCCGCGAACCAAGACGTGGAGTCCGTCTTCGGGACGAAAGCGGAGGAGCATCGCCTGACGGCGGAAGAGGACGATGGGCAGTTGGGCGTCGGCGTCTTTGAGCGTGAAGTAGAGGTGGCCGGAGGGCGCCGGGCGGAAGTTGGAGATTTCACCCTCGACCCACACGTCACCATATTCAAGCTCTATGAGTTCACGCACCTGTGCGACCAACTCGCGGACCGGCCAGATGCGGCGGGTATGGCGGGGCTCGTCGAAGCTGAGATCGAGCTGCGGCGTGAGTGGATCGAGCGGGGTCATCCCACTGAAAGTGTAATTGGTGAGGGGCGGCGCTGAGCTCAGCCGATATAAGCGCCGATGCGGGTCTCGCGGCAGGTGAAGGCGTCCGAGGAGCGGTCGAGGGACTCGTACTCCGCGTCGCGGTCTTTGCGGAAGGAGCGGAAGTCCTCCTCGCTGGTCCAGCGGTCGATGGTGAGGTAGCTGCCGGGGATGTAGGCATCGCGCAGGAGGTCGGTTCCCAGATACTTCGGTGAGGTGCGGAAAAGCTTGGCCCAGGCGCCCTCGGGCCCATAAGCGGCCTCAAAGGCGGTAATTTTCTCTTCGGCAATCTCGAACTGCCATACGACGACGAACATGCATGCCCCGATTCTGTCCTCAAGAATATGGTAACTCAGGGGCAGAGATCAGGGATCAGGGGTCAGAGGTCAAGGAAGGCTCTACGCCGCGTGGGCCAGCTTCTTGGGCCGGAAGACTCGCATGAAGACGTAAACCAGGAGTTCGAGCGCAATGGCGCCGCAGCAATCCAGCAGCACATCCCACGGCGAGCCGGTCCGGTTGGGTAGGAATGTCTGGTGCCACTCATCGAAGCTGGCCACCAGCGCCGTACCCAGTAGTGCGAGCAAAGCGTCGTGGAGAAAGCGGGAGTGGGGCAGAGTCAGCCACCAGGCGCGCAGCCACAGCAACCCCATGGCCCCATAGCCGAGGAAGTGGCCGGACTTGCGAATGAAATGATGCAGGAGCTCCCACCGGGCATTGGCTACGGGGCCGAAGATCGACTCGAAGAGCCAGCGCAGTGGGCCGCTGGTATAGTTGGATCCTAACCACTCCGTCGACTCGACCATGATGACGCCGACACCGAAGACGACCGGCAGCCAGGCGCTCAACCAGTACTTGAGGCCGAGCCTCTTACTCGACATGATAGTTGGGCGCCTCCCGTGTGATGATCACGTCGTGGACGTGACTCTCGCGCAGGCCGGCGCCGGAGATGCGCACAAACTGCGCCTTCTCCTGTAGTTCCGCGATGGTGGCGCAACCCAGGTAGCCCATGCCGGAGCGCAGGCCGCCAACGAGCTGGAAGACCATGGCCTCCAGCGGTCCGCGGTAGGGCACGCGCCCCTCGATTCCCTCGGGGACGAACTTCCCAAGCCGGTTCTGGCTGCCGCGCTCGCGCTGAACTACGCCCTCGGTTCCCAGCTCGGCGGTGGCCAGGTCGGCGGAGCTCTGGAAGTAGCGTTCGCCGGAGCCCTGGCTCATGGCGGAGAGCGAGCCCATGCCTCGATAGCTCTTGAAGCTGCGGCCCTGGTAGAGGATGGTCTCGCCGGGGCTCTCGTCCACGCCGGCAAAGAGCGAGCCAATCATGACCGAACTGGCGCCGGCGGCAATGGCCTTCGTTATCTCGCCGGAGTACTTGATCCCACCGTCGGCAATGACAGGGATTCCGTGTTCGCGGGCGGCGCGAGCGGCTTCTGAGATGGCTGAAATCTGCGGCATTCCCGCGCCGGTGACCATACGCGTGGTGCAGATGGAGCCGGGGCCGATGCCCACCTTGATGGCATCCGCGCCGGCCTCGATCAAGGCTAGCGCGCCTTCGTAAGTGGCTACATTGCCTGCCAGCAGCCCCACCTGCGGGAACAGCTTCTTGACCTCGCGAACCGCGTCAAGAACCCGCGACGAGTGCCCGTGGGCCGAGTCAATGGCCAGCACATCCGCGCGGGCGCGCACCAGTTCCGCCGCGCGCTCCAGGTAGTCGCCCGTGGCTCCGATGGCTCCGCCGACGCGCAGACGCCCTTTCTCGTCCTTGCTGGCGTTGGGGTACTTGAGCTTCTTCTGAATGTCCTTGACGGTGATCAGGCCTTTGAGATTGTACTGATCGTCCACCACCAGCAGTTTTTCCACGCGGTGCTTGTGCAGGATCAGCTCGGCCTCTTCCAGAGTGGTGCCCACGGGAACGGTAATCAGGTTCTCCTTGGTCATCACCTCGCCGACGGGGATGTCGGTGCGGGTCTCAAAGCGCAGGTCGCGGTTGGTAAGAATGCCGACCAGCTTCTTGCCCTGCGTTACCGGCACGCCGGAGATCTTGTAGCGGCGCATCACTTCCAGGGCATCGCCGATCATCTGTTCCGGGCCGATGGTCACCGGATCGACGATCATGCCGCTCTCAGAACGCTTAACCTTGTCGATCTCGCCGGCTTGGTCGCCGATGGTCAGATTGCGGTGAACAATGCCGATACCGCCCTGCTGGGCCATGGCGATGGCCATGCGCGACTCGGTCACCGTGTCCATGGCGGAGGAGAGCAGCGGCGTGTTCAGCGTGATTTTGCGGGTCAGTTGGGTCTGCGTACTCACCTGTGCGGGCACTACGTCGCTGAAAGCGGGCACCAGCAGCACATCGTCGAAGGTAAGGGCTTCAGTCAGGTTTTTGGCTAGCATATATGCTCTGATGCGCCTGGCGGCCCAGGAATCCAGTCCCGGCGCGGCAGGCGCTTCGCTTTATTGTAACGGAGGGGCCTGGGTGCGCTGAAAAGCCGCCGTACTCGCTTTATGTGCCTGCAAATTTCGCAGTATGGTTTTAGTGACGCATTTTGCGTTTGCTTCTCGCAGTCTACAGTAAGAGCGATTCTGCTCCCGGAAAGGTCAGGCTCCTAGCGATATGCTCACATTCAGTCGATTCTCCGCGCTCCTATCGTTGGTCATCCTTCCTCTCTGCGCATGCAAGGCGCAGACACAAGCGCCGGCGCCAACACCGCTGACAACCATCACCGCCCCCCAAGGGGGCAAGATCATGTACGGCGCCATGAGCGGGGCCTCGACCGAGGCTGCGGTCATGACCAAGTATCTGAGCTTCGTCCATAACAACTGCGGCGAGAAGCCGCAGATCGGACGGGTTTTCCAGTTCACCGGAACCAACTCCGTCGGGGTCTTCTTCACGGTGACCGATCATCCGGAGGGAAACATGCCGCTGGCGGGGATGGTGATTGCCAGACCAACCGGCCCCAATCAGGCGGAAGGGGCGATGATCTTTGACGTTGCCTCGCGCTTTGGCCAGACGGTAAACCCCATGCTCCAGCAACTCTCCACCGTCTGGCAGCCGGGTGGCCAGGCGGCTGCCTCCGGTTCCTCGCCGGCTGGTGCAAATGCGGCTTCGGCTTTCGGCAATGGTCACTCTGCCACGGCTATCCAGCTGCACACTGTTTCCGCGTCAGACAACTCGGCCAGCATCGGCATTGCCGATGGCTGGCAGCTCGATCCGCACAGCGCCAGCGGTACGATGAGCATGATCGGGCCGAGCGGCGAACAGGCGGTCTACGCTGCAATGAAGTCAGCGGTTGACCCCAACAACCCGCAGCAGGTGCAGGCGGTGCGGTACGGAATCTACAAAGGGTCGGGAACGATGCTCTACCCCTACCATCCGGATCTGGGGAAGGCCTATCCGGAGTTGTTGCAGGCTTGGCGGAGCTCCAACAACCTGCCTCCGGCGAAGCTGCAGGTAGACAAGATCGAGCCGATAAAAGGGGCGGCCAACTGCGTCCTTGTCACGGGGCACATCGACGCGGATGGGCAAGGCATGAAGAAGCTGATCGATGATATATGCCAATCGCCGCCGGCCCAATGGGGAGCGTACACGATCACACGCACCTTCAATATTATGGCCGACGCCCAGTCCGAGCGGGAGCAAAGCACTGTGATGGCGATGTACCAGAGCGTCAAGGTAAACCAGCAAGTGATGAACCAGCAGATGCAACAGAAGCTGGCGCAGAAACAGCAGTCTGACCAGCAATGGCAGGCCTGGGGACAGCAGCAATCCGACCGGATTCGCGCGCAGGGCCAGGCTTCGCAGGCGAACTTTGCCGCTCAGCAGGCCGCCAACGACGCCCAGCACGCCTCGTGGAACGCAGGCCAGACCGCCAATGCCCAGAACAATCAGGGCTTCAGCAACTACCTGCTCGATCAGTCGGTCGTCCAGAACAACTCCACCGGCGCCCACGGCACCCTCTGGAACAATGCCGCCGAAGGCCTGGTGCAGTCCAATCCCAACAAGTACTCCTACGTCAGCAACCCCAACCTCATCCCAGGGACGGATTTCTGATCTTCAGCCGCCGCCCGCCTGGCGTGAGCTTCCTGGCGGGCGACGGACCAACGAAGGGATTAGCTGCCTCTATTCACCGAGTCGGCGTTCTAAGCCTCCACAGCTTGCGCCAGCGCCATTGCTTGCGTTTTCACTCCGCGCAGGTCGATCTTTCCCGTGCCCAGCATGGGCAGCGCATCGACGTGGAAGAATTGATTCGCGCGCGGCTTCCACAGCGCCGGCAGGTCGCACTGCGCCAGCTTCTCCAGCACCGGAGCCAGCTTCTCCGCCGAGAGCGTGGTGATCACCACAATGCGCTCGCCCTTCTTTTCATCCGGCAGCGCCGAGACGGCAAAGACCTGCTCGGTCACTCCAGCCAGATCGTGCAGCTTGTCTTCAATCTTGATGTGGGGAACCATCTCGCCGCCGATCTTGCTGAAGCGCGAGAGGCGATCGGTGATGGTGAGGAAGCCGTCTTCTTCCATCATGGCCACGTCACCGGTCGTGTACCAGCCGTCATGCAGCACCTCGGCAGTCTTCTCCGGCTTGCCCAGATAGCCCCTCATCACATTCGGACCCTTCACCAGCAGCATTCCGGCGGTTCCCGGTGCAACCGGCTCGCCGGTGTCCAGATCGACCACCTTCACCGTCACTCCGGGCAGTGGATGGCCGATTCTGCCGCGGCGCGCGCCCACCTGGCGAAAGCCCGGCGCGCGGAAGTCGCGTCCATTCACCGTCACCACCGGCGAGCACTCGGTGCAGCCGTAGCCCTCCAGCGGGCGAATGCCAAAGGCATCCTCGAAGGCCAGCGCGATGCGCTCCGGCAGCTTCTCTGCGCCCACCAGCACATATTGCAGGCAACCGAAGCTCTCTGGCGAGCAGCGGCGCATATAGGCTTGCAGAAAGGTCGGCGTGGCGATCAGCAGGGTCACGTTGTACCGTTCCACCAGCGCGCCGATGGCCTGCGCATCCAGGGGGTTGGGATGATAGACCACGCCAACGCCGCCGGCGGCGGGCATCCACAGGGCGGCCATGAAACCGAAGGAGTGAAAGAAGGGAAGGATGCCCATGATCTTGTCGCGCCCACTCAGCATGAAGACCTGCGAAACCTGCTGGATGTTCGACATGATGTTGAAGTGGGTGAGCATTACGCCCTTGGGATCGCCGGTGCTGCCGCTGGAAAAGATGACCGTCGCCAGGTGATCGACAGCGGCGGAGTTGGGGTCGTCCGCGCCGGGGCCTTGGGACCAGGAAGCCTGAGTGTGATTCGCGCCCAGCGCCCTCTTCAGCAGAATAGAGGGAACCAGCCACGCCAGCGACAGCGCAGCCAGCTGTTCGCCGATACGCGGAACGGCCACTGCGTCCTCCAGGAAGAGAGTTCGTCCAGGAATCGCGAGATTCGGAAAGCGCTCTACGAAAGCCTTCGAGGTAATGACCACATCCACGCCGCATTGGCTTGCGCAGGAGGCAATAGCCTCGCTCGACGAGGTGTAGTTGAGATTGACGGCAACGCGGCCAAGCAGCATGAGCGCGTAGTTCGTCAGCGCTCCGCCCACAGAGGGCGGCAACAGCAGGCCCACCATGCGTTTGTCGCCGACCTGCCGCCGCAGCCTGCGCGTAATGTACATCGTCTTTGTTAGCGCCGCGGCAAAGCTGACCCTGGGAGTCTTGCCGTCGGCCATCATGAAGCGCAGCGGATGGCGCCGGGCGGTACGCACGAAGGCTCGGTCGAGAGTCGTCATGCGGCCCTTGCGCCGCGCAAAGGCCACGGCGTGCAGCTCCTGCACCGCGGCGCGCAACTGGACGGCCGTCGATGTGGGTGGCATCGGCTTGCCAAAGCTCACCGTCACCGGGTACGGAATGTGCCGCGGCATTTTCCATAAAAAGCGTCCGCGCTCGAAGCTGAAGATGCTACCCCACACCCCGTCGAGATTCACAGGAATGATGGGAACATCCACGCCCTTCATGATGCGTTCCAGGCCGCGGCGGAATGGAAGTAACTGGCCTGTGCGCGTAATTTGCCCTTCGGCGAAGATGCAAACCACTTCGTCCTGGCGCAAAGCTTCGCTCGCGGTTTGCAGGGAGCGAATCATGTCGCGTGGCCGCTGCTCGCTCGAGATGGGAATCGCCTTCATCGCCTTGGCGAACGGCTTCACAACCTTGAGGTCGTAGATGCCCTTGTACACGAGGAAGCGAATCGGCCTGTCTGTCGAGGCGATCAGCAGCGCCGCATCCACAAAGGACATGTGGTTGCATACCAGCAGCGCGCCTGTCTTGTCGGGGAAATTGTCGCGCCCCAGAACCTTGACGCGATAGACGGTGTGCGTGACGAAGAAGAGCACCAGCCGCCCGAACCACTCCGGCAGGAGGATCAGTACATATACGGTTCCCGCGGCGGTGATCGCCGAGGCGGCCAGGATCACTCCGCGCGGGTCGAGGTGAATGTACTCGGTAAAAACGTAGTAGACGCCCGCCGAGAGCGCGATGCCCACGAAGGAGAGCAGATTGGCGGCAGCGATGATTCCGCCCTTGTCCTCTTCTCTGGGGCGATGCTGGATCAGCGCGTTTACCGGCACGGCGAAGAATCCCGCCCAGAAGCCCAGCGCCCCCAGCAGCACGGCCGAGCCCACCAGGCCGTATTGCGATGCTCCCAGCAGCACGCCAGTGACGGTCATGCCGATCGAGCCCAGCGGGATCAAGCCGTATTCGATCTTGTTGCCGCTCACCAGGCCGGCAATCATGCTGCCGATGCCGATGCCCACGGCCAGCGTGGCGTTCAGATATCCCGTCTTGGTCTGGCCGATGTGCAGCACATCCGGTCCGTAAACCACGATGGTCGAAAACAGCAGAGAACCCAGAAACCAGAAGTAAGTATTGCCGAGGACGGCCAGGAAGAGCGGCTGGTCGCGGCGCATCAACTTGATCTGCTGCCAAAGGTCGCCGAAGATATTGGCTCGGAACTTCTTCTCGGGCGCAGCGGCGGGAACATGATCGATTCTCAGGCTGGTCAGCAGACCCACGAAGGCGAGCGCCAGCAGCGCATAGCCGGCATAGACCTCGCGCCCCCGGAAGCTATCCGCCATGGTCGCGCCGGTCACCGTGCCGACGATGATGGCAAGAAACGTCCCCAGCTCGATGACGCCGTTGCCCCACGACAGGCGCTTGGCCGGCAGCAACTCGGGGAGGAGGCCGTACTTCGACGGTCCGAAGAGCGCCGCCTGCGTGGCCACCAGGGCTAGCGCCAAGATCGAAACGGGCAGCGAGTGCCTCGCCAGTCCGGCCGTCGCAACCACCATTGAGACGATCTCCATCGCCTTGGTCCAGATGGTGATCTGCCGCTTGCTGAAGCGGTCGGCTAGCCACCCGCCCGGCATGCTGAAGAGCACGAAGGGAACGGAGAACATCAGCGTGACCAGGGAGACGAAGCTCTCGCGCTGGTTCTCGGCCAGTCCCATGCCGACAATCATCGACAGCAGCAGGTTGCGTAGAATGTTGTCGCTGTAAGCGCCCTGAAACTGCGTAGCGATCAGCGCCCAGAAGCCGCGTGTGCTCCGGGCTGGTTCAGCGGAAGGTGGCATTGCATCACTTGCGATGCTGGGATCGGTTGGCGTCATGAATTGAGGCTTTTATTCTGTGCTGCCCATTGTATCGTGAACGGCGCATGAGGCTTACGGAGTGACGGCGCGCTCTTCCGCTTACGACGCCCGACCTTCGGATTCTAGGAGTTTGTTAGCCCGCCAGAGCGCGCCCTCCAATGGAACGACCGGCGCGTCTCCCACAGGCATTTGGGGCGCGGCGGCATGGAGGCCGGCAAAGAAGGCTTCGCGTACGAGCGTCATCTTCTCGATGACACCGCCGGTCCAGGCCGCGGGAACTTCGCCCGTAATTCCATGCTTGCGGCGCAGCTTGGCGCGCACCAGGAGCACAAAACCCACCAGATCGACCGCCGCCTGGCGCAGGACATCGAGTGCGACCGGGTCGCCGGCCTCGGCCAGTGTGTGAATCGCAGGCGCCAGCGCGGCAAAGTCCGGCCCGGGCGTATTGTCCCCCAGATTCACCAGGTCGTCCAGGCTGGGCGTGCCCCAGATCTCACCCACCTTGGCTAGAACCTGCGTGGGCTCCTCGCGGTCATAAGCGCGGAGCGCCCGGCGCACGCTGTGCAGCCCGATCCAGTAGCCGGAGCCCTCGTCGCCGAGATGCGAACTCCAGCCGCCCGCGCTCTCCCGGCTGCCGTCCGGCGCACGGCCAATCGTATTCGACCCCGTTCCGGCAATCTGGAGGATTCCCGGCCCGCCCCGGAAGGCCGCATCCAATGCGATCACCTCGTCGCCAACGACTTCGAAGCGCTCGACGCCAAAATCCCGTAGGACTGCGGCGATCCACTCCGCCGTGCCGGGCATGGAAGCGCTGGCCACTCCGACGCAGGCGGAATGAACGGCAGGTGAGCCAGCCTGCGCGAAGACATCCTTGAGCAACGCGCGCAAGTTCTCTTCGGCAACTTCCGCGCCCACCCGCAGCCGCTTGATGGATCCATTTTCCGCGTGGGCCAGAACCCGCTCGCCGGCAATGATCGAGGCTCGGGTCCGTGTACCTCCGCCGTCAATTCCCAAGACTGCCTGCATCCTTTTCCTTTTCAATCCCCACGCACCAGCTTATCGCACGGGATGAGCCGGGTGGACAGGCGCAGATATAGACAATGAAGGACCAGGAGGTATTGTAGATAGGAAATAAGCTGCGACGCCGAATTTTGGCGTCGCTTGCGTCACGCATCACCAGTCATCCCTACGATGGCGCGAGCCGGCATTCTCACTCATAGCGAGCTAGAATCCACTCTGTACCTGGCTAATTGCCTGACTTGCCGACTGCTGCGCCGCCTGTGAGGCTTGTTGTGCCTGCTGAACAGCCTGGCTCGCCGACTGCTGAACCTGCTGTCCTGCCTGCTGAGCTTGCTGCTGAGCCTGTTGGGCCGCCTGCTGCGCCTGTGCAGCCGCTTGCTGTGCAGCTTGCTGGGCTTGTTGAGCTGCTTGTTGCGCCTGGCCGACAGCCTGTTGGGCGGCCTGCTGACCCTGCTGAATTGCTTGCTGTGCAGCCTGCTGGGCTTGCTGGGCCGCTTGTTGTGCCTGGCCGGCGACCTGTTGCGCTTGTTGCTGAACCTGTTGGGCCGCTTGCTGGGCCTGCTGTATGGCCTGCGCCCCAGCCTGAGCGCACTGCTGGACCTGCTGTTGAGCCTGACCAAGCGCCTGCTGCGCCGCAGCCGTGCCCTGTGCCGTCGCCTGCTGCACAGCCTGTTGTGCCTGCTGCACGGCCTGGCTGGCCTGTTGATAGGCCTGCTGGGCCTGTTGCGTCACCTGGGAGACAGCCTGTTGTGCCTGCTGCTCCGCCTGTTGCGCAGCCTGCTGAGCCTGGCTGGCGGCTTGCTGCGCCTGGTCGCCGGCCTGTTGGGCAAGTTGCTGCGCCTGGTCGCCGGCCTGCTGGGCTTGCTGCGTGATTTGGCCTGCGGCCTGCTGCGCCTGACCGGCCAAGCTGGAAGCCGTGCCGGCTGCTCCCTGCAACGCGCTTCCCGCACCAGAGGAGACGGCCGCAGCCAGCGAAGCCCCGCCACTAACGGCCAGGCCGCCTGCAACTCCGCCCAATCCGCCTGCGCCGGGCGACGGAGTGCCGATCTCGCCGATCATGCAGGTGAAAGAACCCAGCACGATCACACCACCGTGTACGGTGGGATCCCCCAGCCTGGCGGCCGGAAGAAAGTTGATCATCACTCCCATGGATCCCATGACGATCATGTCCGGCGGGCCAACGCAGGTGGCCATGGTGGTCACCGTGGCCGCAGGAAGAAAGTCGATGAGCACCGTCGGCGCGCCCGGCGGCAGGATCGGTCCGCCCACATGCGGCACAATCCCAGTCACCATGGGACAGACGTGCATGTCGGTTATTCTTGCTGCTGGCGGCATCGATCTCTCTCCATCGTCGGTTTCATCTTGCCGGCTTCCCTCAACCGGCCTGCCTGCTCATTGCGGGCTGATGCGCAACCCTTTCATAAATGCCTCGTAGTCCGGCCGCACCGCTCTGAGTTGCGCCTCAAGGGTCGTCAAGGTGACAATGCCCACCCAGATGCCCAATCGCACATAGGTCTGGGCGTGCAACATGTTTCCCGCTGAGTCAGCGCTATGGCGAACGAAGAGCAGTTGAGCCTCTTCCGCGCCCGCGAAAGAAGTCGCCTGGGGTCCGGCGAACTTCACATCTTTCAAAGCGCCGCCGATAAGTTTCTTCTGTTTTTCAATGTACTCGGCCAGATCCTTCTCGGAACCGAGCGCATCTTGCCCCACGCCGACGCTTGCGGCCACGGCGCCGGCGGCCATCGTCATCTGGCGAATCCCAAAGCCCGCCACATAGAGCCAGCCTGGTGGCATAGCCGTGACGCTCCATCTTCCAACCGAAGGGAAGTGGGTAGCGGCGCCGGCTTGTGGCATTGCTTGCATCAAACCTCACCCGTCATTTCTCGCCGATGCTCCAGTTCCAAAGTTTGCCCGCGAGGGCTTCCATTTCCAAACCGTCAATACCGCCTCCGGCATTCATTCAGGGATTTGGCCGAGCGGCATTCCAAGGCGTTCTAGAATCCCCTCTGTGCCTGGCTGATGGCCTGACTTGCCGACTGCTGGGCTGCCTGCGAGGCTTGCTGCGCCTGCTGGGTAGCCTGGCTCGCCGATTGTTGAACCTGCTGCGCCGCCTGTTGAGCTTGCTGCTGCGCTTGCATTGCCGCTTGCTGTGCCTGAGCAGCCGCTTGCTGTGCTTGCAGTTGAGCTTGTTGCGCCGCCTGTTGCGCCTGCTGTGCAGCTTGCTGACCCTGCTGAACCGTCTGTTGCGCCGCTTGCTGAGCCTGAATTGCCGCTTGCTGAGCCGCTTGTTGCGCCTGGGCGGCGACCTGCTGCGCCTGCTGCTGAACCTGCATGGCCTGTTGATTGGCCTGCTGAATGGCTTGGCTCGCGGCCTGGTTGCACTGATGGAGCTCACTCTGGGCCTGGGCGAGCGCCTGGATCGCTGCGGCCTGACCCTGTGCCGTGGCCTGCTGCACCACCTGCACCGCCTGCTGCACGGCCTGGTTGGCCTGCTGATAGATCTGCTGAGCTTCTTGCGTTACCTGGTTGACAGCCTGCTGCGCTTGCTGCTCCGCCTGCTTCGCGGCCTGCTGCGCCTGAGCGGCAGCTTGCTGGGCTTGCTGCGCGGCCTGTTGGGTAAGCTGCTTCGCCTGATCGACCGCCTGTTGCGCGGCCTGCTGGGCCTGCTCCGCCGTTTGGCCAGCCTGACCAGCCAAGCCGGCGGCAGCGCCCGCTGCGCTAGACAGAGTACCACCGGCCGCACTTGACATAGAGGCCATTGCCGCGCCCAAGCCCGACGGTGGAGTACCGGGCCGCGATGGACTGCCGGGCACCATGCTTGAACTATTGCCCTTGCTTTCATCATCGACCACTTTATCGGGAGTCCCAGGAGATCCTGGGCTGCCGGTACTTCCCGCACTCCCCGAACCCGCCGCGCCGCCGCTGTTGATCAGCACCATCGTTCCCGAGATCGCCACGCCGGAGGGCCCGATGGTGATGAAGTTCCCGCTTGCTACCAGGCTCAGCTCCATGCCGGCCTGGATCACAACGCTCATCCCCCCATTGATATAGATCGTGTTGTTGGCGTTCAAGGAATAAGCCGATCCCACTGAAATACTCTGGTTCGAACTCACGCTCAAGCCGTGATTCCCGCCCACCGACTCCGTCTGGTTTCCACCAATGTTGAGATCCGAATTTCCGCCCACCTTCTCAATAGTGTTTCCCTTGACCTGCCGATTGAAATCACCGTCCACCTCTTCGGTTTGATTCTTCGTCACGGTCAGCGAGTCATTGTTTCCCACTGTGATGCGCCGGTCGTGCTCGATCGATGTATCCAGGTCCTTCTCGGCATGAATATAGATCTGCTCGCTTCCCTTCTTGTCTTCAAAGCGCAGCTCATTGGCATTCTGCGCCGAACCGCCCTTGGTGCTCCGCGTAACTATCCCGGAACGTGTGCTGTGGTCGGGCAGGTCGTACGGCGGCACATTCATGCCGTTATAAAGGGAGCCCGTAATCACCGGATTATCGGGATCCCCATTGAGGAATTGAACTATTACCTCCTGGTTGCCTCGCGGCCAGAAGTGCGCTCCCCACCCCTTGCCGGCCCAACTCTGGGCCACACGCACCCAGGTGTTATCCACCTTGTTCGCCGGCCTCAATCTGTCCCAGAAGAACTGGATGCAGACTCGCCCGAACTTGTCGATGTATATATCCTCGCCTGCGGGCACCACGACAAAGGCCGTCTGCGGCCCATAGATCTTGGGCTTTTCGAACGTCAGCGCGGGCTTGAAAACGATATCCGAGGAGACCGCTGTGAATCGATTGCTGTATTCAGTCCGCTTCTGGGCAGCGGTGCTTCGATAGGGCGGAAGCTGGTCCGCATGGAGAGTCACTGCGGTCAGAAGGTACTTCCGGTTGAATGCGGCGTGAGGATTGTCTGTGAGGGTGAAGGTATAACCCGCGCAAAAGGAACGCAAATTGCCCTCGCCGCGGAAGACCTCCGCCGTAGCATCGGAAGCCAACGCCCTGGCTTCGAGGAACAGGTTCGCTGTAGACTTCGTGGTCGAACCCTTCAGGTAGCCTTCTTCCCCGGCGGAATAAAGGAACTGCTCGTATGCGTTCTTGCCGAACTGGCTTGCGCTGTTCTTGACCGACGCATCGACGCGTTTGAATTCGACGAAGTTGTAATCGGCCGTCGCGTGCTTGCCTGAGACCATGGTCGAGGTCGCGGTGAACTCCGTGACTCTCGCCCCGTAGGCTCCCTCGTGTCCCGCTTCGCTCACGGCATAGGGAACCGTGGCCGACAGCGGGCAGTCCTGATAAGCGCTTCTGCTGTCTCCCAGGACGATCTTGTTGTCCTGGTCGGTATGTTCGAAGTAATAATAGATGCCGCTCTCTTCGAGTAACCGCGATACAAAGTGGAAATCCGACTCGGAGTATTGAGTGCAATACTCAAGCGGCTTGTAGGATCCGCTGGTCTGGTCCGACAACGACAATCCATAATCGCCGATGACCGCCTTGACAATCTCCAGGACCGTTTTGTCCTGGAAGACGCGGCAGGTGGAGCTCAATGTCATCTGCCACATTGAAGGCACGATCCGCGCCCGGTAAATATCGAAATTCTCGTCGCCACCGCGCTGTTCGAACGATGCGACGATGCCGTTGATCCACCTGCTTCCCTTGACATCGCTGAGGGCGATTGCAACGGTAACCTTGGAGCCGACGATCGACTTGGGATCGATCGCCGTGCCAACGTCCGTGAGCAATTCAGCATGATACGCGAAGAGGCGCGAAATTCCTTCCGCGCCTTCGAGCGACTCAATCAGCAGCACGTCCTTGCCCAGTGGGCTTGAAAACTGCATCAACCGGTCTGCTTGCTTTGAAGCTGCCATGCCAAACCTGCCTGTCCCTTGCCGCAGTTATCGAGAAGACGATTGTTATTCCTCCGCCGGGACGCTCTCTGCCTGAGGAGCGGCTTCCCACGCGTAAGTCAGATCGCCGTCCTTGACCGAAATAGTTACCCGCTCTCCCAAAGCCCCCTCGGCGATTCGAGTGAGAATCTGCCGCGATAAATCGGGCAGCATCGTATTGGAGAGGATGTTGTCGACGTTGCGGGCTCCGCTCTCGACCTCGGTGCAGCGGTTAGCCACCTCGTTCACCAGCACGTCGTCGTACACAAGATCGATCTTGTGCGACTCCGCAAGGCGCTTTTGTATCTTGCCCAGCTTGAGACGGATGATCTTCTTCATCGCCTCGTCCCGTATCGGGAAGTAAGGCACAATCATCAGCCTGCCCAGGAAGGCCGGCTTGAAGATCTTGTTCAACTCCGGCTTCAGGGCCTTCACCATCCCCTCGGTGTCGGGCATGGTCTCGGGATCGGCGGTCAGCTTCATCAGCGTATCCGTCGCGGCATTGCTGGTAAGCAGAATGATCGTATTCCGGAAGTCGATCTCGCGGCCCTCGCCGTCCTCCATCCTGCCCTTGTCGAAGACCTGGAAGAAAAGCTCCAGCACGTCGGGGTGCGCCTTCTCCACCTCGTCGAGCAGCACAACGGAGTAGGGCCTGCGCCGCACGGCCTCGGTCAGCACGCCACCCTCGCCGTAGCCCACGTATCCCGGAGGCGATCCCTTAAGCGTCGAGACGGTATGGGCTTCCTGGAACTCGGACATGTTGATGGTGATCATGTTGCGCTCGCCGCCGTAGAGGACGTCGGCCAGCGCGATGGCCGTCTCCGTCTTGCCTACGCCGCTGGGCCCAACCAGAAGGAAGACGCCCACCGGCTTGACCGGATCGTCGAGGCTGGCGCGGGAGGTTAGGATTCTCTGCGCGATGGCGGCCAGCCCATGATCCTGACCGATCACCCGTTTCTTCAGATGCTCGTCGAGTGTGAGCACGGTCTCGATCTCATTGCGCACCATCTTGCCTAGCGGAATCCCGGTCCAGGCGGAGATCACTTCGCCCACGATCTGCGCATCCACCGAGACGCGCATCATGCCCTTCTCGCCCTGCAGCGCGGCCAGTTCGCCCTCAAGCTTTGCGAGCTCGATCCGAACTTCGCCCTCCTTCGCCGCGGTCTCGGCGTCCTTTTCGCCGGGAGCTTCGAGGCTCTCCTGCAGCTCTCGAATCTTGACTGTCAGCGTCTTCTCCTTCTCCCATTGCTCATTCAGAATGTCCCGCTCCTCTTTCGCGGCGACCAACTGAGCCTCAATCTCGGCCAGCGTCTCGGCGTGGTCGGCGCCGATCTTCGTCTCGCGTTCCAGCACGCGCTGCCGCACTTCAAGTGCGTCGATGCGGCGCAAAATGTCTTCGAGGCGCGGCGGCGTCGAGTTCTGCCCCAGCGAGAGCCGCGCGCAGGCCGTATCCAGCACGCTGACGGCCTTGTCGGGCAGTTGCCGGCCGGCGATGTAGCGATGCGACAGCTTGACTGTCGCAGTAACCGCCTCATCCAGGATGCGCAGGTTGTGATGCTTCTCGAGCGACCCCTTGATGCCGCGCAGCATGGTGCAGGCTACCTCTTCGGTCGGCTCTTCCACCTTGACAACCTGGAACCTCCGGGCCAGCGCCGGATCCTTCTCGAAGTACTTCTTGTACTCCGACCAGGTGGTGGCGGCGATGGTGCGCAACTCTCCGCGGGCCAGCGCCGGCTTCAGCAGGTTGGCGGCGTCGCCCTGTCCCGCCTGCCCGCCCGCGCCGATCATGGTGTGAGCTTCATCGATGAAGAGAATGATCTTCTCGGTCGAGGATTTCACTTCGTTAATGAGCCCCTTCAGCCGGTTTTCAAACTCTCCCTTGACCCCCGCGCCCGCCTGCAAAAGCGCCAGGTCGAGAGAGTGAATATGAACTCCCTGCAAAGCGGGCGGCACGTCGCCGCTGACCACGCGATTGGCGAAGCCCTCCACCACGGCTGTCTTGCCCACGCCTGCTTCGCCGGTCAGAATCGGATTGTTCTGACGACGCCGCATGAGGATGTCGATCATCTGGCGAACCTCCTGGTCGCGGCCCAGCACCGGGTCGATCTTTCCAGCCTTGGCGTTCGCCGTCAGGTTCACCGTGTACTGATCGAGGTGCGGCGTTTTGCCCCGCGAAGCTCCGGGCGCGGCTCCTCCCGCCTCGCCCGCTCCGGTGCGTTCCTCTTTCGCTTCGGCAATAGCGGCCAGGCTGGTCTGCGTCTCCTTGGACTTGGCCACAATGTCATAGAAGGCGCTGCGCAAGCCCTCCGCATTGATAACTTGCAGCTCCTTGCTGATGTCCTTGACGATCCGCGACAGTTCGTCGTGGCCTAGCAGCGCCAGCAGCGTGAAACCCGTGCGGATATTCCCCGCCTGGAAGTCGAGACTGGCCACCGTCCACGCTTCAGAGAGCATCTTGACCACGGTGGGGCTGAAGGCCGGCGAGCGTGCATTGCCGCTCTTCAGCGAATCGAGGCTGCGTTCCAGTTCCTTGGTCAGGCGCGACCGATCGACACCGAAGTGCTTGAGGATCGCGGCAATGTCGTTGTCGCTCGCGTCGAGCGTCTTCATAAGATAGTGCTCGATCTCGATGTCGTAGTGGGTGCGCGCGACGCATAGTCCAGCCGACGCTTCCAGCGCCCGCCGCGTCGTATCGTTCAGCTTGTCGATGAGTGCCTTCAGATTTGTACTCATTGCCTTTCCTCTCCTCGGTATCCAGAATCTCTCACTGCACCAGATAAGTCGCATCGGCGGGATCGCGCCCCAGCGGCCTGGTCTTCAACCAACTGACCAACCCCAACTGCGGACGCGCCGCTCCGCCCGATCCCAATTCGCAGGGAGGCGCATCCTCCCTGGCAAGCACCAACTGCACTTCCGTCTCGTAGCTCCCGTTGGAGTAGAACTTGAGCCATGCTACCAGTTCGCGATAAGCTTCCTGCCCCGGCAGAAACTTCAGATACTGCTCGAAGGGCATGGGACCGAGCGAGATGCGAATCCGTCCGTGATGGTCCCACACCTCGTCTCCGGCCACAACCCCAACGCCCAGCCGTTCGCTCGGCCCGCCCAAGCCGGAGAAGCAGGTCTGATTCTCGGCGTCCAGCTTGCGCCATGCGCCGGCAAACTGCTGGATGTGAACATCCACTCCGAAGTAGTCCTCGAGGATCTGCTTGAGCGAAGCCGCCGACCGCACATGACGCGCCAAAAGCGCCACATAGTTCAGATAGGCATCATCCGGGATTCCGCCGCGATCGCGCATGCCCTGCGTTCCCAGGCCAAGCAGATCGAGCAGGCGCGCTGAAAGCCGGTCTTCGCCGGTTCGCTCATACTCGATGAAGAAACGATATTTCTCCCAGCCCCTGTAAAAGAACGAGATCATGCGATGGTTGAAGATGTTGAGAAACTCCTCCATCGCATAGTCTTTCCGCCGGTTTTGCGCCAGCAGAAACTCCGTGTAGACCGCCGGCATCACGGAGATTGCCGCGCAAAGCCCCATGAATTCGACCGTCATGTGCGCCTGGCCGTTCTCCGCTGTCTTCAACTCGTGAATCTCGCTGGGCGGAAACGCGAGCGAGGTACGCGCTGCAAAGCGGATCGTCTCACCCTGCGGCGAGACGAAATATCCCACCGGCTTGCGTTCGCGCTCCATCTTCTGGAGCATGCGCACAGCCTGGAAGAAATGCACCCGGAACGGCTCCTCCTCCAGTAACTTGCGAAGATTGGCAAACTCGGGTCTTTCGTCGCTTGTCGTTGTCTGCACGGTCAGAGCAGAGCTTGAGTTCCGGCTCTCGGCGGCCATTTCCCCAGCGCCTCCTTTCGTAGAGTACTGCGCGCAGTGAGCTGCGAAAAGCTGTTGATTGCCGCGTAACCGGCGAGGAATCGATCGAGGACGGCGGCAAACAGATACAGTCCGCTGCCGGCAAACTGCTGTTCGTCGAACTCCATCTCCACCTGGGTTCCGCGTGCCGGAATGAGACCATAGGCCGAATCGACCAGGGCAAAACCGGGCGCGGAGTCCATCTTTAGAATCGATCCCACCTCGTTGTCGCTGGCCGTGGAGCCGGTAAGGTTGTGCAGGCGTAATATCTCCTGCATGGCGGTCCGGCCCTCTTCATTGAGAGATAGATAGTTCAGCGAGAGCAGCGAAATCAGCCGCCACAGATTCGCCTGACCGCCGGGCGGATCGACGCTCGCCGTCGGACGGCGCAGGCCAATCACCGTCTTGGCCGCAGCGTGCCCGACGGCTTCGAAGTCGCCGGTCTCGGCTCCAAAGCGGAAGCGGGAGGGTAGATCGAAGTTGGTGCAGAGGGTTCGCACCATCAGCACATCGGCCTCGGGATCGGTGAAGTTTCCCGTCAGATCGACGACCGAAATGCTTACTTTGGAGGGCTCGCGCTCGCCAAGCTGACTTAGACGCCTAGTGGCTGACCAGAATGCAAGGCCTTCACGGTTGCGCGTCTGATGGCGGTAAGCATGGACTGGCTCGAGAACCACCGACTGGCGCAATCGCGGATTGGTCGCTGTCACCTCTTCGATGCTGAAGACCTCTATCATCTCGGAGTGGCGATTGTCTGGAATTACGGTGTACTCGTGACGCGTCTGGTTGAGCAGGATCGGCTCGGCGGCTTGCAGGAAGAGATTGATGGCCGGGGTACAGCTCAGCCGGAATGTCCGCTCGTTGACCCCCAACTCCAAAACCTGCTGGCGCTCGGCGCGCTCGAAGCTGGAAAACAGGAAGACGATCTCGGCCTCTTCTCCGAAGCCGGCCTGCGCCAACGGCTCCAGGCCTTCGAGATCGAAGAAGAGAAACTTCTCCGGCATCGAGAAGTACTCCTGGAGAAGCCGGTGGCCATCCATGGAGCGCCGTTCGTATGGCAGCAGGCTCTCCTCGGCGTCGAAGCCCACCATGCGCAACCGATCCGGTTCAAGTGCGATCACTTTTTTCTCATCCCGGGGATCGCGAAGCTGAATCTCGATGCAATTCTCGCTGAGCAATTCGTACAGCGAATACACTACGCTCGCGTCGCCCGCCAGATGAAAACGCAGGCGCGAAAGCGGAAGCCCGGAGAAGATCACGTCCCTGTGGCAGCGAAGGCGCAGCCGGGCCGCGGCTACCGCTTGAACTCCGGTGGTGGAGCGGGGCGGACGCTGCATCGGCTCCGGCTGGCGCCACTCCGCCGCAGCCACCGTGAAGGGCCAGATCTCCACTTCGTAGGCAGTGCGAAAACGGCAGGGCAGCCCCTCGACGGTTGCCTTGGTCACCAGTTGCGTCCCTCGTGGAACCCGTAACCCCGCCGTCTTCTTTCCCTCGGACGGGTCCGGCTGGCATTCCACGATGGTCATGGAAGGAATGGGGCGCAGATAGCCTGGATGGATGATTCTGGTCAGCGATTCGCTGATTTCGGGAAAATCGTCGTCGATGCGGCGATGAACGCGCGCCGCCAGCAGCGCGAATCCCTCCAGCAGACGATTCACGTGCGGATCGTCGCAGCGGTCCGGATCGAGCAGCAACCGCCCGGCAACCTTGGGATACTTGCGCGCGAACTCGCCGCCCATCTGGCGCAGATAGGTCAGTTCGCGCTCATAGTACTCCAGCAGCTCCTCGCGCATCCGCTCTACTTCACCTCGTACTCGCCGCTGATCAACTCCAGCGTTGTATCGAATTTAATCTCTTCGTCCATGTTTTCGTATACGATCTGCCCCTCGATATGAAACCGAAGGCTGCGGCTGAGCAGATCGGTGCGCGTCAGGTACACCCGCGGTTGAGTGATTCTGGGTTCGAAGGTCCGAATGCACTTCTCCAAAGCCGACGCAAGAACATTCTCATTTCTGCCCGCGGAACCATCGAAGCTGTGCAGGTCCGGCAAGCCGTAGTTCAACACCGACGCGGCAGTTTCGGGATAGGACTCAAGCTCGGGAATGACGGGCTGCCGGGTATTCAACAGCCACTCCACATCCCGCTTGAGCGACTCGCGGTACATGGCGATGGATGCGGAACGGGTCTCCGGCCAGGGATCGCGATCGACCAGCCGATCGATCAACGACTGCGTGATCGGAACTTCGGACTTGGTTCTGGCCAACTCTCCCCTCCCGCAATCATTGCAAATCCGCTACTGCAAAACGGTTGCATCCAGCCACTGCTGCGTTTCGGGGTTGGCCGCGCCGGTGTCGTCTTCAAGCGTCCACTTCCGCAGCTCGGGTCGATAGCCGAGAAGGCTCTTTACCGTGCCCACCACAGCCGCTGAGATCGCCTCGGCCCCGGTCTCCTGCCCGGCCCGCCAGATGTAGCGATGCAGGTCGAGCCACGCCCTGGAGCCTTCGCCCGCCAGAATCGGCAGCGAGGCTCGCAGCAACTCGTGCCACGCTTCCCTGGCGGCCAGCGCGCGAATCGACTGCCTGATGGCATGAGTCGGCCCCAGCGCAAAGCCCGGCGCCGGCGTCTCCCCCTGCGTCCAGCTCTCGCCCAGCCGCAAGCCGGCACAAACCAGATAGGGCACGGGAGACTTGGGATCTCTATCGAAGAGGAACTGCGCGCTCTCGACGATGAGCGCGTAAGCGTCGGCCGCGCCGCTCAACTGCCCCGCGGTGGCAATTCTCGACCGGAGGGATTCCCCGGACGCCTCTCCATCCGCCGCAAGCTCCGCCTGGCCCTCGACAGCAGCTTCGCCGCCAGCCGCTGGCTTTTCGGCCTTTGCCACCGGATCGGGGTCGGTTCTCCGCTTCTCGTTCAGCAGCGATTCCACGACCAGGTGAATCTCTTCGAGTCCCTCGCGCAGCTTGATGAGGTTCGGAGAGAGGTCTCCATAGGCCTCCTGCTGGAATTGATCGAGACGCTCTGTTGCCGCCAAGGTCTCCCGAAGCGTGGCGTCCAACTCCGCGTAAAGGCTCTTGGGGCTGGTTGCGACCGCATGGTCGAAGTCTTCGGCGGTCAGCTTGCCGTGGTTGATCGCATCGCTGCGCTCCTCCTGCTTGGCGCTGCTTGTTGCGTCCTTCTCATAGCCGACGGCGCGGGACTCCAGATAGCCCTCGTAACCGATGCCGCTCTTGGTCAGCGGCGCTTTGCGCACGGAGAGCATGATCTGCCTTGCAGCCGCCTCCACCGCGAGCGCGCGCAACTCAAGGTCTCCGCCTTCCTCGATCATCGGATAGAGAGTAGGCCAGAATGTCTGTTGGAGCGCCAGCAGCAGCTCGATGCCGGGCACAAGAATCTTGTAGCCCTCCATCCTGAGCTGCGATTCCAGGAGCCAGCCGGCCAGGCGCAGATCCTTGCTCTTCGTGGCCAGCGTATCGCCCGCCAGCTTCACGACCTGACGATGGTCCGCCTTCTTCTTAGTGGCGAGGACCATGTCCCCTTCCGGCAGACTCTCGTCATCTTCCCTGCGCGCTTCCTTGATCTGATCGAAGACCTTGTCGTAGTAAAGGTCTGCGCCCGATGGATTCTCTCCTGCAATCGGCGTAAGCAAATCCTCACGCAGAGGCATCTTGAGACTCCTTCTCCGGCGCGTGCCACTCCACGCTTCGAATATGCAGCAACGGAACTTCGACCCCGTCTATAAGCATCGTCTTCGCCCCGAACGGAATCTCGCCATACTTGTCGTCCGGCTCCCAGGCAGACTCGCGGCCCAAGTGGACGACCTCTTCCGCATGGCGCGATGAGAGGGGACAAAGAACCGGAAGAAGCACTTCGCCCAGTTCCTGCAAGCGAAAATCGGCGCTGGTCTCCACATGGGCTTGCGCCCAAATCAGGTCGCGCAGATTGGCGGGAGGCTCGATCACTAACTTGCGCAGATAATGGATGGGAATCCAGGTGTAACTGCCGGCCAGAAACACCTCCAGGTTGGCCCCGATGCGAGGATCCGGATCGCTGAACTCGCTGAATTCGGTTCCGTTCCAAACTCCGGCATGAATGGCCCCCTCGACTAAAGAAGGCGTCTCATGGTTGGCGAACATGGCTTGCCTGGTGCGCTCGGCATGGAGCGCACTCCGATAGAGCAGAGTCCCCGCGGCTGCCTCGGCATTCGCTCCCGCCAGAAGATCCAGCTGCTTCTCTGCCCGGTCGAACTCACCGGCAAACAATAGAAGCTCAAACAGGAACGTGCGGCGCTTGGCGTCGAGTGGATTGGACCTCAACTCTTCGCCAAGCGCCTTGATGGCCTCCCGCAGTTTTCCTTCGCGGTAAAGCGCAAGTGGTGTCATTGTCGTTTACGTAACAGTGTTCTTGCTGACGCTGTAGGTGCTCGATCCGGTCGTGGTGACGACACCCTTTGCATCCTGCACGCTGTACTCGAGTTTGATCGAGTCATAGCTGAATGAGACGCTCTCGGTCGGAATCTCCGTCGATGCGCTCACCTGCTGCGATGTCACAAAGACTTGCTGCAAGGTGAGCTTGAGGAACGGCTTGGCGTTGGCGCCGGCCTTCACCGCTGTCAGGAATGCCTTGTCGATATGCGTACCTTTGCACATCGCCGCGAATATGGGCGTAGTCGCCTTGTCTAAGTGCTTCATGATGCTGAAGTCGCTAAGATCGACCTTGCCGGCGCCCGAACCAGACGTACCCTTAATCCCGGTGACCTGGTGGCCGCCCCAGCTGAAGGAAAGAAGCTGGATCTGATCCTCAAAGCCCTGGGATTTCGACTCACCCTTAATACTGCCGAGATCCAAGTAGTAATCAACCGCCATGTTGGCATCCTTTCGTGTTCGGCCTGGTTCGCAGGCCGGTTGGGGATTGAGGTTTCAAGAGTCAGGGAGCCGATCTATTTGCCCGCCGGTTGGGGCAGATCCGCTACCAGCCTCAAAGACACTGTGAGTTCATCCAACTGGAAGTGGGGGCGCAGGAAAGCAACGGCACGCAGCGCTCCCGGTTTTCCCGGTATTTCCATGACCTCGATGCGAGCTTCGCGCAAAGGCCTTTCGGACTTTGCTGAGGCCGACGCATTATCGTCCGCAATCACATAATTGGCGATCCACTGATTGAGGAACATCTCGGCCTGGGAGCGGCTCATTGTGCTGCCCAGCTTGTCGCGCATCATGGCCTTCAGGTAATGAGCGAAACGGGACATGGCCAGCATGTAGGGCAACTGGGCCGAAAGCCTGGCGTTGGCATTGGCCTCGGGCTTGTCGTAGACCTTGGGCTTGTTGGCTGTCTGCACGCTGAAGAAGGCGGCGTAGTCCGTCCCCTTGCAGTGTACCAGCGGCACAAAACCCTGGTCGGCGAGTTCCTTTTCGCGGCGGTCGGTAATGCTGACCTCCGTGGGGCACTTCAACGCCACGTCGCCTTCATCGGTGCGGAAGTTATGAGTGGCCAGCCCTTCAACAAGGCCGCCGTTTTCAACACCGCGAATCGAGGCGCACCAGCCGAATTTGGCAAAGGACTGCGTGAGCCGCGCCCCCAGGGCATAGGCCGCGTTGCCCCAAAGATACTTCGTGTGGTCCTTGCCGTCGACTCCCTCCTCGTAGGCGAACTCGTCGATCGGCCTGGTGGCCATCCCGTAAGGCTCGCGCATCAAAACGTGAGGCAGGGTGAGTGCCACATAGCGGGAATCGTCCGATGCCCGGAAGGACTTCCACTTGGCATATTCCGTGCTGTCGAAGACCTTTGAAACATCGCGGATTCCCGTCATCTGCGCGAAGTCGGACAGGTTGATCATCTCCGGCGCTGCCGCTGAAAGGAAGGGCGCATGGGCCGCGGAGGCTACCTGCGAGACCCTCTCAAGCAATTCCACATCTTCGCCGCTGCGGCCGAACTCGTAATCGCCCACCAGCGCCGCGAAGGGAGCGCCGCCGAATACGCCGAACTCCTCTTCATAGACCTTCTTGAAGAAGGCGCTCTGATCGAACTCCGGCGCACGCTGCAAGTCTCTGAGAAGATCCTTCTTCGAGACGTTCATCAGCTTGATCTTGAGCATGTCGTTGGTTTCGCTCTGGTCAAGCAGGTGCTTGATCCCGCGCCAGGTGGCTTCCAGCTTCTGCAAGGCGGGGTGATGCAGAACCTCGTTCAGTTGCAGCGAGATCAGGCGGTCGATGTCGGCAATGCGCGCGCCGATCGTCGCCTCGGCATCGCGGCTGAGGGCCATCTTTCCTTCAAGAACCTGGTTAATAAACTCCTTCACCATGTCCTTGCCGCGCTCCTGGGCAATGGTGTCCTGGCCAAACCGCCCCTGCGAGACAATCTGATCCAGCAGTGACACCTCGGTAGTAGTAGTCTGTGCTTCGGCGGCCTGAGCCGCCAACGGGTTCGCCGCGCTACTCATGTTTGTCCCCCTCCGCCTTGCCGCCCATCTCGGCCTTCAGCTTGTTCAGTTCTTCAGTCTTTGAAACCGCATCGAAGAGCGCTTGATCGAGCTGGTCGTTGCCCTGCAGGCTTCCCCGCAGGTTAGACAGCCTTGTGCGCAGATCAAGCAACTCCTTGATGGGCCCCACCTGCGCGGCAACATTGGCGGGCGAGAAATCGTCGAACTTCTCAAAGTGCAGATCGACCGCAACCTGACCCGCCCTGGGGTCAGAACTTAGCTTGTTCTCAACGGAAAACTTCAGATGGGGAGACATGCCCTTTAATACGCTGTCGAAGTTGTCCGGGTTGATTTCAACGAATTTGCGATCCTTCAAAGCCGCAAGCGGCTTCTCGGGCTGTCCGGTCAGATCGCCTAACACCCCCATCACGAAGGGCAATTCCTTCATCTCGATGGCGTTTCCAACCTCTACGTCGTAAGTAATTTGCACCCGGGGCGCCCGGACGCGACTCAGCTTTTGCTGTGTACTCTCTCTGGCCATATTGCTCCTGAAATGCGGGGAATTGCGGGTTAAACCGATGCATCCAAAGAAACCACAGGAAGGGGTAGGCTGTCCAGTGGAATCTTTGCCAGCCTCATATTACCCCAACCCAGCCCGAAACAAGAAGTTGCGGAAAATTAATTTCTTGTTCTTTCACGGAGCTGTGCGACCATGTTTCTGGATTCTCAGCCTCCCCGCGCGGCGTGCACCCTCCGGTTTGGACATAGCCGCGGCCGAACCGGTAACATCACATCTCAGCCGAGGTTGCTCAGCACATGCGACAGCTTCAACCCGTCATCTGGTCAAAAGGCACATTTCTTTCGCCTCAGCACCTGCAGGCGCAGGAGCGCTTCGTTGAAGACAGCGCCAGATTCTACTTGGACTCTCTCAACGCCCGGTCCTGGGGCTTTCGCGAGATTCAGATCGACACCAAAGCCCTCTCCGAGGGTAGGCTGGCGATAACTCGCGCCTCCGGCATCTTTCCCGATGCGCTGCCCCTGGACATTCCGGCCTCGGAGTACCCGCCGCCGGCTCGGGTACTGGACGATTGCTTCCTGGATGGACGCCAAAGCTGCATCTTTTACCTGGCCGTGCCCGAGTATCTGCAAGGGGGCATGAACGTCTCGGTTGATCGCGGACGAGTGAGCACGCGCTTCCTGGCTCAACTGCTGATGGTCCGCGACGAGAATACCGGGAGCGGCGAAAAGCCCGTCCAGGTGGCGCGCAAGAACCTTCAGATTCTGGCCGAGGGCGAGAACCGCGAGGGTTCGGTCGTGCTGGCCTTCATGCGCATCCTCCGCTCAGAGACGGGCATCTATCAGATCGACCCCGCTTATATCCCGCCCCTGATCGACATTCACGCCCACGCCGCCCTCAAGCGAATCCTCAGCAATATGGTCGAGCTACTGGTGGCCCGCGGCAGCCAACTGGCCGGCGGCCGCCGCCAGAAGAACCAATCCCTGGCCGACTTCGGAGCCTCCGACGTAGCCAATTTCTGGCTTCTTTACACCATCAACAGCCATCTGCCCGTGCTTCGCCACTTCCTGGAATCGAGCAATATTCAGCCCGAGATGCTCTTCAATGAGTTCTCCGACCTGGCGGGAGCGCTGACCGCCTTCTCCAGCAAGATCGCGCCCCGTGACTTGCCTGCGTACAACCACGAGCAGCTTGGCACCTGTTTCGGAGAGCTGGACCGCCTCATCCGCCTCATGCTGGAGACGGTGGTTCCCAGCAACTTCGTTGCGCTCCCCCTCAAGATGGTCAGGGATACCATCTATGCAACCTCCATCGACAAGGACGCCTACTTCGAGGGTTCCCGCTTCTACCTGGCCATCTCGGCCGACATCCGCGACGCGGAGCTGATCGAGCGCACCCCACAACTGCTCAAAGCCTGCTCGGCGACCCAGCTCGAAACCCTCATCCGCAATGCTCTCGCCGGACTGCGCCTGACGTACGTTGCCACGCCGCCCAGGTCGATTCCAGTGAAGCTGCGCCACAAGTACTTCTCCATCGAGCAGGCGGGACCGGTGTGGGAATCGGTGCAGCGCGCCCGCAACTTCGCCGTCTACGCCCCGGCCGACCTGCTGAACCCGCAGATGGAGCTAATCATCCTGCTGGCGCAAGCGGTCTGACGTGTCTCTAATTCAAGCTGGAATGAACTGCCGTCAGCTCGCCAACTCGCTATCACCGCGAAGCGGTGGCCAACTTGCTGATTTTGTTTACAAACCGCCTTATCCAACAATCTTGTTCATTAAGAGTTCCATACGGTGCCTGCGAATTAACCTCGCTTCTTTACCTTGCCGGCGCCGCGGCCGCCGAGCAACCCTTCCAGCTCTTCCTTGAACTCGCGTACGTCCTTGAAGTCCCGATAGACGGAAGCAAAGCGGATATAAGCCACCGTGTCCAGACCCTTCAAGCGCTGCATGATGAGTTCGCCGATCTCGCTGGTGGTGCGTTCGCGCTCCGGAGCGTCGACGAGATAGGCCTCCGCGGCATCAACGATGGCCTCGAGTTTGTTGGCCGGGACGGGGCGCTTCTCGCAAGCGCGGAGCAGGCCGCTGAGCACCTTCTGGCGGTCGAAGCGCTCACGGCGGCCGTCCTTCTTGACTACCATGTAGGGAATCTCGTCGATGCGCTCGTAGGTGGTGAAGCGGCGAATGCAGCGTTCGCACTCCCGCCGGCGGCGGATCGAGTCGGCCTCCTTGCTCTCGCGCGAGTCGACGACGCGGTCTTGGCCGAAGCCGCAATAGGGACATTTCATGCAGTGGATTCTAGCGGATCGAGCCACGGTTTGGTTCTGCGTGAGCGAATCGGAGCGGAGGAGTTCCCGTAATTTATTGCTCCCTTTGCCGCGCCGTCAGCGAAAGGATCACTGACGGAGACGTACTTCCGACATTGATAGTCCGGCGAACAGACTCCTTGGAGCCTCCCACAGAACCAGATCCAGCTCAATCCCTGTCCGACAACAAGCTCTGCTCTTCCGGCGACTCCAGACGCACCACGCGATCGATCGTGTACGGCGCGGGATTCTGGCTGCTGTGATAGTGGCGAACCTGCAACTCGCCCAGCAGGCCGATGGCCAGCATCTGGATGCCGGCCACAATCAGCACCGCGCCGATCACGAACAGCGGACCGTGCTGGTCCATCACATTCTGGTGCGGATTCAACAGCTTCGTCCCCAACAGGATAATCGAAATGACGCTGCCCACAAACATGCCAAGAGTTCCCAGGCCCCCAAAGAAGTGCAGCGGCCTGCCCATGTACTTGAGCAGGAAGCGAATGGTGAGCAGATCGAAGAAGACGCGGAATGTCCGTCCAATCCCGTAATGACTCTTGCCGCGCTCGCGATTCTGGTTGCGGATGGGAATCTCGCAGATCGACGCGCCATGCCAACTTGCCAGGGCGGGGATGAAGCGGTGCATCTCGCCGTAGAGCGGAATGTTCTGGATTACCTCGCGGCGATAGGCCTTGAAAGTCGTCCCGAAGTCGTGAATATCCACGCCGGAAAGTTTGGCCATCAGCCAGTTGGCGCAGCGCGACGGTATGCGCCGCATGAGAAGGTTGTCGATCCGCTCCTTGCGCCAGCCCGAGACCACGTCGTATCCCTCTTCGAGCTTCTCGATGAAGCCGGGAATATCATTGGGATCGTGTTGCAGGTCGCCGTCCATGGCCAGGATGAACTCTCCCGATGCGTGGTCGAAACCCGCCGCCAGCGCCGAGGTTTGGCCGAAGTTCCGGCGCAATTTCACCACCAGCACGCGACTGTCGACGGCGGCAATCTCCTCCAGCAGCTTGTAAGTGCGGTCGTTGGAGCCATCGTCCACCAGCACCAACTCGAAGGAATCGTCCACCTGCTCCATCACCTGCTTCAGGCGGGCGTAGAGGGCGGTTACGTTTTCCTCTTCATTGTGAAAGGGCACAACGATCGAGTACTTGGCCATGATGCCAGTATAGATGTAAATTCGTTGGAAGAAGATTACTTTCGTGCCGGAATGCGGTCCGTATCCCAGGCTGAACTCACGGTTTCGAAGCTGCCGACCGGCTGGAAGCTACCTATCCAGCTCGTCCAGCATGGCCTGCATCTCGCTCTGCGCATGGCGGTTTCCGGTGCGCGCGGCGCAGGCGATTCCCGCCTTTAGCCGCGCGATCGCCTCGGCCGTTCGTCCCGCCGAGGCAAGTGTCTGTGCGGCCATAAAATAGCCTGCGGTGTACTCCGGGTTGTTCGCGAGCAACATGCCGAACTCATCCAGCGCCGCCTCCGTCTCACCGCTCCTGGCCAGTTCCATCGCCAACCCGTAGCGGGCAAAGCTGTTCCTGGGCTCCAGCGCCAGAATCTCCTTAAGCCCTGCGATCTTGTCCATCCAGCTTTTCTCCATTCGGGCTAGGTCTCTAACCACTTGAAGTTGTACCAACTCTGGGTGCCCCAGGTCCCGATTTTGGGACCTGGGATAGCTTGAACTAAAGAAACGAATTCCTTTGCTAACAGTCCCAGTGATTTACTTCGCCGCGAGGTATTTGCATCTTTGGGCGCAATTGCCGAAACTGGAAGAGCCGGTTTCGCCAAGCTGCCCGCAAGTTCCATTGTAGTTGGCAGGCTTAGTTGCCCGGCTGCACAGGCCCGGTCGACCAGTGCGTCAGTCATCCCGTGCAAAACGGGGAACAGAGGAAGCGAATCATGAGTATCACCCATAATTCCAACCCGGCCAACCCCATTGCCCGCACAGTGGCCAGTACCCAGTCCGAGATGACGGAGATCATCCTTCCCAACGACACCAACACCCTGGGCAGCCTGCTCGGCGGACGCCTGATGCACTTCATCGATCTGACCGGCGCCATCGCCGCCTACCGGCACTCGCGCACCAACGTCGTCACCGCCGCCATGGACCACATCGACTTCATCCGCCCGGCGCGCCTGGGTGACCTGGTCACCCTCAAGTCCAGCGTCAACCGCGCCTTTTCCACTTCGATGGAGGTCGGAGTGAAGGTCTGGTCGGAAAATACTCGAAATGGCGAGGTTGCCCACGTGGCCAGCGCCTATCTCGTCTTTGTGGCCATCGACAACGAGGGCCGCCGCCAGCGGGTGCCTGAAGTGTTGCCCGAAACCCCCGCCGAAGTGAGGCGCTTTGAGGGCGCCCTGCGCCGCCGCGAGAATCGCCTGGCTGAGGCCGCCAGCCGCAAGCAGGCCAGGATGGTTACCGCCTCCCAGGACGCCGCCGCAGAGACTGAATCTTGAGCCAGCCATGAGAGTCTTGAACTGAACCGGTCCGGGGTTCGATCCCCGGCCGCAGAATAAGGAGCACACCAACCCTATGGGCCATTCGCCTTCCATGCCTTCCCCAGTCGCCCTGCCCGGCGTCTCAAAGATCGTTGCTATCGGTTCCGGTAAGGGCGGCGTCGGCAAAACCACGGTCGCCGTTAACCTGGCCATTGCGCTCAGCAAGCTCGGCCAGCGCGTGGGCCTCATCGACGCCGATGTCTACGGACCCAACGTTCCCTTGATGATGGGCTCGGCCCAGCCGCCCAAGGTCGGCGCGGGCAACCGCATTGAGCCCAACCTGACGCACGGGATCAAGACCATCTCCATCGGCTACATCTCGCCCGGCGACAAGCCCATGGTGATGCGCGGCCCCATGCTCCACCAGATCATCCGCCAGTTTTTGCAACAGGTGGACTGGGGCGAGCTCGACTATCTCATCGTCGATCTGCCGCCGGGTACGGGCGACGTGGTTCTTTCGCTGGTTCAGACCGTCCCCCTCACCGGCGCAGTCGTCGTCTCCACCCCTTCGGACGTCAGTCTTCAGGACGCCCGCAAAGCTCTGGAGATGTTTGCCCAGGTCAACGTCGAGATACTCGGCATCGTGGAGAACATGAGCCACTTCACATGCCCCCACTGCCACCAGGAGATCGATATCTTCTCCCGCGGCGGCGCCGAGCGCACCGCGCATCAGTTCAACGTTCCCTTTCTGGGGTCGATCGAGCTGGTTCCCGCTATCCGCGAGGGCGGCGACCGCGGCCTGCCCGTCGCTCTGGCCGGGCCCAGGAGCCCGCAGGCGGCGGAGTTCTATGCCGTGGCTGAGAAGCTGATACCCCTCGCCGATGCCGCCGCGGCCTCTGCCTCGGACATCATCGAAATCAGCTGAGACGGAATCGAACATCAGGCTCTTATTGTCTGGTGCGTCCGTGGCGGCCCAACTAAAGAGACTGCGGAAAAAACCAAATCCGCAGGGAGGCGGGGGTTTCAACCCCCGCATAAAGCCGGCACAATCAACCCGGGCTTTAGCACCGGAGGCACTTCCAACGTCAGTTTCACGCGAAACTTTGAGTTTTTCCGCAGGTCTCTGAAGTTGCGCCCTGTTGCAAAATTGACCATGGATAGCAATCAAGAATATTAAACAGCGTTTGCCCTGATGGTGACGTTGGTCTTTCATCACCCACCCAACCGGCGCGCGTAGAATCGTCTGTCGGCAGCGAGACCGCCGCCAGAGCAGAAAGAACGCCCATGCCCAACATCCTCATTCCTACCCCGCGCGGCCAGATGCCCGCCTGGCTCGCCGCTCCATCCACCCTAGCTCCCGTCCCCGGCGTCGTCGTCCTTCACGACATCTACGGCATGAGCCAGGACCACCGCAACCAGGCCGACTGGCTGGCCGAAGCCGGCTTCCTCGCCATCTCTCCAGACCTCTATTACCGGGGCGGGCTGCTCTTCTGCCTGCGCTCCGTCATCCGCGACCTCCTGGCCGGCGCCGGGCCTGCCTTCGACGACGTCGAGGCCGCTCGCGCCTGGCTCCTCTCCCAGCCCAACTGCAACGGCAAGGCCGGCGTCATCGGCTTCTGCATGGGCGGCGGATTCGCGATGTTACTGGTCTCTGGCCACGGCTTCTCCGCCGCCAGCATCAACTACGGCGGAAAGCTCCCCCCGGATGTGGACAACTTTCTCAAGACCGCTTGCCCGGTCGTCGGCAGCTATGGCGCTTTGTCCAAATGGGAGCAGGGCGATGCCGACCGGCTCGAACAGGCCCTCCAGCGCGCCCTCGTCCCCCACGATGTGAAGGAATACGCGGACGCCGGCCACTCCTTCATGAACAACCACGGCGCCTTTGTCTTTAAGCTCCTTCGCTTCACCGGCATCGGCTACAACGAGCCCGCCGCCATGGACGCCCGCCGTCGCATAACCGCATTCTTCCATAAGCATCTGGACGGATAGCGTGTCTCACGGCCCCATCAGTCTGGGTGCCCCACCCTCGGCGCGCCCCTGGTTTTGCGCCTAGGGTGGGAACCTCTCAGCGCGCCGGCTGCCCGCGCTCCACGCGCATCATCGGCGAGTGGCCGGCGGCTTGGATTCCCCGAACTACGTGGGGCGTCATCACGATCAGCAGCGTCGAGTAGCTCTTTTGCGTGTCCTTGCCGGTCAGGTCGTTCAGACCCGGAATCTCGCTCAATCCCGGCACTCCGCTGACGGCGCGGCTCTGCTGTTTGTCCAGGTCGCTCACCACTACTACGCCCTCGCCCCGCCTGAGCGTCACCACGCCGGAGTAGGCGCGATTGGTGAGGATCGGATTGCCGTTGATCGAGCTTCCGGCCAGCGCGTCGATCTTCAACTCGATGGTGAGGGCGACGTCGTCGTTGCGCATCACCTTCGGGGTGGCCGAGAGGGTCAGACCCAGGTCCTGGTACTCCACCTGCGGGATATTCGGCACGCTGCTGGCATATTGAGAAAGCAGCGAACTGAGGCTTCCGGAGGTTCCCGCGCCGGTGAGGCCCGGGATATTCGGAATGCTGCCGGAGAGACTGGAATACGAGGAGGTCTGGATGGGATAACGCGTGCCGGAGCGCATGGTCGCCTTCTCGCCGTCGCCCACGCGCAGTTGCATCTGGTCCAGCTCGCGCGAATCCGAGGAGTTCAGGTTGAGGTTGGCCGTGGCCGCACCCGGGGCCAGCGCGGAGGCCGTGAGTCCGCCGCCAAAGAGTGCGATGCCATTGGAGAACAGGGAGCTGGATACCTGTCCGGAAGCCAGCAGAATGCCCAGAATCGCCAATGTGTCGCCGGGAGCGGCCAATCCGGAAGAGATGATCTGCTGAACCAGGCTCTGGTTCGCGTTCAGGATCGACTGTTCCTCGGCATAGATGTTGAAAGCTGTAACCGTCTGCGGCGGCTGAATCCCTGTATTGCGCTCATTGGTGTGCGCGAGCTGGATGAGGCGCACATCGAGCACCACCTGGCTGCGCCCGTCCATCAGCTCCCGTAGGGTGGCATTAAAGGCCTCCAGCGTCCTTTCCGGCGCCCGCAGGGTCAGTGTCCCCTCGGTCGGCTCCGCCACGGCCTGCTGGATATCGAAGACGTTCTTGGCAAGGCTGGCCATATCGGTCAGCTCGTTATCGGCTTGGCCTGACAGGCCGCCCAGATACTGACTCAGGCCGGGCAAATAGATGGTCTCGTACTCCTGGCGCATCAACCGCTGACGGTTATCGCGAGAGTCGGTGGTTACGAGCGCGCGGTGTGGGTCCAGGGAAATGTAAAACGAGTTGGTTAGCAGGCTCACCACCTGCATCGCTTGCGCAAAGCTGGCATCGTCCACGTCCAGGCGGATCTGCGAGGGACGAATGCTCTCGTCCAGGGTGGCCTCCAGCCCGTAGGCTTTGAAGACCTGCTGGATCACCTGGCGCTGGTCCGTGCGCAGGTGAAAGCTGTGCGTTCCTGTAGCATGGACGAGCGCAACCGGCTCGCCCGCCGTGCTTGCACTCTGCTCGTAGAGTGGAGTCGATTCTCCCAGCAGGGCGTCGTCCCCCAACTCGTGCAGATGCTCGGTGGCCTGAATGTTTCTGGGGTCGAGTTCGAGCGCCTGCGCCAAGGCAGCGCGCGCGGCCGCGGCGTTGCCGCGCAGCCGGTCCTTGACAGCTGCCTGAATCAGCGCCGTTACCGCGTGGCTGCGGGCAACCGCGGTCGCCAGTGTGTAGTGGGAATTCGATGGGTCGAGAGCAGCGGCCTGCTCGTAGGCGCGCATCGCTTCTTCAAAATTCCCCCCCTCGAAGAGCTTGGTTGCCTCGATGAAGAGCTTGGCCGCGCGCCGCCGATCGCTCCCTTTTGGCTGTTTGGTGACTGCCTTTGCGTCAGTGGCCTCCGCAGTGGCAGGAGGCGCGGCCTGATTTTCCGCCACAGGCTCAGCCGCGCCCGGCGAAATCGGGGCCTGTGCCTCGACCGCGACGTCGAAGACCGCAAGCAACAGCCCGGCCGCAGCCCATCTCGCCCACTTCCTGGTCCATTTCCTCGGCGAGGGGCTTCGGTCTGCCATCGTCCCTGATTCCTGCGCAATCACGATGTGGTCCGTGTCAGCGCCAGCAAATCGGCCAGCGACGAGGCGCAGACCTCCGGCCGGTGCTCAAGCAGCGCTTCAAAGCTGAAGTTGCCGGTGGCGACGGCGATCGCGGGTAGTGAATTCAAGTGCGCCGCCTCGATGTCGCGCGGTGTATCGCCGACCACGCAGACGCTGGCCTTCGCCCCGGCCAGCTCCCGGGCCTTGCGTGCTGCCTGACCGATCAATTCGGAGCGGATGGGAAGATGGTCGCTGAAGCCGCCAAAGCGGAACCACTGGCGCAACCCGGCCACCTCGATCTTGATCCAGCCGATCGCTTCCAGGTTGCCGGTGGCCACGCCCAGCAGCGCGCCCTTCCGCGTCAGGTGGCTCAGCGCGTCTTCCACTCCCGGCATGAGGCGGAGAACCATCTCGCTCCGCTGCTCGGCCACCGTCTGGCTCATGGCCTCGAAGATTGCTGCCAATTGCGGCTCCAAAACCTCGGCCGGAATCCCCGCCTTGCGGCAGGCTTCGCGCAGAATCGCCGTATCGGTGTTGCCCTGAACCGGGACGCCCTCAAGGGTTACTTCAAATCCCGTAACCCGCCGAATGCTGGGAACGAAGGAGCCCATGTGAGTGCGGCCGATGTCGCGCAGTAAAGTGCCGTCGATGTCGAAGAGATAAGCGTTCTGCTCATCCCAGGCAAAACTCGGCTCGGTGGCGATGCGCGCTTCTTGGGTGGGTGGAGTTGTTGGCATGTCCTCAGGTGAATCGTCAGCCGCGGCGATAAATCTGCTTCACAGCGCTGAATACAGGACGCTCGCTGCGCGGCGGACGCTTGAGACTGGCCCGCACCTCGGCCAGACGGAGCCCCAGCTCCGCCATGGTGCGGCTAAGCGTGTTGCGGTGCATCCCCAGCTCCTCAGCTGATTTGCACTGGTTGCCGCGGTGAGCCAATAGCACTTCGCGCAGATATTGCTTCTTGAATTCACGCACGGCATCTTCATAGCGAATGCCGCTGGAATGCATTTGCGTCACCAGGCTGTCCAGTTCTCGTCTCACATCCACCTCTTGCTGCTTTCTTAATTTAACGTCTTCCTAGTCTCTCCGTCCTTCATGAACCCACAATCAACTGTGATTGGGATGCATCCAGGGCGGCGACTCTTCTTCCAGTGTCTTCAATCCCTCGCGCACGCGCCTGGCCAGTGTCTCCGGGCTCATGTGCGTACTCAGATGGCAGGCTCCGAAAAACCGCTTGGGCAGCTTGCCCTCCGCCAGCCAGTGCGCCTTGGGATAGAAAGCCACGACAACCAGAATACCCAACGTCACCAGCAGCGCTCCCTGGAAGAGGCCGAAGGCTGCCCCGGCGATCCTGTCCAGGCAGCCCAACCCAACCTGGTGCAGCAACTTGGCCATCACCGCGCCCAGAATGCTGGCTAGCGCCATCACAAAAAGCGCAATCAAAATAAACGCTATGGTATCGGACACCTGCTCGATGCGCACCAGAGGCATCAGCAAAGCCGCGACACGAGCGTAGTTCCAGGCCGCCAGCACCAGGCCCAGCAGCAGACCGCCCAGCGAACAAACAGAGCGGAAGAACCCCTGCTTGAGTCCTCCCAGCACCGACAGCACCATCACGATTACGATGGCCCAATCCATCCACGTCATGCTTCACTCCGGCCGTTCTCGATACTCCGGTTTACAGGCTGAGTTCCCGCCCCGTCAGGCGCCGGAAGGCCTCAAGGTACTTGGCCTGCGTGTGCTCTACCACCTCATCCGGCAAACCGGGCGCTGGCGCCTGCTTGTTCCAATGGATCTCTTCAAGATAGTCGCGTACAAACTGCTTGTCGAACGAGGGCTGCGCGCCGCCTGGCTTCCATGCCGATGCCTCCCAAAAACGCGAGGAATCCGGCGTCAGCACCTCATCGGCAAGGATAATCCCATCCGGCGTCCTGCCGAACTCGAACTTCGTGTCGGCCAGGATCAAGCCGCGTGACTCGGCGTGCTTCGCGGCCGCCTTGTAGATGGCCAGAGTGAGGTGCTTCAACGCCGCGGCGTCTGCCTCGCCCACAGCCGCAACCGTGGCGGCATAGCTGATGTTCTCGTCGTGGGTTCCGGCTTCGCCCTTGGTAGACGGAGTGTAGAGCGGCTCGGGAAGCCGCGATCCATCCAGCAGACCGGCGGGCAGCGGAATGCCGCAGACGGTTCCACCCTTTTGGTACTCCTTCCAGCCCGACCCGGCCAGGTAACCGCGCGCCACGCACTCGACGGGAAACATGGCTGCCCGCTTGACCAGCATCGAGCGGCCTTCCAACTGATCGGCATAGGGTTGCAGCGAGGCGGGAAACTCTCGAACGTCGGCCGTGATGATGTGGTTGGCGACGAGCTCAGAGAGAAACTCGAACCAGAAGAGCGAAATCTGGGTGAGGATCTTTCCCTTGCCGGGAATGCCGGTGGCGAGCACGTGGTCAAAGGCCGAGATGCGGTCGGTGGCTACCAGCAGCAACGCATTGTCTACCGCATAGAGATCGCGCACTTTGCCCCGGCCAAGCAGGGGAGTTGCGCCCAGATTCGTCGTCAAGAGAGCTGTCATGGGGAGGCCTTGCCTCGGTGGGAACTGATCTTCGATTTTCAAGCGGCGACCGGGCTTTGTCAATATGGAGTTGGGCGGGCTATGCTTGAGCGGAGTGTTCAAAAATGACCAGCCGGTGCATTTGAAGCGTGATCAAATGCGAACTCCCCGGAAAAACTTCAGATCGCACGTACCCCTGTGACGGTCGTCACGGTACGGACTCGCTGTATGGTAGAAACTCCAGTTGTCAACATGGTTCGGAGGGTATGCAAGCACTCCCTCTTGGAGCCGGGCGACACGAAGTGGCCGTGGAAAGGGGAAGCCGCAGCTAGCTTCGTTTGTACAGGGATCACCAGTAGCCGCGCGCTACCGACCTCCAGCGTCGGCTACTGGTACCCGCTTAACTTGTTAATAGCAAGCGCCTCCGAAGCGACGTGTTCCTTTGGGGGCGATTTTTTGTCTTTGTGCAGACTCCATGAACAATCGACTGGCGTTGCCGAATGATCGGTCGAATGCCCGAAATCTGCCGGCGATCTTCCGGCTTGCGGCGATACACCTAAAACACGGGGATCGGCTTTTTGATCCGAACCAATGGGCCTCGCAATAAGTGGTATAGCGATTTAACATCAAGTGAAACTGCAGAGCATGGTTCAATCCGATCGCCAGATCATTCAGGAGCCAGGCATTGCATATCTCGAAACGAGGCGAACAGTTCTGCCGTCCCTGTCGAAATGGCGGCGGAGTCTTGTGGAGTGGCGCGAAATGGCCGCATTTTTATTCGCAGCGAAGAGCAGCGATCGGGTCCACCTTTGCCGCCCTGCATGCAGGCATGAAGCTCGCGCCCAACGCGACAAGGAATAAAACCACGGGTACACTCAGGAAGACCGTAAGGTCGCGCGGGCTGATTCCATAGAGCAGTGCGCGCAGAACGCCGGATGCCGCCAGCGCCACCGGCAGACCAAGGAGTACTCCCACAACTGCCGGTAATGTACCTCTGCGCAGGACCAGTTCAATCACATTCCGGTAAGAGGCTCCCAGAGCCACCCGAATGCCCATCTCGTGCGTGCGTTGCCTGACTGAATATTCGACGATGCCGTAAATCCCAATCGCATCGAGCAGCAAGGCAAAGATGGCGAAACCTGCCAGGAACTGCGTCAACAATCTGGTCTTGGAAAGCGACTCGGAGACGACCTCGCTCATGGTGCGAACCTTCAATAGAGGGAGATCTCCTTCGAGACTGTGAACCGCCGCGCGCGCCATACCGGTGAGTTCGGCCGTATCCCCGCGCCCACGCACCGTATTCCACATCCAATTCGAGGGTGACTGCGCTTGGGGGCAAAAGACTCCCGGCTTTGGCGGATTCATGGGCTGCTGGTGCTTGATGGAGGCGGCCACTCCAACAATGGTGCGCCATTTGCCGTCGTACGCATCCTTGTAACGCTGCCCGATCGGATCCTGGTTGGAGAAAAACTGCTGTGCGAGCGTGTCGTTCACGACTCCCACCTGCAGCGAAGCGTCAGTATCCCGCTCGTCGAAGTCGCGACCGAGGAGAATCGGAATTCCCATGGTTCGGAAATATCCAGGCGTTGATCGGTTGTATTGCACCATCGTATCGACCCAGTCGGCAGCTTTGGGCCGGCCCTCCACCTGGAACCCGCCGCCAGAAAATCCCCCGGTCATGGGCAGAGTTCTAACGCCGGCGGCAGCCTCAACGCCGGGGGAATTCGTGAGACGATCCAGGAGGCCGCGATAAAACGCCACCGCCTGCGGCTGTGAATACTTTGCGTTCGGCAGACCCAGTTCAAACGTCATCACGTGATCCACGCGGTGTCCCGTATCGATGTGCAGCGCCAGCATGAAGCTTTTCACCAGCAGCCCCGCGCCGGCCAAAAGAATCACCGACAGGGCTACCTCGCCGGCGACAAGCCAGGACATCATGCGATTGCGCGAGCGAGCCCGGCTCCACGTCTTTCCGTCCTATCTCGGCACCGAATTCGGTTCCGCCCCCGCCGCGCACCACGCCGGGACAACTCCGGAAACGATTCCGGTCATCAGCGAAACCACAAACGTGAAAGCAAGCACCGCGGGGTTGAGGTGCAGGGTCGCATCCAGCGCGAACTCCTGCGGTGTTGCAGCGCGAAGCACGTTCATCAGCCAAAGGGCGAGCAGGATTCCCGCTGCGCCACCCAAAAGGTTGAGGAGCACAGTCTCGCTCAGCATCTGTCGCACGATGCGGCCGCGCCGAGCGAAGCGCGGATGGCCAGCTCCTTGGCTCTGCCCGATGCGCGCGCCAGCAGGAGACTGGAGACATTCACGCAAACCAGCAACAAGACAAAACCCACTATGCAGAAGAAGATCAACACAGGCATGCGCGCTTCCTCAGCAAGCGCCGCGCGAAGGGTTTGCACCTTGACGCCCCAACCGGTGTTGGTGACGGGATACTGTTGCTCCAGTCGGTGGGCGATGGTGCTCATGTCGCTTTGTGCCTGATTCAAAGAGATGCTCGGCTTGAGTCGCGCCAACACGCCATACTGGTGTTGACTGCGGTCCATCGCAAAGCTTCCACGTAGCGCGGTGAAAAACTCGCAGGTTTCGATGCCCGGAAATGCGAAGCCATTCGGAAGTACGCCAAGGACGACGAACGACTGCCCGTCGAGCGCAAGATCCCGGCCGACGACAGTTGGGTCGCCGCCAAACCGCTGTCTCCAGGCAGAGTACGTCAAGACCGCCACGCCGGGCGCGCCGGGCCTGTCTTCTTCCGCGGTGAAAAACCGCCCTAATACCGGCCGGATGCCCAGTACGCTCAGAAAGCCAGCCGTTGTCGCGCCACCGACAATGCGCTGCGGTCGGGGCAGCCAGAATCTTCCGGCAGATAGCCCCGTGTTCCTCATGCGGAGGCTATCTTCTTCGACTCCGGCCAGCACTCATTCGAGAGCGCTTGAGAGAATCCTCCCGGTCCGGCAAAACCAGCGATCCTTCACGCGGTGCGGCGTTGGTTCTTGGCTGCATCCCGTACGGCGCCGGAAAACCGCATCCGCTGCATCGAGTCCAATCGAGGCAGCAGAGCCGCAATCTCGGCCAGGAACGGGTCGCCAAGAATTGAAGCGACCTCCTCGTCGCGGCGGCTGCGCGCGTCCCGCACCAGGTGGCACACGTCCACCTCGAGAGCCGCGGCCAGCCGCTCCAGCGAGCCGACCGTGGGAATCGCCTTGCCGTTTTCGATCTTCGAGATATAGGTGCGGGGCACCTGCATCCGTTTGGCCACCTGGCGCTGGCTCAGGTGCCGCGCCTTGCGGAGCTCGCGCACCTGCCCGGCCACCTGCAAACCCGCCTCGGCCGAAGCCGCGGGAGATTGGTTGGCCACAAGTTGCGGGGCCAGCGGCGGAAGCTCCTCGACCTCGAGGGGCCTGTGGCATCTTCTGCAAAGGGAGTTGCTGGTCCTGAATTGGACGAGGTTACAGTAATCGCACCGCAACACTTCGCGTGCTTCCACACTCACAAGGGCGATAGCCATGGGCTTTGTGCGGAGTGCCAGAGCGGGGACTCCGGGGTGCCAACTCGCACCGCGATATGCGCTACTTTCGACGAAGTGAACCATAATTGTCAAGTAGAAACTAAGGGTCAAACCGAGAATTCCCTAATCATACCCTGGTAAACCCGAAGAAACGCGAACCAAAGTGATCAACAGGGTAAACATTTTTTCTGCTTGGGGTATTGCAAGCTGCGACCTTTTTGTGCCAGTACCGATCTTCGCCGATCCTCTGCACAGCCGATGAGGCCATATCCCTGAAAACTACCCAGCAATTCCAGTTGCCGGCGTTGCCGGAAAACTCAGCGTTTCGATCGGCTTTACTTCTCAATGACTCACCGCGCCGCCACCCGCGCTACGATATTTCCATGACCCGCTTCAAACATATACTCACCGCATCCGCCAATGGGGTAAAGATCATCACCCTTAACCGCCCGGAGAAGCGCAACGCCCTCTGCCCGCTATTGATCGAGGAGCTCACCCTGGCGCTGCGCGAGGCAGAGAGCTGCGGCTGCGGTGTAGTGATCCTCACCGGAGCCGGCTCGGCCTTCTGCGCCGGCCTGGATCTGGAACACCTTGAGACCATCCACGCCCGCACCCCAGAGGAGCACCGCCGCGACTCCGAGAACATGGCCGTGGCGCTACGCACCCTGTATGAGTTTCCCAAGCCGGTGATTGCCGCCGTCAACGGCCCGGCCGTCGCCGGGGGCATGGGGCTGGCCACACTGGCCGACTTCACCTTGGCCGTGCCCGAGGCCAAATTCGGCTATAACGAGGTGCGGGTGGGCTTTGTGCCGGCCATCGCCGCATCCTTCCTGCTTCGCCAGGTGGGCGAAAAGCGAACCCGCGAGCTGTTGCTGACCGGCAGGCTGATGAAGGCACAGGAAGCGCTTCAATTGGGTCTTGTAACGCAGATTGTGGCCGCCGAGGAGCTGATGCAGACCGCCCAGGCGCTGGCCCAGACGCTGCTCCTGAACAGCCCCCACGCCATGCACGCCATCAAACGGTTGCTGGCCGCCCACTCCCGCCGCCGGCTGGACGAGGAGATGGAAGACGCCATCGAGACCAACACCCAGGAGCGCTCGACGGAGGATTTCAGAGAGGGAGTGAGAGCCTTCCTTGATCGGCGCCGCGCCGACTGGCCGAGTCTGAAGACGAAGGTGTAGCAGCGCCGAGCCGGTCTTTCAATCACAAGCTTAGTTCGCTGTGGGATCCCGACCTGACCAGCTCCAGCTTTCTTTCGTCGGGCGTCCGGTAAATCAATACCAGATCCGGCTTGATGTGACAGTCTCGATGATCGGACCATTCCCCGGTCAATGGGTGATCGTGAAATCTCTCCGGCAAGGGACGATCCGCAGCTAACAGCTAGACGGTAGCAAGCAAATCCGCATTCAGAGTATCTCGATGCTGGCCCTTCGCCTCGCGCCTGTAATCCTTTTTGAAACGGTTTGTTCGGTTAATCGTCCGCATGGAGATCAGCTAGAAGGTTCTCGACGCTGCCCACCTCGACCAGTTCGCCCCGGCGCGCTGCCATCATGGCTTCTACGGTTTCAGCATTGGGCATGAGGGGCTCGAATGGAAGCGCTCTCTCGGCCACAGTCCGCATAAGCATCATGCGAAACGCGTCGGAAAGAGTAAGACCGGCGGACGCAAAGATTGCCGCCGCCTCTTCCTTCACCTGTGCGTTGATTCTCGCGCGGACAACGGCTTTGGCAGTCATCGGAGGCTCCTGTGCTACATTGTAGCCCAAAACCGTCAAGCATGTTTACGCCAACGGGTTTTTCGCCCGCAGCTCAACCACAATCTCCGCCGCAGCCTCGCGTGCGCGATCAGCCTGGTCGGGCGGGAAGCTGATGGCGCCCACGCGGGCGTGGCCGCCTCCGCCGTAGCGCTCGCACACCGCCGCCAGGTTCACCATCTTCGCCGGATCGGCCTTGGTCCAGGGGTTGGAGCCAACGGAGACCTTGGTGCGGAAGCTGGACTTCGACAATCCAATCGAATACGTGGCTTGGGGGTGCAAGTAGTAAGGAATGAACTTGTTGTATCCCTCCTGCGGCTGGTCGGTGATGTCGAAGAAGATGGTGCCGTCGCGCTCTTCGCTGCGTGCGCCGATCAGTTCGATGGACTCCCGGTGGCGCTTGAGCAGCGGCGGCAGCAGCTCCGCCACAAAGGGCTGGCTGAGCACCTCGGCTAGCGGCATGGCCGTAAGCAGCGGAATCAGCCTCGGGATGAACTCCTCATCCTGCGTCGACTCGATGACCAGCGTCAGCTTCATCGCTGGGGCGGCCATCTCCACCGCCGACTCGGCGCTTTCATACTTCGCGCCGTCCACAATGTTGGCCCAGTGGATCAGCTCCGCCACCGGCGCCGTGTCGAAGCCGAAGCGCGTCGCGGCAATGTGCGCCAAGAAGCCGGTGCACGAGGTGTAATCGGGATCGAAGAACTTGCGCCCGCCGCACTCCGGGTCGCGCTGGCAGTCGAGGAAGCTCTGCTGGTCCTCGTGGGTGAGGAAGGCTGAAAGATGGTGATCGAACCACCACGTGATCCTGGGCGAGGCCGAGTACTTGAAGTCGACGATGGCGTTCTCGTCGCCGTTGAATTCGGCTTCGTCGAAAAGCGCGCTGGCGCGGTGAACCAGGCCGCGATACTCATAGCTGGCCCCGGCGGCGATGCACTCGCGATGGAAGCGCGTGAACAACGAAGCCGAGCAGGCTCCGTCGAAGCATTTGTCGTGATAAAAGACGCGAACCCGCAAACCTTGAACTCCCCGCACGAAAAAGAGTGGAATAACGTGAACTGTTAAGGATCAAGGCATCGGCTCGTTGTGTCAAGGCGGGGGCGCTCGCGGGATTCTGTAGCACAATCGAAACCGGGTTCTGACGCTTAAGCAAATACATATCTGTTTCGCGGCATGTTGTACTTCAAACAATTGCGCCCGCGAGGCTCCTATCAGATGAGACGCCGTTGCAAGAATGTGATTATAATCACATTGAAGAAGGAAAGTTCCGTCTTTCCAGAACTCTTCGGAAGGGAACTCCGCCAAATGGCGACAGGAGACCTGGCCCTCGGTCAACTGGAGGGCGAAAGTAGCACGCGGGCGCGCGTGATCAACGACTTCAGCATCAACGTAGCAACCGTAAACGGCTCCGGCTCGCAATCCGCCAATAGTGTGCTTTTGAAAAGCATCTTCGGCATGGGTGTTCCGGTGAGCGGAAAGAACCTCTTCCCGTCGAATATCGCCGGACTTCCCACCTGGTACACCATCCGCGCCAGCAAAGACGGTTACGTGGCCCGCAAGCGCAGCGCCGAGGTGCTGGTGGCGCTAAATCCCGATACCGCGCGCCAGGATGCGCTGGATCTGCCCACGGGGGGCGTGGCCATCTACGAGGAGACTCTGGACCTCAAGCAGTATCGCGAGGATGTGGTCTTCTATCCCGTTCCATTCGATAAGATCACCGTGGCCCTCTGCGCCGAGCCCAAGCTGCGCAAGCTGGTCAAGAACATGGTTTACGTGGGCGTGGCCGCCCAGTTGCTCCGGATCGACCTGGCCGTGGTCGAGAGCTGCCTGCGCAAGCAATTCGCAAAGAAGGTCAAGGTCTTCGAGCTGAACTTCAGCGCGGTCAAGGCCGGCTTCGACTATGCTGCCCAGAACCTGACCAAGCAGGATCCCTACTTCATCGAGCGGATGAACCAAACCGCGGGCAAGATCATCATCGACGGCAACGCGGCCTGCGGCATGGGCGCGGTCTTTGCCGGCGTTACGGTGGTGGCGTGGTATCCCATTACTCCATCGACCTCGGTGATTGAGGCGGCTACCGACCTGCTGAAGAAGTTCCGCGTGAACGCGGAGGGCAAAGCGACCTTTGCCGTGGTGCAGGCCGAGGACGAGCTGGCGGCCATCGGCATGGTGCTGGGCGCGGGCTGGGCCGGCGCGCGGTCGATGACGGCGACCTCGGGGCCGGGCATCTCGCTGATGGCGGAGTTTGCCGGCTTCGGCTACTTTGCTGAAATTCCCGGCGTCATCTTCGACGTGCAGCGGTCGGGCCCATCGACGGGGATGCCGACGCGGACCTCGCAGGCGGACCTGCTGTCAACGGCATTTCTATCCCACGGCGACACCAAGCACATTGTGCTGCTACCCGGTTCGGTGAAGGAGTGCTTCGAGCTGGGGTATGCGGCCTTCGACCTGGCCGAACGCGTGCAGACCCCAGTCTTTGTGCTGACGGACCTGGACCTGGGCATGAACAACTGGATGTCGGAGCCCTTCGAGTATCCGCGGACGCCGCTCGATCGCGGCAAGGTGCTTAACGCCGAGGATCTGGAACGGCTGGGCAGCTTTGCCCGCTATCGCGATGTGGACGGAGACGCAATCGGTTGGCGCACGCTACCCGGGACGATGCACCCCAAGGCCAGTTACTTCACACGTGGAACGGGGCACACCGACGCCGGCGTCTATACCGAGAAGCCGGCCGAGTACGTTGCCTTGATGGAGCGGCTGGCGCGCAAGTTCGAGAATGCGCGCAAGCTGGTTCCGGCGCCGGTGACGGTGAGGGATGGAGCCTCGAAGATCGGCTTCCTGGCATACGGCACCACGGATTTCGCGCTGCGCGAAAGCATCGACCAGATCGAGAAGGAGTATTCGCTGAAGGTGGATTACATGCGCATCCGGGCCTATCCCTTCGCGCACGAGATTCACGACTTTGTGGCCTCGCATGAGCGGGTTTACGTAGTGGAGCAGGACCGCGACGCGCAACTGGCCAGCCTGTTGAAGCTCGATCTGCCCGGCGAGCAGGTTGCCAAACTGCGCAGCATTCTGCACTTCAACGGATTGCCGCTGGATGCTTGCACCATCACCGAAGAGTTTGCGACCAGGGAGGGCCTCTAAATGGCAACCGCGACAGCCAGTCCAAAAGTAAACCACATCGGCCTTCCGATCGTTGAGTACCGGGGCGGCAAGAGCACGCTCTGCGCCGGCTGCGGCCACAACTCCATCTCCGAGCGCATCATGCAGGCGATGTGGGAGATGGGCGTGGAGCCGGAGCGGGTGATGAAGATGAGCGGTATCGGCTGCTCTTCGAAGAGCCCGGCCTACTTCATGAACCGCTCCCACGCCTTCAACAGCCTGCATGGGCGCATGCCCTCGGTCTCGACGGGCGCTATTCTGGCCAACCACACCATGACCACCATCGGCGTCTCCGGCGACGGCGACACGGCTTCGATCGGGATGGGGCAGTTCGTCCACCTGCTGCGGCGCAACCTGCCCATGATCTACATCATCGAAGACAACGGCGTTTACGGGCTGACCAAGGGGCAGTTCTCGGCCACGGCCGATATCGGCTCCAAGCTGAAGACCGGCGTTGTGAACGACCTGCCCGGTATCGACGCCTGCGCTCTGGCCATCCAGTTGGGAGCCACCTTCGTGGGCCGTTCCTTCTCCGGCGATAAGCAGCAGTTGCTCTCCATGCTGAAGGCGGCCATTGCGCACAAGGGAACGGTAGTGCTTGACGTGATCAGCCCCTGCGTCACCTTCAACGACCACGAGGGATCGACCAAGAGCTACAAGTTCATGCAGGACAACGACGAGCCCATCAACGAAGTGGACTTTGTGGCCAGCTTCGACGACATCGAAGTGGATTACGCCTCCGGCGAGGTCTACGAGGTGGAGATGCACGACGGCTCGAATCTGCGGCTACGCAAGCTGCTCGAGGACTACGACCCCACCGACAAGGCCAACGCCGTGCGCACGCTGATGGAGGCCCACGACAAGGACGAGATTCTGACCGGCGTCTTCTACATCGACACCGAAAAGCAGACCTTCATCGATCTGCTGAACGTGGTGGATGAGCCGCTGGGACAACTGCCGGAATCCGTTACGCGGCCGCCGAAGTCGGCGCTGGATGGATTGATGGCCAGCTTGCTGTAGTTGTCAACAAGTGGAGTAGGACTCAGAACAAATCCGGAATACTGTGGAAGGCGATGCCTGGGTGCCCCAGATCCCTCGCATTTGGGGACCTGGGAAAGTGCGCATATCGCCAGACATAACCGTCCGCTACGATATACTTCCGTTTCGGTAGTTCTATCTTTCGCCAGCGGGAGATTTACGATGCAAACCCTCTTCAAAACCAGCTTTAATTTTCTCTTCCTACTCAGCTTTATCGCCCCATGCGCCGCGCAGTCACCAGCACCTCCGCCCACCACGGCGCAGATCGTCGATAAAGCATCTCCCGCTGTAGCCATGATTCTCGCCGTGCGTACGCCCAGCGATACAGCCCCGTCAATTGGCACAGCCCTTGTAGTCCGCCAGGATGGCATCCTGCTCACCGCTTATCATTTCGTCAAGAACGCGTATGCCCTTCAGGTTCGCTTCAAGTCCGGTGAGGTATTCGATCAGGTGCAGTTGCTCGGCGTCGACGAGCGCCGCGATATCGCCGCCATTCGTATCACCGCCTCCGGGCTGCCTCTACTCCCCATTGCCAGCGCAGCCAATGCCAACCCCGGTGACCCGGTCGTCTCCATCTCCCACCCCCAGGCCCTCCCCTGGTCGGCCTCCACCGGAGTCGTCTCTGCTGACCGGCTAGCGGATGAAGTCCCCGGCGCAGGCTCCGGCTATCGCCTTATCCAGTTCACCGCTCCCTCTTCACCTGGCTCCAGCGGAGGCGTTCTCATCGACGGAGAGGGCCGAGCGCTCGGCCTCATCGTTGGTTCGCTCTCTGGCGGCCAGAACCTCAACTTCGCAGTTCCCATTGAAAATGTTCTCGGCTTGGCCGATGTCGCACCTGTCAAAACCTTTGCCAGTGGTGCTCAATTGGAACCACCTCATCCTGTCGTCCAACCGGCGCATCTCTCCCCAACCGAGTCGGTTCAGAATTCCTCTCTCGTCGCTCCCGAGGCTCCTGAAAAATCCGACCTTCTCAGTAACTCCAAGGATCGCGATTTCATCCTCCATAACTTCAAGACCATGTATGTGGATAGCCGTGGCGCAACTTATTTCGGCAGCGATCAGATGAAGGCCGCGCTTGCCCGCAACAACGATTTCGCCGCGCTCAACATTCGAATTGTCGACGATCCCAAGGTCGCGGACACCGTTCTCGTTGTTGGGTACACGTTCGCCTGGGATTTCCCCTTCGAGCTGAAACACCAGAATACTTCGCTCGTACTCTTGGCGGGAAAAGGTACCGGACCATTCTCCGGCCCTGCGGGGGCGGCTAGCGTAGCCAGCCAGTTTGTCAAACTGACCAAGCCTTATCGCATCACACCAGTGAAGCAGAAGTAGCCGTCATCTAACAGATCGGGCGGGTGGCGCACCCTAACAGCCTGTGGCAAAAGTAAAAATCCCCAAAATACGTCCCTCAGCGGCTAAAGCCGCGTTGATTCTGTTGGCTTTACGACACGACTAAAGTCGTGCCCTTTCAAAACCGGACTTTCACCACAGGCGACTAAGCCTCTTTGATTGTTAACCTCCCTCAAATGAGGGTGCCCCATCCTTCGCCTCTTTTCTGGCGAAGGGTGGGACGCACAACAGTCGGCCCGCCTTTGTCTCCCGCCGTAGCGCTGTCCACTGCGATTCGATCTCCACCACGCCTACTTCGCCTGTCGCATAGTGTCGAAAGCTCGACCACGGTCAATCCTCGGGCTTTTCGACTAGCACGCGCTTAACTGGATTGCGATGCATATAACATAGTTTCTCGACACGTTTCTCTTCGTTATGCACATTGAAATCATAATATCGCCGCTGCCAGAAATAAACCTCTCCAGATTGCTTCAGCAGGCGCGATGTCTGCTGTTTCAACACCTGGAGCGCAATCGACAGCGACGACCGGCGCGGCTCCCCAACAAGTAGATGGACGTGCTCCGGCATCAAAACATACCCGGCCACTACAAAGCCATACCGCACACGTACCGTCTCAAGTTCTCACTCGAAGACGCTGTAAGCTCCATCCCGCGTCAACAGCGCCTGCCTGTGATAACAACTGAAGGTCGGAAAATAAAAACAACCGCACTGCTGGTAACGAACAAGCATGGAATCTTCTTTTTCGACAAGTATTCGATCGATTGTATTACCCTGCTGCAGTTGCGTCAAAGACCAACGCTCCATCCCCTAATGTAGTTATAATCATTCCTCCAAGTTGTCATCGACGGTTAAGTGTCCGAAGCTTCCATCTTGAACAGTTTCCGGCAGTATGACAGACTCTTATAGCGGCAACGAAGTGTCCACTTGTTTTTCAAGTGGACACTTCAAGCACCGGTACTCGGTGGTTCTTCAGGCGGCCTGAGAGACGGGCTGGAGCCGAGTACGAAATCCCCTGGCTTCACACAAAGCACCGGCACAGCGCAAAGGTGCCAGCCGGGGCGTTGGGCAAGTGCATTTCCGGCCCGGATCGTCGCGACCCAAAACGGACACGAGCTGCACCAGCGTTCCTTTCCCCCGTGCCGTTCTCCTGGCCGATAACAGAACTCTAGAAGCTGCCCGCGATTGCGGGGAGCCTAGCGCATACTGTCCAGGTCTCGCCAGCTCGCTACCCGTTCCCGGCCCCGTCTCATGCGCTCTTCCAAGCGCTCTTCCCACCTCCCTCGCTCTTTCGCCCGCCCGCACCTTCCAGAGGCCCAGCTACCAACTCCCCGGCCTCAACCCTCATCCGAGCTGCTTTGAGCCGCCCCGCCGGATTCCCCAGGTCCCGATTCTGCGACCTGGGAAACTACAATCCTCTCCCCGCCCCTTGCGTAGGATTACGCCCTGGCGGCACAATGGGGGATAGAGAAACCCATAAAAGAAACCGCCGCAGGGGTAAGTTGCATCCGTGTTCCCCGGACCAATCTCCCAGGATCCTGCCCGATCCGTACCTTCCCCTGTTGAAGATTTAATTAATACCCCGCCCCACCCCACCCCCTATATTTATTATGTTCTGAACCATTCACGAATCCATATCTGCATACCTCGTATGCCGGGAAGCACCCATGACCACTCCACTCGACCCCAATCAGGCGGCTTTCTACGGCCAGTTCGTTGCAGCTGCCTATGACATGTTCCAGGCCGACGAGAACAATCTCCGCCCCGCCCCCAAAAACATTCCTCCCGGATGGGAGTTCTCCGCCTGGATCGACATGTCGGACTTCCTCTTTCAGATCGAGGATCCGAAGTTCTACGGCATCGTCGTACACGAGATCGCCAACCCCGACAACCGCATCATCGCCATCCGCGGCACCGAGGGCATCATCGAGTGGCTCGACGACGCCGCGTCGATCGTCATGGTGCCGTTCAAGCAGTTGCCCTCCGCTGGCCGCGTGGCCTTCGGCTTCGACAACATCTACTCCACCATGAAGGTGGTGCCCGTGCCGCATACTGCGCCCGGTCAGATGGCCGCCGCTGCTCCGGAGCGCGAACTCACCGGCTCCTTCGGCGACCAGATCGAGCAGCTCGCCCTACGGCGCGAGACCGAGCGCGGCGTTGTGCGCCAATTCGCCGCGGGACGCACCCGCCGCGACCGTCCCACCGTAGTCACCGGCCACAGCCTCGGCTCCGCGCTTGCCACGCTCTTTGCCATCGAGAACAGCGTCAAGCACAAATTCGACATCTCGCTGATCAGCACCCTGGCCTCGCCCAAGGTCGGCAACCTTGAGTTCAAGCACGTCTTCGGCGCCCTGCCGCTCACCTCCTGGCGTGTCGTCAATATCCGCGACGTAGTCCCCAAGGTTCCGCCGACCATCCCCTTCATCCTCGACTACGAGCACGTCGACGTAGCCTACAGTTTCGACTCCGCGCTCTTTGCGAAAAAGAATCTCGGCTGCTACCACAACATCGATACCTACCTGCACTGGCTCAACAACAGCCTGCCATTGGCCCCTGAGTGTGTCTAGGAGGATCGAAAGAAGTGCTGGATAAAACGTGTAATAAGCGCATTGGTGCTTTGGTCCTGTATTCGCAGTTTCGGTAAGACTGTCTTCGCGGGAACTTCAGGTCTCGAATTCAAGACCCTGGGATTCCACTGCGGCCCATTCGTTCTCAGTGTGCATCCAGCGCCTTTCATGCGCGCCAAACGCAACCGGCCTATAATGAAGCATGGCGACTGCCCGGCAAGCCCTAACGCCAGAGGTTCCCGGCGCGCCCCCGTCTCCTCCGGGGGAAACTTCGGTTGTGTTGCGCGATCTCAAGCCGGCTCCCACCCAGATCTCCATCGACGAGCGTTTTGCGGCGCTGCTCAAGCAGGTTCAGGCCAACCGCCCCAGTGAAGATGTCTCCCTCATCCGCAAGGCTTGGGAGTTCTGCGTACAGCATCACGCAGGCCAGATGCGGGCCTCCGGCGAACCTTACATCATCCACCCGCTCAAGGTGGCCGAGGTGCTGGCGGAGATGAAGCTGGACTCGACCGCCATCGCCGCGGGCCTGCTGCACGACGCCGTCGAAGACACGCCCGCCACCAACGAGGAGATTGAAGCCGGCTTCGGCGAGCAGGTGGCGCACATCGTCGAAGGCGTTACCAAGATCGATAAGATCCAGTTTGCCAACCGCGTTGACCGCCAAGCTGAGAATGTGCGCAAGATGCTGCTGGCCATGGTCTCTGACGTGCGTGTGGTGCTCATCAAGTTGGCGGATCGGCTGCACAACATGCGCACCCTTCAGCACCTCGATCCCGACCGGCAGGAGGCCATCGCCCGCGAGACACAGGAGATCTACGCCCCCCTGGCCCACCGCCTGGGCATGGGCAAGGTGCGCGGTGAACTTGAAGATCTGGCCTTCCGCTACACCGACCCGGTCAGCTATGAGAAGGTGACAGCGGCCGTCGAAGCACGGCGCATCGAGGGCGAGCAGTTTTTGCGCGGCGTTGAAGACACACTGGTGGAGCAGTTACGCGAGAACAACATCGAGGCCCGGGTCGAGTGGCGCATCAAGCGCATTTACTCCATCTTTCAAAAGCTTGAGCGAACGAAGGTCTCCTTCGATCAGGTCTACGACCTGCTGGCGATTCGCGTCATTACCCAGGATGTGGCCTCCTGTTACGCCGTCTTCGGGCTGATTCACACCCTATGGCGACCGGTGCCGGGGCGCATCAAAGACTTCATCGCCATCCCCCGCGCCAACCGTTACCAGTCCTTGCACACCACCGTGATGGGCACCGGCGGCCACCAGTTCGAGGTGCAGATCCGCACCGAGGAGATGCACCGCATCGCCGAGGAAGGGATCGCCGCCCATTGGAAATACAAAGCCGGCGATGCCGTGGTGACAGCCCGCGACGAGGAGCGGCTGAACTGGATCAGGCAACTGGTCGAGTGGCAAAAGGAGATGACCGACCCCAACGAATTCCTCTCCAGCCTGAAGATGGACCTCTATCCCGACGAGGCCTATACCTTCACGCCCAAGGGGAAGGTGGTGGTGGTTCCAGCCGATAGCACGCCGGTCGATTTCGCATACACCATCCACACCGAGGTGGGTCACACCTGCGTAGGCGCCAAAGTCAACGGCCGCATGGTTCCCCTGCGCACCAAGCTGCGCACCGGCGACATCGTCGAAATCGTCACCCAGAAGGATCATAAGCCGAGCCGCGACTGGCTCACCTTCGTCAAGAGTCCCCGCGCCCGCAACAAGATCAAGCATTGGCTCAATGAAGACCAGCGCCGCCGTGCGGTCGAGATCGGGCGCAAGCTGCTGGAGCGTGAAGCCCGGAAGTTCAAGGTGCCGCTCAGCCAGATCGCCGATCAGGATTTGGGCCGAATCGCCAACGAGTACGGCGTGGCCACCGCCGCCGATTTGCTGGCTACGCTGGGCCAGGGCAAGCACTCCGCCCACCAGGTGCTCGCCAAACTGGTCCCGGGCATCGGAACCCCGGCGGATGCCGAATCCGCGCCGGAGGTGAAAACGGGCTCCAGCGGTGAGGCGGGAATGTCCGATGCGGTGCGCAAGCTGCACCTCACCGGATCGGACTCCCTCCAGGTCGAGGGCCAGAACGACCTGCTCGTCTATCGAGCCCGCTGTTGCAACCCCATTCGCGGCGAAGAGATCATCGGATACGTCACGCGCGGCAAGGGAGTGGCCGTCCATGCCCGCAATTGCCCCAACGTGCAGAACCTGCTCTACGAGAGCGACCGCCGCATCAACGTCGAGTGGGGACGCGTGGGCGACCAGTCGGCAGGCCGCCCCCAGCGATACCCGGTCAAGATCACCATTGCATGCGATGACCATCCCGGCATGTTGCGAGAGCTGACCGCCGTCATCTCCGACGACAACACCAATATCAGCGCCGTTGTGATTCGCAAGGACGACAACGGCGACGCCATCATCGAGTTTGTCGTCGAGGCCGAAGACCTGCACCATTTGAACCGCATGGTCCTCGGCCTTCGCCGCGTCAGCGGCGTCCGCGCCGTGCAGCGCACGCAGAAGCTGTAAGGTTTCGCATTCCTCGATCAACTCCAAGAAGAATTGAACCAGTCGGTATCCACAGGCAAAGGGGTAGGCTTTATGGTTGGTGCCCCTCAAACTGGTCTGTGTCGGAGCGCTTTTTACCCGCGGCAGCGCGTCACCCACGCCATAGGCGCAGTGGTTAATAGCCCCGCGCTTCAGCCTGGTTTGGCGAAACCAACAATTCATCCGGAGTCCCATGGGGACGGCGCTCATGCTCCGCGCCCGTATAACTTTTTGTCGAGAAGTATGAAAAATACAAACCGGAAGCGACTCCCGTAAATGTCAAACTTTTACTGCAACCCCGGCAAAGCCGGGGTTTATCCCAATCCCAATAGGCGATTCCGCGATTGGTCTAAACCGCACAGACTAATGCCGGGCGCGATGCGATGCTCTATCCAGGCGCGAATCGCCGCGCACTCCGGTGCGGCGAATAACTCATTCCCGCCAGCAGTCTGCCCGGATGAAAACGATCGGTAGCCGGACGGCTGCCTCGAGAGGGAGATATTATGTCGTTCGGTATTTATGCTGGGGGATTCGCAATTCTGATAGCCGGGCTGGCTTATGCGGCGCATTTGGTGCGTTTGCCCGCGCATTGGATTATCGCGGGCGCTGTTGTGCTGGCAGGCGTGGGGATTCTATCGGCTGTGAAGGCCACACGCCAGAGAGATTCCGCCGATTGATAGGATTACGGGAATCCGACATCTCTCGCGCACCGGCAGGTAAACGAGGCCTTTGTCGCCGCGCTCTCTGATGAACGAGGCCCGGTCCGGGATTTTCCCCGTGTCCGAAGATCTGCACCATTGGAACCGCATGGTCCTCGGCCTTAGCTGCGTCAGCGGTATCCGCGCCGTGAAGCGCACGCAGATGCTGTAAGGATTCGTATTCCTCGATTTTCTCCCAAAAGGATTGAACCAGTATGGATTTGTCATCCTGAGTGAGTGCAGCGATTCGAAGGATCTGCGTCTCAATGTTTATCCAGTGCAACCCGGCTCCGGATTCACAGCCCTCAGGAGGATGACCCTGTCCAAATCTCAATGGCTGGCTGCCCCAGGTCCCTCGCATTTAGGGACCTGGGAAAGCACGAAATCATCAAAACACAGCATTAGATGGCGGTCTCGCCGCGCTCGTCGTTGCGGATACGGATGGCCTCGGCAACCGGGCTGATGAAGATTTTGCCGTCGCCGATGTGGCCGGTGCGGGCCGCGCTCAGGATGGCCTGTACGGCCTTGTCCTTCAGGCCGTCGTTCACGACAAGCTCGATCTTGACCTTGGGCAGCAGGTCAATGGTGTATTCTCGGCCGCGGTAGAACTCGCTGTGGCCCTTCTGGCGGCCGTGGCCGCGGGCTTCGAGGATGGTCATTCCTTCAACCCCCGCCTCGATCAGGGCATCTTTGACTGCATCCAGCTTTGCGGGCTGGATAACTGCTTCAATCTTGAACATTGCGGATTCCTCGCTTGAGTGTTCGACTCGCGACAATGGTTAAGTTCTGGCATCCCATCCTAGCCGCAACAACAAGAACGCGGCGAGGGTGGGCGCCCGGCGACCGGGGAGAAAAACTAGGTGTTGAAGTCGTACCCTTCCTCGTTATGCTGCGAGAGGTCGAGTCCCGCGGTTTCGTCGGCGGGTGTGACGCGCAGACCCATCGATTTGTCGACCAGGAAGAGCAGCACAATCGTACCTACGATGGCGAGCACCCAGCCGATGCCCGCGCCGATGGCCTGGTTGACGACCTGATGCCAGTTGCCGCCGATGGCGCCCGTGGCCAGCGGATGGCCGGCCGCATCCTTGCCGAAGACGGCGTTGATGGACCCGGAGGCAAGCAGGCCGGTGAACAGCGCTCCCATGGTTCCACCCACGCCGTGAACGCCAAAAGCGTCGAGCGAGTCGTCGTAGCCGAAGAACTTTTTCACCCGGAAGACCATGAAGGGACAGACCACGCCGGCAATGAGTCCGATGAGCAGGGCGGACATGGGCTGAACAAAGCCGGAGGCCTGGGTGATGGTGGCCAGTCCGGCGACCGCGCCGGAGATGGCGCCCAGGGCGGTGGGCTTGCCGTTGTTCATCCACTCTGCCACGACCCAGCCGATGGCTCCGGCGGCGGCGGCGAACTGCGTATTGATAAAGGCGCTGGTGGCCAGCGGACCTGCGCCGAGCGCGCTGCCGGCGTTGAAGCCGAACCAGCCTACCCACAGCATAGCTGCGCCGATGAAGCTGAGCACCATGGAGTGGGGCGGCATATCCTGTTGCGGGTAACCTGCGCGCTTGCCCAGGTAAAGGCAGCAGACAAGCGCCGAGACGCCGCTGGTGATGTGCACTACCGTGCCGCCGGCGAAGTCGAAGACCGGCCAGCGGCCTCCGGCAGTATTGAGAATGCCGCCGACGCCCCAGATCATGTGGGCCATGGGGCAGTAGACCAACAGCGACCAGAGTGAAAGAAAGACCGCCATGGAACTGAACTTGACGCGCTCGGCAAATGCGCCGGTAATCAGCGCCGGAGTGATGATGGCGAACATCAACTGGTAGACCATGAAGCTCTGCTCGGGGATGGTGCCGCCGTAGTTGGGGTTGGGCGCGAGTCCCACGCCGCGCAAGAAGGCATGCTCAAAGCCGCCGATGAAGCCGTTGCCGGCTCCAAAGGCCAGCGAGTAGCCCACCAGCGCCCAGAGAACGGTAATCAGGCCCATCATGGCAAAGCTTTGCATCATGGTGCCCAGAATGTTCTTGCGCCGCACCAGGCCGCCATAGAAGAGCGTCAGGCCGGGTGCGGTCATCATCAGCACCAGGGCCGCGGAGATCAGCACCCAGGCGTTGTCGCCCGAGGTCTGGGCATCGCGGACAGCCTGCTGGAGAGCGGCGATCTGTGCCTGTGTGGCCGGGGGCGAGGGGCCAAGATCGGGGGCAACGGCATAGGCCGCGGCCGGGAGTGCCAAACAGGCCACGAGAATGAGCAGCTTGGTTGCGCGACGAAACATAGGGTTTCACTCCAAAAAGAGATTCGAAGAACGAAAAACCATTCACTCGGGCGGAGACCGGCCGCTATCCCGGATGAATCGAACACGAGAATCGCCGGTCAGGCAAGCCAGGATAAAGGCAAGCCGCGACCGTGGTACAGGCATCGAGCGAAGCCGCCTGTCTAAAAGAGAGTCGACGAACGAAAGGTATTGGGAGAAATTTTACATAATCCTTATGGAATCCGGCAAATCCTTATCCCATCTTCATACATTTTGAGATATATGGAAGCGCGGGAACCGATGTCGCACAGGAGCTTACCCCTCGGACGGCAGGAAACGGCGGTATATTGGAAGCATGACGGAGACGGCGGAGCGGGATCGTTACCTGTTCGGAGCGCTCGACAGCAGCGCGCAGAACCGGGCCAAGCTGCGCGAGGTGAGCTACGGCTACGAAGAGCCTGAGGGCCTGATTCTGACCACTTTCGATTTTGCGGTGAACTGGATACGCAAGAACTCCGTTTGGCCCATGACCTTTGGCCTGGCCTGTTGCGCCATCGAGATGATGTCGACGGGCGCCTCGCGCTACGATATTGCGCGCTTCGGCGCCGAGGTCTTCCGGCCCTCGCCGCGGCAGTCGGATTTGATGATTGTCGCCGGGCGGGTATCGCAGAAGATGGCGCCGGTGATTCGACGGCTCTACGACCAGATGCCGGAGCCGAAGTGGGTGATCTCGATGGGGGCCTGCGCCACGTCGGGCGGAGTCTTCAACAATTACGCACTGGTTCAGGGCGTCAACCAGGTGGTTCCCGTGGATGTGTATGTTCCAGGGTGTCCGCCTCGGCCCGAGCAACTCATGTATGCACTTACGCTTCTACAGGAGAAGATACAGCGTGAGCCGCGCAGCCTGCTGAAGACTCTGAATGTGGGTTGAGGATGGTTGGAAACGGCGAGTTTTTCAGGCAAGGAGTTGTGGATAATGCAATTTTCGGCCTGCGATGAGCAGTTGGCATTGCGATGCAAGTTGTAGAAAAAATGAGCAAACGGATACAGCCAGTCCAACAACAGGTTTTATAATGCCGCTTGTAGGCAGTGCGATTCGTTGGCTATGGGAGAGCCGAGGCGGCGCGATCCGGAACTTGGGCTCACCGACAGATTTTATTTGTTCATGCAGTTTGAAAGTGGAGGAGAATCACATGTATTCGAGGGGTTTGAAGTCCGTTTGTCTGGTCATGGCTTCGGCGGCTATTGCTATCTTGCCAGTTGGGTGCAAGAAAGCTCCGCCTATAACATTGTCGGCTGAGGCAAGTCCTCCTGCCGTGTTCCCGGGTGAGCCGGTCACAGTGACCGCTACTGCTGGATCGGTAAATACCCAGAAGAAAGTGAACGTGATTTACAACTGGTCGGGAAATGGCGTGACCGGCAGCGGAACGACGGCCAAGGTGGCCACCGATTCGCTGGCGCCGGGTACGTATTCGGTGAAGGCCGAAGTGAAAGAAGGAAAAGCGGGCAAGGAAGGCCTGAAGCCGGGTCAGTCGGCAGATGCCTCGGCGAGTTTCACGGTGAAGGCTTTTGAACCGCCTACCCTCAGTTGCGCAGCCAGCCCCAGTACCATCAACCCCGGCGACAAGAGCGCGGTCACTGCGACCGGCGTCAGCCCGCAGAATCGCCCGCTTACTTACAGCTTCTCGGTTGCGTCAGGTACTGGCTCCATCAGCGGCAGCGGCGCTTCGGCGGCCTACGATTCGGCGGGCGCTCCAACGGGCGCAATAGCCATCGCCTGCAACGTCTCCGACGACAAAGGACACACAGCGAACGCTAACACCAGCGTGACCATCCTCAAGCCCTACGTCAAGCCAATTCCGCACGTCAGCGCGCTGTGCCCGATCAGCTTCGACAAGGACAAGGCGCGTCCGACTCGTGTAGACAACGAAGCCGGGGCCTGCCTGGATCAGGTAACCAACGCTCTCAAGAGCGATCCAACCGCGACTGTTGTGGTTGTGGGCGAGGCCAACGCCAAGGAGAAGACACCACCGAAGCGCAAGCACGCGAAATTCGAGGATCTTGCCGCGGTGCGCGCCGTGAACACCAAGGACTACCTGGTGAACGCGGAGCAGAGCGGCATCGACGCCTCCCGGATCTCTGTTCGCACTGGCACGGAGGATAGCCAAACGGTGCAGGACTACCTGGTGCCTGCGGGAGCTACCTTCGAGAACGACGTTCAAGGAACCACTGTGGTGGACGAGAGCGCCGTGAAGAAGGTTACGCGCAAGCAGATCGGCGCGGTTGAGCCCAAGAAGGTGCACAAGAAGAAGGTGGCCGCAGAAGCGAAGTAAGCCTGCGGCAAGCTCAGGCTCTGAACACTCTCGTCCAGCCTTTCATTGGTTATGGAAGGCTGGACGAGAGATTACTTGAAGAACACTTTCAGCAATCCGAAGAGGCTGGCCAGTTCAACGGTTGGCCTCTTCGCTGTTACGCCACCGTTTCCAATTGCATACGTGTTTGCATCTCTTCCCACGCCATCTTCGCGCATCTTCGCGTCTGAAATCTGCGGCGTCGGCAGCAATGCCTTCTTACACTACGAGAATGGCAAGAACAAGCCGCCATTGGCCGTGGTAAAGCTGCTTGAAGTGCTGGATCGTCACCCCGATCTGTCCGATGAGAGCGAGATGGCATAGCATCGCTTAGCTGTCTGCGACATGATGGCTGTGTTTTTCCAGGTCCAATATTCTGGACATAGACATCCTCCTTTTTCTCATGGAACATGAGCCACCCGCCGAGATGCAGGTTGCAGTAAAAGTGAGCAATCGGATACATGCCAGTCCCACAACAGGTTTTATAATGCTTTCTGTAGGCACTGCGATTCGTTCGCGGTGTGGGGTCGAGTCCGTCCGAGCTGGTGCTTGGGGTTGCAAGCAAACTTTCTCATTCGTTCTTTCAATTTGATGTAGGAGGAAAAACACATGTGCACTCGTTTTGCGAAGTCTGTGTGCCGGGTTCTTGCCTTGGCATTCGTAGCGTCGTTACCCCTGGCCTTGGCCGCGCAAGACGCAGCCAAGCCGGCGGCGCAAGGTCCCGCAAACAATTCCGCATCGAAGTGGGACATTTTCCTTGGATATAGCGCCCTGATCCCCAACGCAAATGTCAACGGGTTCGGTTACAACTCCATCGACTACGGCGCGATTGGAAGTGTCACCCGCTTTTTCAACAAGAATGCGGGCCTGCAATTCGAGGTCGATGAACACATCCTGCTGCCTGAGAACAGCACCACATCTACAAGCGAGCCGGGCGACGATTTCAGCGGCGGATCGGTGGGCGGGGTTTTCCGGTTCCCCTCCGGCAACCTCACGCCGTTCGTTCACGCACTATTCGGCGTCGAGCGAGTTGGTAGCTACTATCAGAAAGATGTTTTTGGCCCGCTACTAACAGCCGGCGGCGGCTTGGATTACAAAACGCCGCTACTCAACGGTCATCTGTCGATACGCCTCTTCCAGGGGGATTATCAGTATCTCCACGCCAGCTTTGGGAGCACTGACGGCGGAAGCGTCAATTTCAACCCCCAGGGGCGCATAAGCGCCGGCCTGGTATACGGCATCGGTTCAATCCAGCCGCCGCCTCCTGTGACCTTGGCGTGCTCGATCAACCCGGCTTCGATCTTCCCAGGCGATCCGGTCTCCGTGACTGCGTCAGCCGGCGATCTCGATCCCAAGCTGAATGCGATCTACTCATGGTCGGGAGCGGGCGTCACTGGCAGCGGAACCTCGGCATCCGTCTCGACGGGAACGCTTGCACCAGGCTCCTATACGGTGAAGGCTGAAGTGAAGGAAGGCAGACCCGGTAAGGAAGGCCTGAAGCCCGGCCAAACCGCCGACTGCTCGGCCAGCTTCACGGTCCAGCCGTGGGGACAGCCGACGGTCAGCTGCTTGGCCAGCCCCGGCACCATCAACCCCGGCGACAAGAGCACTGTTACAGCGACCGGCTTGAGCCCGCAGAACCGCCCGCTGACGTACAGCTACTCAGCTACGTCTGGAACCATCAATAGCGGCGGCTCCACGGCTACCTTCGATTCGACGGGAGCTCCGACAGGCGCGATAGCCATCACCTGCAATGTAGCGGACGACAAGGGTGGCACGGCGACCAGCGGCACCACTGTGACGATTACGGCGCCTCCGCCTCCCGCTCCCCCCGCGGAACAAGTGCGACTCGAGTCTCGCCTGGCACTGCATAGTGTCTTTTTCCCGACCGCACAACCCAGAGCCGAACATCCTGAAGGTGGCCTGGTAGACAGCCAGCAGGGAACTCTGACAAGCCTTGCGACGGACTTCAAGAGCTACCTCACATTTAAACCGGATGCTCACCTGACCCTCAACGGACATTGCGATGTGCGCGGATCGGTCGAG
>Ga0182014_10000305_pt1 | contig 62351 bp, 70 predicted proteins | sample 612S2DmetaG_FD_120489 | JGI IMG/M metagenome (GOLD analysis project Ga0182014, IMG submission 120489) | Permafrost microbial communities from Stordalen Mire, Sweden - 612S2D metaG | ecosystem: Environmental > Terrestrial > Soil > Wetlands > Permafrost | place: Sweden: Stordalen | collected... | reverse complement strand
GTGGGCTTGGGAATCGGCAGCGCGGCGGGCGCGCTAGTATCGCGGCGGGTCGACGGGCGCACGGCTCTGGGCGTTTCTCAATTGGCCTTGGCCGCGGCCATCGCCTGGACGGCCTTTATGATCGGCCAATCGCTGCCCAACTGGCCGGTGAATGCGCTGCTCTCCACCAGCCCGTGGTTCACTTTCCAGATAGACCTGGTGCGGGTGATCTGGGCCCTGCTGCCGCCCACGCTGCTGTGGGGCGCGAGTTTCCCGTTGGCGCTGGCTGCCGCCGCCCGGCCGGGCGAAGAGCCTGGCCGCCTGGTGGGCACGGTTTACGCCGCCAACACCTTGGGGGCGATTCTGGGCGCGCTGGGATTCAGCCTGATCCTGATACCGGCCATCGGCACCGCCGGTTCGAATCGCCTGCTCATCCTGCTGGCCGCGCTGGGCGGCCTGGTGGCGCTGCTGCCGCAGGTAAGAGCCAGCCGCTCGGTGGGTGGCACGGCCGCATTGACCGCCGCTCTGGCGCTGGCGGTTTACCTGGCCGTAAACGTGGGACCTACGCCCGGAATGTTGATCGCCTACGGACGCCGCATCATGACTTCCGCCCCCCGCTCCACTTTGCTCTACTCCGGCGAAGGCATCAACTCCTCCATCGCCATCACGCGCTGGGACGATGGGGCCGTGCAGTTCCACGTTTCCGGCAAAGTGGAAGCCTCCACCGAGTCCTATGACATGCGGCTGCAGCGCATGCTGGGGCACATGCCCGCGCTGTTTCATTCCGCCCCGCATTCGGTGCTGGTGGTCGGTTTCGGGGCCGGCGTCACCGCCGGTACCTTCGTGGCGCATCCCGAGGTCCGGCGCATCGTCATCTGCGAAATGGAGCCGCTCATCCCGCCCGTTGCCACTCGCTTTTTCGGCGCCGAAAACTTTCACGTGGCCACCGACCCGCGCACCCAGATCGTCTATGACGACGCCCGCCATTTCGTCCTGACCACCCCGGAGAAGTTCGACATCATCACCTCCGACCCGATTCACCCCTGGGTCAAAGGCAGCGCCACACTCTATTCCCGCGAGTATTTCCAACTGGTCAAGGAGCACCTGAATCCGGGCGGCGTGGTGACCCAGTGGGTGCCGCTCTACGAATCGAACACCGCAACCGTCAAGAGCGAGATCGCGACTTTCTTCAACGTCTTCCCCAACGGCACCGTCTGGGCCAACGAGGTGGATGGCAGCGGCTATGACATCTTCCTGCTGGGCACCGCCGAGCCCATGCGCATCGACGTCGGCCGGTTGATGCAGCGTCTCCAGCGGCCAGACCACGCGCGCGTGCTGGAATCGTTGCGCAGCGTCGGCTTCAGCTCCCTGCCCGGATTGCTCTCCACCTACGCCGGCCAGGCCCAGGATCTGGCTCCCTGGCTCGTCGGCGCCGAAATCAATCGCGACGGCAATTTGCGCCTCCAATACATGGCGGGTCTGGCTCTCAATACCAGTCAGGAAACCGCCATCTACCAGCAGATCCTGGCCTACCGCCGTCCCCCGGTGAATCTGTTCACCGGGTCGCCGGAAGCCGTGGAAGCGGTGCTGGCGGGCATGGGCGCAGGGGGACAGAGCCGGTAGCAGTAATAAGTCCTGGCGCTGGGTTTTCTTGTGTCCGCAACTTACTGGCGCTATCCTAAAGCGAGGACACCGCACGATGGCGAATCTCGATTGGTCACAGTGCCCCGCCGTGGAAAGCATCCCTGGCAAGGTGAGTGGCGCATGGGTGCTGCGGGGAACCCGTATGCCGGTCGCCGCAATTTTCGAAAATATCGAAGCCGGAGCCAATATCGACGACATCATGGAGTGGTTCGACGGGCTGGACCGCGAACAGGTCAAGGCGGTAATCGAGTTCGCCGCCCGCAGTCTCGACAAAGCGCCCGCTTACGCGCCGTAGATGCTTATCCTGTTCGATCAGGCAACGCCTGTGCCGATCCGTCCCTATCTGGAAGGCCACACCGTTCGCACGGCAGCGCAGCAAGGCTGGGACAAGCTCAGGAATGGCGATTTGCTGACTGCAGCGGAGCAGGCCGGGTTCGACATCCTGCTGACCACCGACAAGAATATGCGCTATCAGCAGAACCTTGCGGGCCGCAAGATCGGGATAGTGGTTCTCGGCCAGCAACAGTGGCCGCGCCTTCGCCCTCACATTCAGCGCGTCATCGAAGCTGTCAATGCGGCTACACCGGGCAGTTATCGGGAAGTTGAGATCCCCCTCAACTGAGACGAGCCGCCGGGGCGCGGCTGGAGCGATCGTAACATCCCCCCAGCGATGCGCGGCAGCCGGGCTTCGAACATCAACGGGGAGAGGGCGAAGCAGGCGGCGACCGATACGTTGACAAGGCCAATTCGCACCGCCTAGGATGATGTCGGAGGAACCGCGAATGGGCAAGCCAGTTCTAGACGGCGTCTCGAAGGCCCTCGCCCAGACCCTGCTGGACCGGCACCACCGCCTCTGCCGAGCCAACCAAATAGCCTCTGGCGAAGTAACGGAGCAAGTCGCGCGGGTCTGTTCGATCACGTATTCAGACCTGATCCACGAGGCGGGAGTCGGCATCATTCCACAAGGGATCGGCAGGCCCCTTGCGCAGGTTGCGCGGTTGGTGCGCCAACCGCGACTGGCCTCCGCTTCACGCCTTGGCCGTAAACGCGGAAACCGGCACCCCTGGCGAGACGTATTGGGGATCGCCTGGCACGACCGGGAACTGGCTTGAGGACATGAGACGCTGTCTGACGTTCAGGGACTACCCCGAAAAGGTTTGAGAGGCAATGGCTCTCGTCCGCAGTCGCCGTTTCGTCTCTCGCCTTGTAAACCCAATCAACGCCTCAGGCGGCAGGCGGCATATTGAGCCGCTTTTCTACTTCCTTGACGCGGGATTCGAGAATGGCAAGCCGTTTCTTGAACGAGGCCGTTTCGTTCTCGGCCAACCCCATGCGCTCGTCGCTGGTCTGGCTGTAGTTGTAAAAAGCCTTCAAGAGTTCCGTCTGCCCGTCCCGGAACGCCTCCATGATCTCGTTGTGGCTATGGCTCGTCTCGGAACGGAGCATCTCCATGCGCTCATCGAGGCCCGTCATGCGCTCATCGAGGCCCGTCATGCGCTCATCGAGGCCCGCCATGCGGTCGCCGAGGCGCGACTCGATGCCTTCGAGGTCTCCTTTTGTCGCGGGCGAATTGCGGTCGTCCATGGTTCCTCTCAATTGTAGCCGAAAAGTGGAACTCGTCACGCCCTCCCCCCTTCACTGCTATCCTCTAGAAATATAGAGGAGCCATCACTAGTGAAACGGATCGGTTTGGCTGCGATTCTGGCTGCGGCTGTCTGCCTCGACGCGCAGGATCTCAAGGAATTTGAAAAGCGGGTTACCGAGTTCACCCTCAATAACGGGCTGCACTTCATCGTGGTCGAGCGGCACGACGCTCCGGTGGTGTCGTTTCATACTTACGTGAACGCCGGCTCGGTCGACGATCCTACCGGCCAGACCGGTCTGGCGCACATGTTCGAGCACATGGCCTTCAAGGGCAGCGAAACCATCGGCACCAAGGACTGGCCGGCGGAAAAGAAAGCCCTGGACGAGATCGAAGAGATCTACGGGCGTCTGGACGCCGAGCGCAACAAAGGCCCCAAGGCGGACGCAAGCCGCGTCTCGCTCCTCGAAGCGCAGTTGAAGCTCGCCATCGACCGCGCCCAGGCTTACGTCGAGCCCAACGAGTTCTCCCGCATCATCGAAGAGAATGGCGGCGTCGGTATGAATGCCGACACCTCGGTCGATCACACCGAGTACTTCTACAGCCTCCCCTCCAACCGCGCCGAGTTGTGGTTCCTGCTCGAGTCGCAGCGCTTCCTCCATCCCATCTTCCGCGAATTCTATAAGGAGCGGGACGTGGTGATGGAAGAGAATCGCATGCGCGTGGAATCCAGCCCCCAGGGCCGTCTGCTCGAGGATTTCAACGCCGCGGCGTTCGAAGCTTTCCCCTATCGCAATCCCCCCGGAGGCTGGAATAGCGACACCGAGAATCTGCGCGTGGCCGAAGCGCGGGCCTTCTTCGAGAAGTATTACGTGCCCGCCAACATCGTCATCGCCGTGGTCGGCGATATCGATCCCGCCGATGCCCGCCGCCTGGCCGAACGCTATTTCGGCCCCATGGCGGGCCGCCCGCTGCCGCCCGCCATCGTCACCCGCGACCCCGAACCCTCCGGCCCCAAAACCGTTGTCGTCGAATCTCGCAACCAGCCGCTGCTGGTGATCGGCTATCATCGCCCCGACCAGTACGACCCGGACGATCCGGTATTCGATGTCATCTCCATGATCCTTTCGAGCGGCCGCACCGGCATGATGTACAAAGAGTTGGTCGAGCAAAAGCGCCTCGCCCTGGAAGCCGAGGCCATCCCCACTTATCCCGATGGCCGCTACCCCAACCTGTTTCTGTTCTTCCTGGTTCCCGGCCGGGGCCACACCGTCGAGGAAAACCAGAAAGCCCTGGACGACCTGCTCGGGCGTTTCCTCGCCACTCCGGTCGACGGCGAAACCTTGAACCGGGTGAAAACCAAGGTTCGCGCCTCGGTCATCCGCAGGCTCGACAGCAATGCCGGCCTGGCTTCCTCGCTCACTCTGGCCTACGCCAGCTACGGCGACTGGCGAAAGCTCTTCACCGAGATCGACGACCTGAATAAGGTGACCGCCGAGGACGTCGCGAGGGTGGCCCGGGAGTGCTTCGTAACCAAATCCAGGACCGTTGCGTATACCGTGAATCCGGCGCCGCCGCCCCGCGCTGGAGGTGCTCGATGAAACTCGCGCTGGCGCTCCTCGCTCCCCTTGCCGCCTGGGCGCAAACGGCTCCGGCCGCTCATCCCGTCCCACATCCGGCCGCCGCTCCTCCCTCTTCTGCTCCGTCCTATAAGGACCTCAAGTTTCCCCCGCTGAAGCCCATTCCCATTCCCAAAGTGGAGACCTTCACCCTGCCGAGCGGCATGCGCCTCTATCTTCTGGAGGATCGCGATCTGCCCCTGATCGGCGGCTCGGCCCGCGTCCGCACCGGCAACCTGTTCGATCCGCCCGAGAAGATCGGCCTCGCCACCATAACCGGCATGGCGCTGCGCACCGGCGGCACCAAGACCCGCACCGGTGACGAGATCGATGCGCAACTGGAAGACGTGGCCGCCTCCGTCGAGAGCCGGATCGACGAAACCTCCGGCTCGGTCGGTTTCAACTGCCTCAAAGAAAATGCCGACGACGTCCTGGCCGTTTTTCACGACCTCCTCACCGCACCGGAATTCCGCGCCGAGAAAGTCGAGCTCGCCAAGACCCAGATGCGCAGCGCTATCGCGCGCCGCAACGACGACGCTCACGGCATCCTGGAGCGCGAATTCGCCGCCATCGTCTACGGCCCCGCCACGCCCTACGGCTGGGATGAGCAGTACGACACCATCAATCGCATCGCCCGCGCCGACGTCGAGAATTTTTATTCGCGCTATTTCTTTCCGGCCAACGTGGTGTTGGCGGTGCGCGGTGATTTCGACGCCGCCCAGATGCGCGCCAAAATCGAAAAGCTCTTCGCCGATTGGACGGCGAAGCAGCCGCCCGTTCCCGCCTTCCCGAAAGTCGCCGCCCAGCCCGCTCCGGGCGTCCATCTCGCCACCAAGACCGATGTCAGCCAGACATTCTTTTCCATCGGTCACCTGGGCGGTGAGTTCCGCGACAAGGATTACGCCGCGCTCGAAATCGCGGCCGACATCCTGGGCGGCGGATTTCAGAGCCGCCTGTTCCAGTTAGTGCGCACCAGGATGGGCAACGCCTACGACATCTCCGCCGGCTGGGGCGGCAACTACGACCATCCCGGTCTGTTTCAGATCTCCGGCAGCACCAAGTCGGCGTCCACCGCCGAAACCATCAAGGTCATCCTCGCCGAAGTCAACCGCCTTCGCGCCACCGAGGTATCCGACGCCGAGCTCAAGACCGCCAAGGACACGGCGCTCAACAGCCTCGTGTTTGCCTTCGACAGCAAGTCCAAAACCCTCAACCGCCTGCTCAATTACGAGTATTACGGCTACCCCAGGGATTTCATCCAGCAGTATCAGAGCGCGCTCGCCGCCGTCACTCGCGCCGACGTCCTGCGGGTAGCCAAAGAGCGTTTCAATCCCGCCAACTTCACCATCGTGGCGGTGGGCAATCCGGAGCATTTCGGCGCGCCCCTCGATTCCCTCGGCCTTCCCATCAAGCCCATCGATCTCACCATTCCCGAAGCGCGCCTGGAAGAAAAACCCGTCGACCCGGAACATGCCGCGCTGGGAAAGAAGTTGCTCCAGCGCGTCCAGCAAGCCGTCGGCGGCTCGGACAAACTGGCCGCCGTGCACGATTACCGCCGCGCCGCCGACTACCAACTGGATCCCTCCAGACCCATCAGCTTTGCCAAAGAGGTCGAGCAATGGATCGCTCCCTCCTACATGCGCCAGGACCTTACCGCCGCCGCCGGGGGCATGTTAATCTACTCCGACGGCAAGATCGGTTACACCAGCACTCCCGCGGGTTCCGGCCCGGCCGGCGGCGCACAACTGCGGCAGATCAAGGGCGATTTGTTCCGCTCGTGGTTTCAGTTCCTGCTCAGCGACCGTATCGCCGGCCGCACCGTCAGCGGCATCGACGATCGCACCGTGGAAATCTCCGACGGCTATTCCACCGCCAGGCTGGTCGTCTCGCCGGATACCGGCTTGCCGGAACGCGTCCTGTACCAAAGTTACGCCCCCGGCTCCCCGCCCGCCGCCACCGAAGAAATTTATTCCGATTACCGCGAGCTTGCCGGCGTTCGCGTACCTTATAAAGTGGTCATGATGGAAAACGGCAAGAAGCTCGCGGACGTCACCGTCACCAGCTTCCGGGTGAACAACGGCCTGAAGGTCGAGGATCTGGCCGCGCACTAATGCGCACCTCCCACATTACCATCGCGGCCGCGCTGGCCATCGCGCTGGCCCGAGGCCAGGAAACCCGGCAGGATCGCGGCAAGCGCGTCGTCGAGGAAGCTCTGGCGGCGCTGGGCGGTCAGGCTTTTCTGCACATGGAAGACCGGGTGGTTTCCGGCCGCGCCTACTCCTTTTACCGCACCCAGATCTCCGGCCTGTCCGTGGCCACCATCTATACCCGCTACACCGTGCCCGCTCCCGGCAAACTGGGCCTGCGCGAGCGCCAGGCTTTCGGCAAGAAGCAGGACGAAGGCTGGCTTCTGTTCACCGATCAGGGCGGCTGGGACGTGAGCTTCCGCGGCGCCCGCCCCCTCACCGACGAGGTCTACAACAACTTCAAAGAAAACACCGAGCGCGGCATCCTCTATATCCTCCGCCAGCGTCTGAACGAGCCGGGCCTTTCTTTCTACTCCGAAGGCCGCGACACTTTCGAGAACCAGCCCGTTGACATTGTCGATATCACCGACGCCACCGGCTTCACCATCACCGTCTCCTTCAACCAGTTCACCAAGTTGCCCATCCGCCAAACCTACCGCCGCCGCAATCCCCTCTATCGCGACTTCGATACCGAAGTCACCGTCTACACCAAGTACCGCTCCGTGAATGGCATCAACTGGCCCTACGACGTCCACCGCGAACGCAACGGCGATAAAGTCTTCGAACTCTACGCCGACTCCGTCGAGATGAATAAAGACCTGAAGGACGACCTGTTCACCTTGCCCGGAAAAATCAAGATTCTGCCCAAAGCCCAATAGCCGGGGTTGCTGCCGCGGCGAATTTTCGTGGCGCGGGCAAGGGGCGGCCGCGAGACAGACGACAAACGTCGATCGTCTGTCCCACCCGCTCGGTGCCCCGCGGGCCCTATAGGCCGAGCGCAAAGGCACGCACGCCAGGCGGTGTAGCTGGCTGGGCGTGCGCACGATTTGGATGAAGAGCCTCGGCCCTAGATCTCCGGCAGCGGCACGCGCAGCTTGCCGTTGAAGATTTCGCCGAACGCGGCCAGGATCTGGTCGTGCAACATCCCGTTGTCGGCCAGCACGTGCTCGGATTCCGTTACGCTGTGCTTGCCGCCGCGCATATCCGATACCCGCCCGCCGGCCTCTTCCACCAGCAGCGTACCGGCCGCCACGTCCCACGGCTTCAATCCGAATTCCCAGTACAGGTCCAGGCGGCCGCAGGCCACGTAGGCCAGGTCGATCGCGGCCGAACCGGTGCGCCGCACCCCGTGCGAAGCCATCGCCAGTTGGTAATAGAAATGGATGTTGACGTTGTGGTGGCGCTTACGGCTGGGAAAGCCGGTCGATCCCAGGCTTTCGGCCACCCTGGCCACGCTCGAAACGTGAATCCGCCGGTTGTTCAGATAGGCACCGGCGCCGCGCTCGGCGGTGTAGAGCTCGTCGCGCGTGGGATCGTACACCACCCCCGCCACGATTTCCCCGGCCCGCTCCAGCCCCAGCGTCACATTAAAATAGGGAAAGCCGTGGGCGAAGTTGGTGGTGCCGTCGAGCGGGTCCACGAACCAGCGGTATTCGGAAGCGCTCTGGTGTCCCCCGCCTTCCTCAGCCACGATATTGTGGGAGGGGAAATGCGATCGCAGCCGCTCCACCACCAGCTTTTCGCTGGCGCGGTCGGCTTCCGTCACCAGGTCGAACTCACCCTTGGTCTGGTAGCCGATGCGGCGCTCCAGGTAGCGCGACACCAGCCCGCCCGCTTCGCGCGCGATCTCTACCGCCGTTTCCAGGTACGACATAGCGGAGGAGACTAGTTCTCCTCCATCAAATACTTGATATCGTGCTTGAAAATGAACAGGTTGGGTTCACCTCGGCGAGTGATCCGGATGAAGGAATGGTCGTAGTATTCGATCACCCCCACCACTTCGTCGCCGCCGCTCAGTTTCACCCGCACCGGGGTGGCGCTCTCGATCAGCCGCTTGAGATACTTGATTTCTTCAAGCGTCTGTTCCGGGGCGCGGCTGCTCTTTCCGCCTTGTGATGTACCGAATTCTCCCACTATTTTTTCTTCACCAGTGGTTCCGTGGACACGCGACCGCCCCCGGAACCCGCACTTGCAATCGCATCCCCATAATAGCCGTTACGCGCCGATACCTGCAATCCCGGGATTTTGGCGCGTAATTCCAGCTTGTGAAAACGTTCCTTGGTCAAGGGAACGCCGCGCGGATAATAACCCAAAAGATAGGAGGTGCGCAGGTCGTTAATGATGGAAGCGAAGGCGCTGTCGAGCTCGGCCGCCGTGGCCGGCAGGAACGTTCTCCCTCCCGTTCCCTGAGCCATGAAAGTGAGCGCGTTTTCTCCGCCGACGTTGCGCCCGGCATCGTTGGTGATGGGCACGTCCACCACCGGATACATGGTCGCATCCGCCATTTGCGCCGCCGCCAGCGCCTGGTGGGAATCCTTGATGCTGGTGGTTTCTCCGCCGTCGCTTACCACCACGATCACTTTGCGGCCTTCCCGCGCCTCCAGGCCCTCGGTCGATGCCAGCCAAATGGCATCGTACAGAGAGGTGCCCGCCGAGCCGTGGACTTTCCTCAATTGAGCTTCGAGCAACGTGTAGTTGTGAGTGAAGTCCTGTATCAGCCGGACGCTGTCGTCGAAACTGTAGAGCGCCACGCGATCCTCCGGGTTCCCTTCCCGCAGCAGGGCACGCAGGAACTTGGCGGCGGAGTCGGTTTCGTACTTGATGTCCTTGGCGGTCGATCCGCTTACGTCGATCAATACCGCCACCGAAAGCGGCTGCTCGCTGCGGCGCTCGAAGACCGCGATTTCCTGCCGCACGCCGTTGTCGAAGATTTCGAAATCCTCCTTGGCAAGCGTGCCCACCAGTTGCCCAACACGATTGCGCGCGGTGGCCGTTACCCGCACCAGGCTGACGTCGGCCCGAAACACCGTTTGCGCGCTCAGGCCCGCCGCCAAGGCCGCTGCTAAGAATGCGGCGGCAAAGTGGCGCGGGCACTCGTGCCCCATGCCACTCAGCTGTGCCGCTATCGAACCTGTTCCGCAGCCGGCCCCCTGGCCGGCTTGTCGGGGATCGTAAGCGCTTGATTCTTCGGGGGAAGAGCGGGTCCGGGGGAACCCGCGCGGACCAGGGGGTCCGCCCCACCATTTATGCAGAACCCTGCTTTTGCGAAAACTAAGTGGCGGCAGGCACGAGTTCCCGCGCCACAACCTATTCCACCACCGGAACATCGCGGTCCCACTCCCCTTCCACCCACACTTCGCCGTCGGCAAAATGCTCCTTCTTCCAGATCGGCACCAGCTTCTTCAGGCGATCGATCCCCTCCAGCGCCGCCTCGAAAGCCGGCCGCCGATGGGGCGCCGTCACGACCACCGCTACGCTCGTCTCGCCGATCAACACACGCCCCAGCCGATGCACCATGGCTACCCGGCCGATGGCATGCCGGGCCGCCAACTCCCGGCCGATGCGCGCCATGGTTTTCAGAGCCAGCGCCGGGTAACCTTCATATTCGAGGCAGAGGGTCGCGCGGCCCTTGGTGTTGTTGCGAACCGTGCCCTCGAAGGTCACCACCGCGCCCTCCGCGCCGTTCAACAGGCTGAGCGCCAGCGCCCTGGCTTCGATGGGGTGGCGCACAATGGCGCAATACAGGCCTTCTTCCCGAATTTCCCCGGTTTCCGCGCCGCCCTCGCCCGATCCCCCGCTCACTGGCGGCAGGAAAGCGATCTCATCGCCTTCGGCCAGGCGCGTGGAAGGTTCGGCAAACTCCTGATTGAGCGCCATCGCGATCCGGCCCCGCAGCGCATCCACCGCGGGATAGCGGGCGGCATAAGCGGCAAACACCGCGGCCAGGTCGGCGCCTTCCGCGATCCGGGCCTCTTCCTCCACCCGGCCCACCATATCCTTCAACATGCCGAAAAACAGTACACGTACCTGCATTGCGGCTCCGTCTTTGGTTTCAAGTCTAACAGACGCTTGCGCTTCGCCAGGCGTTGCGGCTGATACAATCGGAGTTCTTCTTATGCCCACCCCCTCGGAAACCCGCTTCCGCGTGCGCTACGCCGAAACCGACCAGATGGGCGTGGTTTATTACGCCAACTACCTGGTGTGGATGGAGGTTGGCCGCGTCGAGCTGTGCAAGGCGCTGGGCTTCAACTACCGCGACATGGAGCGCGACGACGGCATTTACCTGGCCGTAGCCGAGGCCACCTGCCGCTATCGGGCCCCCGCCCGTTTCGACGACGAAGTAACCGTCAAAACCTGGATGGAAGACGTCAACAAGCGGATTGTCGTCTTTGCCTATGAAATCCGTACCGGCGACCGCGTTCTGGCTACCGGCTCCACCCGCCACGTTTTCGTGTCGCGCCAATTGGAACGTACCCGCCTGCCCGACAAGTACTACCCGCTGTTCGGGATCTCGCCCGAGTAAAATGGTGACGTCATGAAAGTTGGAATGATCGGTACCGGCGCGATTTCGGGCATCCACGCGCGCGTTTACAAGAAGATCGGTTTTGAGGTCGCCGTCTGCACCGACGTTTACGAGCCCGCCGGCCGCAAGTTCGCCGCCGAATGGGGCGCCCAATTCGTGCCCACCTACGAGGAGGTCTGCCGCCATCCCGCCATCGACTACGTGGACGTCTGCACCTTTCCCGATTTCCGCCTGGAGCCCATCGAAATCTGCGCCCGCGCCGGCAAGCCGGTGCAGGTCCAGAAGCCCATGGCGACCAATCTCTCGACCGCCCGCCGCATGCTCGAAACCGCCCGCGCCGGCAATATCCTGCTGGGTGTGGTAAGCCAGCATCGCTTCGACGATGCCAGCCTGTTCCTCTCCCGCGCGCTGGCCGCCGGCCGGCTGGGCAAGCTGCTCCAGTGCGACTGCTACATCAAGTGGTATCGCTCCGCCGAATACTATTCCCGCCCCATCAAGGGAAGCTGGAAAACCGAAGGCGGCGGCGCGCTTATCAACCAGGCCATTCACCAGATCGATATTTTGCGCTGGCTGGCCGGCCCCGTCGCCGAGGTATTCGCCGCCTGGCAATTGGGCGCCCTGCACAAGATCGAGTCCGAGGACGTGGTGAGCGCCGTGGTGCGCTACGCCAGCGGCGCCACCGGCGTCATCCAGGCCGCCACCGCCTTCTGGCCCGGCTATCCCGAGCGCGTCGAGATCCACGGCGCCAAGGGTACCGCCGTGGTCACCGGCGATAAGCTCACCACCTGGGACGTCCAGGACGATTCCGGCGACCCCGCCCCGGTCACCAAGCAAGTGGCCAGCGGCGCCTCCGACCCCATGGCGATTTCGCTGGAGCCCTTCGAGCGCCAGTTCCTGGATTTCGCCGACGCCATCACCCATCACCGTCAGCCGCGGGTATCCGGCGAACAAGGTTACCAGGCACTCGAAGTGGTGGACGCCATCTACCGCTCCTGCCGCACGGGCCAAGAAGTGGTTCTGTAAACTGAAGAACTTTCGTGGCGAGGGCCTCTGGCCTGCCGGGTCGGCTTTCAAGCCAACTCGAAACTCCTGAAACGGTGTCGAAGGCGGGCGCAGTCTGCCTCGCAGCGCCGGCGATTCGCCTGCCCGTGCCTCCGTTGCGCTTACCGGGAGCCGGCGGGTGAATGCCGAAAGCTTCCTACCTTGCCGTCAGCAGCCGCCGGTAAGCGTCTTCCGCCTCCGGGTCCGGGCCGTGTGGACGCTCCAGGTAGGCGCCGATCCAGCGCCGGGCGCGCGGCCAATCCCCGAGCTTGGAGAACATCTGGCCCAGCGCGCGGGCGCAGCGCGGATACCCGGGCTCGTGCTCCAGGTGCGCCTCGCACTCCGCTTCCAGGCTGGGAAAAACCCGCAGCGAATCGAGCGCGGCCACATCCGCCGGAGGATTCCTCATGAAGACCATCGCGGCCGAGTCTTCATACACCAGCTTCCACTGCGCCTCCGCCGGATCGGTCAGGCCCGGCGCCAGCAGGTACATCTGCCCGGTCACGAATTCGAAACCGTCGATGACGATGGTCTCGACCCCATATTGATCGAGCAGGGCAAACGCATCCTTGCCGCCTGTGGCGTCGTGATTGTAGAGAATGCGGGCGTAGTCGGCGAACAGGCTCTCGCTCAGCGCCCGGCCGTCGATGAACACTTTTTCCCGCGGCCCCAGGCGCCACATCAGGTAGCCGCCGTCTTCATAGGTGTTGAACAGGCGCGAGCGAACGCCATGCGACAGCAGAAAATCGGCCGCGCCGGCCGGGAATTTCCACTCCGCCGCGCGCAGTTGAAACATGCGGCCTTCCGCCACTCCTCCGGCAAGCGCCGCCACGCCGATGGCGGCCGCGGCGTACTGCGCGATGGGCCGCGGCCGCAACTCCCACGGCAGGTAGCTCGCAATCGCGATGGGCGCAAACCAGCCAATCAGAATGGTGTTGCGCGAAGCCGTGACCGCCGCCGCGGCGAAGGCTGCGAACAGCAGCCAATCCGCCACGCGGACCCTGGCGCGCTGCCACACCAGTACCGCCGCGCCCGCCGCCAGCAACACCGAAAAGGCGCTCGGCGGCCAAAGCTCCGGCCGCGCCCATTCGAGCAGCCGCGATTGCATGTCGCTGGAGCGATACCACAGCAGAATTTCGAGCACGCGGAAGCCGTTGGGATTGATTCCGGAAACCAAGATCGCCGCCGCGCCCCAAACGTATAAGCCCCTGTCGCCTGCCTGGGCCCGCCCGCGCCCGCGCAGCCACAGCGCCTCCGCCGCGTATGCGCCCACCACCGTCCATCCCAGGAAAAACCCGCCATGGCAGTTCGCCCACGCCAGAAACAGCGGCGCCAGCAGCCACACCCGGCGGCGCGATTCCAGAATCGCCACCGCCAGAGCCAGAAACAGGAACGTCGCCAGATACGGCCGGTCGTTGGCGAATTCCACGCTCACGCTCGCCGCCCCCAGTCCCGCCGCCACGGCCCAATAAAAATTGCCGCGCCGGCGCCAGACGATCCATCCCGCCGCGGCGCAGAACAACGTCAACAGCAGCGCCCGCAGCAGCACCACGCCGCCCGCACCCGTTGCCCGCCACGCCAGGTAGATCAACCCCTGCGCCAGCCATTCATGGGTCAGATTGAAGTACCGCACCAGCTCTTCGCCCGCGTACGCCGGCCGCGCCAGGGCGGTGGTGTAAGCGAACGGATCCGGGACCGGAAGCCGGCCGGCGTGGACAATCCATTCACCGGTTTTGAGGTGCCACCAGAAATCCGAATCGGAAAGTTCGCGCGAAAACAGGCCCAAGCCCAGTAGCAGCCCGAGGCCCAGCAGCGCGGGCTGAAACCATCGGGGCGCTGCCGCCGGGCCAGGTTGGTAAGGCTGCCGCGCTTTCGGGTGGCGGGCTGCGGAAGGCACTCCACCCATCATAATTCACAGGTCGAAGCGGCGGCTTCGAGCTGGCCTTCATTCCTCGATTCGCCGGCTGAACCGCCGCAAGCGGAAGATTTCGCCCAGCCCAATGCCCAGATTCACCGCACCGAGAACGCTCACCGCGGCGCGCGTGTAGCCGTTATCCCAATAGTCGCTCCAGGCCGGCAACAGACCGGAGAAGTAGTTATGGTCCCAATAACCGGTCCAGGGGAAAAGCAGCAGGAACAGGCCGACCTCCAGACACAAAACCGAAAGCGCCACCGCGGATACTTTGTGATACCACCGGTGGGCAGGCGCGGCGGGCAACGCCGGAGGCTCGGTCGAGCCCTGTTGCATGGGCGTCATGCGGCCCCCACGGCGGCGAACAGTTCCAGTTGCGCCGTCTCGTCCAATGGAAATCGCGAATGCTGGCGCACCGGCTCGTAGCTCAACCGGTGCAGCGGCGTGGGACCGCTCTGGGCCAGGGCGCGCAAATGCTCGGGAGTGCCGTAGCCTTTGTTCGACGCCAGCCCGTAGGCCGGAAACACCGCGTCCCAGCGGCGCATCAGCTCGTCGCGATGCACCTTGGCCAGGATGGAAGCGGCCGCAATCGCGTGGCACCGCGCATCGCCGTGAATGAGAGCCTGCTGGGGCACTCTCACCTCCAGAGTCACGGCGTCCGCCAGCACATAATCCGGCGCCGGATCGAGAGCCTCCACGGCGCGGCGCATGGCCAGCCGCGAAGCCTGATAGATGTTGATGGCGTCAATCGTCGCGGCATCCACCGCCGCCACGGCCCAGGCCACCGCGCGCTCGCGCACGCGTACCGCCAGCACTTCGCGCCGCTCCGCCGCCAACTGCTTGCTGTCGTTCAAGCCCCGCACCGGGCGATCCGCGGCCAGAATTACCGCCGCCGCCACGACCGGTCCGAACAGGCAGCCCCGGCCCACTTCATCGGTGCCCGCCACCGCGTGGAATCCACGCCTGCGCAATGCCCGTTCGAGCGTCGCTTCGCACCGCAATGAACCAGCCGCCTTGTCGGGGCGCATGAAGGCTCGCCGGACTATTCGCGTTCGCGCAGCCGCGCCGCCTTGCCCTTGAGGCCGCGCAGGTAATAAAGCTTGGCCCGCCGGACGCGCCCCGTGCGCACCACGTCGATGTGATCGATCACCCGCGCATGCAGCGGAAAAATACGTTCCACGCCTTGCCCAAAGCTAACTTTGCGCACCGTCACCGATTGGCCCATCCCCGTATTGTTCCGGGCAATGACCGTGCCTTCGAAAGCCTGTATCCGCTCTTTATCGCCTTCTTTGATCTTGACGTGTACCCGGATCGTGTCGCCGGGACGAAACTGCGGGATATCGGTCCGCTGATTCTTCTGAATAAACTTGGTCAACAGCGCGTTCTGCATGAGAATTTCCTTAATCTTCTATCTTAAACTAAACGGCTTGTTAAAGTTGGATGCCGCCGCGACGCCCGGAGCGTCCACCGGAGGAGGCTATTTCCGCCCGGCCTTCTTCCTCTCGTAACGAACCTTCTTCGCCTGGATCGCATGCAGCACATCGTCATGCTTCCGACCCTCGACGATATCTTTCAGGTGGATCTGGCCGTCCTCATATTGCAGGTGCAGACGCCAGCCCGAAATCTTGTCGACATCGGCCCGGTAGACAGGCTCTTGATAACCGACGACCCGATGCAGCCGCGTTTTGGGAAACTTGCGTGTCCGGTGACACTCGTAGTCCTCAAGTTCCGCAAGCGCCTCCAGGAAGGCCAGCTTGAGTTCTTCCGTCGGCAGGCGCTTCGCCGCGTCGTAGATCACTCCCCAGGCGTCGAAGAGCGGGCTAGTGCGGGCCACGCCTACCTTGCTCCATTATTCCTTTCCATCCGATCGCGGTAAAGAAGGTGGGCGACCGAGCGATAACTGCGCTCCGCTTCGTCGTGGCGGACCACGCGAAAGAGAGTCACCAACGTCCGCCCGAAGACCGGGTCGCCATCGACCGCCATGATCAGACGGATATCTCGCCCGACGCGCAGCGAGTAGAGGGACGGATTAAGACCGTCTTTTAGATGAATCGGAAGCGGGCGCTGCGCTCTAGAGAAAAAGCTGCGTGGGCTGTCCCTCAGCAACTCATAGCTGCGACGCAGCACAACCGAAACACGCGCCCGCTCGTCCGGGTTCAGCCCGTCGAAGTCGCGGCGATAGTCCAGTGTCGTCTGCTCGGTGATTGTGGTCGTCTCTTGTGGCGATACAGGCAATCCGCAACTCCTCCCACCAGCATATCCCAACACGAAGAACGCCGCCCGCTTCACCCCAGCAAATCCGGCCTCAGCCTGACGGTCTTTTCGCGCGCCGCTTCCCGCCGGAACTTGCGGATTTCCTCGTGGTTGCCGTTCAGCAGCACCTCCGGCGCTTTCCAGCCGCGAAACTCCGCCGGACGCGTCCAGTGCGGGCAATCCAGCAGCCCCTCCCCGTGCCCCGACTGCTGAAACGAATCGAAGGCCGCCGAGCTCTCGTTTCCCAGTACGCCCGGAATCAGCCGCGCCACGCTATCGACCACCACCGCGGCCGCCAGTTCGCCGCCGCTCAATACGTAGTTGCCGATCGAAATCTCGTCGTCGGCCAGGTGCGCCGCTACCCGCTCGTCCACCCCTTCGTAGCGGCCGCATATCAGCAGCAGCTCCCGCTCTTTTGCCAAACGGTTGGCCATGGCCTGGTCGAAGCTGCGTCCCTGCGCCGACAGCAGCAACGCCTTGCGGCCCTCGCCCCGCTCCGGCCAGATCGCCTCCACCGCCTCGAAAACCGGCTCCGGCTTCAGCACCATGCCTTCCCCGCCCCCGAACGGCCGGTCGTCCACGGTCTTGTGCCGGTCGTGGGTCCAGTCCCGCAGATTGTGAATGCGGATCGCGACGATCCCGCTGTCGGCGGCCCGCTTCACCACGCCGTGAGCGAACGGTCCCTCGAAAAATTCGGGGAAGATCGTCAGCACATGGAAAATCACGAGCGGTTCAATTCCTTCAAACCCGGCGGCAATTCCACCGTGATGCGCCGCCCGGCAGGATCGATTTCCACGCAGATGGCACGGGCGAACGGGATCGTCAAACCGGAACCCAGCACCAGCAAACCGCTGCCGCCGCCATCGTCCCAGCCGGTGACCTGGCCCAGACGCTCGCCGCCCGCGCGCTCCACCACCTCGCACCCGATCAGGTCCGATTGGAAATATGCCCCCGGCTCCGGGGCCGCGCGCTGGCTGAACGGAATCCGTACCTCGGCGCCGGCCCATCGCCCGGCGTCGCCTATCGTGTCCACGCCGGCGAACTTGAGAATCAGACGCCCATCGTGAAACCAGGTGGATTCCACCTCCAGGCGCTCACCGCCCGCCTTCCCCGGCAGAAACAGAAATACTTCCTTCAGTTCGGCGAAACGCTCCGGTTTATGCGACAGGCTGACGGCGGTAACCTCACCCCGATTCCCCCGCGGTTTTCCCACAAGAGCAATCGCCACCCATTCGCCCTGGTCCGGAATCACTCCAGAATTTCCAGCGTGAAACGGCGGTTGAGCTTCATCCCGGCCGCCCCCAATATGGTCCGGATCGAGCGCGCCGTGCGCCCCTGCTTGCCGATCACCTTCCCCAGGTCGCTGGGAGCTACCTTTAGTTCGAGTACGGTCACCTGTTCGCCCTGCACCTCGCGCACAGACACCTCACCGGGGATGTCCACTAGAGCTTTAGCAATATCTTCAATGAGCTGTTTCATCCCGCCTCCCTTTCCTATGGTAGCGGAACGGGTACTGTTTGAAAGGCTTCCATTACACGCTTCCCGTTATTTTTCTTACAGTTAAAACTGTAAAACTTCGCACGAAACAGCTACGCCGCCGGGGCTGCAGCCGGGAATTTCTCCACCAGGCGCTTCACCGTATCCGACAGTTGCGCGCCGTTCTTGGTCCAATGTTCGATCCGTTCGTGCCGCAACGTCGCCTGCGCCGGCACGGCGAGCGGATTGTAATGCCCCACCACTTCCAGGCTCCGTCCGTTGCGGGCACGCTCTTTTTCGATCACCACCACGCGATAAAAAGGCTTCTTTTTGGCGCCGAAACGCGCCAGTCGAATCATCAGCATCGATACTCCAATTCTCTCTTAAGGTAACGTATCCGGCTCGAGGCTGTCAGCAATCGGCAGTCGGCGGCCAGCCACACCAAGGCAGCCGATCGCCGATTGCCGATCGCTGACAGCTCAGCGGCCCGCCATATCTCCGAACGGAAATCCCGGGGGCAGCTTCATTTTCCCGAGTTTCCTGCCCATCAGGCCGCCCGAAAAAGTCTTCATCATCTTGCGCGCCTGGTGTATTGCTTCAACAACTGGTTGACTTCCTGCACCGACGTGCCGCTGCCGTGCGCGATGCGCCGCCGCCGGCTGCCGTTGATGATCATGTGATTGTCGCGCTCGCGCGGCGTCATCGAGTCGATGATCGCCACCACCCGCGTAATCTCTTTTTCGTCGACCTTGACGTCCTTGAGATCCTTCAGCATGCCCACCTTGGGCATCATGTCGAGCAGCGAGCCCAGCGGGCCCAGCTTGCGAATCTGCCGCAACTGGTCGCGAAAGTCCTCCAGCGTGAACTCGTTGTCGATCAGCTTGCGCTGCATCTCGACGGCTTTTTTCTTGTCGATCGTCTGTTCGGCCTTCTCGATGAACGAAAGAATATCGCCCATGCCGAGAATGCGGTTGGCCGCGCGGTCCGGATGGAACGCTTCCAGCGCGTCGGACTTTTCGCCTATACCCACGAACTTCAGCGGCTGGCCGGTGACGTGGCGGATCGACAGCGCCGCGCCGCCGCGCGCATCGCCGTCCATCTTGGTCAGGATCACCCCGGTGATGCCCAGGCGCTTGTGAAATTCATCCGCCGATTTCACCGCGTCCTGCCCGGTCATGGCGTCGGCCACGAACAGAATCTCCACCGGGTTGAGCTGTTGCTTGAGCTCGTCCAGCTCGCTCATCAGTTGATCGTCGATGTGCAGCCGGCCCGCCGTATCCACCAGCAGAACGTCGCGCCCCGAGTTGGCGCTCTCCTTGCGGGCCGCCCGCGCCAGTTCCAGCGGCGTGGTCTCTTCCGCCGCCCCTTCGTAAACCGGTTGGCCGACTTCCCGCGCGATCACTTTGAGCTGTTCCCGCGCCGCCGGGCGGTAGACGTCCACCGACACCAGCAAGGGACGGTGGCCGTTGCGCCCCAGCCACCGCGCCAGCTTGCCCGCCGAGGTGGTCTTGCCCGAGCCCTGCAGCCCCACGATCAGGATCACCGACGGCGGCTCGTTGGCAAAGCGCAGCTTCGATTCATGGCTGCCCAGAATCTTGATCAGCTCTTCATGAACGATCTTGATCACCTGCTGGGAAGGCGACAGGGCCGTGAGCACTTCCTCGCCCATGGCCTTCTGCCGGATGTTCTCGATCAGTTGCTTGACGACCCGGAAATTAACGTCGGCCTCGAGCAGCGCCATGCGGATTTCCCGCAACGCACCCTCCATGTTTTCGGCCGAAAGCTTGCCCTCGCCGCGCAGACCCTTGAATACCCGCTGCAGCTTGTCCGATAAGTTGTCAAACATGAGACTTTGAAAACCTCAGCAGGTAAGAGCCGCGCATCGATCCATGCGGTCACTCGGCGGCGGCGGGCGGAGGAGCGATCCGAATGCTGCTGGCGGCCGGCTTGCCGGTGCGGTCCATACCCAGCTCGTAAATCAGCCGTGTACCGGGCCGCAGGTCCGTGGCCAAGCCCTCGGCCAGCCGCGAAACGTGAAAAAAGATGTCCCGGCCGCCGTCGTCCGGCCGCAGAAAGCCGAAACCCTTGGCTTCGAAATACGTGACCACCGACCCGGACTGGACCCCGGTGGCAGCTTCCTCGCCGCCCTCGCCGGATTCGCCGCCCTGGTTCGGTTTGCCGGTCTTGTCTCCTACCCCTTGCTTGATCAGAGCCAGGTCTGCCTCGGTCCACTCCGTGGCGGGTGGCTGCCCGGTGGGCATTTTCAGATCCGGATTCCGCTTCCGGGCCTCTTCAAATAATCGCTTCTGGCGTGCGTTCAATCGGAGATCCTCAAAATTTCCGTGCGCTCCTGAAACTCCTTGTGCTTAGACGGTAGCAGCAGCGGCAACCTTCCTCTTCCGGGTTCCCTTCTTCTCGGCTGGCGGCTGACGGTCGCTCTTTTTCAAGCTGACCAGCACCAGATCCTTAACGAACTTTTTCTCGCCGTGATCGTCGAACTTAATCACGATCCGTTCTTCGTTGCTGGACATCACCGTGCCCAATCCGAATTTATCGTGCTCGACTTGGGCACCTTGGGAATATGTATTGGCAGCCATGGCTTGCTAACGCGTCGCTCCTCGGTTGAATTGCGCGGAAAACGGGGAAAACAATGTTCGAACGGTAAGGCGCGCGATTGGAATGAAACACAATGGACACCAGTAGTATAACAGAGCGCGGCTCCCCCTGTCGAACCTGGAATCGTTGCCGTATCCCCGACTCGGTCCCGCGCGGCGGCGTTTTTCGGAGGATACTGAAACCTATGCGTCCGTTCATAAGCGTGCTTCTGCTTGCGGCCTCGATAGCCTGCGCCCAGACTGGACATCTGCTGTTACGCAAACCGGCGTTGAGCAGGACCCGGATCGTGTTTACCTACGCGGGCGATTTGTGGAGCGTGCCGCGCGAAGGCGGCGAGGCCAGGCGGCTCACCGCGGACCCGGGTGTGGAAACGTCGGCGGCGTTCTCACCGGACGGGTCGACCATCGCGTTCACCGGCGAATACGACGGCAACGTGGACGTCTTCGTAATTCCGGCGGCGGGCGGGCTGCCGCGGCGGCTGACTTTCCATCCGGGCCGCGACGAAACCGTCGGCTGGACGCCGGACGGCAAGCGCGTGCTGTTCCGCTCGCATCGCGCGGTTCCCAATGACGGCAACCGGCTTTACACGATGCCTGTTGAAGGCCACGGGCTGCCGGAGGAACTGCCGCTGCCGATAGCCGAAGAAGGCTCGTACTCGGCCGACGGCTCGCACCTGGCATACGTGCCCCTGTTCCAGTGGCAGGATGCATGGAAGCGGTACCGCGGCGGCCAGACGCGCAAGATCTGGATCGCCAACCTGGCGGATTCGAGCGTGGTTCCCATTCCTCGCGACAACTCCAACGATTTCGACCCGATGTGGGTGGGCGACCGCATCTATTTCCTTTCCGACCGCGAAGGGCCGGTGACGCTGTTCTTCTATGACACCAGGTCGAAGAAAGTCACGCGCGCCATCGAGAACCACGGGCTGGATTTCAAATCCGCTTCGGCTGGGCCGGAGGCGATCGTGTACGAGCAGTTCGGCTCGCTGCATTTATATGACTTGAGGACCGGGCAGACCAAGGAGGTTGCGGTCACCCTGGCTGGCGATCTGCCGGAGCTGCGGCCTCACTACGTCAACATCGCCAAGCGCCTCGCCAACGCCGACATATCGCCCAACGGGGCGCGAGCCGTCTTCGAAGCGCGGGGTGAGATCGTCACCGTTCCGGCCGAAAAGGGCGACCCGCGCAATCTGACCCAGAGCCCGGCGGTGATGGAGCGGGAGCCGCGCTGGTCGCCCGATGGCCAGAGCATCGCCTACCTTTCCGACGAATCGGGCGACTACGCGCTGCACGTCCGCAACCAGGACGGATCGGGAGAGGTGAAGAAGATTCCGTTGGGCGCCAAGGCGTTCTATTCCTCGCCGAACTGGTCGCCGGACAGCCGGAAGATCGCTTACCTGGACAACCACAGCCACCTCTTCTATATCGACGTGGAGCGAAAGACCCCGGTGCTGGTGGAGACCGACTACTACGCTAACGGCAAAGGTCTTGCCGCCGCTTGGTCGCCGGACAGCCAGTGGCTGGCGTACTCGAAGACGCTCAAGAGCCACATGCAGGCGATTTATCTCTACTCGCTGGCGGACGGCAAAGCGACACAGGTGACCGACGGCTTGAGCGACGCCGAAAGTCCGGTCTTCGACAAGAACGGCAAGTATCTCTATTTCGCCGCCAGCACCAACTCGGGCGCGGCCATGCAGCCCGACATTGAGAGCTTTGCGCGGCCGGTGACGGCCAGTGTGTACGTGGTGGTGCTGTCCAGGACCGAAGCCTCGCCGTTGGCGCCGGAGAGCGACGACGAGAAAAAGGCAGAGGCCAAGAAGGACGAGCCGAAGAAAGACGACGCCAAGAAAGACGATCAAGACAAAGACCAGGACAAGAGCGCGAACAAGGTGGAGGTAAAGGTGGATCTGGAGAACATCGGCCAGCGCATTCTGCCGCTGCCGATGCCTGCGCGGCGTTACATTGGACTCGCCGCGGGCAAGGCTGGCGTGGTCTATGCGGCCGAAGGGCCGGCGCCGGGAACGCCTGAGCCATTTGCCGTCGCCGTCCATCGTTTCGATCTGAACAAGCGCAAGACGGACACGGTGTTGCGCGGCGTCAGCAACGTGCAGGTATCGTTCACGGGCGAGAAGCTGCTCTACCAACAGGGTGACAAGTGGACCATTGCCGATGCGCCGGCGCCGCCCGCGGACAGCTCCGACGGGCCGCCCGCCAAACCGGGGAACGAGAAAGCCCTGAAAACCGCCGAACTGGAGGTGAAGGTGGACCCGGCCGCGGAATGGAAACAGATGTTCCACGAGGCTTGGCGGATCGAACGCGATTTCTTTTACGATCCGCATTACCACGGCCTGGACATCGAGGCCGCCGAAGAGCGTTACGGCGCGTACCTGAGCGGCCTGGCGTCGCGCGACGATCTCAACTACCTTTTCACCGAAATGCTCGGCAACATCACCGTGGGGCACATGTTTCTGCGCGGCGGCGACCGGCCGGAGGTGAAGCATGTTTCCACGGGGTTGCTGGGCGCCGACTACAAAATCGAAAACGGGCGGTACCGGTTCGCCCATGTGTATAACGGCGAGAACTGGAATCCCGATACCAAGGCGCCGCTGACGCAGCCGGGCGTCAACGTGACGGCTGGGGATTACCTGCTGGCCGTGAACGGGCGGGAACTGCACGCCGCCGACAACATCTACAGCTTCTTCGAGGCGACGGCGGGCAAGACGGTGCTGCTGCGGGTGGGCGCCGACCCGGGAGGCGCCAACGCCCGCGAGGTGAAAGTCGTGCCGGTGGACAACGAGTCGGGGCTGCGGCACCTGGAGTGGATGGAAGAGAACCGGCGCAAAGTGGATCAGGCCACCAATCACCGCGTGGCTTACGTTTACATGCCCGACACTAGCGTGGGTGGTTACACCAATTTTATGCGCTACTTCTTCGCGCAGGTGGACAAGGATGCGGTGATCGTCGACGAGCGGTTCAATCACGGTGGAGCGTTGGCCACCGATATCATCGAGTATCTTGAGCGCAAGCCGATGAGCGTGGGAACCACGCGCGACGGCGCGGATTTTGTGCAGCCGCAGGGCGCCATCTTTGGACCGAAGGTGATGATCATCAATGAATTCGCGGGTTCCGGCGGCGACGCCATGCCGTGGTACTTCAAGCGCGCGGGCGTGGGCAAGCTGGTCGGCGAGCGCACCTGGGGCGGCTTGGTGGGGCTGAATGGCTTCCCCGAGCTGATGGATGGCGGCGTGGTGTTCGCTCCCAACGCGGCGATCTGGAATCCGAACGGAACCTTCGATGTGGAGAACCGAGGCGTGGCCCCGGACATCGAGGTGCAACTCGACCCGGCGGCGGTGCGGCGGGGCCGCGATCCGCAACTCGAGAAAGCCATTGAAGTGGTGATGCAGGAACTCGCCGCCAACCCCCCGCCGCAGTTCAAGCGGCCGCCGTACCCGAACTATCAGAAAAAGTAACATGGCGCAGGCGCTCTCGCCTGCAGCGCCGGGATTCCGAACTCCTGATCTCGTGGCGTTGGCTTGAGCCAGGTCTCGGTGACCCGGAGGTGGGACAGACCATCGTTTTTCGTGGTCTGTCGGGCCGGCCCTCGCCAGGCAGGCCAGAACCGGCCGACAGACGACAAAAAACGACGTCCCACCCAGCTTCCCGCACCGATCGGTGTGTCCGCAGCGTCCTTTCCCCAGCGCCCTCGAAGATGCGACGGATTCGGTGTGGAAGTGGAATATGCCAAGGACTTGACGGACAATAAAAGGTAAGGTCATGGTGATGACGCTGGACATGCTGCGAGTGGAAAAGAGAGCTGAGATCCTGCGCCTTGCCGGGTTGCATGGTTGCCGTAATGTTCGCGTGTTCGGCTCGGTGGCTTCGGGCGAGAACAAGCCCGGTAGCGATGTCGATTTCCTTGTGGACCTGGAGAAAGGCCGCGGACTGCTCGATATGGGTGGTCTCCTCTCGGATCTAGAGGACTTACTGGGCGTTGAGGTCGACCTGGTGGAATCCGGCGGCATTCATCCCTACATTTGGAGCCGTGTCCTTGCCGAGGCCAAACCGCTGTAAGCTGTTATGCCAGCCAAGGACCCACTGGTCTACGTCATGCGCATCCGCGATTCCTGCCGTCGCATCGCGGAGTATACGAATGCCGGCGACGACTGGACCTCCCAACCAATGATCATGGACGCTATCTACCGCAACATCACAATCATCGGCGAAGCCGCCCGCAAACTCGATGGCTCCTTTCAGCGGGCGCACCCGCACATTCCGTGGTCTGGCATTATCGGTGCTCGGAACATCGTCATGCACGCCTACGAGACGTCCGTCCACGTCCGTCCCACCCAGCTTCCCGCACCGACGTGAGCCCTTGGCGAAAATTGCGAATACGTCGGAGCGCTCTGACATATCCACGGTTTTCGCCTTTCCGGTGAGGTTTCGCGGCCGGCTTACTCTCCCGCTTCCTTCCCGATCCGCTCCAGCATCTCCGGGATTTCGAATACCGCCCGGTTGTTCTGGCGCCCGGTGGCGGCGCGATACCGGGCATATGCCGCCGGCGCCAGCATCCCGTCCACCGCTTCGGCGATCCCGCGGAAGTTCTTCAACACCACACCGACACCCTGCTCCCGCACCCAATCGGCGTTGTAGCGTTCTTGTGGCAGAGTCCAGGCGTTGCGCTCCACAATCGCCGGAAGCCGCATGGCCACGGCCTCGCTGATGCTGCCGGGGCCGGGCTTGCCAATGAAGTAGTCGGCAAGCTGCATGTAGCGCGGGATCTCCTCGGTGAAACCCTCGACAAACAGCGGTGCCGGGTGCGGCATCGCCCTCAGCCCGTCGCGCAGGCGGGCGTTGTGGCCGCAGATCAAAATCAACTGGCGCTCGGGCAGGCGCGCCGCGATTTCGCGCATCGCCGCCGAGCCCTGCCCGCCGAACAGCACCAATCCGACCGGCCGGTCCGGATCGAAACCCAGCGCCCGCCGCGCCCGCGAGCGCTCTTCGGCCGCCAGCGGAGCGGCGTCGTAGAATCGCGGGCTCAGGATCATTCCGGAAGTGCGCAGCACTTTGCCCGCGGCATGGCCCAGCGCCTGCGCCTGCTCCACCGCCTTCGCCGAGCCGCAGATGAAACGCTGCTCCTGGAGGCCGCCGGCGAAAGGCTCGATCCAGAAGTGCGGCGGGTAATCGGCGATGTCGGTGAGCACCGTCACCAGGGGCGTCCCCGGCAGTGCATGGCGCAGGCTCTGGCATAGCGCGCGATTGAAATTCGGAATCAGCGAGACCACCATGTCCGGCCGGCTGCGGCGCCAGTATTCTTCGAGCAGGCGCACCTGGCGGCGGTGAAACAGGCGAATTACGGCGTGCATCCCCGCCGTCAGCTCGGCCGAGCCGAGCGTCCAGCCCTTTTTCAACATCAAATTGTAAAGGTCCTGTAACCTGAGGCCGGTGAGCTTGCGAAAGACGTCGATCTCGTCCAGCAACTCCTGCAGGTTCATCAGCCGGACTTCCATCGGCCGCGCCTGGCGCTCAATGGCTTCCCGCAGCGCGCAGGCGGCCGCGCGATGGCCGCCGCCCGCGTCGAAAAACACGAAGTCCACGCGCATCATTCAGTTCCGATTGTGCCATGCCGCGCCGCGCCGCGCCGGTTCAAAAAACAGAACGATTAACCCATGTTTTTTCCGTCCGTCACGGTACTGTAGCCGTTCCGGGGCTACAAATAGGCATGCGCTGCGATCTGCACGTGCACACTCGGCACTCCGGCATGTGCGGCGTGCCCCTGCTCGGAGCCATATGCCGCGAGAGCTACAACCACCCCCACGCGGTCTACCAAAAGCTCAAGCGGCTCGGCATGGACCTGGTGACCGTCACCGACCACGATTCCATCGGCGCGGCCGAAGCGCTCCGCTCCCGGCCCGATTTCTTCTTGAGCGAGGAAGTCACCTGCAGGCTGCCCACCGGCACCCAATTGCACGTGGGCGTCTACGACATCACCGAGCGCGACCATATCGAGTTGGATCGCCGGCGCGGCGATTTCGAATCGTTGACGGCGTACCTCGACGAGCGCGGACTGTTCTACAGCGCCAATCACGTCTTTTCCAGCCTGACCGGCCGCCGCGCGCTCGAGGATTTCGAATTGTTTGCCACCGCCTTCCCGGCCATCGAGACCCGCAACGGCCACATGCTGGCGTGCGCCAACTCCAGCGCCTCGCTGCTGGCCGATTGGTCGGCGCGGGCGGAGGTCGGCGGCAGCGACGCCCACGCCATGCGGTCGGTCGGTTGCGCGTATACGGTAGTGCCCGGGGCGCGCGACAAACGCGAGTTTCTGGAAGGCCTGCGGCGCGGCCGCGGCCGCGTGCGCGGCCAGGTGGGCGGCGTCTGGAAACTCACCCGCGACGTGCTCGCCATCGGCCGCAATATGGTACGGGAAAACCCATGCACGCTGCCGGTGGCCGCGCTGGGAGTGGCGGTCCCTGTGGTAATACTCGGAAACTATATAGTAGAGAACGCGTTTGCGCGCTGGTGGATGGCACAATGCCGCCGGGCGCGCGCGCGAGGGAGCTGGCAAGCCGAAGCCGGCCGGGCCGTCCCCGTGGCCGAGGTGCTGTCGTGACGCTCCCGCAAGCCATGCTGAGTTTCATCTCGCACCGCGACCATAGCCTGATGCGCCGCGTCAACCGCTGGCCGGCGCCGCGCTGGATCCGCGTGTGGATGATCTGCGCCACCCGCGGCGGCGACGGCTGGTTGTGGTATGCGCTCGGTTGCATCATCCTGCTGTTCGGCGGCGCCGGCCGGTTCCGCGCCACCGGCGCGGCGGCCCTGGCGGCCGGCGTGGGCATCGCCGTCTTTCTCAAGATCAAAAAGGCCACCGGCCGCAAGCGCCCCCTGGAGCCTCACTGCTGGGCTACGCTGCTGCCGCCCGACCAGTTCTCGTTTCCCTCCGGCCACACCATCACGGCCTTCGCCGTAGCGGGATCGCTGGCGCACTTCTACCCCGACCTCCTGGTGGGCTTGCTGTTCTGCGCTCTCAGCGTGGCCGCCTCGCGCATCCTGCTCGGCATGCACTTCCTCAGCGACGTAATTGCCGGCGCGCTCATCGGCTGCCTGCTGGCTTACGGCTCGACCAGCCTGCTGCACCTGCTGTAACCGTAGCTGATCGCTGAATGCCGATCGCAGAGAGCTTGCCGTCCCAGCCGCGAGGCTGGAGAAGGTCTTTTCAAGTGGCGCCTCCGGCCGATTGCCGTCGCAGCGAAAGCGCGAACCGGACGCCCTCCGTTTTTTGTAACGCGGTGAGGATGCTGGAAAGATTGGCGGCGGAGGGACTGCCCTTTGGACCCAGCATTCGCATCAGGCTCTTGGCGGGGATGTGCGTGCGTTTCTCAAGGCTCTGAAATCCGGTTGTCGCGTTGACGTAGTCGCGTAGGACAGCCTTGCCGGTCGCAAGGTCCCCGTTGATGACACACTCGACGGCCTCGCGTAGAAGAGCTTGACGGAAATCCGGATCGCGCTGCGCCCGCGCCCGGATGGTTTCCTTGAAGTCGTGTGTTAGGGGCATTTATTGAGTCTCCTGTCTCTTTCTTCGTTTGAACGCGGCCCAGCATTCCTGCGCCGCCGCGATATCCTGTGGTTGCCGCTTCTTCGTGCCGCCGCCAATCAGAACCACAAGGCGGTCGCCATCCTTGCCGAAGTAGATTCGATAGCCGGGACCGAAGTCGATCTTGTATTCAAAGACACCCGACCCAACGGCCTTGACCTTCGCTAAATTTCCTTGCTCCATACGCGCAAGCGCGATGGTCACCTTGGCCGCTGCCGCGGCGTCGAGCCCTTCCAACCATTGGGCGAAGCGTTTGTTCCCGTTTTCGTCAATGTAGCCGCGGATCTCGATCATCCACGGTTTATGGTAACAATTATGTTACCACTTGTCAAAGGCCCCTGACCTTGCGGGAAGCTGTCAGCGCGCGGCGAGATCAGGGCTGACCGCTGAATGCAGATCGCTGAGAGCTAATATATTATGCGGAGGTCCGTTCATGCGACTCTTGGCCCTGGCCGCGGTCGCCTCCGGCTGGGCGTTCGCGGCGGCTCCGCTTGCCATTGTCCAGCCCGCCATCAGCATCATGGAGGCCGGCACGCCGGACTTGCCGGGCGCGGTCCACGTCCCCGGTGAAACCGTGTACTTCTCCTGCCGCATCCTCAACTACACCAAGAACCCGGACGACAAAGTGCGGCTGGCCTATTCGGTCCAGGCTTTCGACCCCGCCGGCGTGCCCCTGGCCGAGCCCAGCCACAACGGCATCGAGGCGGAAGTGAGTTTCCAGGATAAGAACTGGCGTCCCAGAATCGAGACTGAGGTTGTCATTCCGCCGCTGGTGCCCTCGGGAGTTTACAGGATCACGGTCAAGGTCGAGGACCTGGTGGCCAAGACCAGCGCCCAACTGGACGCGCCCCTGCGCGTGCGCGGCCACATCATTCAGCCCGGTGCCGCCCTGACCGTCCAGAATCTTCAACTGTTTCGCGGCGAGAACGATAACGAACCGGTGGCCAAGCCGGCTTACCGGCCCGGCGACGTGGTGTGGGCCAGGTTCGATATCACCGGTTTCAAGTACGGCCAGGCCAACCACGTGGACGTCAGCTACGTGACCGCTCTGGCCGCTGCCAGCGGCACGGTTCTCTGGAAGCAGACCGAGCCGGCCGTGGAACGCAGCGAATCGTTCTACCCCAAGCGCTACATCCCCGCGGATTTCGGTTTGAATCTGGACAAGAAGATACGCCCGGGCGAGTACGCCATCACCATCACCGTGAAAGACGGCGTCGGAAGTCAAACCTACGAAACGCGCCAGCCGTTCACCGTGGAGTGACTTCTGTCTTCTGACTCCTGCCCTCTATCCCCGCCGGAAAATCGCCGTGTCGAAAATGGCCGCCGTGAGGAAGGTGCGCGAAATGTGATCGGGCAAGCTCAGGCTCTCTTCGTCGCACAACGGCCATGCCATGCCGAACACCGTCGACAGGCTGAGACAGGAGCCCAGGAAGCGATAGATCCGCTGGCGCAGGCTGGGGCGGAAGCCTTCAAACGTGGTCAGGCGTAAATGGGTCCAGTTCATGCCGGGGGTTTCCTTGCCGGCCAGGGCAAACAGCGCGCTATAAGTGAACGCGACCATGCCCAGCATGCCGGCGAACACCAGCATGTTCATGCGGTTGAGCTGGAACCCGCCGCCCATCAGGCCATAAGCCGTCAGCAGTAAAGCGTAGCCAAGTAAGACCATGCTCCAATCCAGCACGCTCGACACCGCGCGGTGCAGCCTGGCGGCTACCGGCACGTCGCAATAAATCTTGGCCTCGACCGTAGTGGTCAAGGTCCGCAGCGGCTGTTCTTTCACGGGAGCCCATTCGGGGTTCAGCCACGCCTGGTTTTCCGATGTCCGGCGGGCGGGCGGGCGCGATGGCTTGCGCGGGGTTTTCTCCGCATCGCGGCCGTGAGCCTGCCGGCCCGGCTTGCCCATGGCTTCGGCGAAATAGGACTCGAAAGGAATCACCTTGGAATCGGGCCGCTTGGGAAACAACAACCCCTGCACGGCGCGCGAAAGGTTGTGCTTCTCGGCGGGTTGGGTTGCGGCTGCCTGGGGTGCGGCGACCGCCGCCAGCGCTCCTTCGGTCCGCAGATGCGAGGCCTGACCGGAAAGCGTGTCGCCGGGCTTGCGGCCGCAGCGCTGACAGCGCCTGTCGTCGTCCGTGTTATGGGCACCACAATATACGCAGGTCATGTCCCTCGATTGCGGGCGCAGCCGTCCCTTAAGCCGCTAAATTTATGCTACCGTTGCGGCTTGGGGCCCTCTCCGCAAACCCACCTTCTTTCTCTTAACATATCGGCAGATTCTTGTCAGCAAGAATCTTCTAGTTTTACATATATTTTTTTAGCTGGCGCGTTGGGACTGCTGAGTTTAACTCAACTAATGCCGGCCCAGACTCCGCCCGTTCTTGAGCGCGCCCCCGCTGCCGGGCAGGTTACCGCCGCTCCCCTGCCCGACCCCAAGACGCTGGGCCGCGGCGAATGGGAGATGCATGCCATCCGCCAGGAGGGCGACGGGCCGATTAAGAGGTTGATCGGGCACGCCGAAATGGAAGACAACACCCTGCTGCTGCGTGCCGATGAAATCGTGTACAACGAAGACACCAGGATGGTTCGCGCTACCGGGAGCGTTTATTATCACGGCTTTGCCAAGAACGAGCAGATCTGGTGCGACAGCCTGGAATACGACACCCAAAACGAGAACGGAAAATTCTGGGACGTGCGCGGCGAGGCCATGCCGCGCGTGGTGGTGCGGCGGGGCATTTTGAGCGGCAACAGCCCGTTTCATTTCGAAGGCGAATGGGCCGAGCGGCTGGGCGCCAAGTACATTCTCTATAACGGCTGGATTACCAACTGCAAGATGCCCAAACCGTGGTGGCGAATGAATGGCCCCAAGTTCGACATCATCCCCGGAGACCGCGCGATCGCCTTCGACAGCACATTCTTGCTCCACTCCATCCCTATTTTCTACACGCCCTATTTTTATCACTCGCTCCAAAAGCAGCCGCGGCACAGCGGTTTTCTGATTCCCAACCTGGTGCCGCGTTCGCAGCGCGGCTTCATGGTGGGGCTGGGCTACTTTTGGGCCATCAACCGCAGTTACGACCTCACCTACCTGTTTCAGGACTACAACACCAACGCTTTCGGCCACAACGTGAACTTCCGCGGCAAGCCGCGCGTTGGCACCGATTTCAACCTGATTTTCTACGGTGTCCAGGACGAAGGGGGAGTCGTGGGCAAGCCTCCGGCCGCCAAGTATCCCGGCTTCAGCCTCAACCTGGTGGCCCACAGCGATCTGGGCAATGGCTGGACCGCCAATGGATTCGTCAACTACATCAGCTCCTTCGATTTCCGCCAGTATTGGTCGGGGTCGTATAACGAAGCGGTCAGCTCGGAAATCCACGCGGTGGGCTTTGTCGACAAGCGCTGGGACGGCTACATCTTCGACGTCGCTCTGAGCCGGCTGGAGAACTTTCAGAGTGACGTGGTGCCGGTGGTTCAGGCCAACGGCAGCCTGGTCAATGAGCGCAACGCGATCCTGATCCACAAACTGCCGGAAGCCAGCTTTTCCTCTACCGATCGCCAGATTTTTCAGGACCTGCCGATCTGGTTCTCGTTTTACTCCGCCGCCGGATTGCTCTACCGCTCGGAGCCGATCCTGGAGCCGATCGGCGGTACCGCCAACTACAACCTGATCGAGGACTTCAGCACCCGCCAGTTCACGCCGCGGTTGGACTTCGCGCCGCATCTCACCTCGGCGGCGCATTTCTGGCACATGGACTTCGTTCCCAGCGTCGGGCTGGACGAAACCTATTACGGCGGCAGCCAGGTGATCTCGCCGCTGAGCACGCCGACCGACCCGGTGCTGTACCAGGCCGTCAACACCAGCCTGGTGCGCAGCGAGCGCGATTTTTCGATGGACGTGCTGCTGCCTTCCCTGGAACGGGTTTTCAACCGCAGGACCATCTTCGGCGACAAGCTGAAGCACGTCGTCGAGCCGCGCCTGACTTACAAGTACGTGACCGGCATCGGCGACCAGTTCTACCGGACTTTGCGCTTCGACCAAACCGACATTCTGGCCGACACCAACGAAGTGGAAGCTTCGCTCACCAACCGCCTCTACGCCAAGCGGGGCAACGATTCGGTGGAGATTCTCTCCTGGGAACTGGCGGCCAAACGGTACTTCAACCCGACCTTCGGCGGCGCGCTGTTGTCCGGCCAACCGAACGTTTTTGCGGCTACCGAGGACTTGACCGGCTACGCTTTCCTGGTGGGCCCGCGCAACTATTCGCCGGTCGTTTCCAAGCTGCGCGCAACGCCCATACCGTCTTTCTCGGTGAACTGGCAACTGGACTACGACCCTTACTATCACCGCATCGTGGATGAATACATTCAGGGGGACTACCGCTGGAAGAATTTCTTCCTGTCGGCGGGCGACGGCTATCTGCACGTCAACCCTATCCTGCTGCCGCCCACCGGTTTGGCCGACCAGCCCAATTTCCGGGTAGGGTTCGGCAACCAGCAGCATCGCGGCTGGAGCGGGGCGTACAGCGAAGTGTATGACATCCATTTCGGCTATACGCTGTCGTCCAGCTTTCAGGTCACCTACAACACCGACTGCTGCGGGTTCAGCGTGGAGGAGCGGCGCTTACACTATGGCATACGCGATGAAACCCAGTTCATGTTCGCGTTTTCGATTGCCAACATCGGAACTTTCGGGACGCTTCGGACACAGGATCGGCTGTTTTAGAGAGCCGTGAGCGGTCAGCTACACCGCCGCGGCTGAAAGCTCTCGGGAAAAGAAAAAGCCCCGAGTGGATCACTCGGGGCTCTTGCACTCAGAGGGGTTGGCGGCGGGAGGGGACTCGCCGCCAGGGATGCTGTCTGTGTTAATTTGATATTAACAATTTAAGACCTTGTTGTCCAGTTTTTTTTTGAAAATATTTTTGGTGCCCGGAAGCGATCGTAAGGGGACGGTCGTCATTAACTGCCCACCTTCTCCGAAGGTATTCAAAATATGGCACTTCTGCTAAGGCCGCTGAATCTCTGGTACTGGACCGGTAGGGAAAACCGGCCTAACCAAAGAGATATTGAGGGATTCGCCTCCCGCAAGGTATCTTGCAAACAGGTGACGCGTGTGATCGAGATACAGAATGATCGGTCAATGACCAGCGGTGAGCGTGAGCGGCGAGTGAAACGCCGTTTCCAGATCGAACAGGACGTGCGCTACAAGATGCTGTACGGCCAGCGGATCGCCGAAACCGGCACGGGACGCACGGTCAACATCTCCAGCGGGGGAGTGTGGTTCACCACGGACAGCATGCTTGCCACCGGCATGCCCATAGAACTGTCTATGTCGTGGCCAGTTCTGCTCAACGACTCCTGCGCCATGAAGCTCATGATTTACGGCTGTGTGGTGCGCAGCAACGAAAAGGGCGCCGCCGTGGCCATCGAGCGGTACGAATTCCGTACCACGGGCCGCCCGTTGCAACCACAGGTCGCCCATTCCGGGACGGAATTCCGGCTCCACAACTGATCCCGGCTCCCGGTTGACTTACACGATCGCCCGGAGCACCCGAAACGGGAGGGTGATTACTGCAACCACCAGTTCCAATGCGCCTTCCACCGCGATACCTACCAGCCGGAACGGCAGCAACAGCAACCAAACCAACGGATATAGCACCAGCGCAGCCAGCGCCAGGGGCCAGCACAACACCGCCAAAATACACCACAGTAAGAACTTCACCATCTTGAGATCTCTACCTCAATAACGCACAACCGGGGATTGCTGTTCCGAAAATGGCTAACGACGCTCACGCCCAGGGCGAATTTATCTATATCTAATTGAAAATAAATTACTTGCCCGCTAATCCTTCTGCGGGAAAAACTGGCAACGGTTGCCGCGGCGCCGACTTCGTTGTGCATTTTTGTGCATTCTTGTGCATCCTGCCTGGCAGGTTTGGGCGTGATTTCCCTGCACCTTTGTGCATTCTTGTGCAGCAGGCACCCTTCCCGTGGCTAGCCGGTGCACAAACCCGGGCCGTCGAGGCCAGCGGTGTAGAGGTAGCCGTCTTTGACCTGGAAGATGCCGGGAAATTTCTTTTCCCAGCCGCGGTTGGCGGCGGGGACGTATTCGCGGGCGTTGGCTTCGAGAGCGGTCACGCCGGGGACGTGGGCGGCAATGCCGGCGGAATGGACCAGGGCTGCGCCGGGGCAGGTGAGGTCCTGGACGCAGCGGAACATCTTGTATTTCTGCGCAGCGGCGGCCAGCAACAGGGTTTGAGATTGGCCTTTGCAGGCCTTGAGCGCGACGCCGGTATAGCCCATCTCGCGGCAAAGCAGGAGGGCGTCCAGGCCGGTGAGGGATTCGTCGATGACGACGGGCTTGAGCCGTGCGGCTTCGAACATGGTGTTCTGGCGGTCGGAGGCCAGGTCGCGGGCGGTGGGCTGCTCGATGTACTGGACGCGGCCGAAGGCGGCGGGAGCTTTGGCCTTGAGGCCGCGCTCGAAGTCGAGCAGGTATTGAACGTTGGGGCAGCGCTCGTTGAAATCGAGTGAGTAGAGCCAGCCGGAGAGGCCGCGGCGGGTTTCGGCGGCGGCGGTGACGCGGTCGATGGCGGCCACCCGGTCCACGTCCCAGGCGAGATCGTTGCCGTTGAGCTTGATCTTGATGGCGCGGACGCCGTTGTAGGGAATCCAGTCTTCCAGGGTTTCGGGCAAGCCGTCGCCGATGGGCTGCTTTCGGTCGGCTGCGGTGAGAGGGTCGGACGCGCCTACGGAGTGATACATAAGGATGCGCGGGGTGGGGCTGGGCAGGAGGTAGTTGTCGAGGAATTCGCCGCGAAATTCGGGGTTGAGATAGTGGGCGAGGTCGAAGCGCACACACTCGCGGCCGCAGACGCGGAAGCTGTTGCGGCCGTGGAGGCGGCCGAAGGCGTCGTGGAGGGCGGCGTCGAAGGGGCTGGCGGCGACCAGGGTGCAGAGCTTGGGAATGGGCCGCGGCAGGTTGAGCTCGCGAGTGGTTTCGGCGGCGGCCTTTAGATACTCGGGCTCCAGGACGAGGTTGCAGTCGAGCGGATGGCCGTACTCGCGGTAGTCGAGGGTGATGCGGGCGATTTTGCGGGCCAGCGATTGCATGGCGGCCAGGGTACCGTCGTAGGAGATGTCGGGAGCGGGAAAGGACCAGACGTTGCCGAGCGGCATGGCGGCGAATCCGGCGGCGGACTTGCCCGCCTTGGTTTCGAGGCGGCAGTGCACGTTGAGGAGGGTGACGCGATCGACCTCCTTGCCGCCGAATTTGTAGGGAGCCCGGTAGCGATAATCCTGAAAGGCGATTTGGATTTCGGTAATGCGCGCGTCGGTGGCGAGGGGCGCGGCCAGAATGGCAGGCAGGGCGAGGAATTCGCGGCGCCGCATTTTCATAGCTTCGCCTGGGCAAGATAGCGGCGGAGCTGGGCGAGGTCGCGTTTCATGGCGCGATAGACTTCGTCCGGCTGCTGGCTGAGGGGGTATTCGAAGTGAACCTGGACGGGGCCGTCGAAGCCCGCCGCCACCATGGCGAAGAATTCGGCAAACGGGACCATGCCCTCGCCGAGAGGCACCCATTGCGGATTCCAATTGTGGCCGGCGTCCCGGGCCCAGACGAAATCTTTGACGGCAATGCCGCGGAGGCGCGGGCCGGTGATGCGGAAGGAATTGATCCAGCCGCCGAGGCCACCTTCGACGACCGCGTGGCCGATATCGAAATTCACGCCGACCGCGGCGGGGTCGTAGTCCTTGAGCAAAATGTAGAGATCCCAGATGGAAGCGCCCACCAGGTTGATACCGGAATGAGTGTGATACATGGCGCAGGCCTGGTAGCGGGAGTTGAGAGCGGCCAGGCGGGCGATGCGCGGTTTCATGCGATCGAGCTGGGCGGGGTAGGGCTGGCCAGGCGCGTAGGTAAGACCGCCCCAGCGGTAGCGACGGATGCCGAGATCGGCCATGGTGCGTAGGACGTCTTCGGCGTAGGGTGTATCCGCATCCACGATACCGGTGGTGATCATGGGCACGTCGAGAGCGTGGCGGCGGAGGATGGCGACGAGCGGGGGCAAATCCTGACGGACGCGGGCCGGGTCTATGTGGCCGCCCTGGCGCACGGTGATATCGACGGCATCGAAGCCGAGGCTGGCGGCGGCTTGGGCGAGATCTTCGCCCTGAACGAACTGGAGGTGCTTGGAAAAGATAGCCACTTTGAGCTTGGGACGGTTAGTTTGCCCGTCGGGAGGGGAAGGCGCGGCGTGGGCGAAAAGGGTGGCGCCGGCCGCCGCGCCGGCCGAGGCCAGGACAGCGCGGCGGGAAAGTGTTTCAAGCGTTTTGAATTCCATGGATTTAACTCGCAATTCTCCCACACCTTCGGTGGCGGCGCGGGATAGGCCCGGACCGACAGGCCAGGAGGCCTGCCCCACTAACATCCGAGCGCCGACAGCCTTCCCGCCAGTCAAGAACCCGACGAAGTGTGCCGATAAGGTTGTGGGAGGCGAGCAGCTTGGGTACCAACCAGCCAGACGGCGGCGCGGGGTTGCGGGTATTAGTTGCCGACGACAATCCCGTGTTCCGGTGCATGTTGCGGACCATGCTCGGGAAATGGGGATACCAAGCGGTGGAGGCTTCCGATGGGGCAACGGCGTACAACCTGCTCGAATCCGCCGACGCGCCGCGGCTGGCGGTCATGGATTGGATGATGCCGGGCATTGACGGGGTGGAGATTTGTCGAAGGGTCCGTGCGGAGGCGCGGGAGCCCTACATTTACATCGTGCTTCTGACGGCGCGTACCGAATCGGAGGATTTGGTGCACGGAATGGATGCGGGCGCGGACGATTACCTTACCAAGCCGTTCCACCCGCAGGAGTTGCGGGTGAGGATGCGGGCCGGCCGGAGGATTTTGGAATTGCAGCGGGAGTTGCTGGATGCGCGCGAGGAACTGCGGGTGCAGGCCACCCACGACGGCCTGACCGGGTTGTGGAATCGGGCGTCGATTCTGGAGACGCTGGACAAGGAGCTGGCGCGGGCACAGCGGGAGGGACATCCGCTGACGATGCTGATGATCGATCTGGACCACTTCAAGCTGGTGAACGACAGCCACGGGCACCAGGCGGGCGACGCGGTACTGCGGGAGGCGGCGCGCCGGATCCAGTCGAGCATTCGGCGGTACGACACGGCCGGGCGTTATGGCGGCGAAGAGTTCGTAGTGGTGTTGCCGGCGACCGACCTGGCCGGCGGGATGGTGCAAGCGGAACGAATTCGGCAGACGATTGCCGGGGAGGGAATGACGGCATCGGGCAAATTGGTGGAGGTGACGTGCAGCATCGGCGTTTGCGCCTGGCCCGCATCGCGAGCCGGCGATGCGCCGGTGTTGATCCACGGCGCCGACGAAGCGCTGTACGAGGCCAAGCGCTCGGGCCGTAACCGCGTCCGCGCAAATGGCGTCGGTGCCGCGCTGGACCGAACCCTGGTGCGGCTGGATGCGGAGATCAACTCCCTGGGGTAGCAATCGAGTGGTTCGCGCCGGCCGCACCCACGGCTTACGCCATGGGCTACTATCGATCGCCCTGCGGGCTGCGGTATAACCGGGGGGCGTCCGCCCCGCTTGGTCAGGTCAGTTCTTCGTCGAAACAGACGGCCACCTTGCCGCACTTACCGCCGGCCATCAAGGTGTAGGCTTCCGAGGCGCGCTCGAGCGGGAAGCGGTGGGTAATCAAGTCGGCAGGATGAAGCTTCCACGCCACCAGGCGTTCGACGAGTTCTTCCATGCGCCAGGTGGAAGTGACCCAGGAGCCGAAGATGGTTTTCTGGTCGTGGATGATGTCCGGCGAGGGGTTGAACTCGACGCGGCCCCCTTCGCCCAGAAACACGATACGGCCCCATTTGCGAGTGGCGCGAATGGCGGTGGCGCGGGCGCCGTCGTGGGCGGAGCACTCCACGGCGCGTTCGACGCCCGAGCCGCCGGTGAGGCGGAGGACATCGGCGACGTTGTCGGAGCCGCTGGGAAGGACCTCGTCGCAGAGACCGAGGTCGCGGGCCAGGTTCATGCGCTCCTCGACGACGTCGATGCCGATGATCTTGCGGGCCCCCAGCTTGCGGCAGAGAGCGCCGGCGGCCAGGCCGACGGGACCGAGTCCGGTGATCAGCACGGCGTCGTTGCCGCCGATGCCGATCTTTTCCAGACCTTCGTAGACGGTACCGAAGCCGCAAGCCACCTGGGCGCCATCGGCGAAGCTGAGCTCGGGCGGGAGCCAGATCAGGTCTTTCTCTTCGGCCAGAAGAAAGTCGGCCATGCCGCCATCGCGCTGCCAGCCGTAGGCACGCCGATAGCGGGCGCTGGTGCAGGAGATCATGTAGCCGCGGCGGCAATCGTTGCAAAGGCCGCAGCCGGAGATGTGATAGACGATGACGCGATCGCCAACGGCGAAGCGGCGGCAGCCAGGGCCGGCGCGGACGATCCGGCCGCAGGGTTCATGGCCAGCCACCACTCCCTGGTAGCCTTCCGGGCCCTTGCCCAGGTGCTGGTGGTAGATGCAGCGGATATCGGAGCCGCAGATGGTGGAGGCCTTCATGCGGAGGAGCACTTCACCATGGCCGGGCTCGGGAACCGGCACCTGCTTGAGTTGGGTGGTGCTATCGCCGGGCAAGTAGGCGCCCAGCATCACGGCGGCTGAACTCATGGTTCGATCGCTCCGTTCCCATCCCACAGGGTTTCCCACGATTGCTCCGCCTTCCAGAGAAATACCTGGCCTTTGATGAGGCGGCAATTGCGGTCGATGGCGGCGATGTCGCGCATATCGTCCCTGGTGAGCGGCTGGCTCACGACCCCGCGCAGGTTAGCGAGAAAGTTATTAGGATTGACGGAAAAGGGAATCGGCGTCTGGCCGCGCTGGACCGCCCATTTAATGCAGATAACCGCCGGATGCACACCGAGACGCCGGGCGATGCGGACGATCGCGGGGTCTTCGGTATCGACGGTATCTTGCGGGGTGCGATCGCGGCCGGGACGGCCGGGAGAGCCGACGGGGCAAAAGCCAACCGGTTCGATGCCATGGCGGCGAACGTAGTCGAACAGCCCGGGCTGCTGGAAGTGGGGGTGCAGCTCCATTTCGTTAACGGCTGGTTGGATACGGGCATCGCGGAGCAGCAGTTCCAGCTTGGGGATGGTCATGTTGGAAGTGCCAATGTGGCGGGCGAGCCCCAACTCCACCAGCTCTTCCATTTGCCGCCAAGTTTTCATGAACTCATGGTGGATATAGGGGCGCGCATTGGGGCAGCGCGCGGAAACGTCGCAGCCCGGCGGATGGAAGTTGGGAAAGGGCCAATGGACGAGGTACATGTCCAGATAGTCGAGGCCGAGATGCTGGAGCGATTGGCGGCAGGCGGGGACCACGTCGGATTCGGCGTGCCTGTCGTTCCACAGCTTGGAGGTGACCCACAGCTCGCGGCGCCCGATGCCGCCGGCCATTATCTGGCGGAAGGATTCCCCGATACGGCTTTCGTTACCGTAGACGGAAGCGCAATCGAAATGACGGTAGCCAATGGCGGCCGCGGCCTTAACGGCTTCGGCCACCTGTTCGGCGCCGACGTGGTCGGAACCGAAGGTGCCTAATCCGATGGCGGGCATTGGAGCGCCGGTAAAGAGGACGCGCCTGGGCACCAGGTTCGGATCGACTGTCTCGCGACCATCGAGGATGGGTTTTAATGGATGGCTCACAGGGTTGGCTCAGGCAACCGCTAATCTGTAGCACGGTGAAAGTTGGGAAGTCAACGAAGCGCCGCATGCTCCGGAAGGACGCGGTGCGATATATTTGGATCTGGCTGGGAGGGAAAGGGCGCGATGCGCGACAAGATCGTTTACTTCGCGGGCGCGGCGGCAATCGTCATTTTTGCCCGCGATATCTACGTGGCTGCGGGACTGCCCGAAGAAGCGTCGCAGGGCATAATCTTCAAAATCATTTTCTTTCATGTGCCGCTGGCGATCGCCGCGATGCTGGCGTCTTTCGTGGCGCTGGTGGCCAGCATTCTTTTCCTGGTCACAAGAAACTTTCGCTACGACGCGCTGGCGGTTTCGGTGACCGAGGTGGGATTGGCGCTGCTGGCGGGAAACCTGATCACCGGCTCGATCTGGGGTCATGTCGCCTGGGGCGTATGGTGGGCCTGGGACGCGCGGCTGACGTCGGCGCTGGTGTGCTGGCTGCTCTACGCCGGCTACATGATGCTGCGCCGGGCCATAGAGGAACCCACGCAACGGGCCACCTTCGCCGCGGTATTTTCCATTTTGGCGTTCATCGACGTGCCAATCGTGGTCTTCTCGATCAAATGGTGGAGGACGCAGCACCCGCAGCCGGTCTTCTGGGGCGGCGGCAGTTTTCCCGCGGAGTGGTTGGGGGTGTTCCTGTGGAACATGCTTGCCATGACTCTGCTGGGCGTGGTTCTGACCATGGTTCGTTTGCGCCAGGAGGACGCGCAGCGGGAGCTGGACGCAATGCGGCGCATGGCGCACGCGTTTTGAGGGCAAGCCTTCAGCGATCAGCAGTCAGCGATCAGCTCTTTGGTTTAGCTGAGAGCTGAGAGCTGATCGCTGACAGCTGTGCTTTCCAAAGGACTTATGACCTATCTGTTTGCTCAACTTACTTCCGACGATGTGACGCGCGAAATCGCCCGCTTGCAGCATGGCTATTATTGGCTGAGCTGGGCCATGATCGTGGCCTGGGCGATTGTGGTGGTTTACGTTTTGCTGCTGGTAGGAAGGGAGAAGAAGCTGAAGCGGGAAATTGCCAGCCTGAAGGTAATGCTGGAGGAAAAGCAGAAGTAAATCGCGGACACACGCGGCGGCTTGTCAATGCCTGCCGCGCGTGACCGCGGTTGAGAGCTTGCGGGTTAGTAGCTGAAGTCGAGCTTGGTTGTCGAGCCGCCAAACTCGATCGAGTCGACGCGGTCCGCGGCGCCGTCCTTGCTCGAATCCACTATCGTGTCGGCGAACTTCTTGGCACTGGTTTCCACTTTGACGGCGGTCGACACCGACTTCTGGGTGCGCGTGTCCGTGAAGACGGCCGTGCCGCCATCCAGCTTCACTTTGTAGTGGCCAGGCGCCAACTGCAGGGCGCCGACCTTGGCGGGTGAACCCAGGGTCAGTTCGTAGGCTTTGGTTCCGGCGAAGCTGAGGCTCGACAGAGACAGTAATCCAATCAAAAGCAGCGATTTCTTCATAGGTTTTTTGCCATTCCTTGCGGTTTCTTGTAGAACCTGCAATCGGCGTCCGGGACGTTTGCCGTTTCTAAATTCATGGTACGTCAATTACGGTTTCAAACCCCATCGAACTTTTTTATTATCTGGATTGTTAATGGATTTTAACTCAATTGTTTGCAATACTTGCGAGGATTTTTACATAGATTTACAATCCCTGACGGAACTGTAAAGAACCCACCAATTCACTTACATTACGGAGTTTCTCGCGGCGGCAAAACGCGCCTAATTCGCCGGCAATGGCAACGGTTGCGGCGGGATTCCAGAAGGAAGCGGTACCGACCTGGACGGCAGTAGCGCCCGAGACGAGGAATTCGGCGGCATCTTCGCCCGAGGCGATGCCGCCCAAGCCTACCACGGGAATTTTGACGGCGTTTGCGGCCAGGTAAACCAGGCGGAGGGCAAGAGGTTTGATGGCCGGGCCGGAAAGACCGCCAAAACCGGCTCCGATGCGGGGCCGGCGGGTGCGGGCGTCGACCGAGAGGGCAAGGAAGGTATTGACCAGCGAGAGGGCGTCGGCGCCGTGCTCTTCGGCGGCGCGGGCCAGGGGTTCGATGGCGGCAACGTTGGGAGACAGCTTGACGATCAGGGGCCGGCGCGCAACCTGTCTGGCCGCGCGGACCACATCGGCCAGCAGGCCGGGGTCGCTGGAGAAAAACATGCCGCCGTGGCTGGTATTGGGGCAGGATACGTTGAGTTCGTAGCCGGCCAGGCCGGGGTGGTCTTCGAGAACGCGAATCACTTCGCAGTAATCGGCGACCTGGTAGCCGAAGACGTTGGCGAAAACCGCGGTATCGATTTTGGCCAATTGGGGCAGTTTGTCCTTGACGAAGGCCCGCACGCCGATATTCTGGAGGCCGATGGAGTTGATCATGCCGGCGGGAGATTCGACCACGCGAGGGGGCGGATTGCCCTCGATGGGCTCGCGGGACAGTCCTTTGACGACCAGGCCGCCAAGAGCCTCCAGGTTCACCATGCCGGCGAATTCGACGCCATAGGCAAACGTACCGGCGGCAGCCAGGACGGGATTGCGGAGGGGGATGCCGCAGAGTGTGGTGGAGAGCAGGGAATCGGGGGCGCTCATACGATGTGGTCTATGAGCGCTGGGCGGAAGCCGACGCAGGCCAAAGGCCTACTCCACGCAGGCTGCCGTAGAGCAGGCGTTTCCCCTTGCAGCCGGCCGGAGCTACCAGTGCCGCCACTGACTGCGGTTCCCGTTGGGCGGCGGATCATTCGATGAGGGCCTCGCTCAAGACCCTGCCCGCGGCGGAGGAGGGCGAGGCCACGCCGATGGCGCGGGCCAGGGTGGGCGCCAGGTCGACGGCTTCGACCGGTTGTTCGAACACCCCGCCGAGAAACTGCGGCCCGTAGAGGCACAGCGGGGTGCGGGCGTCGTAGTTATAGAGGGAACCGTAGGAGATGCCGCGCTTCTGGCCGTAGTCTTCGACGTATTCGGGCCGGTAGGAGAGCATCAAGTCTCCCGAGCGCTTGGGATGGAAACTGTTGCGAAAGCGTTCTTGCCATCGATTATGGACGGAGCAGGCGCCGGAAGCGGTGAAGACCGCGGCCACGGCCGGGTGGGTCATGGCGGCCGAGGCGGCGCGATCGCGAACGGTGTCGAGATTCGCGGCCGGGTCCGGATCGAGGTAGACGAAGGGGTAGAGGTAAGCAGCCACGTGCCCCAGTCTGGCCGGCGCCAGAGCTTTTTCGATAGTCTGGGCCACGGATTCACCGTTGACCGCCATGCGAGCCCGCGCAGACTCCGAGGGCAGGGGCGGGGCGCCATGGCCGCCGGCCAGAACCAGGTTGAAGCCGGCGTCGCCAAATTCACGGCTCAGACGGTCCACCAGGCTGGCCAGGTCCAGATCCAGGCGCAGCATCATTTGTTGCAGCAAAGGAGACCGCGATCCGGTCTCGTAGCCGAGGAAGGCGGAAGAGGAAACCACCAGATACAACAGGTCGAAGACGCCATTCTGGCCCAAGCCTTCGCGCACGATCGCCTCGTGGGCCAGTTCAAACTGGGTGTTCTGGGCGAAGGGCGATGCCCGATACAGTTCCACGAACTCCCTCGGATGGGCGGCATCATAGCGCAGCACGCGCAGGGGAGGCGCCTCGGGGCGGGCACCCTGAGCCATCCAGCGGGCGTCGTGCAAAGCGTCGGGCGAATGGCTCTGGTTGAATGCGTCGAGCCAATCGGGCTCCGAACCCGACGCGGCGAAGCGGCCGTTGTCGTCCATCCAGAAACGGCTGGCCGGGATGAATCCGGTAACCAGCCGGGCGTGCAGGGGATCGAGCGTCACGACGGTGATACGGGTGTGGTCCTGTGCCGCCACCTGTTCAGCGAGGGTGGTGGCCAGCAGTTCCTCATAGCCGAGACGGAGCGGTTTCTTGGCGGCGCGGTCGTAACACCAATCCGCCACGATACCGTGCTGAGCGGGCCAGGCGCCGGTGGCCACAGTGGCCAGGGTGGTGGAGGAAAAAGTACTGGCCAGGTGCCGGCAATCGGGGAAGTAGGAGCCATGCTCGAGCAGCCGGCGGAAACCGCCGGGGGCGAAACGCTGCCAGGCGGAATCCACCAGATCGGGCTGGAAATGCTCCAGCAGAATGCAGACCGTCAATTGGGGCCGGCGTGGAATCGCGCGCGCGGCGCCGCCCGCGAGGGCACCGGCCACCGCGGCGCCGAACGCTCTGCGGTTCAGGGCCATTAGACAGGAGTTTAACCCACCTCGGCACGCGGTTTCAGGAATTCGCTGGCGCGGCCGGCCGGGCCGGTGTGGCTGACGGCTTCGATCTGGATCCGTCGCCTTATTTGCGAATACAAGTGCCTGGCATTTTCCACTCCACCAACGGCCCCCGGAGTGGTGTTATAGTGTAACGTCTAATTAGTCGCTTTTTGAACCAGCCGCATGAAACAGGAAAAAGGCATCCTGGGGCTCCCGGCAATTCGGCGTAATCGCGGGATAACCCTCGAACAGATTTCCGGCACCACGAAGATCGGTGTGCGCTTGCTCGAAGCGATTGAAAACGGCGAATTCCGCAAACTTCCGGGTGGTATTTACAATACCAACTACATTCGCCAATACGCCCGAGCGATTCGTTACGACGAAGCAGCGCTGCTCGATTACTATCATTGCCAAACGCGCCCGGCGGCATTGCCGCAGGTGGAGGGCAGTACCGGCAAGTGGAACTTGTTCGGACCGGCATCGCCGCTGGCGGGATCTTAGCGGGGAACAAACACAGGCTAAAGCCTGTGCCACCGGAACAAGTACAAGCTAAGACCTATGCCACCAAGTGGCCATTAAGCCGGGACGTCCACCCAGGCGCGTTTGCGGTTGCTTTCCAATTCGGATTCCAGAATCGTCAGTTGGCGTAATCCATCGGCGAACTGCGGGTACTCGGGCGCCGCCGAGGGATCTTCGATGGAGCGGTAAAAGCGGCGGAAGACCTGTTTGAAGGTATCGTCGTAACCTTCGCTATGGCCGCCGGGCAGATCGGCGTAGGAACGGGCGCCTGGCTTGAGCAGGGATGGATCCTTGACGACGATCTGGTTGGCGCTGTTACGTTGGCCGACCCACAACTCGTCGGGGCGTTCCTGGTCCCAGGCGACGCCGGCTTTGCTGCCGAAGATTTCGATGCGCAAAGAATTCTTGCGTCCGGCCGAGACCTGGCTGGCGGTGAAGGAACCGCGGGCGCGGCCTCCCATGCGAAATACCACCGCGCCGAAATCTTCGGTATCGATGGCAACTTCTTCATAATCCTCGGGCACCAGGGTTTTACCGGCGAAGGTTTCGACGGAGCCTTTGGGACGCTTGCGGGTTTTGTGGAAGGTCTGGAGATCGGCGCAGACCGAGCTAATGCGGAGGCCGGTGATGTGCTCGGCCGTGTCGCACCAGTGCGAGCCGATGTCGGCCATCGCGCGGGAGGGGCCGCTGACGGCCGAATCGACGCGCCAGTTCCAGTCGGTGTCGTAGAGCAGCCAGTCCTGCGAGTAGGTGCCTTGCACCACCAGGATCTCGCCCAAGTCGCCGGCTTCGCGCATACAGCGCATCTGCTGCACCATGGGGTAGAAGCGCAGGTTGTGGAAAGTGCAATTGCGGCGGCGGGTTTCGGCGGCCAGGGCGACCAACTGGCGCGCCTCGGCGGTGGAGAGGGCCAGCGGCTTCTCGCACAAGACGTGTTTGCCGGCCTGAAGGGCGTCGGTGGCCATGGGCAAATGCAGCGCATTGGGGGTGCAGATATGGACGACGTCCACGGCGGGATCTTCCAGGATGCGGCGGTAATCGGAGTCGGTTCTTTCGATGTGGAGCTCGCGGCCCAGGCGGGCAGGATCGTCGCGCTCGGCGATCACCAGCGCGTAGACTTCCACGTTGCCCAGGCGCCGCAAGCCTTCAATGTGTACACGGCCGACGAAGCCGGCGCCGAAGACGGCTGTTTTGAAACGAGTCATATAGCCTTTCCAGGGCGCGCGCGACCCGGCGCGCCACGAATGCTGAGGTTCGCACGGCGATAGGCAGGCCGTCAAGGGCGTCTCGCGAGCGATTTGGGACGGGGGTCGCTTTTCCGCGGATGAAAAGGTTGCGGGGGGAGCGGCTCGAAGCCGCGGAAGCGGGGCGGGAAAGCTGGTAAATTAAGGGATGAAACAGCCATGGTAGTGCGCATTCGGTTTGGCAAGGGAGTGAAAGTCAGCCGGAAACGCCGCAAGAATCAGCGCGTGGCGCTGGCCGTGGCGGCGCTGCTCACGCCTGCCGCCTTTCTGGCGTTCGTGCTGGGCTTATGGCAGATAGCGGCCGACCTGAGCTTTGCTTCGAATTTCGCGATTTCGAGCGGAATATTCTCCCACTGGCACGTGTGGGTGGGAGCCGCGGCGCTGCTGCAGTTTTGCGCCTACCGGTTGAACCGGTACGGAAAAAGCGGCGACACGGCGGCTCCGTAACCCGATTTCGAGCATCTGTTATCCTAGCCCTAGAGACCCGCCCATGCGTTACAGCCAGTACCCGTATCGCCGATCTTCGTTATTCGGATACTTCCCTCCTGGAATTCGATGGCTGCTGATTAGTAACACGCTGGTCTTTTTGGTGTACTTCCTGGGAGGGAGCGCGGTGAAGCTCCACCTGACCACGCTGTTCGCGCTCTGGGCGGCGGCTGCCGTGCGGTCGTTGTTTGTCTGGCAACTGTTCACCTACATGTTCTTGCACGCGGGCATTACGCACCTGCTCTTCAACATGCTCACGCTGTGGATGTTCGGGGTTATGCTGGAGCGGGATTGGGGCACGCGGCGGTTCCTGAAATACTACTTTTTGTGCGGCATCGCGGCGGGCGTGTGCGTGCTTGTGGCGAACATGGCCGTGGGCGATTGGCAGACACCGACCATCGGGGCTTCGGGCGCCATTTTCGGCGTGCTGGTGGCGTTCGGCGTTCTGTACCCCAACCAGACCGTGCTGATGGGTTTCCTGTTTCCGATCAAGGCCAAGTACATGGTCATGATCTATGCCGCCATCGAACTGCTGTTGACCTTCGGGCCGAACACGGGCGTGAGCACGGTGGCGCACCTGGGCGGAATGGCCTTCGGATACGTGTATCTGAAGCGGCGCATGCCGTCCGTGAACTTGCCGGATGCACGCGGCGCATGGCGGCAGTGGCGGCTGGGCCGCGCGAAAAGAAAGTTCCAGGTATACATGCGCAAGCACGGCGGCCGCGATCCCTGGTCGAACTGAACCCGAAGATCTTTGCCGGGAGGCCTGTCCATCACAGGCTAAAGCCTGTGCCACCTTAGCAGTTGGGCCGGTAGGGCTGGCTGTAATGCGTGTTCCAATCCACCAGGCCTATGTTCAACAGTTCGTGCCGAACGGCCTTCGTGTCGGCTTCCACAATCAGGTACGCGTTGGGGTCGTAGCGCGTAGCCGCCATCACCAGGTGCTGCGGGCCGTAGGAGCGGCCGAATTCGAACCATTTGTGCCAGTGGCCCGAAATCACTCTCTGGATGGAATCCTTGTGGCGCTTCAGGATGGCGTACACGCCGTAGTCCTTCACCTCTTTTTCCTGAACGAGCGACAGCGGATAGTGGATGAAGACGAACGAAGGTCTCCGCTGGGCCAGCTCAGCCTCCAGCCAGTTCAACTGCTCTTCGCCCAGCGAGCCGGTGGACGGATTATAGTCGGCATGGCCCGGATCCCAGGTATTGCCCAGAAAATTATTGAGGTGGATAAACTTCCAGTTGCGGTGCTCCACGCTGTAATAGGGCGCCAGGCCCAGTTTGCGGCGGAACAGCTCGTGAGAAAGCTTGCGCGGCACGTCTTTCGAATAATCGTGGTTGCCGAAGCCCACGTGTACCGGCATCCGGAAGCCATCCGTCAGCGCCTTGGCCCGGTCGATCCGCGTCTCGTGCTGGAAGTAAAAGTCCACATCCGGCGAGGGGTAATTATGAAAGTAATCACCCACCAGGAATACTTTTTCCATACGCGGCGTGAGGGAATCGATGAGCGCGCGGGCCGCTTCCAGGCGCTCGGTGGTCTTGAAGATCGATTCCGTATCCTCGGCGTTGCCCTCAGGCCCTTTGTAATAACCGTCGATGATGTGCGTGTCGGCGATGACGGCGAAATAGAACTTGGAACTGTCGGGAGCGGCGAACGCAAACGGACGAATCAGAATCGACGTGGCGGCCGCTCCGCTCACGCGCAGAAATTGCTTTCGGCTGAAGCGCGGCATGGAATTCATCGGTAACCTCCCCTCCCGATCCAGTATATCCACACGCAATGGCGGGGTGGTGACGGGTTCGACGATCGGCTCCGCTGTGGCTCTAGACTAGAAATCGTGGCAGGCCAAAGGCCTACTCCACAAGGGGTGTAAGGCGTTGATGTGCCTACTGTGGATTAGGCGTTTTCGCCTGTGATCGGCCACAGGGCAACTTCTGCCATGGGCTGCTAGCTCTGCACGCGGCTGGGGGCGAGGGTCTGCTGCTTGAGCCAGCGCAGACGGCCCTGGTGCTCCTGGTGGAGGGTGGAAAAGGCTGCCCAGTAATAGCCGAACACGAACAGCGTCAGGAACGGGATCGACAGATAATTGAAGGTTTCGATGGCGAAGACGATCGTCCCCAGGAAATACGTGCCAAGCAGCAGCTCGGCATAAGGCAGCCAGCCGCTGCGGCGCCGGTATTTCTTGACCTCCAGGTTTACCGGGCGGTCGCCGATGGCGTACTTGGGCGTGCGCACAAAAGCCGTCTCGACTCGGAACAACGCCTCCAGCACGGCGCGCGTGTTGATAATGGTCAGCGCCACGCCGGTCGCCATCAGCATTGGCAGCATCAGGATCGAGCGCTTCCAGTTCTTGGGATGAAGCTCCCGCTGCGCGACCACGTAAAACGCCGAAATCGACCAGAACGACGCCGCAATCAGCGGCACGTCGATCAGCAGCATGTGCCAGACGCCCATGTAGAAGCGCACGATCATCACCGGCAGCATCAGCGCGGAAACCACGATCATGAGCGGGTAGGAGACGTTCGGCGTCAGATGCATAAAGGCTTCCGCCTTCACCCGCTTCGGGATATCGGCTTTGAGCAGGGAAGGCAGCAATTTCTTGGCTACCTGCGTCAGCCCCTTGGCCCAGCGCGCCTGCTGCACCTGGAAGCCATGCATTTCCACCGGCAGCTCCGAGGGGCAATCCAGACCCGGCAGGTACACGAACCGCCAGCCCTTCAACTGCGCGCGATAGCTCAGGTCCGAATCCTCGGTGAGCGTGTCGTGCTGCCAGCCGCCGGCATCGTCGATCATCGCCTTGCGCAGGATTCCGGCCGTGCCGTTGAAGTTGAAGAACAGCCCCGCCCGCGACCGCGCCCCGTGCTCCAGAATAAAGTGGCCGTCGAGCAGCATGGCTTCCACTTCCGTGAGGAAGTTATAGTCGCGATTCAGATAGCTCCATCGCGTCTGCACCACGCCCACCTTGGGGTCGGCGAAAAAATCCACCGTGCGGTTGAGGAACTCCGGGGGCGGGCAGAAATCCGCATCGAAAATCGCCACCAATTCGCCCGTCGCCGTTTTCAGCCCTTCCTGCAACGCCCCTGCCTTGTACCCGTGGCGGTTCGTGCGGTGATGATACTCAATCGGGTAGCCTATGTTGCGGTAGCGTTCCACCAGGGCTTCGGCAAACGGCGCGGTGTCGTCGGTGGAATCGTCCAGCACCTGGATCTGCAACAGCTCCCGCGGATAGTCCATCTTCACCACTTCGTCGATCAGCCGCTCGACTACGTAGCGTTCGTTGAAGAGTGGAAGCTGGATCGTCACCCGCGGACGCTGCTCGAAGCGCCGGGGCGGCTCGGTGGTGGCTTTCCCGCGGTGCTTGAAATAGGTCCGCATGATTTCGTACCGGTGCAAACCGTACACCGAAAGAATCGCCAGAATGGTGAAGTACGGAATCAGCATCGCCCAGTCGAACCAGCCCAACTGATGGATGCCGGCGAATGGCGTCTCCGCGAACATTTGCGAAATGCGATCGGAGGTGGTACGAACCACCAGCATCGCTAGAGGGGCAAAGGGCATAGCAAAGTGAAACAACAACCGACTTCCAGGCCCAACTTCCGAGCCATTACTATCTTAACAAAACGCTACCTACAGATAACCCAACGCCGGCGCGCCGTTAACGTTAGCGGCGATCGTTGCGGTATACCACTCCGTCCTTCATCACAAATTGGATTTTTTCCACCTGCCGGATATTCTCCAGCGGATTGCCGGGGCAGGCCACAATATCGGCCAGCTTCCCCGCTTCCAGCGTGCCGCGGTCGGTTACCCCGAGCTCTTCGGCGTCCACCGACGTGCCGGCTTTCAGCGCATCGGCCGGCTTCATCCCCAGGTTCACCAGCAGGCCGAATTCGCCGGCGTTCTTTCCGTGCGGGTACACCGCCGCGTCCGTCCCCACTCCGATGCGTATTCCGCGGGCGATGGCCTTGCGCACCGTCGCGTCCAGCGCCGCCATGGCCGCCCGGCCTTTCTGCGCCACCAGCGGCGGCAGGTAGCCGTCCGTCAGATTCTGCTTCACGCCCTCGATCGCCATCAGGGTGGGATTGTAGAAAGTCCCACGCGCCTTCATCATATCCAGCGCCTCATCGTCCATAAACGTGCCGTGCTCAATGGAATCGATTCCGGCCCGGATGGCTCGCTTGGCGCCGATGGCGCCGTGCGCGTGCGCCGCCGTCTTCCGCCGCAGCGCGTGGGACTCGTCCACCAGCGCATCCAGCTCCGCCTGCGTCAGTTGCGGCGTGTCCACGTCGTCGGTGAGCGACAGCACGCCGCCGGTGGCGCAGGTCTTGATCACGTCCGCGCCGCTTTTGATGTTGTAGCGCACCGCCTCGCGCGCCTGATCCGGTGAATCGATCACGCCATCCGTGAATCCCGGCTCGCGCCCGAACAGCATGGGCGCGAACCCCGCCGTCGGATCGCAGTGCCCGCCCGTCGACCCCAGCGCGTGCACGGACACCAGCATGCGCGGGCCCACGATCCTGCCGTCGTGAATGGCGTTGCGCAAGCCTACGTCGATGAAATCGCTCGACCCCACGTCGCGCACCGTCGTAAATCCCGCCATCAGCGTCACCCGCGCGTTCTCGGCCGCGTCCAGCGCCCGCTCCGCCACCGGCTTCTGCAACTCCGCCAGAATCGTTTGCCGGTAGTCCAGCGCGAACGGCATGGAGAGATGCGTGTGCGCATCCATCAATCCCGGCAATAGCGTCGCATCGCCCAGGTCGATGGTTTCGGCGCCGGCTGGAATCGCCGCGCCGCCGCCCACGCCCACAATCTTGTTCCCCGTCACCACGATCAGTCCCGGCGCCGCGGCCTGGCCGCTCTCCGCGTCGAACATTCGCGCCGCCTTCAACACGTAGGTCTTGTCAGCGGCGGAGAGCGCCAGCGGCAGGACCGCCGCAATCAGCCAAATCGATCTCATACTCAAGCTATGGTAAACCAGGTTCCCGAACCGGTGCTCACGATGACGAAGTTCCCGGTCTTGGCAAACTCCCAGATCTCGCGATCCGGGCTTTCGAGCAAGCCGCCCTCCGCCACGTGAGCCGACTCCGCGTATAACTCAGCGAGCCGGACGACGAGCTTACGCGAGAGGTTCTCGTCGAACAGCAGTTTCACAGAGCCACACGCCTACCCATCCTGGCGGCAAATTCGTAAACCGCACGAAAATCGTCTGGCTCCAGTTCCGGGTAGTCATCGAGGATTTGCTGTTCCGTCATGCCTGCCGCGAGCCAACTCAACACGTCCCAAACAGTGATGCGCAACCCGCGGACACACGGCTGGCCGGAGCGTTTGCCCGGTTCGATCATGATGCGGGGACTCATGCTTCGAGCATATCACTGGCGCCGCAACGAAGCGGCAGCATTTCCCCCAACTAATCGGTGGCCGGCGGTACGGTAGTCGCAATACGCAACTTAACGGTTGCATTTCATCTCCGCCGCTGTTAATATGCAACCTGGAGGTTGCATGAATACGGATCGCATCGAGAAGAAGGTTCTATTGCGCGCGCCGCGGAATCGAGTCTGGCGGGCGCTGGCGGACTCCACGGAGTTCGGCGCCTGGTTCGGCATGAAGTTCGATGGCCCGTTCGCGCCGGGCGCCTCGATGCGCGCGGCGATCGTGCCGACGACGGTCGATGCCGAGGTAGCCAAGGCCCAGAAGGCGCACGAAGGCATCCCGTTCGAGATCGCCATCGAGCGGATGGAACCGGAGCGGCTATTCTCTTTCCGGTGGCATCCCCACGCCATTGAGCGCGGCGTCGACTACTCCGCCGAGCCGACCACGCTGGTAAGCTTCGAACTCGAGGAAGTAGCCGACGGCGTCATGCTGACCGTAACCGAGTCCGGCTTCGAACAAATTCCGCTCGCGCGCCGGGCCAAGGCTTTCGCGGCGAACGAGGGAGGCTGGGGCATGATGGTGAACGTGATCGAGCAGTACGTGCGCCATGCGCGGTAGCCCGCGTGTCCTGGCAAAACCGAAACGCTCCGCGCACCTTTTCGCCGCCCTGGGCGATGAGACTCGCTTACGCCTTGTCTCTCGCCTCTGCGATGGCGGGCCGATGTCGATCACGAGGCTCACGGTGGGCTCCAAAGTCACTCGTCAGGCAATCGCCAAGCACCTGCGGGTGATGGAGGGATCGGGTCTGGTACGCAGCGCGCGGCACGGACGCGAGAGCGTCTGGCAATTGGATCAGCGGCGCCTGGAGGACGCCCGCCGCTACCTCGACACGATCTCTAAGCAGTGGGACGGCGCGCTTGGCCGGCTGAGGGAGTTCGTCGAGGACGGACGGGACGAAGGCTGAGCAAGGCCGGGTAGTCGATGGTCTGTCCCACTGGCGAGGGGTGACAGACCACAAAATGCGATGGTCTGTCCCACTTCAGTCTTGGTCGTGCTGCGCCGCCAGCTTCGTCACCACCGACAGGTCTTCGAGCGTGGTCACGTCGCCCGTCACCGAGTTCGAGGTCACGATCTCGCGCAGCAGCCGCCGCATGATCTTGCCACTGCGCGTCTTCGGCAGCGAATCCGTGAAGCGGATCTGTTCCGGCTTGGCGAAGCTGCCGATTTCGTGCGCCACCCATTTGCGCAACTCCTCGCCCAACTGCTGGTGGTCCCAATGGCCCTTCTTCAGAGTTACGAAACAGGCTACCGCCTGCCCCGTGATCTCGTGCGGCCTGCCCACCACCGCGGCCTCCGCCACCGCCGGATGCTTCACTAACGCGGATTCGATTTCCATGGTGCTCAGCCGGTGCCCGCTGACGTTCATGACGTCGTCGATGCGCCCCAGAATCCAGTAGTAGCCGTCTTCGTCGCGCCGCGCCGCGTCCCCTGCCAGGTACACTCCTTCGACGCGCTCCCAGTATTGCCGCCGGTAGCGATCCGGCTCCCGCCACAGCGTGCGTGCGATGCTCGGCCACGGCCGGCGGACGATCAGGAAGCCCTCCTGATTGGCGCCCACCGGCTCGCCCTGCAGGTTCACGATATCGGCCAGAATGCCCGGCATGGGCAGCGTCCCCGAGCCCGGTTTCAGCGGCACCGCCCCAGGCATGGGAGAAATCATGATGCTGCCGGTTTCCGTCTGCCACCAGGTGTCCACGATCGGGCAGCGCTCCTTGCCGATGGTCTTGTAATACCACTCCCACGCCGCCGGATTGATCGGTTCCCCCACCGAGCCCAGCAGCCGCAGGCTCGAAAGGTCGTGCCCGTTGGGCCATTGGTCGCCCTGCTTGATAAATGCGCGAATCGCCGTGGGAGAGGTGTAGAAGATGTTGACCCGGTACTTTTCAATCAGCCGCCAGAACCGGTCCGGCAGCGGAAAATCGGGCGCGCCTTCGTACATCATGGTGGTCGCCCCCGCCGCCAGCGGCCCGTACACAATGTAGCTGTGGCCCGTCACCCAGCCGATATCCGCCGTGCACCAAAACGTGTCCTCGTCGCGCAGGTCGAACACCCACTTCATGGTCACGCTGGTCTGAAGCAGGTAGCCGGCCGTGGTGTGTACGATGCCCTTCGGCTTCCCGGTCGTCCCCGAGGTGTAGAGCACAAACAGCGGATGCTCGCTATCGAGCGGCTCCGCCGGGCAGGCCTCGCTCACGCCCTCGTCCAGATCGTGCCACCAGCGATCGCGCCCCGGTTGCATTTCCACCGCTCCGCCCGTGCGCCGCAGCACGATCACGTCCTTCACGCTGGGACATTCCGCCAACGCTTCATCCACGGCTTTTTTCAGCGGCACTTCCTTGCCGCGCCGCCACGCCCCGTCGCAGGTAATGACCACCGCCGCTTCCAGGTCCTCGATCCGGGTCTTCAGCGCCTCGGCCGAAAACCCGCCGAATACCACGCTGTGGACGATGCCCAGCCGAGCGCAGGCCAGCAAGGCTACCGGCAACTCCGGCACCATCCCCATGTAGAGGATGGCGCGGTCGCCGCTCTTCAATCCCAGGCCTTTCAGCACATTCGCGAAACGGCACACCAGCCGGTGCAGTTCCTGGTACGAGATCTGCCGCTGGTCGCCCGGCTCGCCTTCCCACAGGATCGCGACCTTGTTCTTGCGGTGTGTCCCCAGGTGCCGGTCCACGCAATTGTAGGAGGCGTTGATCTTGCCGCCCACGAACCACTTCACAAAAGGCGGATTCCACTCGAAAACGTGGCTCCACTTCTCAAACCACGCCAGCTCCCGCTCCGCCAGCTCGCCCCAGAATTCTTCCGGCTTCTCGGCCGCCCTGTCGTACAGTGCCCGGTAGCCTTCCAAGCTACTGACGTGGGCCCGGCTGGCAAACTCGGCAGACGGTGCATAGACGTTGGGTTGCGCCATGCCAGAAATCTTACCAGACTGCGGTTTTACTCGCCGATAATCTTCACCAGCGCCCGCTTTCGCCGCCGACCGTCGAACTCGCCGTAGAAGATCTGCTCCCAGGGTCCGAAATCGAGCTTGCCTTCGGTCACCGCCACCACCACCTCGCGTCCCATGATTTGCCGCTTCATGTGCGCATCGGCGTTGTCTTCCCCGGTGCGGTTGTGCTGGTATTTCGAAACCGGCTCGTGCGGCGCCAGTTGTTCCAGCCAGCGGTCGTAATCCTGGTGCAGCCCGCTTTCATCGTCGTTGATGAACACCGACGCCGTAATGTGCATGGCGTTCACCAGCACCAGCCCTTCCCGCACGCCGCTTTCGCGCAGACACTTCTCCACGTCCGGCGTGATATTGACGAATCCCCGCCGCGCCGGCACCTCGAACCAGAGTTCCTTGCGATAGCTTTTCATGTGGTCAGCTTCCAGTGTAATGTCCGGCCGAGGGCTCCGGCGGCCCGCCACGGAGGAGACGTTGGAGCCGCCCGGATCGGGCGGCGTTGGGGACGGGCGTTTTCGCAGATGAATGGACCCGGACCTCACGGGAGTAATGCTGCCGCCGGCCTGAGCGGATTCGCAGGCCCGCGCGCGTCTGTCGGCCCTGATCTTTCTAAAACGCAGGTATGTCGCTGAACGGCGTGGAGCTTGGTGGCATGTTGGCCCGTAACGCCGCACCGGAACCGCCCGGTTCCTGGGATAATCGGTAGAAATGCAGGACGACAGAGACTATTCGGTCTACCCAAGCGACCTCGATGTTCTGAGTGCGTTCACGAAGTTCTACGAATACCTAAAGTCTAACGGCTATGCAGCAATAGAGAAGATCTAGAGGGGACTGTCCCTCGAGTTGACCGTGAACGCGCACAGGACCCTTCATGCCGAGAACTATGACGAGTTTCTCCGTCTCCTCGCCGAATATCCCAAATCCATGCCCATTTACGTGCACAACAGGTTCGAGAAGGGCAAAGACCTGGGATTCGCATGTATCATCACCGTGAGCTCGTCGGGACTGCAAACCTCTGTGAGATGTGACAACCTGGATATCGTTTCCTCGGTACACGACCGGATCAGAGAATACTTCAAGGCCCACAATCCTGGCGAGGAACGCATCAACCAGTTCGTCCGTCGGGGCCTAAAGAAATCCGTTTTCCTGGCGCATCGCTTCGATGAGCTTGGTACAAGCACGGCGGCGTGCATGTCGGAGTTCATTCGTGCACTGGGGTTCGATCTGAAGGAGGGTGCCGGATACGAGAGCCGCGATATTCCCGATAAGGTCGCGGAGCGAATTCGGTCGCAAGATATTTTCATCGCACTGGTTACGCCAGGCGATACTTCCTGGATGTTGACCGAATTGGCGTACTCCAAGGCCCTCAGCAAGTGCATCATAGTCATCGTCGAGCAAGGGTGTGAACTCAAGAAGGGAATTATTGGCTCCGATTTTGAGCACATGGAATTCCCCCCGGGCAGGGTCGAGAGGTGTTTCTTGCCACTGGTGGGTGTGCTGCCGCCCTGAGGAGAAGTGGGCGTTACGAGCATCTGTTTCGGGGATCTCGCTGCCAGTAACGGGGCGGCGGTACTGTTGGAATAAATCTGATTCGTTCCGGACCGGCGCGGTAGCATCCGCCGACCGACCACGGGCGGCGATTCCTCCCGCCAAACGCCGATCACGCCCGAATCGACGGCAATGGCTTGGCTTCATGGGGACAGGCGGGACGTTTCCAAAGTCTGCGACGGTTCTTCCCATGAAACGCCGATCCCGGCGCTCTGGTTGGCAAGTCACGGGTTGGAGGTATTCTCGGCCGGGTTGCCGCGAGGCGATGCGGCTTCGGACGCAGCGCGTGCGGAGAGAGTAAAATCGAAGGAAGAAATGCCCGAGGTGACCCGCTTCTTTGGGATTGTGATTCGAATGTACTTCAGAGACCACAGCCCGGCACATTTCCACGCCGAGTATGGCGAATACGAAGCCTTGATCGAGCTAGAAACCCTCTCTATCCTCAGGGGGGACCTCCCGAGGAGAGCTATGGCGTTGGTACTCGAATGGGCGGCCCTTCATCGCCAGGAACTGAGAGCGGACTGGGAGAGGGCTCGTGGTGGGACGCCTCTGGAATCGATCGCCCCGCTAGACTGAGGAGCAGACATGAGACTGGTTCGCATCCGGGAAGCGAAGCCGCTCGACGACTACCGCGTGCAGCTCACACTGACGGACGGCCGCGTAGTCGAGAGAGATCTCGGGCCAATGCTGGTAGGCCCAATTTTCGAAGAGATCCGGAACGACGAGGCGCGATTTAGGGAGATGCGTGTCGAAGGGGGCACTCTGGTTTGGCCTACCGGTGCCGATTTGTGCCCCGATGTTCTGATCTGGGGTGGCCTACCGCCGGCTGACGCGGCTTCAGACGCAGCCTGAACGCCTGTTTTGGTTTTCGTATCGATGACCGCTCCCTTCAGTCGCGGCTCGGTAGTGCCAGCAGCACCAGCCACGCAATCCAGCATGTCGCGCTCGCTGCGATTGCCATCCACACACCCCAAGTCGTGAATCGCATGGTGACTACGTGCCTTCCCGCCGGCACCGGCATGCCGCGGAAGGCCACGTCGGTCGTATAGATCGGCCGCGGCCGGCCATCCAACCACGCTTCCCAGCCCGGATAGGCGGTCTCCGAAGTGACCAGGTACGCCGGCCGATCGGCCGTAACGTCGAGCGTCAACCGGTCTAGCCCATACTCACGCAGCGCTACCGTACCCGTAGCGGCCTCCCCAGGCAAGGACACCGCGCCCTCCACAATCGCTTCTTTCGCCGGGTCGAAATCCGCGCTCTTGAGTTGCGCCACCGCTTCCGCCATACCCTCCGCCCGCCGGAGTTTGCTCACCAGAAAGAACCGCGGCAGCGCGGCCCGGTTCGCGTACACGTGATGCCCGGCCAGCAGCATCTCTTCCTGGAACGGGCTCCCTGCCAGTTTCTCTTCCGGAATCGGCTCGCGCGAAAGCAGGTACCGCACATTCATGAGCCCCAGCACCGCCGACCGCGGGTCGCCCACCTGGTAATATGCGCCCCACCGTTCGCCCTTTGTAAATGCCAGCCGCGCCTGCATGGTGCGGTACACCGCCATCACATCCTGCCCACTGGCCGTATAAAGCCGCGTGGTAGGCGCCGAGTTCGCCCATTCGTCCGAATCGTTATAAGTGTCGATGCGCGCCGGCGGCCGGGTGCGCCCCGTCATCCGCCGCAGCGCCGCCAGCAGTTCGCGATTCCCATCGAATGCCGCCCGCGACACCCCCGGTTCGTCCGCCAGCCTTACCGCATTCATCCGGCGCCCTGAGCTCACCGCAATCAGATCCACGGCCGCCATGGCCCCGAGCGCCCAAGCCGCTTTATGATTGCCTGCCACGCGATGCAAGGCCAGCCCCGCCAGCACTGCCAGCGACACCATCAGCACCGGCCCGGCCAGCTCCGGATGCAGCCCGATTCTGACCTTCACCGGCAGCGCGCCCAGCACCGCCCGGCCCACCGGCGTGGTATCGCCCAACATCGCCAGCGCCCCTGCCGCCGCCAGTATCGAAAATACCCGGCACAGCGGCTCGCGCACCGCCAGAACCAGCCCCAGCACAGCGAACGCCAGCCCCAGCACGCCAGCGTAAAGATACATGAAACTGACATCGGCCGGCTGCCGGTACAGCGCCGCGTCGAAAACGTGATAGTGGTTGGGCAGCAGCAGCGATACCAGCGCCGTCCACGGCACGCCGCCGCCAGTGCCCAGCCAATCCGTTCGGAATTGCGCCACGCTCAGGTTCGTAAGCTGGTAAGTGGGCCACCATTGCGCCGCGCTCAGCGCCGCCCCGCCCACCGCCGCGCCCGCGATCACGGCGAACAGGCGCAGCCGCGCCCCGGCGAAAATCTTGAGCAGCAATCCCAGCCCGAAGCACGCCGCCACCGTCGCGGCGGCCAGCGGCGCCAGGCCCGCCAGCACCATCAGCGCAATTGCCGCCGCCAGCAGCAGCGCCGGCCGCCATCCCGCCCGCTTGTGCCACCTCACCACGCACCACAGCGCGACCGGCAGCCACGCCGCCACCATCACCGCGCCCATGTGCTCGGCGTGCGCCGCGAAGAACCCGCACAGCTCGTAAGTGGTGGCGCCGAAATACGCCGCCGCCCGCGACACTCCCAGCGCCCGCAGCAGCGCCCAGGCGCCGAGCCCCGCCAGTGCTACGTGCAACGCCACGTTCCAGCACAACCACCCCAGCAGCGTGTCGCGGCCGAAAATCAGCCCCATTGCCGCCACCACGGGCATGCTCGGATACAGCGTGGCCGCCTGAATGTTGGCCAGCTCCGGCCGCCCGCAGTAAGTAAACGGATCCCATAGCGGTAAGTGGCCCTCCGCCAGGGAATCGGCGTATAAGTAGGCGTGGGGCAGGTGCAGATTGCGCAGGTCCCACGGAATCGCGTATCCCGGAACGAAGAGGGCGTATCGAAAGAAGATCAGCGCCTGCGCCACCATCAGGGCCACTGGGAGCCAAGCGCGTCTCATGCGGAGCACTCCCAAAAACCGTGGCGCATGCACTCCTGCGTGCCGCGTCGAGTCTCTACTCGACGCTTGCGCCCTCGGCGCCGACGGGCATCGACAAAAGTGTCGATGCGGCACGCAAGAGTGCTTGCGCCACGGTTAAGAACTCCCGCCCGACCCTTCATGTTCCCGACGACCCGAATCCACCCGCGCCGCGCTGAGATTCGGCCGGTTCTTCCTCCACCCATTCCACAGCCTCGTAGCGCGCGACCACCATCTGTGCGATGCGGTCTCCGGCGCGAATCGTGTACGCCTCGCGCCCCAGGTTGATCAGCAGCACCCGCAGCTCGCCGCGGTAGCCCGGGTCGATGGTGCCCGGCGCGTTGGGCATTGAAATCGCGTGCTTGAGCGCCAGCCCGCTTCGCGGCCGCACCTGTGCCTCCCAGCCCGGAGGCAGTTCGATGGTCAGCCCCGTCGCCACGGCCCGCGGCACGCCCGGCTCGAGCGTGACCTGTTCCACCGATGTCAAGTCCATCCCGGCGTCTTCTTCCGGCCCGTGCGCGTAACGCGGCAGCACCGCCGACGGATGAATCCGATGGATTCGCAAACGCATTCCGCTATGATAGCGTCTTGAACTCACCAAAACGCGTCATCACCGTGGCGCCCATGCCACCCGAAAAGTGCGCCTACGCCCTGGCCCGCTACAGCCGCTCGCCCGATTCCATCCGCGATTCCATGGCGTGGGTGCGTTCCCACGATTCCCACAAATTCCTGGAAAGCTTTTACTTCCAGTACGGTCACGCTTCCATCGCCGACCTCGGCCATGCCGTCGTCTGCTTCGAAGGCATCTCCGAAATCGCCGCCACCGAAATCGAAACCGAGCCTCTCTGGGACGGGCAGGCCAAGTCGTCCCGCTACCAGGATTTCTCCCACGCCGGCTTCGTCACGCCGCCCGAGCTCACTGACGATTCCGCCGACTCCTACCAGGCCGCCGGCCACGCCCTTCTCCGCGCCTATACCCAGGTGAACGAGCGCGCCTTCGCCTGCCTGGCCGAGCGTCTTCCCTGCCCCGCCGACATGAAGCCCGAAGCCTGGCGCCGCAACATCGCCGCGCGGGCCTTCGACGTGGCCCGCTACCTGCTCTTCTGGGGCGTCCCCACCAACGTCGGACAGGTCACCAGCATTCGCACCCTGGAAAAGCAGATCCGCCGCTTCCGCGCCTCCGAATACGCCGAATTGCAATCCCTCGGCGAAGAGCTTGCCGCCGCCTGCGCCGCCCCTCCCGATTGCCTGTGGGACCCCGGTGCCGTGTCCGAGCCTCTCGCCCCCACCCTCTCGCGCCACGCCGAGCCCGATACCCACTCCGCCCAGGCCAGCCGCGACCTCACCCTCTGGGCCACCCAGAATCTGCCGCCGGCCGCTCCTGGCGACGGCCTCCGCGTTGGCCTCCTCAAGCCCGCCGACACGCCGGCCGACATCGTTGCCACCCTCCTTTATCCCGTCACCACCCGTCCCTTCCGCGAACTCTACGATCTTGCCGCTTCCTGGAGCGCCGCCCGCCGCGCCGAAGTCATGGACCTCGCCCTCGGCTCGCGCACCCACCGCGATGAAATCCTCGGCGCCTTCCGCGGCGGCCTCTACGCCTACGATTTCGTGATCGATATCGGTACCTACCGCGACATGCAGCGGCACCGCCGTTGCCAGAAGTTCCGCCAGCCCTACACCGCAACCCTGGGTTACGAAACTCCGTCCCTTATCGCCGACGCCGGCGCAGCCGAAATCTACTCCTCCGCCATGGACGCGGCCTTCCAAGCCATGCGAGCTCTGCCCGCTCCCGGCGCCCATTACCTGCTTCCCTTCGGCGCCCGCGGCCGTTTCCTGTTCAAGATGGATTTCGCCGAAGCCGAGTACATCTCCCGCCTCCGCAGCGGCGTCAAAGGCCACTTCAGCTATCGCCAGATCGCCTGGGACATGAAGTGCGCCATGGAAAAACTGGAACCGGAGCTGGGGCGGCTGATCGAGGCTACGCCGCCATGGGTCGAGGACCCGCTCAAACGATAGGAGCCGGCATCACGCAATCACGCCGCAACAAAAATACCTTCTGGGCGCGGTCGGGTGATGAAGGTTCGCGACGCAATTCGGACGATCGAGGATGGAGAGGCAATTCCTGAACCGAAAACCATTGCAGAGTACATCGTCGCCGCGTAATCCTCAAAAGCAGCACCGATGACGGCCTCGCACTCCAGTGTCCGTTGGCTGGGTCAGGATGCCGGGAGCCGGGAGCCGGCAGCCGCGGCGCTGGCCGCCCAGGCGGCGTCGAAGCGCTCGCGGGTGACGAAGGACATCTGGGTGCCCACACTCAGCGTGGAGAGAGCCGCATACACGTTGGCGCGCGCAATGGCCTCGGCTTCGTCCGTGCCGCCGGCCAGAAAGCAAGCGAAGCTGCCGATGAAGGCATCGCCCGCTCCAGTGGTGTCCACGGCGTCGACCGGGTAGGCCGCAATGTGTTCGAAGCGGTCATGGCTCGCCGCCAGGACGCCGTTCCTGCCCAGCGTCAGGATCACGTTCGGAACGCCGGATTCGAGCAGCCGGAAGGCGCAGGCGCGGGCTTCCTCCGGGTTGCGTACCGGAAGACCGCACAGCGTTTCGGCCTCGGTTTCATTGGGGATGAGGTAATCGGCGTTGGCGATTTCGGCAAAGTCGAGGGGTTGGGCAGGCGCCGGATTGAGCAGCGTGCGAATTCCGCGTCGCCGCGCCAATCGCAACGTGTAGTAGACGGTCTCGATGGGCACTTCGAGCTGCAGCACGATGCAATCGGCCTGGCGGAGCAAATCCGTCGCCGCATCGATATCGGCGGGTGACAGGCAATCGTTGGCGCCCTTCACCACCAGAATGCGGTTCTGGCCGGAGCTGTCGACAAAGATCGGCGCCACGCCCGTGGCCACTCCGGGCGTGATCGCGACATGCGTGGTGTCGATGCCGCGGGAGCGGAAGTTCTCGATGGTGGCGGGGCCG
>Ga0182014_10000304_pt1 | contig 62390 bp, 47 predicted proteins | sample 612S2DmetaG_FD_120489 | JGI IMG/M metagenome (GOLD analysis project Ga0182014, IMG submission 120489) | Permafrost microbial communities from Stordalen Mire, Sweden - 612S2D metaG | ecosystem: Environmental > Terrestrial > Soil > Wetlands > Permafrost | place: Sweden: Stordalen | collected... | reverse complement strand
GCCACGAGTCCTCCGCGGCATCCTCCTGGTAGCCCATCCGGGCCGCATGGGCCAGCGGCGCAAGGGCGGGACCGGTCTCGTTCATGAAGCGGTGCCCGGCCCCGGGGTAGATCTTGATGTCGTGCGGTACGCCCAGCTCGGTCAGCGCCCGCTCCAGCCGTTCCGGCGGGTCCACCCCCATCGGGTCGCGCCCGCCGTAGCTGCCCACCACCGGGCACGCGCCCTCCAGAGCGTGCTGGGGGGCGGCCGGCACCATCCCGTAGTTCACGCTCACCACGGTGAAACCGTCCCGTGGCGCGCACAGCAGCGCGAAGCCGCCGCCCATGCAGAAGCCGATCACCCCGGTCTTGCCGGAGCAATCCGGCCGGGAGGCCAGCCACGCCCGCGCGGCCTCCAGCATCGTGAAGGCCGGCCCCGATTCGGCCTTCAGCTGCCGGATCGCGCCGCGGACGCAGCGCACCCACGGCTTGCCCAGGTAAAGGTCAGGCGCGAACGCGAGGTACCCGGCGCGGGCGAGCCGGTCAGCGTGCTGCCTGATGCCATCGGTCAGGCCGAGCGCCTCGTGGATGACCACGACACCCGGCCATCGCTCCGGGGGCGGGACCGTCCCCGGCCCGCCGGGCACGGACAGATACCCGTGGGTGACGCCGCCGTCCGCAGGGTATGGGAGATCAGGCATGCGCACAATGTCTCATACCGTCTCGGCCCGGTTACCGCTCGCCCTGGCTTACCGGCCTGGCTTACCGGAGGGGCGAGGCTGGCTTACCGGAGGGGCGAGGCCGGCACGTCAGCCAGCGAAGGCGACGTAGATGAGATAGCCGTTCAGGGCGATGATCACGAGCGCGATGCCGGCGGTCACCGCGGTCGTCAGGCCCCGGTTCACCAGGGCGCCCATGACGTCGGCGCGCCGGGTCAGCAGGACCAGCGGCACCAGCGCGAACGGGATCCCGAACGAGAGCACGACCTGGGAGATCACCAGGCTCGCGGTGGCCGGAAGGTTGAGCCCCAGGACGACCAGCGCGGGCAGCATGGTGATCGCACGCCGGGCGAACAGCGGGATCTGGCGGTGCACAAACCCCTGCATGACGACCTGGCCCGCGTAGGTGCCGACGCTGGAGGACGACAGCCCGGAGGCGAGGAGCGCGACCGCGAACGCGAGCGCGGCGCCGCCGCCGATGAGGTGCCCGAGCCCGGCGTGCGCCGCGGCCAGCGAGTTGGCCGCCCGGCCGCCGGTACGGCTGAACAGTGCGGCGGCCACGAAGAGCATGGCCAGGTTGATCAGCCCGGCGGCCCCGAGCGCGACGACCACGTCGATCCGCTGGAACTTCAGCAGTTCCCGGCGCTCGGCGTCGTCGTGGCACGCCACGCGGGACTTCGTCAGCGCCGAATGCAGGTAGATCACGTGCGGCATCACGGTGGCCCCGATGATGCCGGAAACCAGCAGCAGGCTGCTCGACGGCAGGTGCGGGACGAAGCCGCCGGCCATGGCGGCCGCAGACGCGTGCACGGCGACCAGGTCGTAGGCGAACCCCAGCGACACGATGCCGAGCAGGGCGGTGATGGCGAGTTCGAAGCGGCGATGCCCGCGCTGCTGCAGAGCCAGGATGCCGAACGCGACGACCGCGGTCATCAGCCCGGCCACCAGGGGCGTCACGTGGAAGAGCAGGTTCAGCCCGATCGCGGCGCCGACGAACTCGGCCAGGTCGGTCGCGATCGCGATCAGCTCGGCTTGCCCCCACAGCACCCGGGTGACGGTGCGCGGGAACAGCTGACGGCACAGTTCGGGCAGGTCACGGCCGGTGGCCACGCCCACCTTGGCCGACAGGTACTGCACCATCATGGCCATCAGGTTGGCCAGCGCGACGACCCAGGCCAGGCCGTAACCGAACTGTGCGCCGGCGGAGAAGTTCGTCGCGAAGTTGCCGGGGTCCACGTAGGCGACCGCCGCGACGAACGCGGGGCCGAGCAGCGCGACCCCGCCGCGGATCCGGCCGCGCGAGCGCAACAGGCGCAGCCCGCTGTGCTGGCCAGCACCGTGCTGGCCAGCACCGTGCTCGTCGGGCGGCCGCTGCCCGGTCCCGTCCGGTGGGACGGGACCGGGCAGCGGAAAGGCGGAATCAGTGGTCAGCGGGACCAAATCATCCGACCGACGGCCCGAGCCCGAGCGACTGCGGTGTGCTGGAGTCCGGTGACGGCTGGTTCAGGCCCCCGTCGAGGGGACCGAACTCCGTCATCAGCGCGGCACTGCCCCCCCACGGCGTCTGCTCCTCGGCGACCAGGGTGTTGGTCGTGAGCAGCAGACCGGCCACGGAGGCCCCGTTCTGCAGGGCCGACCGGGCCACCCGCAGCGGGTCGATGATGCCCATCTCGATCATGTTCCCATAACGGCCCTCGAGGGCGTCGAAGCCCTCGTCCGGTCCCATGGCCTTGATGCCGGCCACGACCTCGGCGCCGTCGTAGCCGGCGTTGGCCGCGATCAGGTAGGCCGGCTCGGTGAGCGCCGCCCGCACGATGTTGACGCCGATCGTGTAGTCGTCGTTGACGTCCAGATCATCGAGCGCGCTTTCGGCGTGCAGCAGCGCGGCGCCGCCGCCCGCGACGATGCCCTCGGCCATCGCGGCCCTGGTCGCGGACAGCGCGTCCTCCACACGGTGCTGCAGTTCCTTCAGCTCGGCGCCGGTCGGGGCGCCGACACTGATCACGGCCACCTTGCCGGACAGCGCACCGATCCGCTCGCTGAGCACGTCCTCGTCGATCCCGAAGGTGGCCCGTTCCATTTCCGATCGCATCTGGGCGAGCCGGAACTCCACCGCGTCCGCGGACCCCTGGCCGCCGATGATGGTCGTGCTGTCGGCGTTGACCCGGACCTGCGAGGCCCGGCCCAGCTGCTCGACGGTCATCGTCTCCAGGGAGAACCCGGAGTGCTTGCTGTGGACCTCCCCGCCGGTGAGCGCGGCGATGTCCTCCAGCTTGTGCAGCCGCCGGTCACCGAAGCCGGGCGCCCGCACCGCGACGCACTGGAAGATCCCGTTGACGTGGTTGTGCACCAGCATGGACAGCGCGCTGCCCTCGACGTTCTCGGCCAGGATGATCAGCGGCCGCGGCGCGCGCATGATCTTGTCCAGCAGCGGCATCAGCTCCTGGACCTTGGTGATCTTCTCGGCTGACAGCAGGATGTAGGGGTCGTCGACGATGGATTCCAGCGCGGCCGGGTTCGTCACCATGTACGGCGACAGGTAGCCGTTGTCGAACTCAAAGCCCTCCACGAAGTCGACGCGCATCCCGGAGGCCGCCGACTCTTCCACCGTGACGATGCCGCCGTCGCCCACGGTGAAGAGCGCCTTGGCGATCACGGCGCCGACCAGGTCGTCGTCGTTCGCGGAGATCGCCGCCACCCGGGCGTAGTCCTCCTCGGTCTTCACCGGATGCGCGACGCTGCGCAAGCGCTCGACCAGGCGGCCGATCGCGAGGTCAATACCGCGCTTGACCAGGACGGGATTCCCGCCCTTGGCGATCGCGTCCATGCCCGCGTGCACGATGGCCTGGGCGATCACCGTCGCCGTCGTGGTGCCGTCGCCCACGATGTCGTTGGTCTTGATCGCGGCTTCCTTGACCAGCTGGGCGCCCATGTTCTCGAACTGGTTCTTCAGGTGAATCTCGCGCGCGATCGTCACGCCGTCGTTGGTGACGACCGGCGACCCGGTGATCTTCTCCAGGATGACGTTGCGCCCCTTGGGGCCGAGAGTCGATTTCACGGCCTCGGCGAGCTGGTCGACGCCGGCCAGCAGCAGGCTCCGGGCTTCCTCTTTGAAACGCAGTTCCTTGGCCATTGGTCCTCCTGGGACTTACGAATGCGGCAAACAGATGGATCTAAGGGACGAGAATGGCCCGGCCGCGGACCCGTCCGGCGTCGAGATCGCTGAGCGCCTCGACCGCGGCGTCCAGGGGGTAGGTCCGGGTGTGCAGGGTGACCTTGCCGGCCTGGGCCAGAGCCATCAGCTCGGCGAGCTCGTTGTAGGTGCCGACGATGTTGCCGATGATGTTGCGCTCGGTGGAGATGATGTCCAGCGTCGGGATCTCCAGCGTGCCGCCGTAGCCGATCACGAAGTAGGAGCCGGCCGGAGCGGTCATGTTCCACCCATCCATCTCGGCGCCCTGCTCGGCTACGAAGTCGAGCACCACCTCGGCACCGTTCCCGCCGGTCAGGTCCTTCACCGCGGCGACGTGCCGGCCGTCGGCCACCACGGTGTGCCGGGCGCCGAGCTGCTCGGCCAGCTTCAGCGCGTCCGGGTTACGGTCCACGACGATGATCCGGGTCGCGGTCAGCGCGGCCAGGCACTGGACGCCGATGTGGCCCAGGCCGCCCGCCCCGATGACGACGCAGGTGGTGCCCGGGTACAGCAGCGGGATGGCCTTGCGGACCGCGTGGTAGGCCGTGATGCCGGCGTCGGCGAGCGCGGCGACGTCCTCCGGCTTGGTCTGCGGCTCCAGCTTCACGCAGGCCCGCGCGGAGGTCAGCAGGTACTCGGCCATGCCGCCGTCGGCGGACAGGCCGGGGAACGAGCTGTTGACGCAGTGCATGTCGTCGCCCGCCCGGCAGGCGTGGCACAGCCCGCAGGTCGGCGTGGGATGCAGGATGACGGTGTCGCCCACGGCCACGTTGGTGACCGCCGAGCCGACCTCGTGCACCCAGCCGGCGTTCTCGTGGCCGAGGATGTACGGCAGCGGCGTGCCCATCGCCGCATCCCACTGGCCCTCCATAATGTGCAGGTCGGTGCGGCAGACGCCAGCCCCGCCGATCTTCACGATGACGTCGAGCGGGCCACTGATCTCCGGTTCGGGAACCTCGTCGATCACCGGCATCCGGTGAAATTCGTGCAAGCGGACGGCCTTCACTGATCCTCCTCGCCCTGTCCCTGCGTGTCGTAGCGGTACTGGAGCATGCCGCGGCAGATGCTGCCGTTTGACTCGATACTGATCCGTGTCGTCCTGGCCTTGCGCAGGTGCAGCGGCATCGCGTCGCCGCTGACCGGCGCCCCGGTCCGGGGGTCGATCAGCACCGGCGCGTCGTCGCCGGCGGGCAGGCCCAGCTCGGCCCGGCGCTGCCGCAGCCGGTCCAGCTCGCGTGAGGCCGGCAGGTCACCCAGGACCATGCCCGGGAGCCGCGACGGGTTGGTCCCGGCCGCGATAAGCGGCCGGCACACTTGGTCGGTGCCGGCCATGACCGCCTTGCGCAGGAAGTCGGCCCGCAGTTCGTGCAGCTCGCCGACCGCCTCGCCGTCGAACGACTGCGCGAAGCTCGCGTGCGCGGCCACGCCGCCGTTGATGGCGTCCGAGGCGAAATGGTCCTCCAGCACGATCTCGGCGCGGCGTACCCCCGGCACCGCGGTCACCGCGTCGTAGGCGTCCGCCACCATCAGGAAGGCGAAGTTGGGCGCGCAGAAGTACGTGGGAAGGCGCAGCCGGACAGATGCGTCCCCGTCCGGGGAGAGGGAGCACGACGCGACGAACCCGAGCGCGGTGATCGGCTCGTCGAGTTCCGGGTCACGCACCGTCCCGAGAGCGGCCAGGATCCCCGCGGGAGCTGGCCCAGCGGACTTTTCCGGTGTTCTCGAACTAACGCCGCCCGCCGGAGCGGGCCCGGGAGACTTCTCCGGGGTTCTTGAATTAACGCCGGCCGCCGGAGCGGGCCCGGGGTGGTCTTTCCCCGGGCCCGCTCCGGTCACGGTGGTTTGAGCGGTCATGCCCCCGCGACCAGCTGAGCGTCGTCCTGCTTGGCCGGGGTCGTGGCCTCGTCCGCGGGCAGCTGGTACTCCTTGGGCACTTCGATGCCGTAGAGCTTGGCGGCGTTCAGGCCGAGGATCTTCTTCTTCCCGGCCGTGCCCAGCCGCGGGTAGTCGGAGAACTCGTCACTGGGGTAGTCCCAGTCCACGAATCCCTCGATCTGCCACTTGGGCTCCCAGATGCCGTAGTCGCTGCCAAAGGTCATCTTGTCCTCGCCGACCCAGAACAGCAGTTCGCCCATGACCTTGGCGAAGAACTTGGGCCGGGCGTGCATGAGACCGCCGATGACCACGGACAGGCCGGCGTAGACGTTCGGCTCCTGCGTCGCCATGAAGCAGAAGTCCTCGATCCGCGGCAGGCCCACGTGCTCCACGATGAAGTTCAGGTCCGGGAAGTCGGTCGCGGCGTGGTCGACGTCGGATACGTCGAACGCGTCCTTGTCCAGCGGCCAGATCGTCGGGCCCTTGTGCACGTGGACGTTCTTGATGCCCATGTTCTGGGCGGCCTCCAGGTACCGGTAGGCACCCGGGTCACTGAGCTTGTAGCCGCGTGAGCCGTTGTTCCACTCGGCGGTGTAGAGCTTGACGCCAATCGAGCCGTAGCGGCTGATGTTCTCCTGCAGCTTCTTGAGGCCCTCGTCACCGTCGCGGGGGTCGAAGCGGGTGTTGTAGATGAACTTCCCGGGGTGCTTCTCCCCCATCGCGGCGTTCTGCTCGGTGGTGTTGAAGCCCTCCGCGTACCACTCCTTCAGGTACGTGGGCTGGAAGACCGCCACGTCCACGTGCCCGTCCTCGAAGACGTCCTTCATCAGGTCGTCCTCGGAGTACTTCTGGAAGTGCTCGATGGACCAGTGCGTCTCGGGCGGGCCGAGCGACTGGTACGCGTGGAAGCACTCGATCCAGCCCTTGGCGTACTGTTCCGCGCCCTTCACCCAGTTGTCCGGGGCCGCGTTCCAGTAGTGCATGTGGCTATCGACGATGAAGTACTTCTCGCCATCCTTCTCGTACACCGTGCCTCCTTGCCAATTGCCAAGCTGGATCGAGTGCGTCTCCGCTGGGCGCTAGCCCTGTGACGTCAGGTCGAAGCCGATGTACTCGGCCGCGTCCTCCGGGTTGGAAAACATGATCGTCCGGTCGTCCAGGTGGACCATCCGGCCGTAGTGCGTCGACATGTTCTCCTCGAACTCCGAGGCGTCGAAGTAGCCAGGCTCCTCGCCGAGCGCCTCGGAGATCTCGTCATAGTCGAAATCCATTCGCCCTACCGCGTCAACCCTGATCATGGAGGGAAGGTACGTCACGGTCACGTTCGGCTTCTCCTTCATGACCTGTGCGACGACCGCGCCGACCTGGTTGTTCATCAGGGTGACCCCGGCCCGGTTCGACGCCGTGTTGTCGGATTTGAACGGGCTCTCGGAGGTCTTGAACGTGGTCACTGGGCCAGCTCCTTCGGTACGTCCAGGTGCAGTTCGGTCACGAGGGCAGCGAAACGGTTCTTGACGGCATCCAGCCCGTCCTCGAAGCGCGGCGGCTTGTTATCCGGCTGCGACCAGATCGGCTGCAGAGTCCGGGCCGCGGTGATCGCGCGGTCGGTCCAGGTCGACAGCCACTGGTTGAGGATCTGCTTGTTGTGGTCGGCGAACTCACGGTCGTCGGTGAGCAGCTCGAACATGGCCCGCGTGTAGCGCAGGTCGCGCTCGGCGAAGTCGTGCTCGGCCGCGCCGACGACCGTCGGGGTCACGAAGTCCCCGTTGCGCGGCGCGGCGTGCTGCACGAGCTGGCTGCGGAACAGCTCGCCCACCAGCGGCTCGAAGACGACGTTGGAGGCGAAGATGGCCTCGCACCAGTCGTCGATCGCGGTGAGCTGCTCGGCGACCTCACGCACGCCCTGCCAGGCCGGGTCGGACTTCCACACCTCGAGGTGCGCGGACCCGTCAAAGTCGGGGATCTCCTCGGTCAGCGTCAGGTTGTACAGCGCCAGGTCCTGGGCGGCCCGGATCCGGTGCATGCTGTTCACCGAGATCGCGTTGTTGTGCATGTTGGTCGGCGCGCGCCGCTGGGCGTTGGCGTACAGGTACAGGCCCAGGCCGTGGTCCACGTGCATCCACGCGCCCAGGTTGCGCTCGACGAAGCGGACCCAGTTACGGTTCCACTGCTCGAACGCCTTGGACTGGCGCGCGTTGTCGATGTTCTGGTTGAGCTGGCGCACCACGTTGGAGTTGTACCGGTAGAACGTGAGCTCCCACTCTTCGTTCGGGTCGCGGAACTCGTGCCAGCCGGTCGCCGGCCAGTCGTAGCCCTTGCCGCCGGAACCGGGGAAGCGCTCGGGCTCCGGACGGTCCGAGCCCCACGCCTTGAGGACTGTCCAGTCCAGCGGGTAACCGCCGCGGCCGTCGGAGAAGCCGTACAGCCAGCCCTGGGACAGGTAGTGCCGGGGGTCCGGCTGGACCTCGACGGTCACGTCCTCGTAGTGGGACTGCTTGCGCTTGGCCGGCGTGAAGTAGTTGTACAGGCGGCGGTCAGAGTCCGGGAAGACCTTGGCCCCGGCCTCGGCGTCGGTAAAAACGGGCTTCGGTACGCTGCGCTCTTGCGAAGTAGTCATGAGTCCTTCTTTCGTCGTTCCAGCTCATTGCGCTACCGGGAGAGCCGCTCTGTCTGGCTCAGAGCGCAGCTCAGGATCCGGATTACCTGCGTAATCGCCCGGGCGGGCCGTGGCTGGGGCGCCATGGCCCAGGGCGCTATCGCTCGGGCGTCATTGCTCGGGTTCACCGGTGGTCGTGAACTTGTCGAAGTAGATGCGCTTTTCTTCCACGCCGAGCGTCGCGAGCAGCGGCACCGCGGCTTCCACCATCGGTGGCGGCCCGCACACGTAGGCGTGGGATCCGGCCAGATTCTCGGCGTGCCGCTTGACGACATCCGTGATCAGGCCGGTTTCGCCGTTCCAGCCGCCGTCATCGGACGGCTCGGACAGCGCCGGGAGGTAACGGAAGCGGGGGAGCTTCCGCTCAAGCTCGCGCAGCTCGGACTCGAAACACAGGTCACGCTGGCCGCGAGCGCCGTAGAAGAACGTGGCCTTGCGATCGATGCCGCGCTCGGCCAGGGTCCGGAGCAGGGACAGGATCGGCGCCATGCCGGCCCCCCCGCCCACGAAGATCAGGTCGTTGTCGCCCTCGCGGAGGGTGAAGACCCCGAACGGCCCGCTCAGGTCCAGGCGGTCGCCCACCTGGAGCTTCTTGTCCAGGAAATGCGAGAACAGCCCGTCCGGGTACACCTTGATGACGAACTCGAGCTGGCCGCTCTCCCGGCTCGAGGTGTTGGCCATCGAGAACGACCGCACTTCCTCGGTGTCCGGGATCGCGATGTCCATGTACTGGCCGGGGAAGAACTTGATCTCCGCCGGCTCGACCAGCCGCAGGACCAGGTGCCGCATGTCGTGCGTCACCGGGTCATTGGACACCACCTCCGCCACGCCCTCTTGGATCGGCAGGCCGGAGCGGATCATCTCCTCGTCGTAGTTGAGCAGCTCAATCGTCACGTCTTCGTAGACGTGCGCCCGGCACAGCAGGGTGTAGCCTTCCTCCTTCTCGTAGTCGGGCAGCGCGAAGGTCGAGTACCGGTCGAGCTCGATGTCGTCGCCCTCGAGGATGAACGATTTGCAGGAGGAGCACTGGCCCTCCTTGCAGCCGTGCATGAGCATGATCCCCTGCTCGGCCGCGGCGCGAAGCACGTTCTGGTCCTCGTCGACCTCGATCTCGATACCGACCGGCTCGAAACGCACGATGTGTTTCTCGCCCATGGTCACCTCACGATTGCTGCTGCGCCCCCATGGGGGCTGCGCCGTGGGACGGGAGGGCCAAAGGCTTCCTCCGGCCCTCCCGCCGCACGGGCATCCGGGCTATGTTCGGGCGCCCGCCCGCACTACGGCTCCCGCCGCGGTGCGGGCGTGCGCCCCGTACTCAGGCAGGCGCACTCAGGCGTCTGCGGGAGCCGGCCTGCCCGCCGGGCCCTGCTTGATGTAGTCGGCGTGGAACGCCTGGCGCTGCTCGGGCGTCATCTCGTTGAGCAGCACGTTCGGGCTCTGCACCGGTCCCATGCGGCGCAGGTGGTCCAGCGTCCACATCTTCTTCGGGTCCAGGTTCAGGTGCGGCTGGGCGACCAGGGTCTTGCCGTCGTCGCGGACGAAGCCCATGTCGCTCACCACATCGGCCCAGTTCCAGCCGTGGTAGAGGGTCTCCCATTCGCGGTGGCCGATGAGCTGGCCCATGTTCGGGGTCTCACGGCCCTGGTAGGTCGGCCGGAACGCCGTGGCGTCCGTCCAGTGGCATGGCTCCGAGCAGTACGTCCGCACCTGCCCGTCCACCTCGTCCATGACCATGTCCTCGCGGACCAGGCACGGGACCATACAGGTCCAGCAGCGGTGCGGGTACACGTAGTCGACGTTCTCGGCCACGATCGGGTGGTGACCGTTCGGCATGGACAGGCGGTTGTAGTTCTCCCACCACTTGCCGTACTTGTCATACCAGCCCGGGTACTTGAACTCGAACCACTCGAAGTCCTCGTCGGTCATCGGGTCGATCCGCCAGTAGTTGGCGAGCCAGCCGGTGGCGAAGAACTGCGCGACCTCGTGCACGTAGCCCTTGTTCCAGATCTGGTTCCAGGCTTCCTCGATGAGGTCGTGCGGGATGACCAGGCCGTACTTCTCCAGCGGCAGGAGATAGCTGCGGTAGTAGTCGTCATAGATCCACCGGCGCCACATCTCCGCGTAGGACTCGCGGTCCTTACGGCGGTCCTTGGTGCCGTACTCGATGAACGTGCCGATCGCCGCGTCCACCACGCGGTGGTTGTTCCACCACGCGTAGCGCAGGTCACGCTCGAGCAGCTGGTGGTTGCTCTCGTCCGAGAGCGCCATCAGCAGGGTGGCGTAGCCGTTGCTGATGTGCCGCGACTCGTCCGACTGCACCGAGTGGAACACGGTGGGCAGCAGGTAGTCGCCGTTGGCGGCGGCTTCGGCGGGCATGGCCACGAACAGCGTGTTGGTGAACGCCGTCTCCGCCACGATGGTCAGGTAGATGCTCGCCGCAGTGATGGCGTCACCGGTGATGAAGCCCTCCGCGAACTGCCGGCCGATCGTCCCGCAGTAGTCGCTCTGGAAGTTACGGAGACTGTTGTTGAAGCCGGCCGGGTCGATGTAGTTGGTCATGTACAGGCGCTTGAGGTTCTGCTGGATCGTCGAGTGCCGTACCTCGTCGATCATCTGGATCGCCTGGCCGTTGTGCAGTTCCGGGTTGGGAACCGTGCGGAACAGCAGCGGCATGGCCCGGGCGGCCGAGATCTCCGGGAGCGGAATGATGGACAGGAACAGCTTCTGCCATTCCAGCCAGCGCTCCTGCACCTGCCGGAACATGTTGCCCCGGATGGCGCCGTCCTGGGCCCCGTAGACCCGGTGGTCCTTCTCCTCCTCCATGGGGAAGTAGGACCGGAGGACCTGCTTCAGCGGGTCCTTCTTCTGAGCCTTACGGAACGTGTAGTCCGTCCCGTACTGCGAGACCGGCTCGTGGTACTGCGGTTCCCAGGACAGTTCCTGGATTTTCTGATGGGCCTTTGCCACACTCTGGCGACTCATCGTCACCCCTTTCCTCTTGAGCTGCTCCGGCTGCCCTCCCGCGCAGCCCCTGGGCGGGCACTGACCGGGTTCATTCGTATCCCGGCCGGTCCGTGGTCCACCCATACGAAAAGTTCTCGTGTGCTGGATCACATCCCGTTTGCCGTGGTCGTGAGCTCTCGAAATGAGACACATGACGATGGCCAGGGCGTTCGGCCCGGATCCCCACGGGGCGGATCGCCACCGTCAGCCGTCGCCGAAGACGGCGTCCCTGAGCTCGGCGAGCCGGTCCTGGACCCTGGTGGCAACGTGCCGGTTGCCCTCCGCGGCCGGGGTAATCCCCATGCACTTGAGGAGCTCGGCGGCGGGAGCGCCCGGATCGCCCCCCTCACCCAATGTCGGATGCAGGCCCTCACGGGCCAGGTGATCGAACACCAGATTGACGACGCTCCACGGGTTGAAAGTCTCGGACTGAGATTCAGCTGGCTCCACGGCCACCTCCTGGCGGATGATCGACGCAGCACGTGATCGGCGTAGCGCGCTTGAGGCGGTAGTGCCGGTTCCGCCTCGAACGTGGCGGATGGGACGCGACCGAGCCAACGCCGGTCTCACTACCTCGGGGGTCTCAACTTGAGACAGCAGGCAGAGCAAAGGCGTTTAACGATTCGTTTAGATTGGTATCAGCCACGTAAATCAGGATGCGCCCCCTACGCAGGCTGAGCCTCCAGCCTGAGACATCCGTCCGCACGGTTCGGGGAGGCACCATGGTGCAGGCAGCAACGCCGCTGCAGGCCGTGAACGGCAATAACCGGCTGGCGATAGCCCGGGAGAAATTCCTGGCCGCCGAGCCGGTCGGCCCGCATGAAGTGCGCGAGCCCATCCTCGCGTCCTGGCGCCGGTCACGAGACTGGCGGGTGGCGGCCGACCGCATCGAGCTGCGGTACACCCGCGATCCCGATCCGGAGACCGCCCTGGCCAGGCACGCCGAACCGGTGCTGCGCCAGCTGCACGAACAGCTCGACGGGCAGCCCATCAGCATCATCCTCACCGACGCCAGCGGCCTCGTGCTGTCCCGGCTGACGGCCGATCACGATCTCGAACGTCACCTGGACGGCGTCAAGCTGGCTCCGGGCTTCAACTACTCCGAAGAGCTCGTCGGCACGAACGGGATCGGCACGGCGCTGGAAGCTGGGCGGCCCACCCACGTCTTCGGCCACGAGCACTACGCGGAGCACCTGGAGGGCCTGGCCTGCGCCGGGGTACCCATCCACCACCCCATCACCGGCAAAACGGTCGGCGTCATCGACCTGACGTGCTGGCGCAAGAACGCCGACCCGCTACTGGTGGCCCTGGTCAAGTCGACGGCCGGCCAGATCACCCAGGCCCTGCTGAACGGGAGCAGCGGACGCGAGTTCAGCCTCCTGGAGGAGTACGTACGCGCCTGCCGGCGGACCGGCGGGATCGTGCTGGCGATCGGCAACGACGTGGTGATGATGAACGACTACGCCCGCCGGATCCTCGATCCGGCCGATCAGGCGGCGCTCATCGGCCAGGCCGCGGAGGTGCTGGCCCGCCACCACGCGGGCGCCGTCACCGCGGAGCTGCCCACCGGGCTGCGGGCGCGGCTGTACTGCCGCCCCATCGCCAGTGACACCCCGTTCATGGACGGCATCGTGCACGTGAAGCTGATGGAGGCCGCCCCGCGCCCCGCCGCGGCCCCCGGCAAGGCGGGCGCCAAGGCCACGATGTTCCTGCCCGGGCTGGTCGGCACGGGTGTGCTGTGGACGCGGGCGTGCCGCGAGGCGGAGCTGGCCTACGACGCCGGCGAGTGGCTGACCCTGGAAGGCGAGCCGGGCGTCGGCAAGATGGCCCTGGTCAAGGCCGTGCACCAGCGGCGCAACCCGGCGGGGCGGCTGCACGTCCTCGACGCGTCGGAGGTGACCGGCGCGGCGTGGCTGGTGACCGCGCGCACCGAACTGCTCGACGGCGAGGGCATGCTGGTCATCCGGCACGTCGACGAGCTCAACGTCAAGCAGGTGCACTCGCTGTCGAACGCCCTGCAGGAGGCCCGGGCCATCCAGCGGGAGACCCCGCTGCAAGTAGCCGTCACGCTGAACCGCAAGAACGCGAACGCGGACCTGACCAAGCTGCTGCGCTTCTTCCCGGCCACGGTAGAGGTGCCCCCGCTGCGCCACCACATCGAGGACCTGCAGGAACTGGTGCCGTTCTTCCTGGCCCGGCTGAGCCAGCACGGCCGGGTGGTCTGCTCGCCGGAGGCGATGCAGTTGCTGCTGCGGTCGAGCTGGCCGGGTAACGCCGGGCAGCTGTGGCAGGTGCTGAAGCGCGTCGTCCAGCGACGCCGGGCTGGCGCGATCCAGCCGACCGACCTGCCGCCCGAATGCTGGACGGTGAGCCGCCGCCTGCTCAGCCCGCTGGAGTCGATGGAACGCGACGCGATCGTGCTGAGCCTCCTGGACTGCGACGGCAACAAGGTCAAGGCGGCCGAATCGCTCGGGATGTCGCGTGCGACGATCTACCGCAAGATTCACGAGTACGGGATCGTCACGCCGGGGTCAGCTCCGGCGTCGTTAAGCGGCGTCGTTAGCGGAGCGCACTGCTGAGCGCGGGCGGGCGCCGTTACCCGCCTGCGCAGTGATCATGCGGCGGGAACCTCAGCCTCCTCCGCCGCGCTGGCCAGGGCGTCCGGGAAGCTGTCCCCGGTCCCGCAGAACACACGGCGCCCCTCCGCACGGGTACGGCGCAGCAGCACCGTGAATCGGTCTCCTGTCTTCTCCGAGCAGATCACGAAGCCATCGTCCAGCAAACGGGACGTCAGCTCAACTAGGTCACTCATCCTCGACCACTTCCCACGGCGATACGGGCGGCCATCTCCGGGCCCATTCCCTGCCGGCCCCTTCCCGTAGCCGGCGTGCGGCGCACCCGAAAGTCATGTTGCCCACGCTGTGTGTAATGTCGGTAACTGACGAGTCATCATAACCACCACTTACGCCCCCCTGCAGGCTTCTGGCCGCATAGGTCCCTATGATCTTGCCGACTGTCCCTAATGTTCCGGTTTAAACGCCACCCATTTCCCCCTGCGCCCATATCCAGGCGGGCTTCACGCCGCCCGTCGGCATCCAGCAGGCCGGCCGGGGCGAGATCGCCCCCAGCGTGACCGGCAGCTAACGTTTCCGGCGCGACGAGCGGTAGAGCGACGTGGTGGAGGCGGCTTTTGTTGTACGTGATGGCGCCTTTACGTGTAAAGGCGAGAGGCTGTCGATGAGCGGGCGGGCGCAGGGACGGGCGAGGAACCCGTCTGAGGTCCCCGGTGACGCAGCAGTCACAGCCGTCGCCGACTGGAGCCGATCATGAAAAAGCCCGGCGGCCTGATGGCCACCGGGCTCACGTATGCGGTACTGCGAGGGAACGGGCACCCCCAACAATGTTCAGGGTTTCCACTGAACACTCTTGGAGGTGGCGGGAATCGAACCCGCGTCCTTCAGTGCATCAACAGGGCTTCTCCGGGCGCAGCCTGCTGTGTTTTTCTCAGCCCCGGCATTCACACAGGCAAGATGCCGACGGGCTCAGTCACTGTTTGATGTCCCGCGCTAGTCCCGTGACCGGGCTAGACGGTAATCCTTCTAGCTGATGCCAGGCACCGGGTCGAAGGCATCCCCGGGCTGACAGATCTCTAACTCGCCTCAGGCGGCGAGAGCGAGATCAGTGCGCGTTGAATTGGCACTTATTGGTTTGCGATCATGTGATTAACGAGGTCACAACCGCAACCCTCGGCCCGCTTCCCCTGAATCAACCACCGAAGTCGAAACCGTTCACCCCCTCTTGAGTTTTCAACCGGGCATCGCACGCGATGACCTGCTCCGCCCAACCGTACATGTTTCAACGCCGGCGCGCCAACCAAGATTCCCGCCAGCCAATACAGAAATGACCCCCGCGGGCGGTGGCGGTGAACCAGCGCCCGCGGGGGCCGGACCGGCAGGGTCGGAGCCGGTCCTGATACCCGGGCCTCCCCCGAGATGAGACCCGGTCCTATCTCCTGACTGAGGCCGCAACCCCCCTAGCGAAACCCAGTCACCAGCTAAGACGCCGGAGAGTAGTCAAATGGTTGCGCCTGGTTACAGAGAGTTTTGTAACGAATAGATCACGGGGTGGGTGAGCTGGGCCAGGAGCTGGGTCAGCCGGGCAGGGTTAGCCGGGCAGGGTTAGCCGGGCAGGGCGCTGAGGAACTGGGCGGCCAGGGCGGAGGCAGAGATCTGCGGTGACTCGTTGGACGTAAGGATCGTGAACGCCACGTCCCCGCGGTAGCCGACGAACCAGCTCTGCCACTGGGCGCTGCGGCCGCTTCCGGTCGGGATGAGCGCGGTCTGGCCGTAGACGGGCGCGCCCGCCACATCAGCGCTCTTGGCCGAGCCGGAGGTGACGGCCTCCCGCATCAGCGTGCGCAGCGAGGTGAGGGCACTCGCGTTCAGGGGGATCGTGCTGGACGCGCCGCCGTCGGGCGGGTTCGTGACGAGAACGGGCGAGTGCCAGACCCCGGAGTCGACCTCGGCGGCGATCAGGGCCATTCCCAGCGGGCTGACCTGAACCCCCTCGCCTATGGTCTCGGCGGCCAGCTGGCCGTCGCTGGTCGCGGAGGGCACCGAACCGGAGAAGGCCGCCAGCGGCAGCTGCCACTTCGACCCGATACCGAAGCCGGTCACCGTGCTGTTGAGGGCACTGCTGGTCAGCCGGCGGGACAGCCCCGCGAACGCGGTGCCGCAGCCCTGCGCGAAGTCGGTGCTGAACGACGTGTCGGTGCCGAGGCTGGACGCGAGCCGCTGATCGCTGAACAGCTGGCCGCCGACGTTGGCCACGCTGGTGCACGGGATCTCGGTGCCGGGAGAAAAGCCCGAGCCGAGCAGGGCGGCGGTCGACACGATCGTGAACGCGGTGCCCGGCGTCAGATGCGCGTTGAGTGCGCCGCCGTCCGGGACCTGCCCGCCGGGCGCGCTCTGGCCCGCGACGGCCAGGATCTTCCCGGTGGAGGGCTGCACGGCAACGATCTCCGCAGCCACGCCAGGGGCGGCGTTCAGCGCGCTGAGGGCCGCCGCCTGGACCCCAGAGCTGATCGTGGTCTGCACGGGCTGCCCGGATATCCCCGCCCACTGCTGCAGGACGGCGGTCTGCGCCCCGGTGCTGTTCTCGGCCACCACCTTGGTGGTCGGCGAGCCCGCGAGCACCCGCTGGTACGCGGACTGCAGGCCGGTCAGGCCGACCGTGGTGCCGGGCTGGTACGAAGCGCCCTCGTCGCGCAGCAGGGGGGAATTCTCCGAACCAACCGTCCCGACGACCTCACTGGCCTCGGAGGAAAAGAGCCGCTGGCTGACCCGGTGCACCTGCAAACCGGGGACCCGGGCCAGCTCCGGGGCCAGCTGAGCGTAGTCGTCCCGGTCGAGCGAGACCAGGGTGAGGAACTGCCCGGGCGAGGCGGCCTGGATCTGGCCCCGCACCTGGTCGGGGTTGAGCTGGGTCACCTGAGCGAAGTCCTGGGCCGTGGCGGCCGGGTTGGCCAGTGCCCTGGGCCAGACGCCGACCTGGTACACCACGGAGGGCACCTGGAGCGGCTGTCCCGTGGCGTCCAGGATCATGCCCCGCGCCGGGACCTCGGTCATCACCGCCAGCCGTTCACCCGGGCCCAGCTCGGGGTTGATGACGCTGGGCGCCCACTGCACCTTCCAGCCGGAACCGGTCCGGCGCAGCGCGAACTGGCCGGAGTACGTCCACTGGTGGCCACCTTCGCCGAGGTTCACCGAGGCGGAGAAGTGCGCTTCGGCGGTATCGCCGCGCTGGTCCACATCACCCATGGACAGGAACATGGCCGTCGCGTCCAGCTGGGTAAAGGCGCCTGCGAGCGCGCTGGAGACGGCGGGGGCCCGGCCGGTGGTATAGGAGGCGGCCGCGCTGTAATCGTGGCTCTGCCAGGCCTGCAGGAACGCCTGGACCGTTCCCTCCGCGGACGTCTCCTGCCCGAAGCCGTCCACGAAACCACCGGTCACGATGCCGGCCAGCACGATGATCGCGATCAGCCGGATCCGCCGGGCCCGCCTCGACGGGCGCCGGGCCTGCCGCTGCCCGCGCGCCGAAGCCGGGCGGGGCGGGAGGGGCGGTCGCGGACCCGGCGGGGCGGCCCGGCGGCCGGGACGCGAGGCCACTCGCACCGGCCGGTTACGGCCGGCGTGACTGCCCCGGTCACGGGTGTAGAAGGACACTTTCCTCCTCCCCGTTACCGTCGCCGGCGGAGGGCACGGTCCATCTCTCTGGCCGCATCCCTGCTCGCCAGGTCATGACGTTTATCGTAGGTCCGCTTGCCGCGCCCGAGGCCCAGCTCGACCTTGGCTTTGCCGTCTTTGAAGTACAGCGACAGCGGAACCAGCGTCAGGCCCTGCTCAGCGGTCCGGGAGGATAGCTTTTCGATTTCCTTACGGTGCAGCAGGAGCTTCCTGGTCCGCCGGGGCTCATGGTTGGTCCAGGTGCCCTCGGTGTACTGGGGAATGTGCACGTTATACAGCCACACCTCTCCATCGGAGATCTGGGCGAAACCGTCCGTCAGCGACGCGCGCCCGGCCCGGAGTGATTTCACCTCGGTCCCCGTGAGCACCAGCCCAGCCTCGTAAGTGTCCTCGATCCGATAGTCGAACCGGGCGCGGCGGTTGCGGGCGATTACCTTTCGCCCTTGCTCCCGAGCCACGTCCCTCCCGTCTGTTCATGTCACACACGCAGGTAACGGCGAAGCGTGAGGAACGACGTCGCGCCGCACAGCAGCACGCCCACGCACATCGCGAGGATCACGACCTCCACGAGGTCACCCGCGCTGAGGATCACATTGAAAGTGAAGTACTGCTGTAGCGTATCCAGCCACAGCGACTTCACGGCAATCAGCAGGCCAACGGAGATCGCCCAGCCGATCAGGCCGGCGATGATGCCCTCCAGCAGGAACGGCAGCTGAATATAGAAGTTCGACGCGCCGACCAGCCGCATGATGCCGGTTTCCCGGCGGCGGCTGAACGCGGAGAGCCGGATCGTGTTGGCGACCAGCAGGGTCGCCGCGACCAGCAGAATCACCGCGACGATGACCACGGCGTTGCGCGCTCCGCCGAGCAGTTTGTAGAACTTGGCCAGGATCGACCGGTCGTCGATCACCGAGTCCACGCCGCTCTTGCCCGTCACCGACGACGCGACAGTGCCGTAATCCGCCTGCGGGTTCTTCAGCTTTACCTGGAAGGAGTCCGGTATGTCGCCCTGGGCGACGGTGGAGACGAACGACGGGTTGTTGGAGAACTCCTGCTTGAACTGCTGGTAGGCCTGCTGCTGGGACTGGTAGACAACGCTGGCGACCTGCGGCATCGACGTGAGCGTTTGCTGGATCTGCTGCCGCTGGGCGGCGGTGGACGGGCCGTTCTGCTTGCACTGGACGCTGACGCTCTGCGCCGTGCACAGGTAGATGGAGAGCTCGACCTTGCCCTGCCAGTAGCTGCGCGTCGCGTCGACCTGCTTGACGAAGAGAAGCCCCACTCCCAGCAGGGAAAGGCTGATCGCCACCACCACGATGAGCGCGACCGTCATGGTGAGATTCCGGCGCAGGCCGATCCAGATCTCCTGGAGAACGAACTGGGCACGCATGCTGGCTGATCCCTCGCAGTACTCGGTCGTAATGGCGGTGGCCGGGCGGAATGGGGCCGCCGGCGCCTGGCGGCCAGGCTACGGCACGTCAGTACGCCTGGCCGTACACACCGCGAGACTGGTCCCGTACGACTTTGCCGTATTCGAGCTCGATGACCCGTTTGCGCATGGAGTCGACGATGGCCGCGTCATGGGTCGCCATGACGACGGTGGTGCCGGTCCGGTTGATCCGGTCCAGGACCTTCATGATGCCGATCGACGTCGCGGGGTCGATGTTCCCGGTCGGCTCGTCGGCGAGCAGGATCATGGGCCGGTTCACGAAGGCCCGCGCCATCGCCACCCGCTGCTGCTCACCGCCGGACAGCTCATCCGGCATCCGCTCGTGCTTGCCCTCCAGGCCGACCAGATCGATCACCTCGGGCACCACCTTGCGGATGAAGCGGCGCGGCTTGCCGATCACCTCGAGCGCGAAGGCCACGTTCTGGTAGACGTTCTTGTTCGGCAGCAGCCGGAAGTCCTGGAACACACAGCCGATCCGCCGCCGGAGCATCGGGACCCGCCAGTTGGACAGGTGGGCCAGATCCCGGCCGGACACCCGGATACGGCCATCGGTCGGCCGTTCCTCCTTCAGCACCAGCCGGAGAAACGTGGACTTACCGGACCCGGACGGGCCGACGAGGAAGACGAACTCCCCCTTCTCCACGGAGATGCTGACGTTCTCCAGAGCGGGCCGGCTCTGGCTCGGGTAAATCTTGGTGACGTTATCGAAATTGATCACAGAACCATCACAGCGATGTCGGGAACGGACGAGGGACGGAAGCGCCTTTTCACAGTTCCAGCGGGCGCCTACCGGGCTCGCATGGCCTGCAAAACGGCACGTGGCCTGGCGTTCCGCCGTAGACGCGGCGATTGGTGGCACCCCAACGGGTAGCCTGGATTAGTCAATGGAACAGTGTAGGGGGAAACTGGCGAGCACAGCCCTATAACGCTCCAAGTGCAGGGGACGACCGGCCGGAAGGACTTCCATTGAGCTGCGAACACCTAATCTGCGCGCGTTGCGGGGGCCCGGTGAGCGAGGGCCGCTGTCCAGCCTGCCGGACAGCCAAGACGGAAGTGCACCATACCCAGGCAAATTACACTCCGCACATCCTGATCGCGTCGGTTCTGCTGATCGTCCTGCTGGCCGTCCTGGCGGTGCACGGGAATTTGTGACCGTGCTGGCCCGGGGGGGCTGTGCTGGCCCAGGGGGACGACCCCCCGGACTTTGCTGGCCCGGGGGGCAACCCCCGGGCTAGTCTTTTTCGCCGTTTTGGGCGCGGCGGAGCCAGCGGATTTCGGCTTCTATGAAGTCGTCGATCTCGCCGTCCAGGACGGCCGTCGTGTTCCCCGTCTCCATGCCCGTCCGCACGTCCTTCACGTTCTGGTAGGGGTAGAGAACGTAGTTGCGGATCTGGGTGCCCCAGCTTCCGGTGATCTCACCGCGCAGCGCGGCCATTTCCTCAGCCTCCTCCAGGCGCCTGCGCTCCAGCAGCTTGGCCTGCAGAACGGACATGGCCGAGGCACGGTTCTGGATCTGACTGCGCTCGTTCTGGCAGGAAACCACGATCCCGGTCGGCAGGTGGGTGATCCGCACCGCTGAGTCGGTCGTGTTGACGCCCTGGCCGCCGGGCCCGCTGGAACGGTATACGTCCACCCGGATCTCGTCCTCGTTGACCTCGATGTGGTCGGTCTGCTCGACCACCGGCACCACATCGACGCCGGCGAAGGAGGTCTGCCGGCGGCCCTGGTTGTCGTACTTGGAGATCCGCACCATACGGTGCGTGCCGTGCTCGCCGCGGAGCGTGCCGTAGGCGTACGGCGCCTTGACCGCGAACGTGGTCGACTTGATGCCGGCCTCCTCCGCGTAGGAGATGTCGTACACCTCGGTCGGGTACCCGTGCCGTTCCGCCCAGCGCTGATACATGCGCATCAGGTTCTGCGCGAAGTCGGCGGCGTCGGCCCCGCCCGCCTGCGCGTTGATCGAGACGAGAGCCTCGCGGGCGTCGTACTCCCCGGACAGGAGCGTACGCACCTCGAGCTGGTCGATCTCCTTGCGCAGGGAGGCCAGGTCGCGCTGCGCCTCGGCCCGGGTCGGCTCGTCGTGCTCGCTGTCAGCCAGTTCGAACATCACCCGGGTGTCGTCCAGCCGCTGCCGCAGGTCCTCCAGCCTGGCCAGCTCGCCCTCAACGTAGGAAAGGCGGCGGGTAACCGCCTGGGCGTGCTGCTGATCGCCCCATAGGTCCGGATCGGCGGCCTGCTCGCGTAGGCTCTCGGCCTCAGCCCGCATGGCGCTGGGATCGAGAACTGCCTCTACGCTGGTGAGCTTCGACGACAGTTCCGAGATCTCATCAGCGGGATCGGTAGCTGCCATGGCGGACAGCCTATGCGAGCCGATGCCTCGTGGCGCATGCCGGCACGGTGGCAGGCACCAGCCAGGTATCCTGCCGAGCGAGTCCGTCCATACGCCGGCCTGGACTGTGCAGACAAGGGTGGGGCCGGGACGCCCCCGGTTTCTGGTGGATACGAACATGAATGCGACTGTTAAGGGCATTCCCCGTGCGCTCATGGCCATTATCGGCCCACTGGCTGCGCTCGGGCTACTGCTGTCCGTACAGGGCTGCGGCACCGCCGCGTCGGCGACGACGGCGTCGGTGACGGGGCCCACCCCGGCCAGCGCGCTCGGGGTGTACAACTCGTTCGTCACCGCGAATAGGGTCGCGCTGGCCAACCACAATGAGCTGCTGGCCCTGTCGCTGCTGACCGGATCGCAGTACAGCATCACCTCGGCCACGTACACGGTGGCCACCGCCCGCGGGCAGCTGATGACCGGCCCGGTCTACGGGCCGCCGACACTGTACGTGCCGAGGCTGACCACGTACCCCCAGTGGTTCATGGCCACGGTACCGGAACGCCCGGCCACGGGCGGTGCCACCCAGACCGCGCTGCTGGTGTTCGACCGGCAGGACGCCGAGGTCACCTGGGCGCTCAGCGGCTCCGCCGTGCTCGACGCGGGCGCCCCCGCGCTGAACGTGGCGGTCGACAAGGCCGGTTACGCGACCGCGCTGGCCACGTCGGACCAGGCGCTGAAGCTGCGGCCGGACGTCGTGGGCGCGATACACGCGACCGTCGCGGACGACGGCCCGTCCAGCGCCGCCGCCCCGGTCGTCCAGCCCGGCCCGCAGACCACCGGGCTGTACCGGGCGAACACGGCGATCGCCCGGCAGGTCGCCGCGCAGAACGACAGTTACACCTGGGAGCTGGAGGGAACCAGCTTCCCGTTCTTCGCGCTGCGCACGACGGACGGAGGGGCGCTGGTCTTCTACACCATGACCCTGGCCACGTCGACCGTGCCGGCCCACCTGCCGCCCGCGCACAGCAAGGCCAAGCTGCCGGTCATCCAGGTGCCGGCCGCATTCAAGAGCCTGGTGCCGGCCAAGCACCCGCCGTTCCAGCACGGGCTGAACGTGAACTCCACGTACAGCTACATCGCGCTCGACCCCGCGGCGACCACGCAGAAGGCCACCCTCCGGGTGATCGGCGTGAGCGGCGTTCCCACCTTCGTCCACGGCACCTGAGGGCGGTCAGCCTGGCTGGGGGAGGGAGCTGGAGGCTACCAGGGCCCGGACGGCGCGCAGCGCGACCGACAGGGTGGTGAACGTGAAGCGCTCGCTCTCCCAGATCTCCCCCAGGGTCCGGGTCGCCCGCCCGACGGCCGCCGCGTTCTGCTCGGTCCAGGTGGCGAGGCGCGCTTCGGGCGTGCCCGGCCCGGTGGCACCCAGGACGTCGCGGGTCAGCGCGGCGTGCGCCGCGTACAGGTCATCCCGGATGGCCGCCCGGGCCATGCTGCTCCACCGGTCGTCACGGGGCAGCGCCGTGATCCGGTCCCGGAGCCGGGCGATCTGCAGCCGGTCGGCCAGATCGAAGTAGACCTCCGCGGTCTCCTCCACCCCGCGCGAGGTGGCCGCGGCGCTTTCCACGATGTCGAACGCCGAATACGACGACACCATGCCGGCCACGGTCTCGGCCAGGCCCGCGGGCACGTCGCGTACGATGTACGCGTCCCGCCGCTCCTCGAAGGTCTGCGTGTCCCGGCCGGCGAGCAGCTTGGGCAGGCCCGAGCGCACGGCCAGGACGCCGCTGCCGAAGTAGTTCACCGCGCCGCTGATGTCGACCGGCGGCCGCCGGTTGTACAGCAGCCACCGGCACGCCCGCTCGACCAGCTTGCGCCCTTCCAGCAGCAGGGTGATCTGCGTGCCGATGTCCACCACGGCGTCGAGCGCGGTGACCTGCTGCCAGAAGTCGCGCATGGCGAAGACCTCGCGCGTCACCAGCCAGGCCCGGGTGATGTCCGGCACCGACGCGCCGGTCTCCTCGTTCAGCCGGAACGCGAACGTGGTGCCGGACGTGTCCACCATCTCGTTGACCACCGAGGTGGTGATGATCTCGTGCCGCAGCGGGTGCGTCTGCATCCGGCCGGCCTGGGACGCGCGCAACGGCGCGGGGAAGTATGCGGTCAGCTCGCGGCGGAGGTATGGGTCGTCGGCCAGGCCGGATGCGAGTACCTCCTCGCCCGCGGCGATCTTCGTGTGCGCGAGCAGCAGCGCGAGCTCCGGGTTGGCCAGGCCCATGCCCGCCGACCGGCGCTCGGCGATCTCCTTCTCCCCCGGCACGGCGTCCTGGCCACGGCGCAGCCGCTTGCCGCGCTCCAGCATGCGCAGGTAACGCGCGTGCACGTGCAGCATCTGCGGGGCCTGGGACCGCGCGGTGGCCAGCGCCATGTTCTGGTGATAGTTGTGCCGCAGCACGAGCGCGGCGACCTCGTCGGTCATCTCCTGCAGGAGGTGGTTGCGCGCATCGTGCGAGATCTCCCTGTCCCGGACGGCCCGGTCCAGCAGGATCTTGATGTTGACCTCGTGGTCGGAGGTGTCGACGCCGGCCGAATTGTCGATGAAGTCGGTGTCGACCAGCCCGCCGCCCAGCGCGAACTCGATCCTGGCGGCCTGGGTGAGGCCGAGGTTCCCCCCCTCGGCCAGGACCCGGGCCCGCAGCCGTGACGCGTTGACGCGGACCGCCTCGTTGGACCGGTCACCGCAGGCCGTCTGCGGCTCGCTGGTGGCCTTGACGTACGTGCCGATGCCGCCGTTCCACAGCAGGTCGACGGGCGCGGTCAGGATGCGGGAGATCAGCTCGTCCGGGGACAGGGCCAGCACCGCGTCATCGACGCCGAGCGCCACCCGCGCCTGGGGCGACAGCGGCACTGACTTCGCACTGCGCGGCCAGACGCCGCCCCCGGGCGAGATCTGCGACCGGTCGTAATCGGCCCAGGACGAGCGGGCCATCGCGAACAGCCGCTGCCGTTCGGCGAAGCTGGCGGCGGGATCGGGATCGGGATCGAGGAAGACGTGCCGGTGGTCGAACGCCGCCACCAGCTTGATGGTGGACGACAGCAGCATCCCATTTCCGAACACATCGCCGGACATGTCACCGATGCCGACGACGGTGAACTCGTCGGTGGCCGGGTTCATGCCGAGCGTGGCGAAATGATTCTTCACCGACTCCCACGCGCCGCGCGCGGTGATGCCCATCCGCTTGTGGTCGTAGCCCTCCGAGCCCCCGGAGGCGAAGGCGTCACCGAGCCAGAACCCGTAGCTGACCGCGATCTCGTTGGCCACATCGGAGAAGGTCGCAGTCCCCTTGTCCGCCGCGACCACCAGGTACGGGTCATCGCCGTCGTGCCGGACCACGTCGCGTGGCGGGCGGACCCGCTCACCGTCCACGTTGTCGGTCACGTCGAGCATGGCGCTGATGAACATCTTGTAGCAGGCGAGCACCTCGCCCTGGTAGGCCTCGCGGTCGCCGGGATCGGGCAGCTGCTTGCACACGAAACCGCCCTTGGCCCCGGACGGGACGATGACCGCGTTCTTCACCTCCTGCGCTTTGACCAGACCGAGCACCTCGGTGCGGAAGTCCTCCAGCCGGTCCGACCAGCGCAGGCCGCCGCGGGCCACCCGGCCGAACCGCAGATGCACAGCCTCCAGCCGGGGCGAGTACACGAAGATCTCGAACGTGGGCCGCGGCGCGGGCAGGCTGTCCACCTGGCCCGGGTCGAGCTTGACGACCAGGTACGGCGCGTGCGCGGGCGGCACACAGGCCGACCCGCCGTCCGGGTACTTGCCCGGGGCCGGCCCCGGGCCCGCCGAGCGATAGTAGTTCGTCCGCAGCGTCGCACCGATCAGCGCGAGGTAGGACCGGAGGATCCGGTCGTGGTCGAGGCTTACGACCTCGTCCAGCTCGCCGCGGATCTCCTCCACGATCGCCTCGCTGCGCTCGGCCTGGCCGCGCTGCCGGGCCGGGTCGAACCGGGAGGCGAACAGGCGGGCCAGCAGCCGGGTGACCGTGGCGTTCGAGCGCAGCACCCGCTGAATGTAGCCCTGGCTGAACCGGTTCCCGGCCTGGCGCAGGTACCGTGCGTAGGCCCGGAGGACGACGACTTCTCGCCAGGTCAGCCCGGCGTCGAGGACCAGCGCGTTGAAGCCGTCATCCTCGATCTCGTTCCGCCACAGCGCGCACAGGGCCTGCTCGAACTGTTCCTTGCCGCCGTCGTGGCGGGAGCGCTCCTTCCAGGCCGTCGTCTCGGCACGCAGCCCGAAGTCGTAGATCCAGAACGGCTCCGTACCGCCCGCATCGATGCTGCCCGCATCCGTACCGCCCGCATCCGTACCGCCCGCATCCGTACCGCCCGCATCCAAGCCGATGGGCGCGGCGAACTCGTAGGGATGCTCGTCGACCACCTCGAGCCCCATGTGCTGAAGCTGCGGCAGCACATCGGAGAGGATCACCGGCGCCCCCGACCGGTACACGCGCAGCCGCCACTGGCCGCCGGGGTTGTCGTCGTCGCGCAACCGGACCGCGAACGAGTCGCCGGACTCGCGCAGCTGCAGGATGCGGCCGAGGTCGCCGACGGCGTCGGCCGCGGTCACGTCGGTCTTGTACGTCTCCGGGATGGCGGCGGCGAACTGGCCCAGGACCAGCCGGGCCCGCTGCTGGCCCAGCGTGCGCAGCGCCTCCTCTTCGAGGTCCTCATCCCAGGTGCGGACCGCCGCCGCGATCCGCCGTTCCAGCGCCGCGGCGTCCACGTCGGGCAGCGGCCGCCCGCGCTCGCCGCGCACGACGACGTGCAGCCGGGCCAGCGCCGACTCCCCCACCATCGCGCTGTAGTCGACCGAGGCACCGTGCAGGGTCACGCGCAGGATCTCCTGGACGTGCAGCCGGACCGCGGTCGTGTAGCGGTCCCGGGGCAGGTACACCAGGCACGAAATGTAACGCCCGTAGGTGTCCCGGCGCAGGAACAGCCGGGTCTGCTTGCGCTCGCGCAGCCGCAGCACGGCCATCGCGATCTCGGTCAGCTGGCCGGTGGAGATCTGGAACAGTTCCTCGCGCGGGTAGTTCTCCAGGATCTCGATGAGGTCGTTGCCGTCGTGGATGTCGGGAGTAACCCCCGCGGCGCCCAGGACGGCGGCGAGCTTGCCGCGCAGCACGGGGATGCGGGCAATGCTCTCGGTGTAGGCGGAGTGGGTGTACAGGCCGAGGAACCGCCATTCGCCGATCACCCGGCCGTCCCGGCCAAGTTTCTTGACCGACACGTAGTCGAGGTACTTGCTCCGGTAGACGGTGGACCGCGAATTGCCCTGGGCCAGGACGAGCCGGTGCGGCTCCCGCGCCTTGGCCCTGATGTCGGCGGGCAGCGCCGCGAACGACTCGGAACCCTGCCGGTCGTGCCGCAGGAAGCCGAGCCCGGTGCCGGGTACCGCGCGCAGCGCCTCGCCGTCGTCGCCCGGCACCAGGTCGTACTCCCGGTAGCCGAGGAAGATGAAATGCCCGTCGGCCAGCCAGCTCAGCAGTTCGCCGGCTTCCGTATCGCGGCCGTTCAGCGACTGCGGTTCGGTCCGCCCCGGCAGCGGCAGGCTCACTTCGTCCCCGGCCATGCTGACGGCCAGCGAGGCAGCGGCCGCGATCATCTTGGGCTGATCCTCGACCGTGACCCGGACGTCGTCGAGGACCTGCCGCAGTCCCGCCTCCAGGGCGGCCCGGGAAACGCGGTCGCGCAGCCCGGTGATCTCGACGTGAATCCAGGATTCGGTGATCTCACCGGGCACCGCCGGGGCGCGGTTCACGCTGCCGACCACACCGTGCAGCCTGCCGGTGACGTCCCGGCGCACGACGAGCCGGGGGTGCAGGATCAGGTTGATGTTCGCCCGGTGCCGGTTCAGCTCCATCGTCACCGAATCGACCAGGAACGGCATGTCGTCGGTGACGATGTCGACGACGATCCGCACCGGGCTGGACGACGTGATGGCGGCGGGCGCACTCGCCGGGCCGGCCGGGACGGGCCCGGCGACCGCGTCCGCGACGCTGACCAGCGCCCGGCCCTGCGGGCGCTGCACGGCCAGGGCCACGTGCCGGGCCGCGACCGCGGCGACCCGCTCCGCGCCGAAGGCAGCGAGGTCCTCGGCGGTGGCGTGCCGGTAGTACGCACGCAGGAAACCGGTCAGATCACCCACCGTCGCCCCTGCTGGGCCGCTCGCCCCGGTTTCCCCGGGGGCCGCCGCCATGGACTGTGCCGCCTGATCAAGCACATCGTCCTGAGGTTCGTCCGTCATTTCCGGCATCGCTGTCTGTCCCTACAGGCCCGCAGCTGTACTCAGCCGCATATGTAACTTTCGTACCCCGCACGAGGCCGGCCGCCAAGTACCGGTCCGGCGAGGGGCCGCATTCCGGCCGCCCCGGCGAGCACCGTAGCGTCATGAAGTTACGGACCGGTTTCCGTGTGTAACCGTGTTCGGTTCGGCGTTGCGGGCGGCGGCAGCGGGTCCTCCCGCTGCCAGCCACCTAGGCTATCCGGCGCTCCGCGTTCCCGCGGCCGTCCGCGGGAAGCTCTCACTCCGCGTTCCGGTGACCGTCCCGGCGCCCGCCCGGGGGCGCGAAGTGCACCAGAACGTCCGGGTTGACCAGGGCGTCCGGGTCAGCCGCCGCGGCGACCGGAGTGCCCTGGAGGATCTTCCGCACCGGCACCTCCAGCTTCTTACCGGAAAGGGTGCGCGGTATGCCGGGGACGGCGTGAATAGCGTCCGGGACGTGCCGCGGCGACAGCTTGGCCCGGAGCGCCGCGCGGAGCCGTCCGGTGAGATCGTCGCCGAGTTCCTGTCCCGGCGCGAGCGTGACGTACAGCACGAGCTGCCCCTCGCGGCCGAGCTGACCGGTGTCGACCACCAGGCTGTCCGCCACTTCGGGGAACGCCTCGACGACGCGGTAGAACTCACTGGTGCCCATCCGCACGCCGCCCCGGTTCAGCGTCGCGTCCGAACGGCCGTAGATGACAGCCCCGCCATCGGGCAGGATCTTGATCCAGTCTCCATGCCGCCAGACGCCGGGGAAGTCGGCGTAGTAGCTGCCGTAGTAGCGCGCGCGGTCCGGGTCGTTCCAGAAGCCGACCGGCATCGAGGGCATGGGCTCGGTGATGACCAGTTCGCCCACCTCACCCACGACGGAACGCCCGGCCGGGTCGAACGCCTCCACCTTCGCCCCCAGGCAGCGGCCCGCGATCACACCGGAACGGACCGGCAGCAGCGGGCACGGCCCGACGAACCCCGTGCACAGGTCGGTGCCGCCGGAGAAGGAACCGAGAATCAGGTCGGTCTTCACCTGGTCGTAGACCCACTGGTAGCCTTCCGGCGGCAACGGCGACCCGGTCGAGCCGAGCCCGCGCAGCGCGGAAAGGTCCAGGTCGCGGCCGGGTGCCAGGCCGGCCTTGGCGCACGCGAGCAGATACGGCGCGCCCACCCCGAAGTAGGTGACGGCTTCCTGCGCGGTGATCCGCCACAGTGCGTCGGTGCCGGGAAAGGTGGCGCTGCCGTCGTAGGCCACCAGCGTCGCCCCGACCAGCAGGCCGCCGGCCAGGAAGTTCCACATCATCCAGCCGGTCGTGGTGTACCAGAAAAACACGTCGCCGGGCCCCACGTCCTGATGGAAGGACAGGGTCTTGAGGTGTTCCAGGATGACGCCGCCATGACCGTGCATGATCGGCTTGGGCAGGCCGGTGGTGCCCGAGGAGTAGAGCACCCACAGCGGATGATCAAACGGCACGTCCTCGTAGTCCGGTTCCGCGCCGCCGGGCTCGCCCAGCGTGGCCCAAGCGAGCACCTGAGGCCGGTCCTGGGCGCCCTGGCTGTCCTGGTCAGGCACGCTGTCCTGGTCAGGCACGCCGGCGACCATTACCACTGCGGCCAGGCTCGGCAGTTCGGCCGCGATCTGGCGGACCACGTCGTCGCGGCGGTACTCCTTGCCACCGTAGGAGTAACCGCCGGTCGCGATGAGCACGGCCGGCTCGATCTGCGCGAACCGGTCGATCACGCTGGCCGCGCCGAAGTCCGGCGAGCACGAGGACCAGACGGCGCCAATACTGGCCGTGGCCAGCAGCGCGATGATCGCGTGCGGGCCGTTCGGCAGCAGCCCCGCCACCCGGTCCCCGGTGGTCACGCCGAGGTCACGCAGGCCGCCCGCCACCCGGGCGACCTCGGCGGCCAGCTCGCCATAGGTGAGGGTCTCGCGTTCGGCCCGTTCGGATCGGCAGACCAGCGCGACACGGCCGGGATCGGTCCGCGCGGCCCGCAGCGCGTTCCGGGCGTAGTTAACGCATCCGCCGCTGAACCACCGCACGTCCGGCATGGGGCCGCCGTCCAGCACCGGCCCGGTCCCGCGCTCGCCGAGCACGTCGAAGTAGTCCCAGATCGTGGCCCAGAAATCGGCCGGGTGACTGGTCGACCAGCGCCAGAGCGCGTCGTAGCCGTCAAGGGCGAGGCCCCGCTCGGTCGCCAGCCAGCGCAGGTACGCGGTGATCCGGGCCCGTTCGGTGACCCGCTCGTCCGGGGTCCACAGCACATCGCCGTACCCCGGCTCCAGCAACTCGTCCGTTGCTGCCCCGGATCCGGCCGGACTGGCTTCCTCGTTGATGGCCATGACCTCAGCATTCAGCCTGAGCGTGACGCTGGCAATGCCGTACGCAACACACTGGGCCGCGCGCGTCACACTGGGCCGCGCGCGTCACACCGGCTAGTCTTCGACTTCGGCCCCTTTACCTGGCCAAAAACCGGTGAGCTTACGGGTCACGGTCGCCGCACCGCGGTCGGTCGCCGCCTTGACCAGGGCGAAGATGGCGCCCTGAACCGTCGCGGCGATGAGCACCTCACTCCAGCCGCGCCGGGCATCGGTCGCGTCCGGGGCTTCGTCCTCGTGCGCCGCGAACCTCCAGACACGCTTGAAGATGGCGCCGGCGATCAGCCCGCTCAGCACGCTCACCATAATGCCGAACGGCTTGTAAAGAATCTTCAGGATGATCAACGCCGTCTCCTCCGCCTGATCACGATGAAGCCCAGCACGACGGCCCCGGCGGCCGCCGCGGCGACCAGTCCCCCGGCCGGGGTGGCCGCGTGCTGCTTCACGTGCCGGGCAGCCCGCTGCACCGGCTCGGTCACGGTCTTCGCATCCGGAGTCTTGCCGGCGAGCCGGCCCCGTGCCTGCCCGACACGCGCGGTGGTCTGCTCCTTGGCCTGCGCGGTCTTGTCCTTCAGCGTCTGTGACAGCTGGGCCGTCCGCTCCTTGGCCCGCGCCTTGACATCGGCCTTGGCCACGAGCGCTTCGACGGTCTCGCCAAGCTGCTCACGGGTCCGCTCGATTTCCTGCCGGAGCTGCTCGGGTTCGTCGGGCACGGTGGAATCCGGGCCCGTCTCCGCGTGTCTATCCGTCGTCATCGGTGTGCCTTCTCCTTCACCTCGTGGACATCAGCCTGCAGGCTGTCGATGGCCTCCTTCGGCACCGGCGGAGTGGCCTTGCTCAGCCGGCTCTTGCCGCCCGCGGCGGCGATGCAATCCCACCCTTCGTTAACGCCCGGGTGGCTCTACCCGCCGATTATCAGCCGTAACGCGCGGGAACGCACGCGCGATCACGGGCCAGGACGCGGACCGGGACGCGGGCGGGTCAGGCGGTCGACCTCGACGGCCACCTCGGCAGCGTCGGTGAGGTCGGCGAACACGGTGTCGGCGCCGGCCGCCCGGAGCTCCGCCGCGGTCGAGCGCCCGCTGGCGACGGCCGCCGAGGCCACGCCGCCCATCCTGGCCGCCTCCACGTCCCGGGCCGAGTCGGCGACGTAGACACAGGCGTGCTCGCCCAGGGTGACGTGATACTTCTCGGCCACGCGGAGCCTGACCACGCGGACCAGGGCACCCTTCGGATACGGCTCGGAGCCGTACCCGCCGACGGTGAAGTCGAAGAAGCTCTCCAGCCCGAAGCTGCGCAGCTTCAGCAGGGCGTTCGGCTTGCTGGTGCCGGTCAGCACGGTCTGGATGACGCCGTCGAGTTTCCCGACCGCGGTCAGGGCCGCACGCGCCCCGGGCATCGCGTGGCCGTTGCGGGGCAGCAGGTCCCGGCGAGCGGCGAGCGCGGTGGCCAGCTCGCCTCCGAACGGGACCAGGAGCTGCTCGGACGGGCCGACGGCGCTGACGTCCACTCCGTTGAGCGCGAGCGCATCGAAGAAGATCTCCGACTCTGACCGGCCCGCCATCTGCGGCAGCCGGACCAGGGGCCGTCCCGTCACGGTGCGGAAGGCCTCCGCGTAGGCCTCTCGTGTCACCCGTGTTACATCAACCAGCGTCAGATCGATGTTCCAGAGCACCAGGCGATGAATGGATACCTCCGATCTTGTCCGGCGATCTTGTCCGGCGATCCTGTCCGGACTAGTCCGGCCGTACCGATCAGCGTGCTGTGGCCGTTGTTTATCTGGGGCCATTCTTTATGAAGAACGCCGTACCCGCGCGCCAACCCGGTCAGCCCATGTGCGGGTAACGGTAATCAGTGGGCGGCACGAACAGCTCCTTGATGGCCCGGGGGCTCACCCAGCGGATCAGGTTGAACACCGACCCGGCCTTGTCGTTGGTGCCGCTGGCCCGCGCGCCGCCGAACGGCTGCTGGCCGACCACCGCGCCGGTGGGCTTGTCGTTGATGTAGAAATTCCCGGCGGAGAACCGGAGCTGCTCGGCCGCCTCGGCGATCGCGGCCCGGTCCTGAGCCAGGATCGCGCCGGTCAGCGCGTACGGGGCGACGTTGGCCGCCTGCGCCAGCATGTCCGCGTAGCGGTCGTCCGGGTACGGGTGGACGGCCAGGATCGGCCCGAAATACTCGGTGGTGAACACCTCGTCCGCCGGGTCGGTGCATTCCAGCACGGTGGGCGCGACGAAGTAGCCCTCGTGGCCGTCGGTACGGCCGCCGGTGAGCACGCGGACCGCCGGGCGGTGGCGCGCGCGCTCGAAGGCGGCCGCGTGCCGGGCCAGGGCCCGCTCATCGATCACCGCCCCCATGAACAGGGACAGGTCGGACGCGACGTCGCCCATGGTCAGCGACTCGACCTGGTCGATGAAATCGTCGCGGTGCCGGTCCCAGACCGACTGGGGCACGTACGCGCGGGACGACGCCGAGCACTTCTGGCCCTGGTATTCGTACGAGCCGCGGATCAGCGTGGTGGCCAGGGCGTTCTCGTTCGCCGACGGGTGCACGATCACGAAGTCCTTGCCGCCGGTCTCGCCGACCAGGCGCGGGTAGCCGCGGTACCCGGTGATGTTCTCGCCGACCGTGCGCCACAGGTGCTGGAACGTCGCGGTGGAGCCGGTGAAGTGGATGCCCGCCAGGTCGGCGTGCGGGATCGCGACCCGGGAGACCGCCTGCCCGTCCCCGGTCACCATGTTGATCACTCCCGGCGGCAGCCCGGCCGCCTCCAGCAGGCGCATCGTGTAGTGCGCGGCCAGCTGCTGGGTGGGGGACGGCTTCCAGAGGACCACGTTGCCCATCAGCGCCGGGGCGGCCGGCAGGTTGCCCGCGATCGAGGTGAAGTTGAAGGGGGTGATCGCGACGACGAACCCCTCGAGCGGCCGGTACTCCATCCGGTTCCACGCGCCCGGCGCCGATTGCGGCTGCTCGGCCAGGATCTGCCGCGCGTAGTGGACGTTGAAGCGGAAAAAGTCGATCAGCTCGCACGCGGCGTCGATCTCGGCCTGGTAGGGCGACTTGGACTGGCCGAGCACGGTGGCCGCGTTCAGTGTCGCGCGCCACGGACCGGCGAGCAGGTCGGCGGCGCGCAGGAACACGGCGGCGCGGTCGTCGAAGGACAGCGCCCGCCAGCCCGGCGCGGCGGCGCCGGCGGCGCCGATCGCGGCGGCCACGTCCTCGTCGGTGGCGTTACCCAGGCGGCCGAGGACGTGCCGGTGGTTGTGCGGCTGCACCACGTCGATCGCGTCGCCGCCGCCCATCCGGAGCTGACCGCCGATGGTCATGGAAAGTTCGGCCCGCTCGGCAGCGAGCTGCTTGATCTTCTTCTCCAGCACGGTTCGCTCGTGGCTCCCCGGCTGGTACTGACGGACCGGCTCGTTGGCCGGGACCGGCACGTCGGTGACGGCATCCATGCCGGCGACCTCCCTGCTGTTCACCTCGATGCTCTTCACCTCGATGCTCGGAGGCTACCCCTCTTTGCCCGCGTGCTCACCGGCCCGGAGCTGAGGGCCCCCCATCCCAGTCGATGAATCTGTCTCCGTCGGAGAACTCGAGTTCCTGGGTCGCGTACCACATGAGTTCGTGACCCTCGGCGCCGTCCACGGTGAAGCGGGCGTCGTCGTCCCCCTCGTCCGCGGCGGCGAGCGCGGCGACCGCGGCCCGCACGTCATCGGCGGCGTCCAGGCCGTCGATATGGCCGGCGGCGACGTCGGTGAGCGGGATCGCGCTCAGGATCTGGACAGCGGCGGGCTGGCCGTGGTCGCCGGCCCGGCCGATGTCGTCATCGGAGACCTCCGCGGCCAGGACGACCCGGCGCGGCGGCGCGCCGGGATCGGTGGCCAGCAGCCGCAGGGACGTGCGCGCCCCCTCCATGAGGGCGATGTACTCGAGTTCGTCCACGTCGCCGACGGCGTAACCCTCGCGGAGCGCGGGCGTGACGGCAAACCCCAGCTGAGGGGCCGGCCCGATCTCGCCGGTCTTGAGTGCGGCGGCGAGCGCCGGGAGGGTCGACGGAAGGTATACACGCATGGGTTCCTCGCGCTGCTGCGGTCGATCACAGGTGGAACAAGCCCAGTGGCAAGCCGATCAAGAGTGTGACAGGTCCGCTGGTGGCGTGGCGTGCTGGCGGTCCTTTTGCTGGCCCGGCTCGTGGGACTGCTGCGGCGGCCGGGGCATTTGCTGGCCCGGGGTACCCAGTGCGGCGACCACGGCGGCGACGGCGGCGTCGATCGGCACGTGCTCCCAGAGCCGGACCACCTGCCAGCCGGCCAGCTCCAGCGCGGAATCGGCCGCGCGGTCCCGTTCCACGTTGCGCAGTAGCTTCGGCGCCCAGTACCCCTGGTTGACCGACGGTTTGGAGCCGTGGTCCGGGCAGGCGTGCCAGAAGCATCCGTCCACGAAGACCGCGACCTTGCGCGCCGTGAACGCGATGTCGGGCCGTACCCGCTTGCCGGCGGCCAGGTCGAGGCGGTAGTCCTTGCGGAACCGGTACCCCAGCCGGTGCAGCGCCCGGCGGAGGGCCAGCTCGGGCTTGGTGTCGGTCCGCCGGATGGCACGCATGTTGGCCGAACGGCCTTCGCTGGAAGCCTGTGGATAGCGGGACGTCCGGGGCCCGCGGGACGCCTCTGGGGAGCCGGAGGCCCCGGGTTGGTCCGCCATGGCGCACAAGGCTAGCGTGACGGGGCCAGGCGGTCAGCGTCACTGGGTTTAGCGTGACCGGGTTTCAGCGTGACGGGGCCAGGGAGATGCCGAGCAGGCCGGAGACGTGCTCTGCGGTGCGCTGGGGGTCGTCGTGCCAGATGCCGGTCATGCCGCAGGCGCGAGCCGCGGCCACGTTGGCCTCGATGTCGTCGATGAACACGCACATCTCCGGCGGCAGCCCGATCAGCTCGGCCGCGTGCCGGAAGATCCGCAGCTCGGGCTTGCGCATGCCGACCTCGTGCGAGATGACGACGGCGTCGAACAGCTCCGGGAAGTCCTCGCGCGGATACCCGCCGGGTCCCCAGGAATTCGACAGCAGGCAGGTGCGGATGCCGGCCGCGCGCAGCGTGCGCAGCATGTCGTACATGACCGGGACCGTCAGGCTCGCCGCGAACATCCGCTTCAGCAGGCCCTCGGCCGGTACGGTCCCGCCGTCGAGCCGCAGCAGCCGCGCCGCGAGGGTCCGCTCGAATTCCTCGACGGTGCATTCGCCGCGCTCGAGCGCGTGCACCGGGTTGCCGACCGCCTCGGGCAGATAGGCGTCGTCCAGCCACGCGCGCATGCACGCGGCGTAGCTGTCCCAGTCGATGCCCTCCGCCTCGACCCAGGCGCGCACCGTGCCGCGCAGCGGATTGGTCAGCACGCCGGCCCAGTCGATGATTACGCCGCGTAGGAATGGAGACATAACTGTGATCGTAAGCCCGGTTATCCTGGACCTATTTCCCTATTACTCCAGTTGACTTAATAGGAAAAACTGGCCAATATGAGGTGCGCCGCTCTGATTCACCACGGAAGAGGTTAAACCGTGTCCGTATCCACCAGGACCAGTGCGACCAGGCGGGGCAGCCCGGCCGACCCGGGAGCCGGCGCGGGAAGCCTGCCCCTCGCTGGCGTCACAACCTCCCCGCAGGCGCGCTCCGGACGCGGCCGGGCCTGGCGGCACAGGGGCTGGATGCGCCTCATCAGCCCGATCGCGGTCCTCGCGCTGTGGCAGACCCTCACCACCACCGGGGTCGTATCGCAGCAGAAGCTGCCCTCGCTGACCACGCTGTGGTCAACCGCGGTGCACCTGACCACGACCAACTCCCCGGTCTACGGGACGTTGCAGAGCGCGATGGCGATCTCGCTCGAACGGGTGACCATCGGCTTCGCGATCGGCGGCGGCTGCGCCCTGATCCTGGCCTTCATCGCGGGGCTCAGCCGGTTCGGCGAGAACGCGGTCGATCCGATCATGCAGGCGGCGCGCACGCTGCCGCTGTTCGGCCTGATCCCGGTGTTCATCGTGTGGTTCGGGATCGGCAACCCGCCGAAGATCTGGCTCATCGCGCTCGCCGCGGCCGTCCCGCTCTACCTCAACACCTTCGCGGGCATCCGCGGCGTCGACGGCAAGCTCGCCGAACTGGGACAGGTCCTCGGGCTGCGCCGGCGCGAGATGATCCGCGACATCATGCTGCCCGGCGCGCTGCCGATGATCCTCGTCGGGCTGCGGCAGAGCCTGGGCGTGGCCTGGCTGGCGCTCGTCGTGGCCGAGCAGATCAACGCCAACTCCGGCCTCGGCTTCATGATCAACCAGGGCGAGACCTTCCTCCAGCAGAACGTGATCTTCGTGGCCCTGTTCGTCTACCTGATCCTCGGGCTGCTGACCGACTACATCGTCCGGCTAATCGAGAGGAGGGCCCTGACGTGGCGACGCGGAATCCTGGAGACCTAGCGGCCGAACGAGCCGCGCGCGGACGCTCCACGGCGGCCCCGGGCTCTCCCGGGCCACCGGGGACACTGACTGCCCCGGCGGGGACGGTGGCGCTGACCGGCGGCCTGAGCCGATCCTTCGGCGACCGCATCGTCCTCGACGACCTGGATCTGGAGATCAGGAGCGGTGAGTTCGTGGCCATGATCGGCCGCAGCGGGACCGGAAAGTCCACCCTGCTGCGCGCCCTGGCCGGGCTGGACCGGGACGTGACCGGTGACCTGACCGTCAACGCCGCGGTGGCGGTGGTGTTCCAGGAGCCGCGACTGGTGCCGTGGAAACGCGTCTTGGCCAACGTCAGCCTGGGCCTGCGCGCCAGTGATCCGCGCGGCGTGGCCCGTGCGGCCCTGGACGAAGTCGGGCTCGCGGCGCGCGCCGACGCCTGGCCGCTCACGCTGTCCGGCGGCGAGGCCCAGCGGGCCGCGCTGGCCCGCGCCCTGGTCCGCGACCCTGGCCTGCTGCTGCTCGACGAGCCGTTCAGCGCGCTCGACGCGCTGACCCGGATCAGCATGCACGGCCTGGTTCTCTCGCTGTGGGAGCGGCACCGGCCGGCCGTGCTGCTCGTCACGCACGACGTGGACGAGGCGCTGGCGCTCGCCGACCGGGTGCTCGTGCTGGCCGACGGCAAGATCGCGCACTCCGCCACCATCACCGTGGACCGGCCCCGGGACCGGGACCACCCGGACCTGGTGGCCCTGCGAATCCGCCTGCTCACTGAGCTGGGCGTGGCCACCCGCGACGCGGACACCCTCGACGCGGACTGACTGAGAAATAAGGGACAACACATATGACTACTCCAGTACGGCCCAGATACGGACGCGTCCTGATCGCGGTCGCGGGAACCGCGGCCGTGCTCGCGGCGGCCGCGTGCTCATCGTCGTCATCCAGCCCGGCGGCCAGTTCCCCGTCCGGCTCCAGTTCGAGCGGCGCGACCAACGTCTCGTCGGTGACGCTCAACATCGGTGACCAGAAGGGCACCGGCGCGCAGGCGCTGCTGGAGGCAGCCGGCTTGATCAACAAGCTGCCGTTCAAGGCCAGCTGGAGCGACTTCACCTCCGGGCCGCCCATGCTGCAGGCCATGGGATCCGGCTCGGTGGACATCGGCGGCGTCGGTGACGCCCCGCCGGTCTTCGCCGCCAGCGGCAACGAGCCGATCGCCATCGCGGGGGCCCGGGTCACCCCGGGGGCCGCCGCCGCGATCGTGGTGCCGAAGAACTCCCCGATCACCTCGATCTCCCAGTTGAAGGGCAAGAAGATCGCGGTGGCCCAGGGCAGCTCGGCCGACTACCACCTGCTGACCGTGCTCAACAAGGCCGGCCTGACCATCAAGCAGGTAACCCTCGACTACCTGCAGCCCGCCGACGCGCTGGCCGCGTTCAACTCCGGGCACGTGGACGCCTGGGACATCTGGTCGCCGTACATCGAGCAGACCACCCTGCTGGAAAACGCCCGGATTCTGGTCAACGGGGATGGCTACGGCTCCCCCGACTCCTTCGAGGTGGCCTCGAAGGCCGCGCTGGACAACCCGGCCAAGGCCGCCGCGATCAAGGACTACCTCACGATCCTGAACCAGGCCTATGTCTGGTCGGCGACGCACATCGCCACCTGGGCCAAGCTCTGGGGCGACGCGACCGGCCTGCCCAGCAACGTCATGACCCAGGCGGCCAAGGACGACATCAATAAGCCGATCACGATCACCAGCGGCGTCATCTCCGCCGAGCAGCAACTCGTGACCGCCTTCTACAAGGCCGGCCTGATCCCGAACAGCGTGAACATCAAGCAGTACACCGTGACCACCTACAACGGCACGGTGCCGGGTGGGTCGTCATGACCCTGACGTTCCACTGGTTCCTGCCCACGTCTGGTGACGGCCGGGCCATCATCGGCCGGGGGCACAGCGTCCCGCTCGGGTCCGATGGTCACCCCGTGCCGCACGCGGCCGACGGGGCGGCGGCCACCGCGATCCGGCCGCCGGACATCGACTACCTGGCTCAGGTCGCGCAGGCCGCCGAGCGCAACGGTTTCGAAGGGGTGCTCACGCCTACCGGGACGCACTGCGAGGACGCGTGGCTGGTCACCGCGGCGCTGATCCGGGAGACCCAGCGGCTGAAGTTCCTGGTCGCGTTCCGGCCCGGGGTGACCTCGCCGACGCTGTCCGCGCAGATGGCCGCGACCTACCAGCGGATCTCCCGTGGCCGCCTGATGCTCAACGTGGTCACCGGGGGCCAGGCGGACGAGCAGCGCCGGTTCGGTGACCACCTGCCGCACGACGAGCGGTACCGGCGCACGGGTGAGTTCCTCTCGATCGTCCGCGGCGCGTGGAGCGGCGTACCGTACGACTTCCGCGGGGACTATTACCAGGTGGAGGGGGCGACCGTGATGGCGCCGCCGGAACCGCCCCCGGACGTCTACTTCGGCGGCTCGTCCCCGGCCGCCGGGCCGGTGGCGGCCAAGCACGTCGACGTGTACCTGACGTGGGGTGAGCCGCCCGCTCAGGTGGCCGAGAAGATCGCGTGGATCCGCGATCTGGCCGCGGCCGAGGGCCGGACGCTGCGCTTCGGCATCCGGCTGCACGTGATCACGCGCGACTCGGCCCGGGAGGCGTGGGCGGAGGCGGACAAGCTGCTCAGCTACCTCCACCCGGCGGAGGTCGAGCACGCCCAGCAGGTCCTGGCCCGCAGCGAGTCGGTCGGCCAGCAGCGGATGCGTGAGCTGCACGAAGGGTTCCGGCACAGCGGGGCCGCGACCGACCTGGAGATCTACCCGAACCTGTGGGCCGGGGTCGGGCTGGTGCGCGGCGGCGCGGGGACCGCCCTGGTCGGCAGCCACGCGGAGGTGGCGGACCGGATCGAGGAGTACGCCGCGCTCGGCATCACGGAGTTCATTTTCTCCGGCTACCCGCACCTGGAAGAGGCCTACTGGTTCGGTGAGGGCGTCCGCCCCGAACTACGCCGCCGCGGCCTGCTGGCGCCCGCGGTGGCGCCGTCCCCGCAACTGGCCCTCAGCCCGTCTGGATGACCTTGCTGAGGCCCCTGGGACTGTCGGGGTTGACGCCGAGGCGGCGGGCCAGCGCCTCGGTGAGCAACTGGCCGGCGGTGATGAGCCCGATCGGGGCGAGCCATTCCGGCAACCGCGGGCCGGGCAGGGCGTAGGCGCACGCCGCGGCCAGAGCCGTGCCGCCGCCGATGCCGTACGCGGTCGCGCCCGCGTGCGTCACCCGGCCCGCCAGCGCGACCGCGCCCGCCAGGGTGGGCCCGGAGTCCGCGGCCATGATGATCGCCGGGGTCCGGTCGTCCACCACGGCAATCGGGCCGTGCAGCAGGTCCGCGAAGGACAGCCCCATGGCGTGCAGGTAGCACGCCTCCTTCAGCTTCAGCGCGAACTCCAGGGCCGCGGCGGAGGCGTAGCCGCGCCCGGAGACCACCACGCCCTCGACCCCGGCCAGACCCTCGATGACGGGCTCCAGGTCGTTCCGCGTAGCGAGCAGGCGCTCGATCTCATCGGGCACGGAACGCAGTTCGCCGGCGTCCAGCGGCTCCGCGCCCGCTGCACCGTCTGTGCCCGCCGTGCCCTCCGCGTCGGCCGCGAGGGCGATGCCCAGCACGGCCAGCGCCGCCAGCGCGGTGGTGAACGTCTTGGTGGCCGGGACCGCCCGCTCGACCCCGGCCTCGGTCACTAGGGCCACCTCGGCCGCCTCCGCCAGCGGTGAGCCGGCCCCGTTGGTGATGGCCAGCGTCCGCGCCCCGCAATCGGCCGCCCAGGCCAGCGTCTCGACGATCTCCTCGGTCCGCCCGGACTGCGACAGCGCGACCGCGAGCACCCCGGACAGGTCGAGGCGGCTGCGGTAGGCCGTGGCGACCGACGGCGACGCGAGGGTGGCCAGCCGGCCCGTACGCACCTGAACGAGATAGCTGCCGTAGACGGCGGCGTTGTCGGACGTCCCGCGCGCGATGAACAGCACCTGGCGGGTGTCCCGGCCGAGCGCGGCGATCTCTCCGATGCGCGGGAGCAAGGCGCCGAGGGTGGCGCGCAACGCCTGCGGCTGCTCCTCGATCTCGGCCCGCATCCGTGTCACCGAAGTCGTCGGGGGCGACATGTCACCACTCCCTCATCGTTTCCTCGCGGTACACCAGGTCACCGTCCACCCAGGTGGCCCGGGCCCGCAGATCTTCACCGAGCCAGGCCAGGTCGGCCCGCGCGCCCGGGACGATCCGGCCCAGCTCGGGGCGGCCGATAAGATCCGCGGGTATCCGGGTCGCGGCGGCGACCGCATGAGGCAGCCCGGCGCCGGCGCGGACCATGTTCGCGACGGCCACGTCCATCCGCAGGGCCGAGCCCGCCAGCGTTCCGCTGGCCCGGACCGGCGGTGTCCCGTCCCCATCGGGCAACTCGATCGGCTCACCGCCCAGCAGGTACGTCCCCGGTGGCATCCCGGCGCACGCGGCCGCGTCCGTGACCAGGCAGATCCGCCCCGGCGCGGCCGCGAAGGCGACCGCGCAGACCGCCGGCGCCACGTGATGGAAATCGGCGATCAGCCCGCTGGTCAGCCGCGGATCCGACAGCGCCTGGCCCGGTGTCCCCGGCTCCCGGTGATGCAGCGGGCGCTGGGCGTTGAACAGGTGCGTCACCATTCGCGCCCCGGCGCCGGCCGCCGCCGCCACCTGGCTGGCGAGCGCGTCGGTATGGCCGACGCTGACCAGGACGCCCGCCTCGGCCAGGCGGGTGATGGCGTCCAGGGCGCCGTGCCGTTCCGGGGCCAGGGTGACGATCTTCAGGATTCCGCCGCCGGCGTCGAGCAGTTCGCTGACGGCCGCGGGCGCCGGATCGGTCATCCAGTCCTTGTTGTGCGCCCCGGCGCGCAGCGGTGAGATGAACGGCCCCTCCAGGTGCACGCCCAGCACCCGGGCCTCCGGGCCCTGCTCGCGAGTGCGGCGGGCGGCCTGGCGCAGGGCACTGGCTAGCCGCAGGGCACGGGCGAGCCGCGGGACGGGGGCGGTGATGAACGTCGGCATGAAGGCGGTCGTCCCGGTCTCCGGGAGCCGGGCGGCGACCATCCGCCACTCGGCGGCCCGCACCGCCTCGAGCTCGGCGCCGAAATACCCGTTCACCTGAAGATCGACGAAGCCGGGGACGAGGACCCCGGAATCCAGTCGCACATCCGGCTGACGCGGCGGCGGGCCCTCCCCGACCGTCTCGATCACGCCGTCGCGCACCAGGACATAACCGGGGGCGAGATGAAGGCGGTCGGCCAAGCCGGGCAGGGCGGCGGCCGGCACGATGCGTTCGGCCTCAATCAGCATCTCGGCCAACGCGCACGGCTCCTCTCCCGGCGGGCCATCTCTTTTTAGCGGGCCATCTCTTTAGCGGGCCGTCTCTTCTCGGCAGGTCCATCTAGTATGCAAGAAACTTTACTATTTACGCCAGGGCGGTGCCCGCTCCCCCGGGATCATATGTACCTGGGCCGCCGGTGCGGGGCGCCCAAAATGTCACTGGGGGGCGGTAGAACAGCAGATGTGCCACAGAAGGGCGCGAACGAGAAGAGTGCTGGCGGGCGCTCGACCGCATGCAATTGGTTTCCCGGAGGGACCATGGACGACTCGCCTGCTGCCGAAGGTCTCCAGCCAGGGCACGTTCCGCCGTGCCCGTCCCAGGCCCTGACGCGGCCGTGCCCGTGCCGGGCTCACGCCGCGGGGCAGCCGTGCCCGTGCCAGCCTGCGGCTCCAGGGCGGCCGCTACCCGATCTGACGGCCGTCCGCCTCACTGAGGTACCCGATTCCTGGCCGCCCTACGACGATGAGGTACGGGCCGGGGAAGCGCACGCGGACGGGGAGCCCTGCGCCAGCGGCGACGGCAGCCATACAGGTACCGGCCAGATGGAGGCCACCGGCCGGATGGGGGCACCCGGCCCGGATGAGGATCCCGTGCCCGGCCAGCACGAGGACGAACGGGGACGCCGGGCGCGGGGAAGCGGTGATACCGACGCTGACCGGTGGCCGAGCCAGTTCGCCCAGGTGCTCGCGGAAACGCTCGCGGGCTCCCGTCCGGCCAGCCAGATCACGCCGTGGACCACCCAGCGCGCGCGGGCGCACATCCGCCGCCTCGCTCCCTTGCTGGCCACCGAACAGCGTCCCCGGGTGCAACGGGTCCTGACGTCCCACCCGATGGAGGACGTGGTGGAGGTCGCCGTCATCGTCGGGTTCGGGTCGCGGACGCGCGCCCTGGCTGCCCGGCTGGAACGGACCGGTCCGCAGCCGGCCACGTGGGGCCGGGCCGCCCGCCGGGCACGCTGGCTATGCACGGCCGTAGAGTCGGCCTAACGAGCGCGGAGCCGAGCGCGGGGTCAGTCCGCCGTGCGGTTGCGGGGATCGCCGTGGCAGCGCTTGTACTTGCGGCCCGAACCGCACGGGCACGGGTCGTTCCGGCCGACGTTGGCGAAGTCACCGCTGCGGGCGCCTTCGGTGTGGCTTTCTACGTGGGTGCCGCCGTCCACGGAGGGCGCGGTGTACTGGAGCGCGCCGGCCCGGCGCGGGGCCAGCCCCGCCGGGACCACGGGCGCCGCGCCGTTGCCGCCGGCCGCGTCGGGCGCCACGCCGCCCCGGTGCCGCCCGCCGCCGGTCCTGTTGCGGGCCCGGGCGCCCTGGCGTGAAGCGCCCTGGTTCCCCGTGGGCGCCGCGTTCGCAGGGCTCGCTGCGCCCGCCGGGCCGGCGTCCACAGCCGGGCCAGCGGGTGCCGGCGCGCCCGCCGGGGCCAGGCCGGGCTGGGCCCCCGGCATCGCACTGACGTCGGAAGCCTCCTCGGTGATCGGGTTCTGCTGGACCTCGACCTGCAGGTTGAACAGGGCCCCGGCCGACTCTTCCTTGATGCCGTCCATCATGGCGTTGAACATGTCGAAACCCTCGCGCTGGTATTCCACCAGCGGGTCGCGCTGGGCCATGGCGCGCAGGCCGATGCCCTCGCGCAGGTAGTCCATCTCGTACAGGTGCTCGCGCCACTTGCGGTCCAGGACCGACAGCACGACCTGGCGCTCCAGCACCCGCATGACGTCGGGCGTCAGCTCTTCCTCGCGCCGCTCGTAGGCCTCGTGCGCGTTCTCCGTGACGACCTCGGTGATGAGATCCGCCGACAGGTTGGCCTTGCCGCCGGCCTCTTCCTCCATGTCGGCCTCGGTGAGGGAGATCGGGAAAAGCTGGCGGAAGGCCTTCCACAGCTTGTCCAGGTCCCACTCCTCCGGGAACCCCTCACTGGTCGCGCCCACGACGTAGGATGCGACGACCTCATCGGTCATCCCGAGGATCTGCTCCTTCAGGTCCGCGCCCTCCAGCACCCGGCGCCGCTCGTCGTAGACCACGTGGCGCTGCCGGTTGAGGACGTCGTCGTACTTCAGGACGTCCTTGCGGATCTCGAAGTTCTGCTGCTCGACCTGCGTCTGCGCCGACCGGATGGCGCGCGTGACCACCTTGGACTCGACGGGCACGTCGGCCGGGATGTTCAGCCGGTCCATGATCGCCCCGACCCGGGCGGAGTTGAACATCCGCATCAGGTCGTCTTCGAGCGACAGGTAGAACCGCGTCTCGCCCGGGTCGCCCTGGCGGCCGGAACGGCCACGGAGCTGGTTGTCGATCCGTCGTGACTCGTGCCGCTCGGTGCCGAGCACGTACAGGCCGCCGGCCGCGACGACATCCTCGTGCTCCTCGGCCACGGCCCGCTTGGCCTTCGCGACGGACTCGGGCCACGCGGCCTCGTAGTCCTCCGGCGCCTCCAGCGGGGACAGGCCACGCTGGTGCAGTTCCAGGTCGGCGATGAAGTCGGGGTTACCGCCGAGCATGATGTCGGTACCACGGCCGGCCATGTTGGTGGCCACGGTGACCGCGCCCTTGCGCCCGGCCATGGCGACGATCGTCGCCTCACGCTCGTGGTACTTCGCGTTCAGCACCTCGTGCGGGACGCCGCGCCGCTTCAGCAACGCGGAGAGAATCTCGGACTTCTCCACGCTCACGGTGCCGACGAGCACCGGCTGGCCCTTGGCGTGCCGTTCGGCGATGTCCTCGACGCACGCCTCGAACTTGGACTCCTGCGTCTGGTACACCACGTCCGACTCGTCGGCGCGGATCATCGGCTGGTTGGTCGGGATCGGCACCACGCCGAGCTTGTAGATCTGGTGGAACTCGTTGGCCTCGGTGATGGCCGTACCGGTCATGCCGCCGAGCTTGTCGTACAGCCGGAAGTAGTTCTGCAGGGTGATCGTGGCGAGCGTCTGGTTCTCGTCCTTGATCTGCACGCCTTCCTTGGCCTCGATGGCCTGGTGCATGCCCTCGTTGTAACGCCGGCCGTGCAGGATGCGGCCGGTGAACTCGTCCACGATGAGGACCTCGCCGTTCATCACGACGTAGTCCTTGTCCAGCTTGTACAGCTCCTTGGCCTTGATCGCGTTATTGAGGAAGCTGACCAGCGGGGTGTTCACCGGGTCGTAGAGGTTGTCGATGCCGAGGGTGTCCTCGACCTTCTCGACGCCGGACTCCAGAATGCCGACGGTCTTCTTCTTCTCGTCGACCTCGTAGTCACCCTCGCCGTCCTCACCCCGGCGCAGCCGCGGTGCGATCTTGGCAAACTCGGTGTACCACCGCGCGCTCTGCTCGGCGGGACCGCTGATGATGAGGGGCGTCCGCGCCTCGTCGACGAGGATCGAGTCGACCTCGTCCACGACCGCGAAGTTGTGACCGCGTTGCACGCAGTCGTCGAGGCTCCACGCCATGTTGTCGCGCAGGTAGTCGAAGCCGAACTCGTTGTTGGTCCCGTAGGTCACGTCGGCCGCGTACTGCTTGCGGCGTTCCTCGGGCGGCATCTCCGACAGGATCACGCCGACCTCGAGGCCGAGGAACTGGTGCACCCGGCCCATCCACTCGGCGTCGCGCTTGGCCAGGTAGTCGTTGACCGTGACAACGTGCACGCCCTTGCCGGACAGCGCGTTCAGGTACGCCGGGAGAACCGACGTCAGGGTCTTGCCCTCACCGGTCCGCATCTCGGCGATGTTGCCCAGGTGCATCGCGGCGCCGCCCATGAGCTGGACGTCGAAGTGACGCTGGCCAAGCGTCCGCTTCGCGGCCTCACGGACGGTGGCGAACGCCTCCGGGAGGAGATCGTCCAGCGACTCGCCGCCGGCATACCGCTGCTTCAGCTCGTCGGTCATGCCGCGCAGCTCGGCGTCGCTCATCGCGACGAAATCGTCCTCAATCGAGTTGACCTGCCCGGCAATCCGCTTGAGCTTGCGAAGCATCTTTCCTTCGCCAGCACGAAGGACGCTGTCTAGGATGACTGGCACTTCTTGTCGCGCTCCTCGCGGATTGTCTGAGCTGACGGCCACCGGCGCCCAGCGGGTCCTGCGTGCCCGGTCGGCCTGTTCTCGCCGGCCAGGCGAGCCCGGGGCGGGACGTGGGCCCCGACAGTCATGGTAGGCGAGTCACGGCACGAAACCGAGCCCCTACGCAAGTCCCGCCGTGGCTGGGACGGACTCTTTGGTGCGCCGGGACCAGTAATAGCCCGCGCATCCCTGTCCCACAATAATATGTGTCGCAGCGACGGCGTGGGACTATGTGTCGCAGCGACGGCATGCGACGCGCGCGCCCAGCCCGGGTCTACGGGGCAGGCGCGGAACGAGAGGAGCAAGGCAATGACCGAGCAGCCGGGAGCGGGGATGCTGGCGGGTGCCGCCAGCGGCGCGGTCGGGCGGGCTCCGGAAATGGTCGGCCCCGCTCCGGAGGAAGCGTCGGCCGGGCACGCCCTGGCCCTGGCCCACGACTCGTTCCACGGCCGTCCCGTGTCGTGGGCCGCCGTCGTCGTCATCACCATCGGCTTCGTCATCGGCGGCTTCGCCATGGTCCCGACCCCAACCTGGTGGCTGTTCTGGACCGCGGCCGCGATCACGGTGGTGGGGCTCGGCGTCGGCGCGCTGGCCAAGATGAACGAAGACTGGTACTGACCGCCGCTCCCGCGGGGGTCCGGCTCGCCCCGGAAATGTCACCCCCCGCGGCTACGCTCGGATTCCGTGCCGAGTACTTCCCGTATCGCCCATCCGCCCGCCCTGTCCCCGGCTGGCCTGTCCGCGTCTGATCTGGCCGCGTCTGATCTGTCCGCGTCTGATCTGTCCCCCGCTGGCCCGGTGGTGCCGCCTACCCCGGTGTCCTCGACGGCGGCGGTGGCCCTCAGCCTGGACGACGCCCGCCGGATGACGCTGCGCGCGCAGGGGTTCATCGGAGCGCCGGCGCGCAAGGGTGGCGTGCCCGCGATGCTGCGCCGGGTGGGCGGCGTCCAGCTGGACACGATCAGCGTGCTCGCCCGGTCGCACGAACTGGTGGCCTACGCGCGCCTCGGGCCGGTGCCACGAGACCGGATCGAGCGCGCGTACTGGAACCCGGCCCACCCGTCCGCGTTCGAGTACTGGTCGCACGCCGCGTGCGTGCTGCCGATCGAGGCGTGGCCGTACTACGCCTTCCGGCGGCGGTGGTTCCGCGCCCGCGGCATGCGGTGGCACAAGGTCTCCCCGCGGGTGTGCGCGGAAGTCCTGGCGCGGGTGGCGGCGGAGGGGCCCATGACCGCCACCCAGCTTGGCGGCGCGAAGGGCGGCGGCCCGTGGTGGGACTGGTCCGAGGTCAAGGTCGCCGCCGAGTGGCTGCTCGACATCGGCGATCTGGTCTGCGTCCGGCGGACCGGCTGGCGCCGGGTGTACGACCTGGCCGAGCGGGTCGTCCCGGCGGATCTCCTGAACACGGACCCGGCCGACGAGGAGTGCGTCAGCTATCTCGTGGGCGTGGCCGCGCGGGCCCTCGGCGTCGCCACGCGGGGCGACCTGACCGACTACCACCGGCTGCAGCAGCGGCTGCCGGCCGGGCAGGCCCGTACCGCGGCGCTGGACGACGCGGCGCGGGCGGCGGGCCTGGCTCCGGTCACGATCCCCGGGCCACGGGGCAGCGTGGCCGCGTGGGCCGACCCGGCCGCACTGGCTGCCGCGGACGGCGCCGGCCGGGAGCGGCACCGGGTCACGCTGCTTTCGCCGTTCGACTCGCTCATCTGGGACCGGAAGCGGACCGCGCGGTTGTTCGGCTTCGAGCACAGTCTCGAGGCCTATGTGCCGAAGGACAAGCGCGTGCACGGCTACTTCGTGATGCCACTGCTGGCCGGGGGACGCCTGGTCGGCCGGGTCGATCCGGTCCGCCGGGGGACGACGCTGGTCGCCCGTCAGGCCTCGCTCGACCGCCCTTCGGCCGCGGAGCCGATGGCCCGCGCCCTCCGCGAAGCCGCCACCTGGGTCGGCTGCGACCATATTGAGCTAGAACGCGTAGAGCCCGCCGAAAGCGCCGCACGCCTCAGGGGAGCTCTGTTGACCAGAGGTGCCTAACAGCACCCACGCAGGCCCTAACAGCACCCACGCAGGCTACGGCGAGGCGATCGTTACCGGCCCAGCGAACCGGGCCTTCAGGCCCGGTGAGTGGCCGGTGTGCCGGCGAAGTACCACCGCGCGGGCGCGGAGCGCATGCGGGGGGTTCCGGGGGGTCGCCCCCCGGGCCAGCACAGCTAACTGAACTCGATGAGTTTTTCGCGGACGGCGATCATGACGGCTTCCATCCGGGAGTGGATCTGGAGTTTCTCCAGGATGTTGCGGACGTGGTTCTTCACCGTGTTCTCGGAGATGAACAGTTCCTTGGCGATGTCGCGGTTGTTCATGCCGCGCGCGACAAGCTTCAGGACCTCCATCTCGCGGTCGGTGAGCTTAGGCGCGGGGACCTGCTGGGGACGCTCCTCCTCGGAGTCGCGCCGGGCCAGCGTGGCGAACTCGGTGAGCAGCTTGCCCGCCATGGAGGGGTTGATGAGCGACTGGCCGCCATAAACGGCGCGCACGGCGTCGGCGACCTCGTCCAGCGGAATGTCCTTGAGCAGGTAACCGCTGGCCCCGGACCGGATCGCCTCGAAGAGGTCCTCCTCCTCGTCGCTGATGGTCAGCATCACGATCTTGGCGCTGGGCGCGCACTCCTTCATCGCCCGCGCCGCCTCGATGCCGCTGATCTTCGGCATGCGGATGTCCATCAGGACGATGTCGGGGAGGAACTCACCCGCGCGCGCCACCGCCTCGGCACCGTCGCTGGCCTGCCCGACCATTTCGATGTCGGGCTCGTCGGCCAGGACCATCTCCAGTCCTCGCCGGAAGAGCGCGTGATCATCGGCGATCAGCACGCGAATCGGCTCGGCTGAAGCCTTCCCGCTGGCCCGCTGGCCCGCGGGAGAACCGGAACCCTGGCTCACGCTGCCTCCTCCCACCTACGATCGCTGGCCCGGATACCGGCCATGACGGCCCGCTGGCGTTCGATCGACATGACGCTCATATCCACAGACTCTGCCGAGCCATGGCACGCTGCGCAAATCAGGCGCGCCGATCGTGGGCCGCACCGCCGGTACCCCGGTACCTGTTTCCGCGCCCGCCCGCTACCCGGAAACCTCCTCCATCAGCCGGATCACACCGTAGTCGTAACCCCGGCGCCGGTAGACCACGCTGAACTTGTCACATTCGCGGTCATGGAAGAGATAGAAGTCGTGCCCGACGAGTTCCATCTCCAGCAGTGCCTGGTCGATCGTCATCGGCTGGGCCTGGTGCAGCTTCTCCCGGACGACCAGCGGGCCGTCCCCCTCCATCGAGATCGGGACCAGGTGCGCGGACGCGGACTCCTCCGCCTCGATGTCCAGGTCCAGCAGGGCGCCGTCGTCTAGTTCCGGCTCCTCCAGGTTCTCCGGTCTGGTCCGCCGGTGGGCGTTGCCGTTGCCGTTGCGGGTGCCGTTGCCGTTGCGAGCGGCAAGGTCGGCCGGTACCGGCAGGATGGCCTCCGCAGGCTCGGCCTCCGCGGGCGCGGCCTCCGCCGTGCCGCCGGACCGGACCAGGTCCCGCTGGTGCACCTTCCGCCGATCGCAGGCCCGGCGCAGTCGGGCTTCGAGTTTGGCGAAGGCCAGGTCAAGAGCCGTGTAACGGTCATCTGCGGACGCCTCCGCACGAATCACGGGGCCCGGCGACAGGATCGTGAGCTCTACCCGTTCCCGGCGCTCTGATTGCCGCGGATTGGGCTCCTTGATGACCTCCACATCGATCCTCGTCACCCTCTGATCCAGTTTTTCGATCTTTACGAGCTTTCCGACCGCGTGCTCGCGGAAACGCTCGGGGATACTAGTACGCCGGCTCCTGAAGATAATGTCCATGGCGATCCCCTCTAGTAGCGAGTGCCGCTCCTGCTGGCGACTGTCCGGTGGGCACCCGTCCGGCCGACCTGGTCTTCGTCCCCACATCCGCCTGCCGAGGGGTTCGCGGCATCTCTATGGCCACTACTGACCTTCTCCCGGCCCAGCGGACCCGGTGTCCACTGGCGGGGCAGGACTTACTTCTAAGCCGCACCGTGATCGATCGACGAGAAGTCGCCTTACGTGGGCCGTTTAGCCTGCGGCTGGCATCGGCTTGCCACGCCGGGCCCTGATCTTGGGTCGTGCCCAAGGGGCTCAGCTTGACGCAACCACGGACCCGGACGGGTGCCATGACATGAACCTAGCCCTATCTGGGCCGATTGTCAGGGGGGAACTGTAAGCGAATAGTAATCAGAAACTTACAGAAAGTTATATTCGGGTCTTCCGTATCCCATAACGGACAGGCAAACTTCACATAACGGATGAGGAAACGGGGCCGACGGGAACCGTACAGGCGGGGCTCGGCCCGATTGAGGCGGGGGGGACGCCAGCCCGAAGGCCCGAAGGCCCGGCCTGGACATCGGGGCCTTAGCTCGGGCAGCCCGGGACCTCAGCCCGGGACCTCAACCCGGGTAGGCCGGGGCCCGGCCCACTCCGACGACTCCGCTCCACAGGCCGCCGAGGCTCGCCAGGGTGGCCATCTGCCCGCCGGCCAGCCCCGCGACCAGCGGGTTGGAGGAACCGTCCGCGGTGATCGAGACGGTCCCATCCTGCGCGGGCACCGGCACGAGCGTCTTACCGCCGTTGATGGCGACTTCGTCCAGCACCGGGTTACCCGACGGACGGCTCAGCACGATCACGTGGTCCGCGTCGTACCAGGTCAGAGCGATAAAGTGGCCGCTCTGGGAACTGATCGGGACCGGCTTCCCGATGAAGGGCTGCGATCCGGAGTGCACGATCGCCGCGAGCATGAGCTGCGACACGCCGCTCCCGGTGACGAGCATGGCGCAGCGCACCCCGTCTGGGGCCACCTTCAGCGCGGTGACCCGCTGCCCGGGTGCCAGCATGGTAGTCACCGGGATGGGCGCACCGCTGCTCGCGGGCACCAGCCAGACCTGACCGTTGCCCACAGCCCACAGATTGTCGTGAGTGTCCCAGCTCAGTGACGTGAACGGGCCGCCGGCCCGCAGGGCCAGCATGGCCGACTTGACCAGGCTGGCGGTATAGAGACCGCCGCCCGGGCCGATCCCGGCCACGTAGTGACCGCTGGGCGAGACGGCGATCTGGGTGAGCGGGACCTGCCCCGTCCCCGCCTGGCCACGGACCGGCGCCCCCTGCGGCGCGTTGGCCTGGGCGGTGCCGGACAGCGAGCGCACCGCACCACGGCTGTCGGCGTAATAGAAACTGGCGTGCGCCGGGGCGGAGGGAACATAGCTGCCGTAGGAACCGATCTGCTGGACGGGGCCGCCCGATCCCGGCAGCGTTCGCGGCGTCCCGTTGACCTCCAGCTCCACCGACTGGATCGACGGCACATCCGAACTGGAGCCGACCAGGGTCCACAGCAGCTGGGCGGACATCTGCCCCAGGGCGCGGTCGGTCGCGCCGGCCACCGGGCCGGTGAGGTTCACGATGACGGTACCGCCGTCGAGGGACACGTTCAGCAGCCGGGTGCCGGGCGGGAATGCCGTCTGCGCCGCGTTGAGCAGCCAGCCCGACGGCACGGCCAGCATCACCTTCAGAAGCTGGGTCACCAGATCGGCCGATGTGGCCTCCTGGGGCACGTACACCGGATCGGGCAGCAGCACCTGCATCGCCGGGTCGAAGAAGTAGATGTTGCGCGGCTGGTAGACGTGCACGAAATCAGCCTCGGTCAGCAGCACGACGCCCGGCAGGCTGGAAATCCGCCACTCCCCATCCTGGCGGACGAGCTGGAATCTCTGCGGTGACGCGGCCTGGCCCTGCGGCGAGATCGCGTACTGGCCGCTGTTGGACACATCGCCCTGGACCGGGCCGCTGACCTCGACCACGGTCGTGGCGGCCGTCTTGCCGGTATACGGCGAGCCGCGCACCGGGGTGACGATGCTCGGGCTCTGGCCGAAGACCGTCACCGCCCAGCCTGGGTGCCAGGTGCGGCTAGCCGATGAGGTCAGGTACTCACGCGCGACAGCATGACCGTCGGCGAAGCTGGCGTTGGCGGCCAGGAACCCGGACACGATCTGCTGCGGCGACCAGGCGTGCCCGGGCGGCACCGGGATCGGCTGCAGGTAGGACTGACCGCCGCCCGTCCCGCCCTGCATGACGTTCACGGACTGCACGTGGCCACTGGTCGGGACGGTGACACACCCGGCGAGCAGCACCCCGCACGTCACGGCGATGGCCGCCAGCCACGCCGTCCTAGCCACGCGCGCCCACCCCGGTCCCGCCGGCCGGGCCGGCGTGGTCGAGCGGGCCGGTCTCGTCGCTGGCGACCGCCTCCGGCGACGCGGCCACGGCCCCGATGGCCAGGGCGCCGGAGACTACCTCGCCCAGGCTCGGGATCATGTCGGTGTCGTCGGGGACCAGCGGCAGCGGGGAGCCGACGAGTTTCTGGCCGGCGACGCGCGGGATCGTGAGCCGGAAGACCGCCCCCTTTCCCGGTACGCCCCACGCCTGCAGCCATCCACCGTGCAGCTGCGCGTCCTCCAGCGCGATGGCCAGCCCGAGCCCGGTCCCGCCGGTCGTGCGGGCGCGGGCCGGGTCGGCGCGCCAGAAACGGTCGAAGACGAGCTGGTCCTGTCCCGGCTTCAGGCCCACGCCGTGGTCGCGCACCGCGACCGCGACCGCGTCCCGGTCGCCGGCCACCGTGACGATGACGTCGTTGCCCTCCCCGTGCTCGACCGCGTTGACGAGCAGATTGCGCAGGATGCGCTCGACCCGCCGGCGGTCCGCGTCGGCCATGCACGGTTCGGCGGGCAGCCGGAACTCGATCCGGCCACCGCGGCGCTCCGCCAGTTGCTGGGCGTCGTCGGCGGCCCGCCGCGCGAGGTCGCAGATGTCAACCGAGTCGGCGTCGAGGGTGGCGGCGTTGGCGTCGTGGCGGCTGATCTCCAGCAGGTCCTCGAGCAGCTCCTGGAAGCGGTCCAGCTGGCCCTGCAGCAGCTCGGCCGAGCGCGCCGAGGAGGCGTCGAAACTGTCCTTGGCCCCGAGCAGCACCTCGGCGGCCATCTTGATCGTGGTCAGCGGGGTCCGCAGCTCGTGCGAGACGTCGGAGACGAACTGCCGCTGCAGCTTGGACAGCTCTTCGAGCTCGCGGAGCTTGTCCTGCAGGCTCACCGCCATGTCGTTGAAGGAGGTGGCGAGCGCGGCGAGGTCGTCCGCGCCGCGGACCCGCATCCGCTCCTCGAGGCGGCCCGCGGTCAGCCGCTGCGCCGCCTGCGCCGCGTGCCGGACCGGGATAACCACCCACCGCGTGACCAGCGAGGCGATCACGGCGAGCAGCACGATCAGCGCCAGCCCGGCCCCGAGCAGCGTGCGCTGGACGAGCTCGAGCGTCTGCTGTTCCTGGTGCATCGGGAACAGGAAGTACAGCTGGTAGTAGTTGCCCAACGGCGTGCCGACCGCAAGTCCCGGCTGGCTGGAGCGGCCCAGCGTCGACACGATCATCGTCGGCGCGTAATACATCTTGCTGGCCCCGCCGGAGTTCTGTTCCGCCTGCACGCTGGCCGTCAGCGCGGCGGGAATGCTCCTCGTGGGATCGGCTCCGTCTATGACACCGCCGGGGAAGACCGGGGAAGCCACCCGGTTCTGGTTCACCTCGATCACGACGTCGTAGCTGCCGTTGTTGCCGCTGGCGTTCTGCAGTTCCTGCGCGGTCGGGTAGAGGAAGCTGTCGGCGATCGCGGGGGTCGAGGGCGCCCGGTTGAGCAGCGGACTGCTCTCGGCCACGGTCAGGCCCTGCGACACCTGGGCAGTGGCGGACCGCTCCTTGTTCAGCAGCAGCCCGTCGGCGATCTGCTGCGTGAGGAAGAAGCCGAGCACGGCGATGACCAGAGCCGATAGGGCGAGCGTGGCGGTGACGACGCGCAGTTGGAGCGACCGGCGCCAGCGGCAGCGCAGCTCCTCCGCCCGCTCGCGCTGCCACCTCCGCGCGGCGCGCAGGATCCGCTTCGCGCGCCGGGGCAGCCGGCGTCCCACCAGTTTGACCGGGCGCGACTGGCGGACGATCTTGTACCAGCCCTGGCGCTGGCCCTGGCGCTGGCCGCGCGGGGGCACGCTGCGGCCACGGGCCGCGCCACCGGCACCCGGCTCGCCCCGGCCCTTCTGTGTGTCGGCCGCCGAGCTAGGCGCAGGCACCCCCGTCGTCTTTCATCGGGAGCAGCATAGGCCGTTCCCAACGCTTCAGCCAGGGCTTCACCGGCGAACCGGGCAGCACAACAGGCGGGGCATCAGGCGGGGCCGGCCTTGTAACCGACACCGCGCACGGTCACGACGATCTCCGGCCGCTCCGGGTCCTTTTCGATCTTGGCCCGCAGTCGCTGGACATGCACATTGACCAGCCTGGTGTCGGCGGCGTGCCGGTAACCCCAGACCTGCTCGAGCAGCACCTCGCGGGTGAAGACCTGGCGCGGCTTGCGGGCCAGGGCGACGAGGAGGTCGAACTCGAGCGGAGTGAGGTTCAGCGCCTCGCCGTCCCGCTTGACCGAATGGCCGGCCACGTCGATGCTGATGTCCCCGATCTGGAGCATCTCCGGCGCCGGCTCGTCAGTCCGGCGCAGCCGGGCGCGGATCCGCGCGACCAGTTCCTTGGATTTGAACGGCTTAACGAGGTAGTCGTCCGCACCCGACTCAAGGCCCAGCACGACGTCCACCGTGTCGGTCTTGGCCGTCAGCATGACGATCGGTATTCCGGACTCGGTCCGGATCTGGCGGCAGACGTCGATCCCGTCGGTGCCCGGCAGCATCAGGTCCAGCAGCACCAGATCCGGCCGGGTATCACGGAAAACGTCCAGCGCCTTATCGCCGTCGGAGACAAACGTCGGCTCGAAGCCTTCGCCGCGAAGCACGATCCCGAGCATTTCTGCGAGGGCCGCGTCGTCGTCGACGACCAGCACACGTCCTTTCATGGCCCTATAGTTCCACGTGATCGGGGATGGGGAGGCCAGTGCGCGAATGCCGGGTGCGTGATCACCCCGGCGGAACCCCGATTTACCGCGCCGGCCGCCCCGCCCGCCCGGTGCCCGGGGACCGTCCCGGGCCACCGTACCGGCATTTCGCGGGACAGGCCGGGCATGCCAATATGGTCGGCACCGCGTGGGGGCAACAGTAAGGAAAGCCGTAATGGCTGACGAAACGGGACGAGGCGGGCCCGGCGACACGGGCCATCCCGGCCCAGCTGATCAGGCCGGCCCAGCTGATCAGGGGGGCCTCGCCAGGCCGTGGTTTCCCCCGTCTCCCGGCGGGTTCCCGCCCGAGCCGGGGAGCCAGCCCGCGTCAGGTCCGTTCGGCCAATCATCCGGTGGCGGCGGCCAGCCGGGGTCCTACGGGCCGCCAGGACCCTACGGCCAGCCAGGACCCTACGGGCCGCCAGGACCCTACAGCCAGCAAGGCGGCTACGGCCAGCCGGGGCCCTACGGGCAGCAGCCGTACGGCCAACAGCCGGGTCCGTACGGGCTGCCCGCCTACGGGGGGCCGGCCAGCGGGCGGCCGCCGGCGCCCAAGCCGGGCGTCATCCCGCTGCGCCCGATCGGCGTGAGCGAGATCCTCGACGGGGCGTTCACCGCGATCCGCCGCAATCCCCGGGCCACGCTCGGCGTCGGCGCGCTCATCATGACCATCTACGGGATCATCGCGGCGATCCTCGCTCCCGGTGCGGTGACCGGCTTCGGCTTCTCGTCCTTCGGCGGCACCCAGCAGGCCAACCAGGCTCAGCTGCACAGCCTCGGCAGTGATCTGGCCGGGCTGGGGGTCACGTACCTGCTCCTGCTCATTGCCGGGCAGATTCTCACCGGGATGCTGACCGTCGTGGTGGGCCGTTCGGTGCTCGGCGAGCAGATCACCGCGGGCGAGGCGTGGCGGCGGACGCTGCCGCGGCTCCCGGCCATCTTCGGCGCGACGGTCTTGTTCTACCTCGTCATCGCCGGCCTGTGGGCGGTCTACGCCGGGATCGGCGTGGCTCTGGTGGTCGCGCACGCTCCCACCGGCGCGAACATCGCCTACTTCGGCCTGGCCGGGATCGCGGTCCTCGTCCTGACCATATGGCTGTGGACGTCCTTCACCCTGGCCAACCAGGTGGTCGTGCTCGAGCGGACCGGCCCGGCGCGGGCCCTGGGGCGCTCCTGGCGGCTGGTCCGGCACAGCTTCTGGCGCGTCCTCGGCATCACACTGCTGGCCGGGCTCATCGTGAACATCGCGAGCGCCATCCTGCAGTTGCCGTTCAGCATCCCGGCCGACATCATCACGTCCCACTCCGGCAACTCGCTGCATCCGCCGTTCGTCGCGGTCGTCATCGGCACCATCGGCACGATCCTGAGCCGGACCGTGACGGGCGCGCTGCTGGCCGGCGTCTACGTTCTGCTGTACGTCGACCTGCGAATGCGCAAGGAGGGCCTGGACATGGCCCTGCGCACCGCGACCGGCCCGGACGGCAGCAGCGGCACCGGCGGCGACGAGTTCGCCACCGTCTGGCGGCCGCCGTCCCGGGCCGCGACGGGACCAGAACGAGGCCCGGGCCATGGGCAATGGTGATCCCGGGCTGATTGGGCGCCCCGGCGGCGGTAGGGGGACGGCTCCCGGCATTGGGCGGCAGGCGGCGCAGCGGCTCGCGCGGGAGGAGCTGTCCAAGGCGATCTACCACCCGCACGTGTCCTTCTTCCAGTGGCTGGCCGGAAAGGCCGGAAACCTGCTCAGCAGGCTGTTCAGCGGCGCCGGTGCCGTCATCCCGGGCGGCTGGTGGACGCTGGTCGCACTGGCGGCGCTGGTGGTGGTCCTCGCGGCCGTCATCCTGCGCCGGATCGGCCCGGTAGCCCGGTCACGCCGGGCCCGCCACGGCCTGTCCGAGAGCACCCTGCTGACCGCGCGCGAGCACCGGGACACCGCCGAACGTGCCGCCGCGGCCGGCGACTATGCGGCCGCGATCCTCGAGTACCTCCGGGCGATCGCGGCCGGCCTGGAAGAACGCGGCGTCCTGGCACCCGATCCGGGCCGGACGGCGGACGAGTTCGCCGGGCAGGCTGGGCGCCTGCTGCCCGCGCACGCGGCCTGCCTGACGTCCGCGGCGCGGCTGTTCGACGACGTCCGCTACGGCGGGCAGCCCGGGACCCGGACGGGCTGCGAACGGCTGCGCGACCTCGAAACGGCCATCGCGGCCACCGCGCCGCGCCCGGCGGTGCCCGCGTGACGGCGCTCACCGCAACGCCGAGCGCCCCGGCCGCCGCGCTGGCCGCCGCGCCGGCCGGACCGCGCGGCGAGTGCCCCGCCTGGCGGCGCTGGCGCGCCCCGCTCACCGTCATCGCGGTGATCCTGGCCGGCGGGCTCATCGTCGCGCTGCTGCAGCCGGCCGCCGGGACCACCGGCTACCTCGATCCCGGGAACCCGCAGCCGAACGGCGCCCGGGCACTCGCCACCTTGCTGACCGAACGCGGCACCACTGTGGTCAGGGCGGCCACGGTGGCCGCCGCAGCCAGCGCCGCGGCACCTGCCGGTTCCGGGGCGGGCAGTTCCGGGGCGGGCGGTTCCGGGGCGGGCGGTTCCGAGACGGGCGGTTCCGAGACGGGCGGGGGCCCGGCGACGCTGCTGATCACCGATCCCGATTTGCTGACGACCGGGCAGCTCAGGTCGCTGGCCCGGATCCCGGGCGACCGGGTCATCACCGAGCCGGACCCCGCGGTCCTGGCCGTCCTCGCCCCCGGAGTGACCGACCTGCGCCCGGCGCCGGTCCAGTCGCTCCCCCCGCGCTGCCCGCTGCCCGGCGCGCAGCTGGCCGGATCCGCGGACCTGGGCGGATCGGCATTGCACCTCACCGCGCTGCATCTCACGGCGGGGCGCAGCACGGCGGCGGGCGCGGTCCAGTGTTATGCGGCCAACGGCCATCCGTCGCTGGTGCGTTACCAGGACGGGAACCGCACCATCACCGTCCTCGGCACCGGCGCGCCGCTCGCGAACTCCGGGCTGGCTCACCTCGGCAACGCGGCGCTCGACCTGAACCTCCTCGGCGCTCGTTCCCGGCTCGTCTGGCTGGTCCCGGGCCCGCCCGCTCCCGGGTCGGGGGGCGCGACCGGACCGGAGCCGTTCACCAGCATCGTTCCGTTCGGCGCGTACCTGGTCCTGATCCAGCTTGCGATCGCGGCGGTCCTCGCGGCGGTATGGCGGGGGCGGCGGCTGGGCCCGGTGGTGGCCGAACGTCTCCCGGTCGTGGTGCGGGCTGCGGAAACCGTCGAGGGCCACGGTCAGCTGTACCGCTCGCGGCGCGCACGTGACCGGGCCGCCGCGGCCCTGCGCGAAGCCGCCCGCGGCCGTATCCTTCCGTTGCTCGGCCTGCCCGGTTCGGCGGAGGACACCGCGGTCGCCGCGATGCTCGCCGCCCGCACCGGACGGTCCACCAGCGAGATGACGGCCCTGCTGGCGGGCCCGGTCCCGGCCGACGACGCCGCGCTCGTCGCCCTGGCCGACGGCCTGGACGCCCTGGAAAGAGAGGTACGGAGCCCTTGACCGCCGACCCTTCGTCTCCGGTGCAGGACGCCGGCCCGCCCCGGCCCCCCAGCCCCGGCCACGGCGGCGATTCGCGGGACGCTCTGGCCGCAGTGCGCAACGAGATCGCCAAGGCGGTCGTCGGGCAGGACCAGGCGGTCACCGGCCTGATCATCGCGCTGCTCTGCCGGGGGCACGTGCTGCTGGAGGGCGTGCCCGGCGTCGCGAAGACACTCCTGGCGCGCGCGCTGGCCGCGTCGCTGACCCTGGAGAGCAGGCGGATCCAGTTCACCCCCGACCTGATGCCGGGTGATGTGACCGGCTCCCTGGTATACGACGCGAAGACGGCCGAATTCGAGTTCCGCGAGGGGCCGGTCTTCACGAACCTGCTGCTCGCCGACGAGATCAACCGGACCCCGCCGAAGACGCAGGCGGCCCTGCTGGAGGCCATGGAGGAGCGGCAGGTCTCCGTCGAGGGCATGCCGCGCCCGCTGCCCGAGCCGTTCCTGGTCGCCGCCACACAGAACCCCGTCGAATACGAGGGGACCTATCCGCTGCCGGAGGCGCAGCTGGACCGGTTCCTGATGAAGCTCACCGTCCCAGTGCCCGGGCGTGACGACGAGATCGGCATGCTGGTCCGGCACGCGGCCGGGTTCAGCCCCGGTGACCTGGCCGCGGCGGGACTGCGGCCGGTCGCCGGGCGAGCCGAGCTGACCGCGGCCATCCGGGCGGTGCGGGCCGTCCGCGTGGCCCCGGAGGTCACCGGCTACATCGTCGACCTGTGCCGGGCGACCCGGCAGTCGCCGTCGCTGCAGCTCGGCGTCTCCCCGCGCGGCGCGACCGCGCTGCTGGGCACGAGCCGGGCCTGGGCGTGGCTGGCGGGCCGGGAGTACGTCACCCCCGACGACGTGAAGGCGCTGGCCCGGCCGACGTTCCGGCACCGGATCCAGCTCCGCCCGGAGGCTGAACTGGAAGGCGCCTCCCCGGACGGCGTCCTGGACGGGGTCCTGGCCGCCGTCCCCGTCCCCCGCTAACGGCGATGGCGCTCACCGGCCGAACCGCCGCGCTGGCCCTGGCAGGCGTACTCGTCGTCCTCGGGTTCCGTTCGGTCACGGGGCTGGTCATCGTCGAGGGGCTGCTGGCGGCGGGCGTTGCCGTGGACCTGCTGCTCGCCGCGCCGGTCCGGGCACTGCGCCTCAGCCGGACCGGCGACACGAAGGTGCGGCTCGGGGAGACGGCTTCGGTCACCGTGACGGTCGTCAATCCGGCGGGCCGGGCGCTGCGCGCGGTCATCCGTGACGCCTGGCCGCCGAGCGCCGGCGCCACCCCGCGGTTCGCGCGTGTTGGCGTCCCGGCGGGCGGTTCGGCCCAGGTGCGGACCTCGCTGACTCCCACCCGGCGCGGGGACGCGACGGCGGCCACCGTCGCCATCCGCTCATCCGGCCCGCTCGGCCTGGCCGCGCGGCAGGGCCGGCACCCGGTCCCGTGGACGGTGCGGGCGCTGCCGCCGTTCCGCAGCCGCCGGCACCTGCCCGGGAAACTGAGCCGGCTCCGTGAGCTCGACGGGCAGCACCGCTCGCTGCTGCGCGGGCAGGGCAGCGAGTTCGACTCACTGCGTGAGTACGTCGTCGGGGACGACGTACGGTCCATCGACTGGCGCGGCTCCGCGCGGCATTCGGACGTGCTGGTGCGGACCTGGCGTCCCGAGCGCGACCGCCGGATCCTCGTGCTGCTGGATACCGGGCGGACGATGGCCGGGCGGGTGGGGGACGCTCCCCGGCTGGACTTCGCCATGGACGCGGTGCAGTTGCTGACCGCGCTCGCGGCCAGGGCCGGTGACCGGCTCGACCTCCTGGCGATGGACCGCCGCATCCGGGCCCGGGTCATCGGCACATCCCGTTCCGCCGTCCTGGCTGCCGTCACCGACGCGATGGCCCCGCTGGAAGCGGAACTGGTCGAGCCCGACGGCGCGGCCATGGCGGCCGCGATCCTGGCGCACGCCCACCAGCGCTGCCTGGTCGTCCTGCTGACCGACCTCAACCCGGCGGCGGTCACCGGGAACCTGCTGCCGTACGTACCGTCGCTGGCGTCCCGGCACCAGCTCCTGGTGGGCGCGGTCGCCGACCCGCGGGTGGAGGAACTAGCCGCAGGGCGCGGTGACGCCGGGCTGGTTTATGCGGCCGCCGCCGCGCTGCGGGCCCAGGCGGAGCGTTCACGCATCGCGGAGGAGCTGCGGCGGCGCGGGGTCATGGTGGTGGACGCCCCGCCGGAGCGCCTGCCGCCCGCCCTCGCCGACGCATACCTGGCGCTGAAGGCGGCCGGGCGCCTCTGAGGACCGGGGCCCGTCCGTGCGGGCCGGGCGCGTTGGTGGTCATGACGTGCTGACGCGGTTCCGGTACCAGGCAATGGTCGCGGCGATGGCCTCGGGCAAAGGGGTACCGGCGGCTCCGAACACCGCGTCGTATTTGCTGGTGTCAAGAATGAAGGGCTGGTCAAATTGGTAGGCCATCTCGGCCAGTTCCCGGATCGTCGGGTTGATCAGCCCCAGGCCTCGCAGCGCCAGCTTGGACAGCCCGCGTATGGCCACCGGGTGCCCGACCTCGGTGCCGACCAGATCGAGCAGCGCCCGGGTCGTTACGGTCTCCGGGCCGGGCAGGTGCCACACTTCGCCGACGGCACGGTCGTCGGTGCCCAGGGTGGCCAGGCCAGCGGCGATGTCGGGAACGTAGCTGTAGGTGTGCGGCAGGTCAGGGTCGCCGATGAAGTCGGCACGCCGACTATCCAGGGCGTTGCCGAAGACCCGCTCGCCGAGCGTGGAGCCCTGCGTCACGCCGGGGCCAAAGAAGTCCGAAGCCCGGCCGATGGCGATGCGGACCCGGCTGGCCGCCGCGGCGGCCAGCAGTTCCCCGGTCATCGCCGCCCGGGTCCGGCCCTTGACGGTCGTCGCCGCCAGCGGAAGGTCCTCGGTCATCGGCCTGCCCCCGGTCGGGCCATAGCCGTACACGTTCTCCAGGCTCACCAGAAGGGCGCCGGTGCGTTCGGCGGCGGCCAGCGCGCCCCGTTGCAGCGGCGGGAAGCGTTCCGGCCACTGGGAGTACGGGGCGCTGAGGCATTGGTAGACGACCGACGCCCCCTTGGCCGCATCGGCGGCCGCTTCGGGGTCGGCCACGTCTACGGGCTGCCAGTCAGCACCGCTGGGCAGCGCGTCCGGCCGATGTCTTGACACGGTGCGGACGGCCACGCCCAGCGCGGTCAGGCGCGTGACGAGAGCCTTGCCGACCTGGCCGGTCCCGAACACTACGTGCAGTTGATCCTGTCCCATCAAGGTCCTTTCGCTGACCTCACGCAGCGGCGCCGCCGGCGACCAATTCAAACTACGCCCGCAGGCCCTGGACGGTCCGCCACCACAGCGGCTACCGCTGCCGGCCTGGCCGCGTGGCCGCCCTAACCGCGACGAATCTTCTTCCCGGGGCTGCCGCCCCGGACCCCGCGTCCGAGGGGCCGGCGCCCCAGGTGTCACCGGGGGGACGGTCCCGGGCAGCGCCGGGCGTGGGGTCACGCCCTGTGGCCGGGTGGCCCGTGGCTGGGTGGCCCGTGGCTGGGCGGCCCGTGACTGGGCGGCCCGTGACTGGGCGGCCCGTGGCTGGGTGGCCCGTGGCTGTGCAGGGTGCGCCCGTCGGGGCTGGTGGCGGTGGTGGTGCCGTCGGGGTGGCAGGTCAGTGTCCAGCCCCAGCGGTGAATGGCGATCAGGTGGTGGAAGCGGCAGGTGAGGCGCAGGTTCCACAATGCCGTCGGGCCGCCCTTTGACCGGGGGATGAGGTGGTGGACCTGGCAGACCGACGGGGGCTGGGTGCAGCCCGGGAACACACAG